>Ga0307928_10001196_pt1 | contig 19695 bp, 17 predicted proteins | sample AceLakmetagen232_FD_201815 | JGI IMG/M metagenome (GOLD analysis project Ga0307928, IMG submission 201815) | Saline water microbial communities from Ace Lake, Antarctica - #232 | ecosystem: Environmental > Aquatic > Non-marine Saline and Alkaline > Saline | place: Antarctica: Ace Lake... | reverse complement strand
CGCCATTTGAGTTTGAGAATCTTCCATTGAAATATGAAAATTTCCTATTAATTGTTCTTTAACTTCTTTTAATTCTTTCTCACCTAAATTCTCTGCAACTTTTTCAAATTCTTCTAAAATAAGTTTTTTAACCTGTTCAACATTTTCTTTCATTGTCCCAACATAAATAAAATTATATGCAAAATCTTTTGTAATCACAGAATCTCCTTTAACAGCATATGCTAAGTTTCTTTTTTCTCTTATCTCGCTAAACAGCCTTGAAGACATACCTTCTGCCATTAAACAACTCAAAACTTTTGCAGCATGTGATTTTTTATCCTTAGCCAAAGGAATATGGTATGCTAAAACAAGATTAGCTTGGTCAATTCCTTTTCTCTTTTCTATCTTAGATTCATTTTTAAGATTAAATTTTTGAGTAGGAATTTTATTTTTCTCATTTCCAAAATTCTTTTCTGCAAATTCTACAACTTCTTCAAATTTACAATCCCCAACAACACACAAAATTAAATTATTAGGCGTATAAATTTCTTTAAACTTTTCAACCATCTTTTCTCTATCTATCTTCCCCATTGTTTCAAAAGTTCCTGCTAAATTAATCCCCATTGTTCCGTCATATAAGGACTTCTGAATTTCATCAAAAACATGGAGTCGAGGAGTATCTTTATACATTTTAATTTCCTCAAAAATAACTTTTCTTTCTTTTTCTAATTCCTTTTCGTCAAACTTAGGGTTTTTAACCATGTCTCCTAAAACATCTAATGCAACATTCAAATGTTTGCTAGGCATTTTACACCAATAAGCAGTAAGAACTTCGCTGGTAAACCCATTTAATTCTCCTCCCTTTCTCTCAATTTCTTCTGCTATTTTTCTTGCATCTCTTTTAGGAGTTCCTTTGTAAAACATATGTTCAATAAAATGTGCAATTCCTTTTTCAGAAACATCTTCATTAATTCCTCCATATCTCACAGCAAAAGCAACACTTACAACAGGTACATCTCTTTTTTCAAAGACAATAGTCATTCCATTTTTCAAAACCTTTCTCTTAAACTCAAATTTCATACTCTAGAAAAAACTATTCAATATATAAAGATAATGTCTATATAAAAAAATACCCTGCTACAAATCCTACTCCTAAAGAAAACAAAATAACAATTAACCAAAGCCACCATTTTGATGATTTCTTCACAGGTTGTATTGCTTGTCCTGGTTTAATAGGCTGTGTTGTTTTACCAGCATCAGGTTTTTTCTGCGTCTGAGCTGTTGCCACAGGCTTTTGTGTTGTTACAGGTTTTGCTTGAACAGGTTGTTGTGCTTGTTGTTGCATTTAATTCACCTCACATTAAATAGCCCTTTTATTTTTATAAATGTTTAGTTGCAAAAATTCTTAAAGAAAAGAACCTTAGAAAAACTATATTTAAGTATAAAACCAGATGGCCTCAACAAACCAATCTCCTTTTTACCAAAGAGCAGAAAAAAATTTCCTTGAAGCAGAAAATCTTGAAGATAAAATTCGTTTTCTAGAAGAAATGATTAAAGAATGTCCAAAACATAAATCAAGTGAAAATATGTTGGCAAATTTAAGAACAAGATACAAAAAACTAAAGTCTCAAGCTGAAAAATCAAAAAAAACAGGAAAATCTTCAAAAACAGGAATAAAAAAAGAGGATATGCAAGCAGTATTAATTGGAAAAAGCAACTCTGGAAAATCTGCTTTACTATCTTTACTAACAAATGCTTCTCCAAGAATTTCAAATACAAAATTCACAACAACTCATCCAGTAATTGGAATGATGAATTATGAAGGAGCAAACATACAATTAATAGAAATCCCTGCAATAGAATCAGAATATTATAATAAAGGTTTAGCAAACACAGCAGACACTCTCCTAATATTAATAACAAACTTAAATCAATTGTCTGAAATTAAAAATAAAGTAAGTAAATCTCATGGAAAGAAAATAATTGTATTTACAAAATCAGACCTTTTAACAGCTAATGAAAAAAGAAAAATCTCAGCAACCTTGCAAAGCAAAAAATATAATTTTGTATTAATCTCTTGTCTTCAAAAAGGTGCAAAAGGAATTGGGGGGGTGGGTGGGGAAGCTATATACAATCTCAAAAATAAACTTCTTCAAAGTTTTGGAAAAATAAGAGTTTACACCAAAGAGCCAAAAAAAGAAAAATCAAAGCGTCCAATTATTCTTGAACCAAACGCAACAGTTAAAGAAGTTGCTGAAAAAATACTCCATGGATTTTCAAAAAATGTTAAAGAAACAAAAATCTGGGGCCCTTCTTCAAAATTCCCAGGACAAAAAATAGGCCTTCAACACAAACTCAAGGATTTAGATGTTGTTGAGTTTAAAACTAGGTGATTAATTATTTAATAATTCTTCATGCAAAATAAGATGCAATAAAAAATTTCTCAAATCATCATCATTTCTTTTACTTGATAATTTTGTTAAACCCATGTATTTTTCAAATGCACCTATTTTAATAACTAATATAGGAAATTTAAATTTCATTAATAACCAATTTACTAAAAGCCGTGTTGTTCGGCTGTTACCATCGACAAAACCATGTATTCTTTGATGTTGATTATGAATAAATCCTAATTGCTTTAAACAATTTTTTCTTGTTTTAATTTTATTAAATTGTTCACAAAATTTTTCAAGTTCTACAACAACTTTATTAGGGGGGGTTGTTTTAAAGTTGGGATTTCCTAAAATTTTGTTCTGTGTCTTCTTGAACTTGCCTGCCCCTTTGTGTAATGAAAAAAGACAAATTTTATTGACCTCTTTTAAATGTTCTAATGTTAGTTCTTCATCTAAATGTTCAAACACATAATTTATTGCTTCATTAAGATTTTTAACCATTTGTATGTCCTGGCTTGGCTTGTTTGGATAAATGGAATGCATAATTAAATTAATAGTTTCACCGATACTCACTGTGCTTCCCTCTAATTGTGCTGAACCAGCCAAAAATTCAAAAATCTTTTTCTCAAAAGGGTTAATTTCTTTCTGAAAAATTCCCAAAACTTTTTTACTAATCTCATAATAAGAAAGATATTTTTCCTTGACTTTATCCTTAAGGCCATACTTTTTCTTCAACAAACTCAGGATTTTATGATTTAACAAAGTTCCCAACTTAGGTTTTCGCTTCCATAAAATTAAAAATTGATTTTCTTCAAAAAAATGAACAATCTCACTATTTTTTTTATTATTAGATAATTTCAACGGATTAATTACTGGTACTGATTTAGAAAGAACTTTTAAAACAAGTTTTAAATTTTCAGAAAACCAAAAATTATAATTTACATTATTTTTCAAAGACCACTTAAAAATTTCAAATATGAACTTTGTTTCTTCGCTTTTTATAGGGTTTAACAGACCTTTTTTAGTTTTTTTAATCCAGTTATCACTAACCAAAGAATTAAGATGCGAATAAATCGGCTTGTCAAACTTCAAATCTTTAGGTTTACATGGAGCTTTTTCTATAACTTTAGCAAACACATCATATTTTGTAGGCATAATAAAATTAATTATTGATTCTTTATAAAATTAACTATTTTTATGAAAAAAGCACAATTTTTGTTAATTTAAAGCACTACAACACAAACTCAAGGATTTAGATGTTGTTGAGTTTAAGACAAGATAATGCCTTTTTAGAGCTTTTTCTCTTTAAAAATTTTATATCCCCCTGCCTCAAATAAAGCATCCCCTATAGATTCATCAAAACGGCAGTCCAACCTGTTAGGATTATTTTCATTAGAAGACAGATCCACATGCCCTCTTACAATTGCTTTCAGATTTGCTTCTGAAGCAGCTTTTACGAGGCTCTCGTTTTCCTTATTCATACCATCTTGTGGAATAATAAGGATCTTAAGAAAATCTTTTCTATCCTGAAGAAAAAAATAAAGTTCATAAAAATTATCCATATGATTCAAACCAACACCCCTAGGAATTCCTTTAATCTCATAACCTTTTCCATTAGATGTTCTATCAAGTTTTTTAAAATCAGAGATAGAAATCTTTTCATACTTAGCCATGTAAGATAAAACAAAAAAGTCTTTTTAAAGAATTATATAATATAAAATATATTTCATTTCCAACTCTTCCGAATAGGTGCAATTATTTCTTCTAAATAATCAGCAACACTATCTTTTAAATCAAGAGCATGAAGTTTTCCAGACTCAAATGCTTTTTCCAAATCTTCATAATCTTCAAAAATTAAATCTTCTCCAAATTTTTTATCTCTTTTTATTGTGACTTTTTCAAATTTAGGAAAAACAACTAAACGAGTAATTGCTAAAATTGGATTGTTATTAATGTCTCCTACCTTACAATATGCCCCTCTAATTTTTTTCTTAATCTCTTCTTTTTTATCCCGAATAGAAATAAAACTTTCTTTAACAGAACTTGACATTTTTCCTTCAGCACCTTTTAAACTCGGAATTATTGGAGTATACAAATAAACAGCGTCTTGCAAACCAATCTTATGCCCAACATCTTTTCCAAGCATATAAATTTTTCTTTGGTCTGTTCCAGAAACAACAAAATTAACTTTCAAAGCTTTAACATCTTCAATTTGCATCAAAGGATAAATAACCTGGCTAATCTTTGCATTTTCAATATCTCTTGCAACTTGTTGCATTGCCCTAACCCCTCGATTAATAGTCACATCAAGAGCCATTTTCAAGATATCATCAAAATATTCCAACTTTCTTTGAAAACTAGTACCTTTAACAATTTCAGCTTTTAATCCAACAGACTTAAATCCTTTTTCCCAAAATTTCAATTGTTTGTTCACAAAATCCCAATCTCCCTTTTGATTTAAAGAAGTATGATAATCTGCTAAAAGAATCTTAACTTTAATACCTGCTTTTTGCAAATCTAAAAGTTTCAAAATAGTAACCAAATGCCCCAAGTGAATTTCCCCTGAACATTCATAACCACAATAAACAACTCCTTTCTTCATAAAATCTTTAACTTTATCTTCACCAATTATTTCAACAGTATTTCTCTTAACTAATTCTATCTTTTCATTAATATTCATCTTATCACAATAAACAATATATAATTTATAAAAGTATTGAGATTATGCTAATTGAAATTTTATTATTTCTCTTTCTTGGAATCATTTTTGGAACTATAACAGGATTAATTCCTGGAATCCATATAAACTTAATAGGTGTTTTTTTAATTACTTTGGCTGCTTCTTTTCTATCTTTTCTAAATCCAATTTATTTTGTAGTTTTTATAACTGCTATGGCAATAACCCATACTTTTGTAGATTTTATTCCTTCTGTGTTCTTAGGATGCCCTGATACAGATACAGAACTTTCAATTTTGCCTGGACATGATTTATTAAAAAAAGGAAAAGGTTATGAAGCAATAACCTTAACAACTTATGGAAGTTTGGCTGCTATTTTTGTTTTAATAGTTCTTGCCTTTCCTGTTGCAAACCTTCTTGAAAGATTTTACGATTTTCTAAAAATCTTAATTCCTGGTTTATTAATTTTAGTTTCTTTTTTCTTAATCTCTTCTGAAAAGAAAATGAAAAATGCTTTAGTTGTTTTTTTATTAACTGGCCTTTTAGGATTAGCTATCTTAAATCTTGATATGAAAGAACCTCTTTTACCTTTGTTAACTGGTTTGTTTGGTAGTTCTATGTTAATTATAAGTATTAAAGATAAAATCTTTATTCCAAAACAAAAGATTTCAAAAATAAAAGTAAAGATTTTCAAACCTCTTCTAGGAGCAGTAATTGCCTCTCCTCTTTGTAGTTTTCTTCCTGGTTTAGGAAGTGGACAAGCAGCAATAATAGGAAACAGTATTTCAAAAACAGACAAAAAAGGTTTCTTGGTTTTGCTTGGAGCTACGAACACCCTTGTTATGGGATTTTCTTTTGTTGCTCTTTATGCAATTGCAAGGACAAGAACAGGAGCCACAGTAGCCCTTCAAGAAATAATAGGAATTTTATCAAAAGAAATTTTAGTTTTAATTCTTGGAGTTATTTTAATCTCTGGAATTGTTTCTTTTTTTCTAACAATTAAATTAGCAAAATTCTTTTCAAAGAAAATAGAAAAAATAAATTACATTCTTCTTTGTGAATTAACATTAATTGTTTTAATAATAATCGTTTTCTTAGTGTCAGGATTTTTAGGATTATTTGTTTTGGCAGCTTCAACAGCAACAGGAATTTATTGTATATCTCTTGGAGTAAAAAGAACAAACATGATGGGTTGTTTATTATTACCTGTAATTATTCTTTATTTGATTTGAAAATAAAAATCAACAAAGTTTTTAAATAATAGAAAATTAAATTAATTATGAATAAATGGGTTAAGTTCCCTTCAATCTTTGGAATAGTTGGGGCCGTGCTTGGAATTTTTCTACATCCAATTAAAATTTTAAATATTAATTTAACTTCTCAAAATCTTACAACAATTTTTAGTTTAGGGAGTATGGTTGATGGACTTCTTTTAGGAATTCTTCTTGGATTAATTATTGCTTTCTTTATTAAAAAAACATATTAATTTAAAACCAACCACCTAACTCTTCTTGTTTTTCAAGTTCTCTTCCAAAAATACTATCAATATATCTTTTAACAAGCTCTAAATTTTGTTTGATGTAGGGAGAAACATCGTATTTTTCAGCTAAAGAAATTGCAGGCTCCAAATATTTTTTAATCCCTCCTTCGTGAGTTGTAAAAATCAATTTTCCTTTGCACACAGGACAAACTCCGTCTAACGGGGGCCTTCTCACAATTTCATTGCAAGCAACACATCTAAATCCTTGTATGGAAAAATTTCTTAAATTACCCCTCAAATCTCTAATAAAATGCCTTTCAATAATTAAACGCGCAGTATCTGCTGTATCTACTGCCCTTAACTTCTCAACAAGCGCCATTTGATGCTCAACTTTATCCTGCATTGTCGCCAAAGTTTTATAACTAGAACAAATTACTCCATCATTAAAATTACTTGTATCATGAGTATGTCCTAATCTTGTAAAAGGGTCTTTTCCCTTTTTCAAAAAAGATTTAATAGTTTCAACTTCTTTAACTTCTGAAGAATGTTTTTTCTGCTCTGCTAAGCGATATAATTCAAGAGGATAACCAGAAGTTAATTCAAAATCTAAAATTTGGTCATCTACTTCTCCTGCATCAATTTTGGCATTTAAAACTAAAGGAGCATCTTGAGTGCCTCCTCTATGGCTTGGTAAAAATTCTTTGGAAAAATTCAACAAAACATCCATTAAAAGCATAATTGCTGCTTCATCTCCATCACATTGCTCACTTAAAATAGAATTTCCAATTACCAAATGACTCTTTGTATCAACATTTAAACAATAACTTTCCTTTTCACCAATATATTTTATAGAAACAATTGGATCATAAACAAAATTAGAATCATAGTTAATTCTCATCCCATAAGGTTGTTTTCCAGAATAACTTTTGAGAATCTTTTTCTTCCTATAAGATAAAAACCCAATTTTATTGAACTCTTTAATAAAGTTAGATCCGATAATTAATTTAGTAATTTTGAACTTTGGAACTTCTCTTTTTTTTAACAAATAAAACCTCTTCACTTTTGGTCCTGGCTCCTTTTCATATTTATATCTCTTAGAAAAAATTCCAAATCTTGATAAACAAAATTCCAAATCACTCAAAAGCCCTTCACTAACACTATCACAAGTAACCCGAATATCAGAAGAACTAACACTTCCATCTCCTTCAAAATATCCTCTTAAAACACACGCTAACTTATTCAAAGGCAAATTCAAAAACAAATAAGGAATTCTTTTTTCTTTAGCAATAGAACCTGCCTCTAAAATCTTTGTAAAAAATAAATACAAAATTCTGGAAGAAAAAGTTGTTCTGTCTTTTTTGTTTTCTGTCTTAATTAACCCAAAAGAGTTCTTAATTACTTTTTCTACAAATTTCCTCAAAGATTCATCATTAGAAGAAATATAAACTTGATTAAGTCCTTTTTTAGAATTAACACTTCTGGAATAGCCTTCAGCAACATATAAACCAATGACTTCCAAAAGTTCATTTGTTAATTTAATAATAATCGGAACCTCTACATTATCTCTTTTAGTAGCTAATTTCCCAATTCTAAAAACTCTCTTTTGAACTTCTTTATCTAAATTCAAAACAAAATCTAAAGGATAACTATCTCTTAACCTAAAATTAGAGAATTGTTTTTTAGAGATATTTAATTTTTCTAAAATATTTTCAACGTCAACACTCTTCAGAATAGAATTGATTTTTCTAACCATCAAATTCTCGTCTTTTAAAAAATCAATTAAATTAATATCTTCTAAACTTTCAGATTTAATATTTATTCTTCGAGGCAAAGGAAGCTTATCTCCAATTTTTAAATCACTCATTCGCTTTTTTCCCCCTTCAATTAAAAATTTATGGTTTTCTGTAACTCTTAAAGATTTACCTAAGGCAGTTTTAATCTCAAACATTTTCCTTTTTGAATGTTTAGTAAAATTATTTATCTTTGATTCTTTCAAATTTTTATCAAAACTAACTGTTTCAAAACCCTCTACCTTCTTTTCCTTTGTTCCAAAATTATCTACAATTTTTTGAGGTTTTAATTTTTCAACTAATTCTCCAATCTTAACATTTTTCCAAAAACCATTTTTCTTTATTGGAATATATGTATTATAATCAAAACAATCCCTTCTAATTGCTGCATGCATATAAGGAGAAGCTAGCAAACCTTGAGTATTTGAAAAACCAATAATTCTGCAAATAACTCCTGCACAATTATGAGGGGCCATGCAAACTCCTAACTGTCCCACCAAATCTTCTTTTGATTTTATATTATAAAAAGAATTTAATGCATAAAACCTTTCTAAAAGCTCATCAATAAAATAACTAACCTTTGTAAAAACAGAATCTGCTCGTTCATCAGGCGATGCAGTTGGGCTTGGAAGAAGAATGTCGTGAGGCATTAATTCGATAATTTGTTCATCAGAAGTTATTTCTTCTCCATTAATATCTTTATCATAACCTAATTCTTTTAACTTCTTTATATTCACAAAAATTTCTTTTGGTTTAAATGAAACAAGAGGCAACTCAGTAGCATCAATTCTTATTGTCCCATCTTTGTTAACTTGTAAACCATATCTTGCTCTTAAAATTCCTTTTGCAAGATTCTCCATAACATGGTTTGCAGATGAAGTTCCTCTAACCCCTTTAATTAAAAGAGGAATATCCCCATTTTTTAATCCTAATTTCTCAACTGCCTTATCAAAATAATGATTGATATCTAAATTTTGTGTTTGATATGGAACACCTTCTTTATCTGAAATTTCTCCATTAGCATAATTCTTATATGAATTTCCAGAAGTGTCATATTTATAAAATCTTTTTTTTGTTTTTTTATTACAGGTTTCACAAACACCATAAATTGTTTGTTTTTTACAATTCTCACAATAATAAATAGGAAAACTACTTCTAACTTGTCCTTGTTCACAAGCTGCTTGCACACTTCTCAATCTTCCTCCTTCTTTACCCACAGGAAATAAAACATTTGGACTTCCGGCTAATTTTCTGAGTTTTGTTTTTTCAGGCCTACCCATTCTTGCCCCTATAAATTCTCCAGCCTTATCTTTTATTTCAAACTCAGAAACAGAATTTATTGTATCTAAAACATTTTCAAAAAACTCAAAAATCTTTTTTTCTACAACTTCTTTTAAATCACTACCTCTTACTTTTTCAAAATCAATTCCTAAATTTGCTAACAATGCTTTACTATTCTCCTCACTTAAAATAACATGTTCGATTGACACTTCATGTTCAACACCTAATAATTCTAAAGCTCTTTTTCCTCTTTCAAACTTTTCTTTGTCTAATTTTGAATAAGGTAAAACAAGTTTTCCATTAACTTTAGAATATTTTAACCAATCTATTAATCCCAAAAAATGGTCTTTATTTATTTCAGTCCAATAAAAAATAAATCTTGGATGTAAAGGAATATTGTATTTTTTACTTAATTCTTTTGCTCTTTCAAAATTAATTCCTAAAGAAACATCTTCATTTGTTTTTTCTTTAAGCGAATCACTGTGTGGATTTGTATTCTCGTCAGCGATTTCATTTGTTTTCTCCTTAAGCGAAGCGACTGTGTTCGGCGAGCTTTCAGCTATTTTCTCCTTTAAATCTAATTCCCACCATTCTTCAACATATCCTGGCTTTACTAAATTAGCATTTCTGTTTAAAACATCACTAAAAGGAAACAAAATATCTCCAAGGTAAATTATTTCTTCTATATCTTTAAAATATTTTTTAGCCTCTGCTTTACTTTTTAATTTTTTAACACTTCCATTAAATAATTTAACTATGGGACCATCAATTGAATCACAAACAGTTACTGCACAACCTTTTGTTGGTTTTTCTATTTTCAACTGTGTTCCTGTTGCAATAAAATCATCTGTCACAACCATTGTAGCAGGAGAAACAGAAACAGCACTAAAACCAGATACTCTTCCTCTTCCATACCTAAATCTAAAACCCCCTGATTTAGAAGGGTGTCCAAATATTGGCCTACCTGCAACTAAATCTTTAATATATGTTGGAGAATCATCTGTTTTTCCCTTATCTCTTTTCTCATGAATTTTAATATATTCTTCTAAAAAATCAAAACCAGTTGATTTAATTCCGTCTGCTTTTACTTTTTTTAATAATCTAAAACCTTTTGCAGCTTTTTGAGCCAACCCTTCCCCCATAATCAAACAAAAACCACTCCTAAGATAGTTTGTGTCCACCCTCTCTAAATTTTTATAATTAGAAACTTCTAATTTTTCAGAAGCATCTCCTGCAATCTGAATGGGAAGATTTCTGGCAAGAAAAAGAGCTTCTTCTTCAGTAGGCATATATTGTAGGTTAGTTATTCTTTCATGAAAATCATACAACTCAGCATAAACTCTTTTAATCTCTTCTTCTGTAGGATCATATTTTGCAAAACCAAACATTTCCCTTAAATAATTTATTAATATCAATGCAACACATGAAGCAGTTGTACCTGCACTTCTAATTGGTCCTGAAAAACTAGCTTCAAAATATTCTTTGCCATCTCTTGTTTTTCTAATCTTTAAACCAGTATAACCTTCAATTGGAGATGAAACAACACCCAAAGTAGTATAAGCAAAACCAACCCTTATTCCAGCATCAATAGCATCAATTAAATTTGGAAAAGTACAGAATTTTTGTTTGGCGACTTCTTCTGCAATTTTAAAAACAACAGTAACATCCTGCTTACCATATTCTTCTTCTAATTCCAAAATTCTGTTTGCAACCCCAGAACCAATTAATTGAGGATAAATAGTCCCTATTAAATTAACTACTTTTTCAGCCATATTCATTGCCAAAGGAACTTCAACTTTATCAACAGGATCCAATCCTTTTGCTCTTGCTTCTTCTGCAAATTTATAAACTTTTCGAACTTCTTTTTCTAAATTCCTAAAATATTGTTGGGTGTTCATTTCTTTTTTATTAAAATTCTTTTAATTATTTTTGAATTTTCTTTCTGCTCCTTTAATAGTAATTTATAATTTAATGAAAGTTGAGATAATTTTTTTGCCTTCCCATTAATTAAAACTTTGGGATCTACATACCTAAATTTTTTCTCTAAAACAATTCCCCCTTTTTCAACTTCTTTTATTCCAAATCCATTTTTCAAAAACCCTAATTTTTCAGAAAGTACCAAATCTTTAGATTTGATTAATTCTATCAAAGGGTAATCCTCACCACCCACCAAATCTTCTACAGAAATTATCCTTTTATTCATTGCTTCTTTCAAAATGTTTGCTAAAAAATAATATCTTGCTCTTGCTTCTGACCCTGCCCAATGCTCTTCTTGCAATCTAGAATACTCTCTTCCAAAAAAATCCGCAGACTTAAAAGTCTTAAAAACAATTTCATTATCTTTTGTGTCTAAATTTTTTACTAAATCCCCTACATCTTTTCCTTCTGTTCTAAATTCCCTTAAAGAATAATCAATTCTATCTGCACACAAATCAGGGGCTTTTCTTTCAAGCAAAAAAAATCTTTCTATATCTGAAACTTCCTTGTAATCAAAACCATATTTAGAAAGAATTTGTGGCACTTTAGAATTTGTGAGCGATTCTAAATGGGTTTTGTCTTGATAATCCTCTTTTGTAGGATCTCCAAGAACCCAATCAACAACATGTGAAAAAGCAGTATGAGACCCATCATGTAATAAACCCGAAATTTGTTCTTTTAAATTTGCACCAAGTTTTTTTAAAAGAATTAAAACTCCTATAGAATGTTCATATCTTGAAAATCCTTTTTTATGATAATACTCAGAAGGTAGACCAAATTGAGAAACCCCTTTTAATCTTTGGATAAACTTTGAATTAATTAAATCAATTAATACCTCTTCCTTAATTTCCCAAAACCCATAAACTTTGTCTTTTACTTTCATTTCTCCTCCTCAAAATCAAGAATTTTTATTTCTCTGGTTTTCAAATTTAACATTGGAACTTTACAATGATCTGGTTCATTTCCAAACTTTTCTTGATAAGGAGTCATTGCTTCCCAACAAGAAATCGAAATCAACAAAATATTATTGTGGTAAGAAACCGTGCTTTTATGAGTATGTCCTGCAACAAAAATATCAGGAATTTTTTTAATAACTAAATTATCTTCTTCGCTCGGAAAAAATTGAGCAGAAGCATGAGTAGGTGCTAAATGCCTGTTTCTTAAAAGATATTTCATAATTAAATCAGGAGAATTCATTGCTTTTTTCATCATTAATCTAGGAACATTATTAACATAATAAGGAAAACTAAAACCATGGTAAGTTAAAACATCAAAACCAACAAAAGAATCATTAGCACCAATATTCACCTGGCAAGGATTTGTTGTTAAAATTACATTTTTTAAATTATACAAAGGCCAAGCATATTTTTCATCTAAAAAAGGCTGGGGCTCCATAAGTCTAACCCCGTCATGATTTCCAGGCGAAATAATAATTTTAATGTCTTTTCTAACCTTATCTAAAATATTTGCAAGAGCTATAAACTGTTCTTCTAAATCAACTATTTTCAAATCTTTTTCTTGATTAGGATAATTTCCAACACCTGTTACTACATCTCCAACAATAAACAAATATTTTATATTTTCAACTTCAGGGGTGTTTGGAATTTTTCCATTAAGATAATCTATAAATTTTAAAAAACTATTTTCTAAAAATAATTTACTTCCAAAATGCAAGTCCCCTATAAATAAAGCATATTCTTCAACATTTGATTTTTTTCTTTCTGGAATTGTTGCATCTGGAAAAACAATATCATTTACAAAAAAAATCTCCCTATTTCCAGAACCCTTAAAACCAACAATAGAATCAAGAGCAATTTCCTCTGCTTTTTCATAAATCTCTTTTTTATTCTGGTTTACTATTACTTTAATCTTCCCTGTTAAATCCTCAATTTCAAACAAAAGGTTTTTATTTTTAGTTACTCTTTTCTTTGAAACAATTCCTATTAAAGAAATTCCTTGTCTGCTTCCATAAATTTTTCCAATAGAAACTAAATTATCTAATTGGGGGCTTTCCTGAAGAAAATCTCTTGTTTCTGAAAATCTATTTCTATAATAGTTTATAAAATCTTTAATCACTAATTTTTTTCCAGCATATAAATAATTAGAAAGAATCTTAACATTTGCTTCTTTATGCAAATCACTGTGTGGATTTGTATTCTCGTCAGAGATTTTATTATGCAAATCACTGTGTGGATTTGTATTCTCGTCAGAGATTTTATTATGCAAATCACTGTGTGGATTTGTATTCTCGTCAGAGATTTTATTATGCAAATCACTGTGTGGATTTGTATTCTCGTCAGAGATTTTATTTTTCTCTTGTTTCAAATCTTTGTTTGGTTTTTCTTGTATATTAGATGAAATTTCTTTAGAAATCTCTATTTTCAATCCCAACTTTATCTTTAATTTTTCTAATTTCTTCTGATTTTGTTCAGGAAGAGAAGAAAAAACATTATTTGTTTTTTCCTTGTCTTGAAAAATCTTAAGAGTGATTATTTTTTTTTGTGTTGTGTTTTTCACACTTTCTAAAACCAATTTAGCAGATTCTAAATCTCCTGTTTCAGACAACAATTTTAACACTTCTTCGTCTAATAGAAAACCTTTCTCCACACAAAATTTTAATAAATCTTTGTTCATTTAAATCCCTCCTTTATAATCCAACGAATCTTCAATTATCTTCTTAGCTTTCGATATAATATTCTTTGAAATTGCTAATTTAATTTCCCTCATTCTTCCACCCCTTCCTTTAGAAATAACCCTCACATTAATTATCCCCAACATATCAAATTCTTGAATAATATCACTAACCCTCCTCTGTGTTAAAACTTCTAATTTATTTTTTACACATAAATCTTGATATGCGTTATAAACATCTCCTGTAAAAAGAGGTAATTCTTTTTGTTTTTCAGATAATTGAATAATAGAATACAAAACTAATTGAAATTGTTTAGGCTCTGTAATAATTACATCTAAAATTTTGTCTCTTTCTATTTTCTCGTTTGCTGCATCTAAATATTTTACCAAAACCTTATTAGAATTATCTCTTTCTGCTAATTCCCCTGCAATCCTTAACAAATCAAGCGCCCTTCGCGCATCTCCGTGCTCTCTTGCAGCAAAAGCAGCACATTTTGTAATAATGCCTTCAGAAAGAACATTTTTTTTAAATGCCCCAAAACATCTATTATTAAGAATGTCTTTTAATTGTAATGCATTATAAGGTGGAAAAACAACTTCTTCTTCTGATAAAGAACTTCTAACTCTTGGATCAATTTCATCCAAAAAAGTCAAATTATTACTTATGCCAATAATACACAATTGCGTTTTTGAAAGTTCAGTGTTTAAACGAGTTAAATTATACAAAAAATCACTAGAAATTTTCTTCACAGTCTGATCTATTTCATCTAAAATTAAAACAACTAATTGCTTTTTTGAATCAATAATCTCAATAAATTTTGAATAAACAGCTTGAGTCGGAAGCCCTGTTGAAGGTATTTCTTCTCCAAACTTCTTAATTAATTCTGCTAAAATACGATATTCTGTATCAGACACTTTTTTTAATTTACAATTCAAATATACCATCTTTATCTCAAAATCAGCGTCTTTCTTTATTCGTTTTAAAATTTCATCTCTAACATATTGTACTGAAAGTGTTTTTCCTGTTCCTGTTTTCCCATACAAAAATAAATTACTAGCCTTTTCACCTCTTAAAATAGGTGCAAGTATCGAAGCTATTTGTTTTATTTGTTCCTTTCTATGAGGTATTTCTTCTGGCTTATAATTAATTTGTAAAAGTGATTTATTCTTAAATATATTATTCTTATCAAAATTGTCAAAAATTTTATCTAATTCATTACTCATTATAGTCTCCCAGGTCTATTTCCTATGGAAAATTGTTTTGACCTGTATTTTTCCACGGTAAAAAATTAAATTATTATATAAAGAATTATAACTACTCAAAAAGAAAAACACCTATGTTTCCTATGGAAAATATGTTTTTATTGATTTATTGTTTTTCTTCTGATTTATTGTTCTTTTTCTTTTAGTTTATTATTTTTTGTTTTTCTGCTAGTTTATTATTTATTTTTCTTCTAGTTTATTACTTATTCTTTGTTTTTTGTTAAAAAATAAATTATTTCACTTTTTTATTATCCATATACTTAAATATATATTATAGAATATATATTTTACAAAACATACTTAATCCCTTATTATTATTATTATTATTATTATTATTATTATTATTATTATTATTATTATTATTATACTACTACTACTACTACTACTTATATGGTAAAGTATACAAATAAATATAATACAAACTTAAATCCAAAAATTTTAAAATTTCTTTTTAAATGTTTCCATACGAAATCAAAGGGTCACACCCATCAAACAAATATTTAAACAAACTCCAAAATCATTAAATATATTTTTAAATTCTTAAATAGAGATATTAAACCCTATAAGTATATACTGTTAAATCTATTTGAATTTACAGAAAAATTTATAAAGAATTTTCATCTAAGATTGATATGCAAAGCAATAAAAATCCTTTTCATGCACTTGTTGGAAAGATGATTGTAACTAAAGAAGGTAAAAGACTTGGTTTTGTCAAGGATATAACCTTTGAAACAAGATCAGGAGAATTAATTAATGTTGTTGTTAAAGATTTTACATTATACACAAAAAACCTGAATTTAGAAAGAACATCATCAAATGAATTCTTAATACCTTATAGTGCAATAATTGCTATTGGTGATTTTGTGATAGTCTCTGAAGAAGATTTAATTTAAGAACACAAATATTTAAATACTGATATCTCAACTTAATATTCATGAAACTATTAGGATTTAATTTTACAAAAATACAAATAGAAAAATTAAAAGAGAGAGTAAATGAACTTAAAATAGGGACAAGAATAGATGTTTCTGAAATAAAAGAGGCAAAAACAGGAATTTTAAAGACAAAAGACGAAATATTAGCTATAAAGTTTAAATATGGTTTAGATTATGAACCAGGAATAGCAAAATTAGATTTTGAAGGTAATTTAATAATTTCTTTAGAATCAAAAGAAGCAAAAGATGTTTTAAGACAATGGAAAGATAAGAAAATGCCTGAAAATTTTAGAATGACTCTTTTCAATCTTATTTTGAGAAAATCAAGCCTTAAGGCATTACAATTAGAAGAAGAAATGAATCTTCCAACACACATACAATTACCAACCTTAAAAATAGGCGATAAAAAAGAATAGATTTCTACAAACTTTTAAAAGATTCAATAATTTAAATATTATATGAAAATATCTAAAGAAAAAAAAGAAAAAATATCTGAACAGGTTTTATTATTTCTTTATTCAATAAACCCAAAACCAGCTTTTACATTACATATATCTCAAGAAATAGCAAGAGATGAAGAGTTTATCAAGAAAATTCTCCTAGAATTAGAAAATAAAAAATTAGTGATAAAAATAAGGAAAAACCCTCAAGGAATAGATTATAAAAAGAGATTAAGATGGAGATTAAGTGATAAAGCATATCAAGCATACAAAGCAAACCAAATTCATGAACCCCAATAAATTTAACAAATATATTAAAACATCTGAAAGTTTTTATACTTCTTACATTTAATCTTTAAATGGATCCTGTAAAAGAAGCTTTTGATAAAGTAAAACAAGACATTAGATTTTTAAAAGATGAATTAGGGAATCTTAGAAAAGGGGTTTTAGAAACAAGAGAAAGGATGATAGAAGTATGCGAAATTATTAAAAAAATGGATGAAAAAATAGAATTTGTGGCTTCGACACATAAACCAAAAATTCAAACACAACAAACACCCTCTTCGACACATAATTTATCTTTAGAAGCCCTAAAACCCCAAAATTTACTTATTTCCACTGGAAATGAAGGGGCTTCGACAGACAGACAGACAGACAGACAGACAGACAAACACACCCAAAAAAAGCCTAAAATCCTTGAAAATTCTTTTGGTAACTCCTTTGATAATGCCCTTGAGATGCTAGAATCCCTAGATAACATAAAAAAAGAAATTCGTTTACAGTTTAAAAGATTAACAGAACAAGAAATTTTAATCTTCTCCACAATATATCAAATAGAAGAAGAGCAAGGTTATGCGAACTATAAAGTTTTAGCAGAAAGACTTAATTTAACAGAAAGTTCTGTGAGAGATTATGTGGGAAGGCTTATAAAAAAGGGAATTCCCGTCGAGAAAAAAAAAGTTAACAACAAACAAATTAGGTTATTTGTATCTCAAAAATTAAAGAAAATAGCTCCTTTATCAACTATTTTGCAGCTTAGAGATTTATAAGTATTTAAATAAGTTAGCCGGCTAAGAGGGAAAGTAGTTTTATACCTCACTTTTTGATTTTTAAGACTCTTTTTTATAAATTTTATATGACTTTTCCCTGTTTTTTTAGGTTTTTTGAGCTTTTTTGCTCTTTTTAATCCTCACTTTTGTCTTTTTTAACATTTTTTCTTTCATATTTTCTGGTATAAATACCCTTTTTTTACCATTTTCTTCAACTATTTCTTTTATTATTCCCTCACTTTTCTGTCGTATTGAATTTACTTGGCCTCTTATAGTTGATTTTTCTTTGCCTAGCATTGCAGATAAATCATGATAACTCAATTTCATATCTGTGTTTAAAAGTATCCAGAGAATAGCTCTTTCAGTTATTGAAAAAACGTCTAAATTTGGTGTTTGGACAGGTGTTTGAACACCTGTTTGGACAGCATAAACAGCTGGTTGTTTGTCTTTTTTTCGTCTAGGTGTTTTAAACACACCTTGTGTTTGTACATCATTCATAATATTAACTATGTTTTTTAATCCTTCAATTTCTTCACTAATCGACGACAAAATCTCTTTTACCTCTCTTAAGTTTTCTTTTTGAAAATCTTTTTCAGAATCAAGGTGTTTAATCCATTCTGTAATACTTGTTATATCTTTTTTCACAGAGTCAAAACCTTTTTTTGTGTCTTCTTTTATCTGTTCAACCTCTTTTTTTCTAAAAATCCAACCAAACATAACAATATTTTAGACACTTCTCTTTAAATACTTTTTGTTTTTCGACGACAAAAACCACAACCTAATGAGATAAATTAAAGACAGCCCAAACCTAAAAATACACAAAAATCTTTAAAAATCACCTAAAAAACAGGTGTTTGTATAAAAAAACACCCGTAAACAGCCTGTTTAAACACCTTTAAACACTATAAACAGCTGTTTTTACTATATGTTCATTAAGTTAACCTTAATTCACACAAATATCACAAAATTTTATAAAAGAGATAAGTGTTAATTAAGAATTAAAATGAGGCAAAAAATTAGCAGATATTTTTCAAGAAATAGTTATAGGAAAGAATTTAGGCACGAGTTGAGATTATTAATTATTGTTACATTGGGCTTTACAATTGGTTTTACATGGAGAGAAACAATCTTTGATATTTCATGGGCATTTATACAATGGCTCACAAGTGCTCAAGCAGCTCCAACCTTAAGCATTCTAACATCTATTTTCATCACATTAATATGTGTTGGGCTAATCTATTTAACATCCTATCTTTTAAAAGAAAGACCAAGCGAATATTAGTTATTTAACTAAGCTAACCTAAGTGCACAACTCTCGCAGGCCAATTAAAAATTAATGCAAAAATATGCCGCAAAACCACATAAACTCTTAAAAAGTTGGAAAAAGCATATTTTTAATGAAAAAAATAACAATTATTTATCAAGATACACTTCATCAGATCCTTATAAAGCAATTTACAAATTTGATAAAGAATGAAAGTGTGTTGATATAACTGCTAAATCATTGTCTGCCAAAAAAATAAAATTTTATAAAAAATCAGAAGTGAATAAATATGTTGTTAGACATAATTGGTTAAAGAAAGCATCTCAATTAGAAAAGAAAACAGCATAAAGCTAACCTAAGTGCACAAAAAGGGTGACATAAAGGCAAAGCTTTGCAAAAAACAAAAAATTAATATAAAATTTATGTATTAAAACCAAAAAGTTTATATATTTCTTCCAACAAGGCTATAATATTGTGTTAATAAGGGTTCCCTTCTTGAAAGGAAAACCCCTAAGTTCACGCTTAAAAGAGGAAAA
>Ga0307928_10001195_pt1 | contig 19714 bp, 23 predicted proteins | sample AceLakmetagen232_FD_201815 | JGI IMG/M metagenome (GOLD analysis project Ga0307928, IMG submission 201815) | Saline water microbial communities from Ace Lake, Antarctica - #232 | ecosystem: Environmental > Aquatic > Non-marine Saline and Alkaline > Saline | place: Antarctica: Ace Lake... | reverse complement strand
GCTTCCAGATCTTAGCGTCGTGTAAAATGTTTGCTCTGATGTTGTATTCGCTACAGTTTCCCAAGTTGAAGATGTTTTGTAAATTCGCAATGCAGAAACCGGAAATGTTCGCACTGCACTCATTTTAAGCACAACACGATAGATTTCAGACTCATCGGACTGATTCCGCATTGCACCTGTGACGTTGTTGTATTCCCCTGAAGAGTTGGTCATAGTCATTGAACCAGCGGAATACGCTATGGTGACTGACCCACCCGTCCACTCATTAATAGTGGTGGTAAACTCGCTATTTACGATACCTTTACTACCTTCACCATCACCAGATCGCAACACACCGTTAGTCGATACAAAATCATATTGACCAGGGTATTGGAACGCAAGTGCTGAGTCTTCAGTTAGGTTAACAGACCCACCTTCTATTGACACTCTCCTGAAAGATGCTCCCAGGTCAGCGTACGAAAGCCAACACCCTCTCAGTCTTATATTAGGGGTGGCCGAATTAGAAAGAGAAACCTGCATATCTGGAATAGCCTCGGTTCCGCTTGCAGAATTTACGTTAATCAGTTCTATAGATTGCAACTCGGTTCCGCCCGTTGATTTTCCGATATAAAACCCAGGATTCCCATAATTTTCGGTAGCATCATAAACTTGTAAATTTTCAAATGTGCAGTTCTTTGCCGCACGGATATCAATGAAACCGCCAAGTGGCTGCTGGAGGACGCCGTCTCTGAAGCTGCAGTTGTTTACATTACCGGAAGCGGAACGATCAATGAGTATAGCAAATTCTCCATCATTCTGATCAACTGCTGCCTTTGTACTCCGAAAGTTACTGAAGTTTATATTATTTATGACAGCACTGGTGATGTTAAACATAGGTACTGTAGTGCCAGCAGGATAATTCCAAGATACTCGGTCAAATTTGATATTATAAAACCAGCCGCCAGTATTTACTGTTGAGTCAGACGGAGATTTTATAATCTCTTGGTCTGTATTCGATTGCGTAAATCCACAATCTGTAAATTTCCAGTTTTCAACATGAAGATCTGTATTATTGGTGTCTAGGTCAAATATTTTTCCACCCCCAGCAAGAGAATAGAATATCATATTCCTAAATTGTAGATTCTTTGCGTAAACTCCTGTATCAGCAACAAATATATCATTTGAGTCTGATTGCAGCTTTGTACCATAATCTAAATAAGCGTAATTGCTCGACCCAAACCCCGCACCTCTAAATGATATACCGCTTGGAAGAATTATAGAGGTATCGATGTCATATACACCTGATCGAAACACGATCTCTGGTCTAGCAGTTGCTAATCCACTCACATAACCAATTGCACTCTGTATAGCCGGGCCATCATCCAATCCATCGTCAGCAATTGCTCCGTAATCGAGAATATCAAGATAGTTTTTAGCTTGCACCTGCCAGTACGTTCCGTCGCCGGTGATCTGGGAGCCTATATCGGGAGGCAACGCGGCAATGTCGTCAAGGTTGTCGTTCCAGGCCTGATACCAAGAGCCTACGCCACCAATTGATGTGCGTAAGGTAGCTCCTGATTCTGCCACGGGGTCTGTCGTTCCATCACCAACAATGAACTGCCCGTCTGTCAATACATCCATTGCGGTGATTGCGCCTGTGCCTGAGCCGAGTAGGACACCACCATCGGTTAAAGTGGTCAGTGCAAGCTGTGTCTTCCAAAAAGAATTAAGGTTCGTGGATAGCCAGTCTAAGTTGGTGTGCCAGGCTTGAATATCAACGCCAGTCTCAAGGTTTGTGGTTGCTTTAAACGCTGCTTCATCAGCATCGTCGAGAAGTGTGCGTGTATACGCCGTGGTGCGTGGCGCAGATCGTCTGGCAGACTCTGCAACTGCATTACCCCCGCTGAATATCAAGAGGTAAAAATACAGAGCCACCGCAGGGACGAACATCTGTGTAGTCACGATACATCTTGGATCGGCTGGCAACTCTTTTCTCATGAAATTCCTCAGTTTCCTTATCGTGGTCTGATTCGGCTTTTTTCAACTGAAGCACTTGATCGCGTGGGTTTGCCGGTTTCACTATTTCCCGCAAGAACCTCTGAGCTGTCGCCTTGTTGAAAGCTGACAGCTCAGAGCCAATCTCCATTAACGGGACAAACAAACTATCCTGAATAAACCACTCTGCCAAAAAGAACGTGTTAGTCTCAACAGCTCGGTAGATAAACAAGACATCACGTAATCGTGGGTTATTGTCTAACTGCCTTTTCATCCAGTCTAAGCTGTCGCATTGTTGCCGAATTACTACAAAACGGTTTGGGTCGTAATCTACATACATCAATGTCTCCTTTGATTTTGTAGGTTAATTAAAGGGTAGCGGCAAGAGCAGCATCGGAAGATAGTGGTATCCACTCAATATAGAAGGTAACAACGCCCGCCGTCATGTTGTTCGTAGCGATCGTAAGATCGATAGAAAGGCCGTTCGGAATAACAGTCCAGAGACTTGGCGATTCAGCAGATGGAGTATCAGCGTCTTGATCCAGCGTCCAAACGTCATTCGCTACAAAAGCCGTCGCATCAATAGTCTGTACTGCAAGCAGGCAACCAACATCACCAACCACACCCAAAGAGAGCGTCCCGGTATTACTGGTACTGGTCACAGAGGTGCCAACCACAGCTACAACTCTCGCTTTAATTGTCCCTGTTACCGTAAAGAGATCCAGCGGACTCTCTGCTGTACCATACCCCGAACTCATAGCAGCGGTCGTATAGGTCACAATTCTCGGTGCGTCGTATGATACAAAGTTAGGATCAGTGAGAACCATCATCTCAGCATGAGTATCCTGAGCCTCAGTATCGGCCACAATCGCTGTGGTATCCACAAGAATCGACGCAGCACCAGTACCAATCGCCTCAAGTGAGTCGGTTGACGCCTTATAATCAGAGGTGTCAGCACCAGCGGTCATGATGTGGGATAGGAGAGTGGCGTCCACAACAATACCTGACAGATCAGCATCAGCAACCACACCAGTAGTCGTCTTCATCAGATGATCTAGGTTGATAGTCGCAAGATCAGTGCTGGCTCCACTATCGACAGATGTGTCGCTATCCGTACCATAGGGAGCAAAGACCGTTTTAACGATCTGCAACCCTCCGGCATCCACATACGTTCCATCAGTAACAAGAGAACAGTTGCTGATGACACCAGTAGAGGCGGTACCGCTGACCTGAATCGCGTGTTGGCCCGTTGTTGCGTTCGTGATTTGGCAGTTATCAATCACAAAGTTAACTTGAGCATTGCCACCGGAAGGGATCTCAATACCGGAGTCAGAGAATTCTCCGAAGATCAAACAGTTCTGAATCAACACGCCTGTCATATCTTTGGCGATCTCAATTGCACTTGTCCAGTTGGTTGAGTCAAATGCAGTGAACGTACAATTCGTGATCTTCAATCGATCCGCAGCAGCATCAGCAGTGTCCACAGTAATGTAGGTCAGGCCGTTCACATCTCCGACTTCTTTGAAGATACAATCGTCGATCCAAAGATCGTCCGAAGCATTGACATCGAAAGCATGAACCAGCGAATCAATACCACATAGGAAATTCAGACTTCTAATTGTCACATCGTCCGCTGTGAATAGCACCGACGCGGCGGCGGCTGTATCAAAGGTAATCGCAGGCCTCTTGTCGCCATGGCCCTTCCCCTCGATAGTCACCCCAGCAATGTCAATGGCCCAGTCGCCTGCGCTAATCACGCTCTCTGTATGACCCGAGGAAACCAAGATAGTACCACCTCCAGCCACCATCTGATCCAGAGCGTAGTCAATCGTTGCGAAGGGCAAGATCCAACTCTCTCCATGTTTCCGATCGAGCACATCGGAGGCATTGGTATGCGTACTGTCTACAAAATACACCTGCTCATTTGCCTTTACTGCTTCGGGCAATGCAGACAAATCTTGAATTGCATAGAACCGTTTCTTTTGAACCAGATCTCTCGGATCTTCAGCGTTGGCCACTCCTAGTGAAAGGACGATAACAAACGCCATTAGTATTAAACTTGTGAACCGCTTCATAGCGTTTCTCCTTTTTGAATTGAAGTTAAACTTTGAGAAGAGCGCCCGGAGGCGCCCCACTCAAAGAAGACACTCTCTCTTAACCGAGACCCAACATCTGAGCTTCAGTAACACCCTTGATCAGAATACCGTTAGGCATCTTGGGCGCTACCAAAACATATCTGTCGTAATAAGCGACGGACATATCAGTCGGTTGACTGTTGACCATTTCCGGCATCCAAATGGAATTATATCCAATCTTCGGAGCCAGGAACTGAACTTCAGGCCCATAGGCGGCATTGCTACCACCATCATGCGGGGGTGTGTACTGCTGGAAGTTCCCGTTATTCATACCGATGACATTGACATGCCCAGACAGACCCACGGGAGAGGTCCACCAGTCATATTCCTTCGTCGCACCCACAAACTTCTTGAGGGTCCACCCGCCCTTGACCTGGATTTCCTTGTTCGTTCTCTCAAAAACACCCATGTTGTTGCCTTGGGTATAGCTCTGAGAAACGAACTCCTGGGTCACACCAGCGGTGGTCAGGATCGTATCCAAGTCAATGTTGGGATATGCTTCAGCGTATCCGTTCAGCCATTGCGACAGATCCGTCTCAAGCAAAGGCCCGTTGTGGTCACTCACTACCCGGCTCTTGAACTCAGAGTTGGCTCCGTTGTCCAGGTCGAGAGTCTGGCTACCGGCTGCCCCACCCATGATCTGGCCGGACTCTTTGAGGAAGTCAAGAAGGCCATAAGAGAACATTGGGCGTGTGCCCGCGATGTAAACGCTCTGATCACGACCAACGATCCAGTCGCCGACCTGACAACCCTCACTGCCATCCCAGCCAGTGCTTGCTGAGAAGGTTGAAATCGCGTGCGCTGTGGCGGCCTTACGTGTAACGCCGATACAGGTGATTGTCTTATCGATCGGATCAACGTTTGTGATGATAACCTGAACGTAGTCGTCACTTGTGGCGGCGGCCAGGTAATTACGTACATCCGTGGCGTCGTAAGCAGCTCCGGACTGAAGGGTGCCAGAAGAATCTGCCACAACATCGATCTCCATACCCTTGGCCAGGTTCTTGATACGGCCATAGGACTCATCGAGCGTGAAGACGGCAAAGTTCGCATTCGTGGTTCCGGCGGCCAGGTAACTGGTCTCCTTAGCCACAGCAGAAATCCTGCCCAGGACAGTAGTGCTATAGCCAGCGTCATTGGTGGCTCTGTAGGCATGGAAAGAGATCGCTTCCGTTCTCTTCTCCATCTCAGCAGCGGCTTTCAGATCGTTGAAGATCGTCTCGTACTGCGAAAGGGCCAGTTTGTCGGCTTGTCGCCAACTATTGAGAATGCTCATAACCCCCGTGGACCTGTGAAGGACCAGCGTTCGGGTCATGACAGAGCTGTGCGGGGCTTCAATACCTTTGGGGTATGGCGTGATGTCTTCATTGCCTGAAGCAGTGTCGCCTCTATGGACGATCGGAACGCCGATATCCACAGTTGCGGGGCCGAGTGGATTTGCAGGGGTTCGCCGACCAGCGAGCCCTGATTTGTACTTGTGGACGATTTGGAAGCCTCGCCCGATCTCTCCGTTCGGGCCCTTGCGTTGGCTGACTCCCATAGAAGTCTTGTTCATCTGGTTCAGCAATGGGAAGACTAGCTTCTCAGCTTCCAGAAGGTTCATCGGGAATGATACCCGTAGTTGGGGATCTAGTGAACTTATGGCAGATGGCATAGCGTATCCTTTCTGACTGTAGTTAGCGATTAGCTCATCACTTGTTACACGTCAAAACAGATACCAAAATGCAATCCTACAGCGTCGGGGCTGAGTCTCTCTTGGCTACCTCATTCCCACGATTCTGCATAGCTACCAATGCCTGATTCCGGGAAAAATCCGGGTGATCCATCGGTAGATCTGTTTTGATCTTATCGTCAGATAGGATCCTCACTTCTTGCCCTCCTGGCTCGCTCGGGGCCATGATGATGGGTTGCGGAGCGGCCTTTCCGGGGATACCAGCTTTCTCTTGGTTCTGCGCTGCTTGACCAACAGACTCAGTGATAGATCTCGTCAAGTCTGCAGTACTGGCTCCCACGGGCATCTGTCGGATGCGTCCTTCGGTTCGTAACTTTGCGTTTTCAAAGAGCGATTCTTTAAAGGCGACCTTTTCTTCTTCTGAGCCGCCATGTTTCTCCATTAAAGTAACCACAGTTTTGTCGTTGTCAATACTTTTTTGGATCAATTTATCCAATTCAGACTGGGCAGCGGCACCTTTAGTCTCACGAATATACGCGATATCGTCTTGTAAATCTTTCGGCAACATGTCTAGAGTAATTGAATTCTTACCGAGTTTGAACACTTCATCTTCTCCTTTGCCACCCTTGGGTTTGTCGGGCCCTGACTCACTTTCGCCCTCAATACTGGCCATCAAACCAGCTTTATCAACACCCAAAGAATCTGCCATTATCTGGATATCTTGATCCGTCGGCATCTGCGTGGCTGCAATGGCAGTCCGGAAACGTTCTTGGGCCTCATAAATGGCAATGGCCGGCTCAGCCTTCTTGGCCAGGTCAGTCGCTTCCCTGAATCTGGCATCTGCGCCCTCGCCTTTGGAAGCGTCATTCGACCAATCCACTACAGACTTGGTCACATCGACACTGTTAATCTTGTGGGAGAACTGCACGGTCGCGGCCTGCTCTGGTGTTAGTGGCTGGCCAGGATCTATCAGGCCCAACTGTTCGGCCAGGGCGGGGGCTGCTTCTTTGAGTGCAATGATTTGGTCTGATGTGGGGTTCTTGAGGTCAATTTCCATAGTAGTGTCTTCCTTGTAAGTGTCCTTATGCGAACTGTTGTTGCCCCTGTTGGGCAAATTGTTCTTCTTCTAAGAATCCTTCAGCTTCGTCAACGGGGTTCAGATCTTCCAGACGCCCGCCTCCGTCCATTTGGTGCATATTGCGATGCTCAAGGAAGCGATCTCTGACCGCCGGATCGATAAGATTGAACTCTGGCTTCGCAATGTAGAAGTCATGTACCCAGAGGTGAACGTCGTGCATATCCCCATCCGCAGAGAATATAACACCCTTGTTTTCATCGTTGGGATCTGGAACGTCCTGCCCGTTACCCCAAAGCAATAGGCTTTCATACTGGGCCTTGCGGTAATTCTCCCATTCAGACTTGTTCTCAACAGGAAGATCCAGGTTCAGTAATCTGGCCTTGATCCTGTATTCACGGGGCGTGATAATCTGCAAATTCAAGTGATCCTTCAGTTCCAGTACCTGCTGCTGCTTGGAGATTGGCATGCGTGCTTGAATAGTCACAGTCACATCGTCAGGGTGAGGTATCGCGTTCTGCTCGATCTCCATAGTTCCTTTTGCAGGGTCAAACACAATGCCTGCCATAGAATCGTCCAGGGCAGTAATCTTGACTACATCAGTTTTCTCATACGCATTTCTAGCCATGTCCAGAGCTGACATATACTCATGACTCATGGCGTCTGATATGTCATGAGCAGTCGGAGTCAGAGGTATCCCAGAAGTTTCATTCAGGGCCCCAATCGCTGCAGCGGAGTCTGTGCGGCCAGGGGCGTCACCAGCCATCAGGGCAGAGGGTTGGTTCGCTTGCCGGTCAGCGAGCCTGGCGCCCAAGTCAATGAGCCGAGAGGGAGCCAGACCGGTATTGACGGGCATCATCTGGATCGGGCCACCAAATCGGCCACTTCCATCTGCCATGGGGTCCATCTCATATCGCAACTGCTTAATCCCGGATTTGCCTGCCTTGGCCAGCACCTGCAACCCGCTCATTGTCGGGGTCAAGATCAAGCCGTATGTGTCAGTGTCTTTGATATTCTGGAACTGACGGCCTATGGCGCCCTCAACCTCACGATTGAGCGGGATCAGCGTCTCAGTCCAGGCCCTGCCGTAGAAACCAATGCTGATATCATGCACGGTGGTCACGGGGGAATACACCCTGGACCCTTCCTCCCATGTTTGCATATCGATCAACTTTGCGGTCTTGTTCCCACCTTCAACCAAAACGTACTGAGCTGTAAGGTATTGATTTTCGTCCCACAGATAGACCATACCTTGCCACGCCACGTCCTGTAATGTGGTCTGGCCACGGTCGCTACCTGAATGATCCGACCCCCTGGAACCGCTATCGGGCCCAGGTATCAGGAAGAAATCATCGTTGTGCAGACTGTTGAGCCCGCCCTGGATATCGTCAGGCATATCGCCCCTGGCAACCTTATGGCCGGAAACGTCCACCAGCTTCTTTGCATATCGATCTCGCAGGCCCTCGATGGGCACGCGCTCACGAACGATCAGGCCCTTGACTTGAGCCGGGTTATCCACGCCGATTGGAAGGGGTATAATCGACCAGGGCATCAGCTTTTCGATACCGATATCCTGCCTATTCTTTGACTTCCGAGTGTTACGGAGCCCGAGCATTCCATAATCCAACAGAGAGGGGATGATCGCCTTTTTGAGCTTCTCAACCTTCTGGAGTGTGAAGAGGTCAGACAGTACTGCTTGGCCTACAGCAGCCTTCCTCTGGCCATCCAGGCTGTGTTTATCCCGCGTAACCCGGGGCGATATGTCCATACCTAACAACCGGCCGATCTGTGACTGGCGCTTGGACAGGATATCCTCGTACACGAACTTTAGATGTCCGTTCTTGCTGGACCACTTAGAACGGACCTGTCCGGAACTGTAGTTCACCTCCAGGAAGTTCCTTATACCCTTGAGGTATAGATGGGTAAATCGCCATCGTGCCCAGTGCGGGCTCATGTAGCGGAGACCCTTTTGAACCAGGAAGTCATACGTCTTTTCGATGTCCGCTGTCTTCTTTGGGAATCTAAATCCGTACATAATTTCACCTAAGCTCTTTTAAGACTATTACAGCCAACGTGGTAATTGTGCTTAACCTTAAAACCCCTGCCGACAACAATAGTATCGAACTCTGTTGGTTTGGGGAGATCATTCGGTACGGTAACACCACCAAATCCGCCAAATCCGCCACCCATAGGAATTTCGAAACTGCCCTTAACGCTGTGCAACTTTAAAGTGTTCGGGGCCGCCGGCAACTTCCCGCACAGGACTCCGAGCACTCCAGCCACTACGCTCTTGTTGAATTGTCTGCGGTTCATGCCAAAGCCTCCGGAGGTAAGTCCTCGCCAAGAAGCTCTACGTCAGACACACCTGGCCCGACTTGAGGCTCAAAGGGCTTGGCAAGTTCTTCGGCGGCTTCGATCGGGTGATGGATGGGGACCTTCTTTTGAGTGTTCTGCCAGTTGGTGCTGTGACTCAGCATATTGGTAGCTAAGCGATCGTTTCCGGTCTCAGCAAACGTCTTGGCCGATATCAGCTCTGTGACGATGCTACTGATATCTCTGGCCATCGCCTCCGAGGTCGTAATCACGCGCACGCATAGCCGGTAAAACAAGAATATTGATAGGGCACTGATCAACCCTAAACTACCCAACAACAGTAATGTCTGGCCATACATTGGCATCATCATTCCTTTCATATTCCCCTTGCCTATACTGCTTTGCAGCAATAACGTCAAGCATTTCTTCGCTAATTTCATCGATTCCAAGGCCTTGGCAACTGTCATAACCCGGAACAACGGACTTTCCGTTCTTGAGCGCATCAACCTTCTCTTGGTTCGGGTCGAGCCCCCTCGTCGGCTTCGCATCGCCCTTGCCGTGCTTGGAATAATTCTTCATGGCCAGGGTATCGATCCAGTCATCTTTGCGGAGATGCTCAAGACTGATCGTAAAGTCTTTGACCTGGACATAGGCAGCTTTCCAGGGCCACATATGCTTGAGAGATCCAGGAAGTTTGATCTTGCCCTGCTCAAAGTCAGGCTTGAGGTACGCGATACGGAAACCCTTCTCTGGGTTGCCTGGGTACTTTATCGGCCTGATCCTTGGTTGCCATTCGATTGAAGAGAGTCCAGAATCCTGCCTTTGATCCAACATGAGTTCTGCTTGCTTAGCCAGCTTGATCTGAGCCCCAGCGGATTCAAGGCCAAGATAGGTGCAGTCCCAGGCCTCACCGTACCGCATCACCATGTTCATCAAGCCGTTATCCTGCATCTTGCCCAGCCATGAGTCTAGGCACCATGCCGTATTCCTGGAATCAAACCCGAGAATCAAAATGCACGAATAGTCAGCGGAAGCTGTGACCGTGCCTGCGTAATCGAACAGCAGGATTTTGTAGAGATTATCAAAGTAATCCTTGGCCTTAACAGTATCTTTCTGCCATCGCTGCTTTCCCGTCAAGGTGTTGAAACCACGGTTGTAATAATACGTCATGTGGGCGTCAGGGTGAGGCAAGTGCGGCGACTCTCGATCGTCCTTGTTCGGTGGCAGTAGGTCAAATGTGTACTCATTCCGAACGGGCTCAACACTCAACAGCCGGTCGGTCTCAGACACGGGATTGTTCATGATCTCAGACATGAAATTGAGACCCATCGTGTCCTTCTTGAACTGAAGGAACTCCACAGACCAGTTGGACGGCCAGCAAGATTCCACGACATTTCCGGTCGCACGGTCCAGTTTGGCACCGGATACAACTCGCTTATTCCAGCTTTGGAAGTCCTTGTCCTTGGTAAAACAGGCGTGGTACAGATAGCTACGCTTGCCCAACATCGTGCCCAGCCAGAGTATCCCGCAATTCTCAGGCAGCATACCGATAACGATTTTCTGCATGTGATCTTCCATCTCCTGACGGAGGACTTCTTTTCGCTCAACCGTGTTCTTACCGTCATACTCAGGATCATCCAGGATGTAGAGCATGGGACGCTTACCACGCTGTCTCTGACCGAGGGAGACAAAATGGATCTCGCTATTGTTCATCAGGTGAAGAATCTTGTCATTGAACGGACGAAGATCCGATCGACCCCGAGGCCGCATAATACCAAAGTCAGATATGATCCGCTTGTTCTCTACGATCTGCAGTTTGATCTTGGTTACTTTCTCAGGAACAAGACCCTGTGTGGAGCTGCAAATACAAGTGACAAAATTGGGACGTGTCAGTGCGAGCATTAGGGGAAGTTCGGCCGCACCAATCACCGACTTGCCGCTACCTCGCGGGTGGCCTTGGATGTTGAAAAGGTATTTTTGGATATCCCCGATAATATCATAATGCCAGGAAGGTGACGCCCGAAAACCACCTTTGTAGAAGTCCTCACCCTCGGGCTTGAGGTAGTATGTGCGAAAGAAGTCCCAGGCCACTTTGAACCAGAAAGAGATCTGTTCCGTTTTGAGACCGGGCGTTTGATAGTATGTCAGCACATGAAGCCTTGCCTGCCTCTGCCCATCAGCGGACAGTTCATTGTATTCAGCAGGCAAGGGCCAGTTTGGGTTATTCGCTTGTACCATCCTGTGTCAGTTCTCGAAAGGTCTGTCTTGGGAAGATTTCATTAAGGTAGTCAATCACGGCCAATCCGGTGGCCATTCTCGCTTCGTTCACGGGATTACCAAGAGAGCACGATCTTGCTTTCCTCTTCATACCCAAGATCTGAATCCACAGTTGTCTGAGATACGCTTCGTTCTTCAGGCGATCCAGAATGATATCAATCACATCACCTTTATTCTTTATGTCCCAGTCATGCACTGTCGCAATGACGCCACTTCGGTCCATGCCGCCCATGACCCCACTAACATTCCCTCTTGGCCATCTCTGGTTGATCTGGTCCTGCATGCGATTGAACTGGACCTCAAAAGGGCCAGCCTTATCAGGCTCCGGCTCGGGCTCAGATACTACTGGAACGGACTCCGTATCCTGCGGTGGGCTTTCGGTGGAGGGCTCCGGAATCTCGATCGTCTTGGAAATAGGCTTGCTGATCGGGGTCGGCGTCTCCGGCGTCTCCGGGGGCAAGGTCTCCTGCGCCTTCGGTAGATCCTGGGTCTGCGTCTGCGCTGTCGCCAACAGATCCCCCAACTTCTGGTCGCTCATCCCCTCGCACGGCTTCGGTGTCGCTTGTGGCTGGGCGGTCGATGATATTGGTGGTTCCGGTATCGTCTTCACTGACGGGGCCACTACTATCGGTATCGCCACTTTGGGCTTTGGTTTCGGTGGTGCTTTGAATTTCTTTGGTTTTTGGGCCATTTGACTGATCCTTATTAAAGTTCAACCTCATTGTCTGAGACATTAATTCAATAGATTCTACATCTTCGATCTTCGGAATGCCAACCTGGTCTGCACTTCCAGCTTGTGGTGTCGGCAGTTCTGTGGGTCTCGGAACAAGATCACTTCTGGCAATCGCGTCCTCTTTAGTCTTGTCCAGCATGTTAATGGCCGCCCTGACAACCGCGGGTTTGCTTTTCATCTTCGTCATACCCACAAGGGTTTTGATCTTCTCTTCAAGCGACCACTTGTATTTTTCAAACAGAGCATTCACCTTCTTGATGTCTGTGAAGTCAGCAAGCGTGCCAGCCTTCTCGATCGCTGTTTCGAGTTGATTGGATAGAGCTGTGTTTGGATCTAAGCTATCTTCTTTTTGCACGTCAGGCATACTGGCTCAACCTTGTAGTTCTTCGTATCAAAGTTCTTCTTGTTGAATATCTTCACTTCAAAGCACCGCGAACATGCGAGCTTCCCGATAGGTAAATGTGTTGGAAATGCAAAGGCCACACCTCGGAGGATCACACCAACCTTACCAGACAGTGATGATCTAGCCTGCTTCCACTTACGGAATGGTGCCGTCCTTATGCGATACTCTCTGAACGCCCGATTGTGACACTCTAGACATACTGGCTGAAGGTTGTCTTTGTAATGATTCACGTCCCGGTGAATTCGAAAATACTCAGAGGTGCGTGGCATGATCCTTGGCCCTTGGTGGTTCCAGATTCCACAACGCATGTACCCTTCAGGAACTTCCTGGCCATCATCAGGGCAAGGGAGGTTAGTATGCTTCTTCCAGTTGTTGCGTCTAGGATGTTTCATCTAAGTCATTGTCGCATGATATACATTTTCGTCTTGGAATTCTTTGAGTCTATTTGATTTTAGCAGTGTAACCATACCCTTAGCGAACGCATTGTTAGATTTCTTTTTCTTCCAAAATGCCCGTTGTTCAAGTTTAACGGCTCTACCTATCGTAAGATCCTCTATACTCCTGCGCCACCTTGCACACCGTTCCTCCGTAAACCAGCGAGAAAACAATGCGTCCACACATACAATCAAAGCCGTAATCAACTTCTTACCGATCCATGCTCTCATTGTTTCGCTCCTTTAAAGCACGGCCTCCCTGAGTCGCGTAATACCCAGGGAGGCCTATCGTTGAAGGGTTGTGTTATTGGAATCTGTATCGCAGAGCGAACCAATGATAAAGATCATCACCCCGATCTGTAATATTCTGAGAGTCAACAGATCCGCGAGGGAACGCTTTCTCAGCAAAATAGACAGGGGACAGAATATCAAAAGGCTTGTAGACGACACCACCTATGATCTTTGGAATGAAATCTCCATTTCCATCGATCAGTATTGCGCCACCAGTGAAAGGCTGCCAGTTGTCTTCAATCGCCAGAATAGTTGGAAGGTACATGGCATATGGCCCTGCTGCCCACTCTTTCTTGTCAGGGCCATTAAACCCAACACCCGTAATCCCTATCTCCGCTTTTTCTGGTATCACTTTGCCCACTGATACCATCACATCACTGTCGCCAGTCCCGCCCATCGTAACTGCTTTCGGGCCAGAGCAACCAGCCATCAGCATAAGCACCAGCAACAACAAAACAATTGAGATCTTCTTTGTGAGTCGCATCTTGCATCCTTTCAACAATAACGAGATTTATGTGTATCGTGGTTTAACTCGTTATTTTGGGGATGTCAAGCAGAATCTCAAGATAGTAAGGTCTTCTGAGACTTGATAAACTGCTCAACCGTCTTACAACATTTCCCTATATTTGAGGGCACCAAGTTGGTTCTGTACCGCAGGCAGTCTGGGGCAAACGTCTCAGTGAATAGGCATTTCTTGGGCTTGGCCTTCATGTTGCCGGCCCGATCCATAGGTGAGATCCAGGGCACGACCTTGGCGATCCAGACCCGGCGCATGTACCAAAGCATCTTTCGGTTGGCCGCAAACATCTGGCTTTGCCCGTGCTGGACAGTGAAGGATCCTTTAGTATCAACCCATAGCGTGCCGCCATTTTCCCATTGAGTCGTTAGTTGAGCCAATGGGAAAGCGTCTCGTAACATCTCTTTGCCACGCACCGTCAGGTCCACTCGAAAGTCGCATGTGTACTTATGGGCATGCAAAAGGAACTTTGGAGACTTTTTCCCGATATCGATCTCGGCGCGAGGAATCAGTTCCCACGTTTCTGGTTGTTCCTCGAACTCAGCAACCAGGCCATTCGCCTTGGCCTCTTCAAGCCAGTACCCAAACTGTTGTTCCTCGTTTGATATCCTGCGTGGCTTAGCCATGAGACTCTCCTGTATCGTCGCACGGCTCTTTCAAACTGTTGACGCATTCTCTGCACGGCCAAGCGTCGTGATTTGCGTCTTTATACTTGCACCTGCAACATGGATCACACCTATGGAACGGATCTTCCTCAAAATGGTCTTTTTTTGTATCTGCCATGAGACTCCTTTCAAAAAGTGGGCCTGCCCCGTAGGCGAGACAGGCCCTGTGCATGAACGACTGATGTTGTTACACGTCTTTCGGCGGCTTCGGTTTTGAGATCTTGATTTTCTCTTCAGTCGGAGTGATCTTGATCAGCACACCGTCAATCGTGAACTCAAAATTGCCATTGGGCAGTCGCTCCAGACCTGACTTGTGAACCAAATCGAGAATCGCCTGCTTTTCAGTGTTCACAATCTGACCCAAGGTTGAATACTCTTCAACTGCATCCCGATACGCCTTGAGATGAGGACGGATTTCCTTGACATTCTTGGGCCCAACGTCGAGCAGTTCGAGTTGTGTGTCTTTCTTCTTTGCCATGATCTGAATCCTTTCATTAAAGTTATTAATAACTGCGCTTTTAATTTCAGCCATAGCCAGAGCCATCGCCATAGCCAGAGCCATCGCCAGAGCCAGAGCCATCGCCAGAGTCATAGCCAGAGCCAGAGCCAGAGCCATCGCCATAGCCAGAGCCAGAGCCAGAGCCATAGCCATCGCCAGAGCCAGAGCCATCGCCAGAGCCAGAGCCATCGCCATAGCCAGAGCCATCGCCAGAGCCAGAGCCATCGCCAGAGTCATAGCCAGAGTGGATTACGCTTTCCATGGTTCTGCTCCTACCATGTTATTAACTGCCACTTGGCTCATTGGAATGAGTTCGATCGCTTCAGTGAGTGTAATCACCGGCACAGCAAGCGATATTTTCGAATCATTCGCGTCAACACCATCCAGAGCCACTTGATTAAGGCTAGCCGCCCCTTTCCATGACCAAAGACGGCGTGCATTTTTAAGCACTACCACTTTGCCTTTCTGGGAAACGACCTCGCCAAAATGCACACCTGCTGAATAGGTTCGCACAAGCGTTACATTTGTGGGCTCTTGACGGAGAAAATACTCAACGCCATCAACTTCAACTTTGTCTTTCATAACAACAATCCTTTCATAAAGTTATTATAGTTTACCCCACTTCTCTTGAAGTTTGGCTTTCTCTGTATCGCACGGTTTGACATCCTCCTGGACTGGACGTAGCGGAATCACGTTATCCTCAATCTGCTTTCTGTACATCTCGACATGGACAGGGATCTGGCCAGTCTCAGCAAAGGCCTTGGAGAACTTGCGCATGAGGAAGTTTCTTGCGAAACCATCCGGTCCAGACAAGACAAGGATCTCGGCCGCCTCGCGGTTTTCTTTGTGTCTCAGTTTTTGGGCTTGAGTGTCCATTATCTCCTACTCTTAGGTCCCATCTTAAATACCTGTAACGTCCGGAGCCGGTCAATTACTCGCTCCCCGAACCCGAGGTTCTCAATTGATTTGTTTGTCGTAACGAAGGTAGGCAACATTTCCTCCATACGCTGATCCAGGATCAAGGTGAACGTCCGGGTGCTGTGATCCGTCTCAGTGCCACCAAGAGACTTGGCCGTGCCCAGGTCTTCAATGAACAGCTTGTCGCAGGTCAAAAGGGGCTCTATGATCCCCCATTCGGTCTGGGTGGCCCGGGGCTTGAATGTGTCGCGTAGTTTCAGGCACAGGGATTCATAATGAACACGCTTGACCCCGAAACCCTGAAAGAAGTACGTCCTGGCCATAGCAGCCATAGCGTAGGACTTGCCGGCACCGCTGATACCCCACAGGAGCACACCTTCATCGATATCGCCGTGTATCACGTCCTGGAGCTTCTTGTTGAGGTGTTCGATCCTGGCAACAATGAATTTCTTGGGGATCACCTGGCTCAGTTCTCTCGCAACTTCCAGTTCAGGCATACTCCCAAGCTGATGAAGGCGAAAGCATACATGACACAGGATGCCTAAGACACTGTCAGCAACCCTTAATCCGCACTGATCACACATCCTCAAGCAGCTCCTGCCCGTACTGTGATCTTTGGTCCCCAAAACTTGACGCAGGGGATCTGCTCGATGATTGATCGTTTTTGGTTCCATTAATGGAGCCTCCATTATCGTTTTTCTTACACGTTACCATACGCCTGCGCCAGTCTTTGACTAAGACGTTCTTTTTATCCCGCCAAAGGTCATCACCACCAGGGGGGCAGTAGTATTGCCAGATGGATTTGGCTGCCTCTCTGGTAATTGGCCATTCAAGGTGTTTTTTGCAGTATTCCATCATTTCAGCCAAGTCTAAGGGGTGGTTTTTACAGGACTTTGACTTCTCTGGCTGATTCATATCGATCAGAATGTGGAGGATGGCCTCTTCGATCTCAGAGGTGTCTTCGAGTTTCAGGCCTTCAAGGATTTCAAGTCGCTCGTTTTTAGTCATCCTTGACCTCTCCTGCACCACACCGCAGCCATTCTCTAAAAAATGCTGTAGCTGCCTCTTTTGTGGGCCAAAAAGCTTTGATTCTTTTGTGGGCCTTGACACCTTTTCGTATTTTGCCGTCTCTATAGAGATACTCATGGCCACTTTGGGCGATGAACCAACCTCTATCAAGGTGATCATGTGCTATGTCGTAGGCATCCCTTACACTGTATTTCATGGGTCTGTTTCCTTATGCTTAGACCGACGCTTATTGGGGTATGAGACTAGGCCCCTTGACTTCCACTCTGTCAACTCTCAACGGCGAAGGTTTGTTTATCGTAACCGTGCAGAATTATCTCCATTGATCGCAACACTGACCCCAATAATAAAAATCCCAATTTGGTCAGAGGTCTGGTGTTATTGTGTGCCCTTAGCTTAGCGTGGGCTGCGTTACACCAGTTCGTATCCTTGCGGTGCCTGTTTTCTGAAGCGATGTGGAGTCCCTTTTTACGGGAGAAGAAAGAAGGAATGCGGTATGGCCGTAAAAAAACCCCGTCGGCATGGTGTAAACGGCTAGAGTACATTGTCCGGTCGGGGTTGATTTCAGCAAACAAATTGTCATGTTGTACTCTAGCCATACCGCAGATCCTAAGTATTCAGTTTTAAATGTCAAGAGCTTTTTAGTTTTTTCTGAATATTGCAGCGATAGTAGTGACCAGACCAAATATCACTGCCGAAATAAAAACGATAGCTTGGGCAATAGCTTGCATGATCAATTTCCTCTCAACAGAATTCCGGCTTTCAAGAACTAAAATGATTTTTCAATATATCCATTAATAGCAATTCAGCTTTCGCTCTATCAGGTTGACCCTGGAGGGGGCTGTGGATTAAAGCCTCATCAAGTTTATCCATGAGCTGTTTTGCCTCTGAAATCACAGATTCTTTGGACCTCTCTCCCATTTTAATGGCCTTGAGCTGCATAGCATCGGCCCTGTGAACATTCACCTCTCCAGTAGACAATGCCTCCACACCCATTTTAAGCAACCTAATAGCGTGCGCAGCGTTCTTGCAATCATACCCAAACTTTTGGAATCGCTCTTTCCTCTTGGCTCCCTGGTATGCCTGATCAGTGCAGGCTCTTTCCATTTTATTGATCTGTGCCCAAGCGTACCTACCAAAGCTCTTATGGAGTCGTTTGCTCATGAACAGGTGCCTGTTGTTCACAATCACCCGGCCTACGTCGCTCAAAGCCACATACATGTTCTCAGGGAGAAACATTAATGAAAGCACGTTCGGGTTGTTATTAAGCAGCAACCTGAAATACTTCCTGATCTCGTAAAGGCAGAAGTCGTACTTCTCGCAGACATCAACTTTTACGATATGGTCAATTTGAGTGAGACCAAAGTAATGAGAATCTGGAGAGATGAACACCCCAAGAAGGTCAATATCATCTGTTTCGGCGTCCGTCATTCCATGGGCAATACTGCCAGCGTACCCACAAGCCAGCATTCTGGGCCACGCATTTCTTATCTGCTTGTTTGATGCAATTGCGGCTTGAAGTTCTCTATTCATAACTCACACACCCCTTAACAGAATTCCGGTTTCCCATAGTAAACGAACAGGTGCCGCGCCTCTGGCACACTCACACCCCGGTCTATGTCAGGGAAAACCTCAACGGCCCATTGACCACCCCGACCACACTGTAGCTTGACCTCCATGAGCTGATCCCGAGTGATCGCGTTGGCCTTGTCCGGTGTGGATATGCCGGTATGCGTGACGGTAAGGCGCTCAAGGGGCCCTTTGTGTGATTCAAAATCAGTCCCTTCAGGCAAAGGAATGTTGTAGATCTGCACAGTGAACTCCCTGGAGATCCAAAGTTCCTTCAGGCTCTCCTGGGCCTGGGCCGCATCACCCCAATGGTCCCGTGCGATCGGGGTCAGGACTACAGGGGGCAGCATTGCATTCTTGCGTTGGCGTCTCAGGTCACGCTTGGGACGGTTTTGTTTTACCATGATCTATGCTCCAGAAAATAAGAAGAACCTGCGAGATGATGATACGAAGGTGGACAATTGGCCAGGTTTGATAGCCGGTTGGCGTTTCGCGATGTTCCTCACGGACACATCCATCTCACAGGTATTAAGCAGTTTAGTACGCCACGTTATCATAGCTTGATGATGACACGATAATTTTCAATTGTCAAGAATCTTATTAAATAAATGTTGACACGATTTCCATTCGACGGTATTTTTTAAGTCATGCTACGATGTGAATTACATTCCAATACTATCGAACACAAGCCAGGAACCGGTGTATCAAGCCTCCGTGGTTTAGATCGTAGCAGCCGGTTCTTGGTTTTTTTGGAGATCCACATGCTTACCCAGGAACAGGTGGACAAATGCACAAAGCTATTCGAGGAAGGCGCGTCCAACATAGAGGTATGGCCAGACCACTGGATTCATAATGTTGAACCAAGTGACTCATCTGATGAGTCTACCGACTATTGTTACGAGTGCGCCAAGAAGCGAATCGGGGTCCTGAAAAAAGAACACCCAGACGAAGAGCTTATTATCGACGGCGGATGGGGAAGTGAAAGCGACGGCCTTGTTTTTTGTGAGGATTGTGGACGGCTCCTTGACACCTCAATACTTGAATATTCTGACGAGCTCGCTAATCTTCTAAAGTATGGCATTGAAAGCGACCTAGATTTATACGCCATGAATGAGATCATTAATTCAGACGGCTGGGAGTTGCCGACCACGCGAACGTGGAGAAATGACAGTGAGCGAGAATTGAGGGTCGACTATTACAAAGACCTGCATGA
>Ga0307928_10001194_pt1 | contig 19719 bp, 28 predicted proteins | sample AceLakmetagen232_FD_201815 | JGI IMG/M metagenome (GOLD analysis project Ga0307928, IMG submission 201815) | Saline water microbial communities from Ace Lake, Antarctica - #232 | ecosystem: Environmental > Aquatic > Non-marine Saline and Alkaline > Saline | place: Antarctica: Ace Lake... | reverse complement strand
CATAATATCACATTCCTGACACATATCTTCATACAAATTTTTAACATCGCCTTCTATTCCTGGTCCTGTTAATTCAAAATCAGAAATAGGCAATTCTGCATACATATCCATAACATTACCACAAAGTGGATCTGTAGCATAAAAAGTTCGCCAATATCTGTTTTGTTCCCTTCGGTCTGTTGGCAACCACATTCTATCTACACTTGATGTAGCAGGATCGTATGCGAAAGGAAAGCTGAAGAAAGTTTCTGCCCCTGCTGAAGCTTGTAAATCTCTTTTAACGTTTGACATTAAAGAAGATTTATTGCTTTGGGACAACCGTCCCACTTTGGGCTTAAACCTACTCAATGCTTCCCTTGTTCTTTCTTTCATCAAATCAGATACATCCACTGATGTATCTTTAATTTTATCTAATTTAGTATGTTTATCTGCCAATAATATCAATAGCTATCTCCTGTTTTATTATTTAAGTCCAAATTCTTTGCAAGTTTCAATTAATGCCATTCTTGCTGAATCTTTAATCTTATGCGACCATATGTCCCGCATTTTATTTACTATACTTTCTAATTCTTTCCCGCCACCAATTCTTGTATTTATTTCCCGATACATTCCTTGAATTTCTTCATTTAAACCCTTCAATAAAGATTCTATAAAACGACTCATAAACCCCTGTACACAAAACTTAGCCATAGCATTAGTCTGTTTTATTTTATTTAATTCTGTTAAAATACCTCGTAACTCAGAACTTAATTTTACAAAACCATCCAAATCTTCTTTGGAAAAAACTAAATTCCCATCCTCATGGGTTCTTCTTGCTTCAAACACATCCAACCAATTCGTAACCCTGCCGTACAAATCCTCCAACTCATTGGCAGGTTTTATTCTCTGCGCTACTTCTTCCTTATAATAACTAGCAACCTTTTCTTCATTTCTTGTAGATAATTCCAATTGCACCGCTCCTTCCACTGGAAAATGTTCTTCAAAATGCTTTTGTAAATGTTTTATAGTTATTTTTAAAGCTGGTTCAATTTCATGAATTCTTTTTCCAATCTCTTTATATGATAACCCATCCGAAAATCTCCATGCATGAACATCATACACCAAATCTTCATTTTCTATATTACAAACAGGACAGTTTCGATCAAAATTTAAATCACAATTTTGATAAAAAACGCTTTGAAGGGGTAAAGGATTTCTTTCACATACTTGCTGATTTTTCCTTCTCTTCTTTCTCATTTTTGCCAGTTTTTTTTCTCTTGTCCTTTTCTTAATGAAACTTCTAACTTCATTTCCTTCCATAATTGTTCTTCACCCAAGTTTCCAATATTTTAACTATTTTAATCAATCCAAAATTAAAACTAAGAGTGGAAGCAACTTTTAGACTTTTTAAAGACCCCAAAACCAAAGTTTGTATAAAACCTGCCTTTTTATCGATTCCTTTTGCATATTTCATTTCCTTTCCACAATACGGACATTTTGAAAGATCATTTTCAGATATAACATTGTTACTATATTTAAGTGAAAAGGGCCATCTGGAAACTTCACCCAGTCCTATTTGATACGTTCCTTCTGGAATTCTTAAAGATTTCATATAATCCTCGATATCCTTTTTACCAACTTGTAAATTGAAAACATTTTTCCTCACTTTTTGAATAGCTTTTCCGAAATGTTCTATAAGTTTTGGGATTATGCCAATAGAAGTTGGCGTTAATGCTAAAAATAAAGATTCCTTTTTCATTTAAAACTCCAAGTTACCATTTATAGGTAAAAATTTAATGAATTATAACAAGTTAAAAATTATAAAAACAGATAACAAGCCGGTTATAAAACCCAATAACAAATAACCATATTTTGAAATATTAAAAGCATTCTTAGGAACTCCGTCTAGCAAATCTTCGGTTATTCTTTTAATTCTCTTTATTTGTTCGTTTAAATAAAAGATTTCTATAACCAAATTCGATTCATCTTTTTCATATCCCCACTTTTTTCGGAGAGGTTCTTTGATTTTATCGAAAAATTCCTTATAATGTTTGATAACAAATCGCATAAATCAATCCTTTTCATACAATTTTAAAGCACACTACGATCCTTTAATCTTGGTCCCAATGGCAAAAATTATACTTCCTAGTGTTATTAAAATAAGATATACATCAGCTTTGTATGTCATTTCCAAAACTATTCCTACTCCTAACCCCATAACACCGGCCAATTGAATCAATGTTCCATAAGCTTCGTGTACATAATTAATAATTTTTTTAAATATATTAAAATCTTCAATCTCATTGTCTTTTGCTACTACATTATCTAGCGCCTTCTGTAACTTTTTAAATATGTTTTTATCATATAAAGTTTCAACTAATTTCTTTGTCTCTTTTTTTGTCTCTTTTTTTCTCATACTATATCCCCTTCTCTAAACTTCTCAAATAGCGATTCAATCAATCTGCTAATCTTTGAAATTAAGTTTTTCTTTTCTTCTTCCAGATCTATTTTATCTTTATTGTTCTCACGCTGTTCAATGTTAATACCATTCTTCCATTGAATATGACAATAATCTTTCTTTTTCCAATCACCTCCCCATTCAATATTTGAATTCAGAGATTTACAAATATTTGCAAATTCTTTATAATCTGGAATTTCATTCTTATTAATATCTGCTTTTACATTCCATATAGCTTTTTTATTTTGAATAAAGCAAAAATCAATCGCCATTGACTTCGGCATACAATTATGATAAGATTTTTTTACCCATGTAATTTTTTTCTTATTCTGTTCCTTATCTATACTGGGTAGTCCACATGAAGCTCTTGCTTTATTGACTTCTCTAAGAGTTTTCCTTCCCTGTAACCATAAAGCATATTGTCTTGACGGGGAACGCCATGTAGACGTCACTATAACACCCAAACCACGTTTCTTGGCGATCTTTAAACCCTTTTCGAAAACTTCTTTTAGTGGTTCATAAACTGCATTCAAATCCCTGTCTTTATTCATAAAATTATCCTATACTTTAACTTTAGTAACATCGAAAGATTTACACTCAGGACACATAGGAGCTGATAGTATTACATCATAAACACGCCATTTATAACCACAACTATTACATTTGTAATCAAATGCTTCTACATTTTCTGATTCTTTGTTAAAAAATCTATTAAATAAACATTCTGATTTTGTTTTTTGTTTCGAAGCAACCCGAATTCCTACAGAAACTAACTTGGTTGTAAAAGGATAAAGATCTGTTTCCTTTAACTGGTTAGTAATAATTTCATAAGATTCTTGAGATAAAATTCTTCCTCTTTGTAAAACTTTAGCTTTTTCATATGCCTGATCAACTGTTAAAGTCGCCGATCTTGTAATTCTTGGTTCATGTCTATAGAAAGGATGTCCGGGAGCAAAAAATTCAGAACAAATCCAAGCGGTAACTTTATTAACAACATTCATTGGCATTTGATTTAAATCCATATTCTGATATGTTTTTGATATGTTTGTCTGACGTAATGCTTTTTCTTTGGCTCCATCATCCATTTCTCCCCAAGCTTTTTCCAATTCATCCATTTTCGTTCTTGCCTGTTTTTTAACCAAATCTTTAAAAACATTTTTAATACTAATTTTCATTACCTACCTCCAAAATTTTTATTTACCTGCCATCTGCTAAAACCTGAAACATGTTTTCCGGCCATTCCTTTGTTTTTATCAATAAATCTTTTAAACAAATGTTTTGTTCTTTCCTTTTTATCTAATTCAGATTCTGGCATTCTACTATGAGATACTAAACGATGAAGTCCACAAGCAACCTGTATTAAATCATTACTTCCCTTCTTCGGATGATCTACTCTTTTTAAATCAAAACTACGTTCTAAACATTTGGCTTCCCACCAATATTTTGTTTGTGAATCCATTATTTTTGGATCATCTGAAAGATTTCCAACAGGAGCTAAAAATTTTAATATTCCCATATAACCATCAGTCATCATATTTTCATAATCCGATGCTTTCATATTATAACCTTCTGCCCATATTCCTATATCTCTTAAATCCTGAATTTGTGATTCTGATTGCCAATGATCGTATTGAACTTTTTCAATAATAATTTTCTTTTTTAATTTTTCAAAAATATCAATAATACATTTAAAATATACAGGTTTATCTTTTTTTGGTTTTATATGAATAATAAAATCCATAATTGTAAAAAATCTTTTATTTCCCAAACTATCTTCGATATCTTCTCCATGTCCCATCGACAATGCAAAAGCATCACCATTTTTACCAGCATCAAGACTTACAAAATATTTTTGATGAATATCTCCCGTAAAAGAATCCAAAACTAATCCAAAATATTCTTTTTCAAACATATCAACATGAGTAAAAGGTGAAAATATTCCTTTCGGTCTCATACTTTTATCACAACTTTTTTCAAACCAATCATCCCATTTAATAATTAAAGGATTTTCTCCACCTGGAGGATTTGCTCCAAAATCCCTTTCCGCTTTCAACTCATCTGTTTCATAAGCATCTCTTAAATCTTCTGCTGTAATTTTAGGATTAAATTCTAAAGTACCATAATGAAAAGTAAAAATAGTTTTACTTTTTTTCGATGACTTCAATAATTGCATTGTTTTATCATTTTCAGAAATAGGACTTGAAACACAAATCATCAATCCAACCCAATTAGGTAAATATTTTCTTCGAGCTTCCGCTCTTACTGTCAATAAGCTATGATCAATAACTGTGAAAACCTCATCAGCAGACCTCTTGCTTTCAGACAAATCAAATCTTGAAAGTTCATCAATAAATCCTGCTATTCGTGTTCTTCCTGCTAAACCAGATGAATTTGAATTCATGCTCATCATGTATAATCTTTTTTTTCTATATTCTACCGAACCACTTGGACCGCTAGTATACTCTTTATACATTTCATCCCTTGATTGATTTCTTTCCAAATTTTCTTTGTATTGTTGAATCCAGGGAGAAGAATCTCTCAAAACAGTATAAACATCATATATCGTATCCTTCGCCTGTGCCCCAGTAGTAGCAAGAAATGCATTTTCTAATCTTTGTTTTTGAGCTACATCAAAAAATGTTTGTAAATTATCCACCAATAAACAATTGTGCTCAATCCAAGTAGCTATAAAACCAGCAGTCATGGATTTCCCACTCCGCATTCCAGCACAACCTATCAAAGTATTATATCTTCTTAATAAATCCTCCCTTTCTAATTCTTTACGTGTCCATCCACATTTAGGACAAACATCATCTTTATATTTTTCATTCCATACAAGTAAATTTTCACTTTCAAGATACATCTGACTTTTTCCCCATGAATCTATATCTTCCGGTTTATTAGAATTACATAGAGGACATCTTAACTGAAAAAAATCTCTCATTATCTGATATTGACGTGTATAATCAAATAATTGTGGTTGGTTTAAAGCCTTCGAACCTATTACCCATTCAATAATATTCGGACTACGTATTAATTCAATTCCACCTACTATTTCCTTTCCATCAAGAAACTGATCAACAGAAACATCAACAGAATCTAACATTTCATCAATAGATAAAGATTGTATTTTTTGATTAATCATATCGCCTTTTAAAAACGAGGAATATCAAAAATTGTATCCCTTTCTTCCGCCCATTCTTTTTCTTCTGTTGGTAAATCACTATATAGTTCTCTTGCACGGGGATCCAACGGAGGATCGAGCATTTCTCTCTCTGCCCGCTCGATTTTAAAAGTCGCTCCTCTGATTTTTCCATTAATAATAGATGCAGAAACTATGTTAGGATTTTCTCCAAAAAAGATTACTGAAGGAGAAAGAAAATTTCCATTTTTAATCATCATGGGAATTTCAGCTCTTATTTTAATTCCAGATGGTGATTTAAAAACAGCTTCTACTTTTACTTCACCGCCATAAATACTATTATCTGGTTGATAATCTACATTTTTAATTCCTTTATATTTTAAGTCAGGCAAAACATCAATTTCTAAACCTCCCAAATAACCTGATAAAAATTCCCTGGATCTTAATGAAACAGTATCACAATAGAGTTTATCATCACATCCACAAAAACCTTCTTCAATTTCCAAAGCACCACATTTCCTACAAACATAGTTGACTGCTGATATTTTTCGCATTTTATTCCTCAATTAAAATTCTTAAATCTTCAGCTATTTTCTTATCATATTTTTCTACTCTTTTTATCACTTTCTTTATTTTTGCATTTTTTCTAGCTGAAGTTTTTTTATCTGACATTTCTCTATACCCTGTTGTCCCTTCCCATCCTGGACTTTCAGTTTTTATCTCATCTTTCTTCTTTCTAATAGGAGCAATTTCATCTACTTTTCTTACCAATTCTTTTCCATAATCTCCAAAATATTTTTCGTAATATTCTTTCATATACGGATCGACTACTGATTTTTTAACTATTCTTTTGAGATCTCTTACTAAATTAAAAACCTCCATCTCTGCTTGTCTTTTCTTAATAAGTTCTCTATCCATAAAATCCTCCTAAGTTTATCATATTATTAATTTTTCCAATGTAATTGATTTTTAGATTTTCGTATCAAAGACATTCCTGGAAATACCGGAATAGTCATGATCTCGTAATCACTTCCACAATTTTTTCGAATATAATCTGCAACTTTATAAGCTGTTCCACATTTTGTCATTGATAAATGACTTTCATTTTCTGGATAAGTATCATGCAAAACAATAATCCCATTATCCTTAACTATTTTAGAATAATTAAGAAAATCTTTTAAAGTTTGCTTATCGCTATGATCAGCATCTATAAACAAAAAATCTATAATCAACTTATTTTTATTTTGTTCATAAAATTCATCCGTTGTCATAGAATAAAATTCAATGTTTTTGTTAGGAACTACCAAATCTCCAATATCTACACCTATCGCTCTATCCACAAAAGGGAGAATTTTCATTATCGTTTCAAATCTATATATTCCTAACTCAACATAAACTCTAGGTTTCAAAATTTGTATCAATGGTTTTATTATTTCAAAAGGTCTCCACATTAATATTCTCCTCTAAATCTTTTAATTCTCAAATCAACCAAATGATGATTTTCATTCCAAATATATCTAATATAACTAATTTTTCCATTATAATATTTTCTTGCTTTTTCTTCTGTATCAATAATCTCACCCGAAATTAATGATTCTTCAAAATCTCCTCCGCTTCCTTTTATATTAATTACAAAACAAGGTAACAAATCTACAGCAATATCAGAATATTCTTCCATTGCTGTCAAACGATTATTTCCTATTAAACATCTAAAACCTCCCAATATTTTTGGAACGTTTGTAATAAATTGAATTATTAAAGGATCAACGATCCCATTCTTTTTCATTGACGGATACAAATAGTCTCTGCGAAATACAAATCTTCTTCTTGCCGACCTCCAATTCTTTCCTCCTTTTCCATAGTCATCTATCGACATCAAATCAACTGGGATATTTTTTCTGTTTACATTAGCGAAAACAGTATTAACAACTTCCAATGATTGTCCATTATAAACAAAATTAGAATTTTTTGATGAGAAACGAATTGGTTGACGAAATTTCATTTTTTTCTACCCAAACTCCTTCCTATACTTTGCATATATCCCGCATGATAATCATTCGTTTTAATACTTAGTTCATGAAAATTTGTTCTATGTCCTAAGTGCTCAAATTTTACCTTTGTAGTCCACGCCATACTACATGCTGTTTGATGTCTAAGCTCTAACAATATATTCCAAGCTTGTCTAATTCCAGATGAATTACATTGTTGGAATTTAACATTTTTCAATAAGTCTCTTTTACAAATCCATAAACCTCCTACAGCTTTTGATTTACTCACCATATAACAATTTGTTTTTTCATCGAAAATTCCATATCTTTTTGCCGCGTCTGCTTGTATCTCATCAGGAGCTAATAAATCGATTCCACTTTCCTTTTTTATTTTTAATAACTTTTCAAGCCATCCTAAAGTAAATAAACAATCATTATCTATCTTTACTAAATAATCCGCTGTAGCTTTTTCAAAAAATTCCAACAGTCTGAATCTCAAACCTTCATTTTTTTCATAAATCTTTACTATTGTATTTGGTCTTTTTTCTTTAAACTGTCTCAATAATTCATCAGTACCATCATTACTTCCGTCATCTAACAAATAAAATTGAACATTTTCATAATATGTATTCTTATCCATATTATCCAAAGTATATTCAGTATATTTTATTCTTTTATAACATGGCAAAAATACTTGAATATAATCGAAAAACTTTTTAAGCATGGGGATTATAAACTCCCATGTGTGATATATTAATAGCTGCATTATAATCTGCATCTAAAGTTAAACCACAATCTACGCATAAGAATCTTTCACCACATCTGTTCTTCTTATCTGTAAATCCACAGACACTACATCGTTGGGATGTAAAAGCAGGGTCAACTTGTGTAAGCAAAACACGGTTTTCCTCGCAGAGCATTTCCAGCTTCTTTACGCACTTGACGTAACTCCAACGTTGTAACTTGTTCATAAAAGACTTTGTTATCTTTCTTTTCTTGCCTTTTCCATTACCTTTCTTTACGTTATATAAATCTTCTATTATTAATTCCTTTGTAGAATCCAAACATAAACCTTTATTTATTGTTTCATTTATTTTATTATCTCTTTCAACCAAAGCTCTTCTGAAACCTTTGCTTCCCTGTTTTTTCCTGGATATCTTTTCATACACAGATTCCATTTCAGAACCGATCATCTTACCTTCTGAAGTTGCGAGAAGCTTTTTGTATCCCATATCCATTCCTACAACTTCTCCCACACTTTTCTTTTTGGGAGTTTCTTTTTCGTAAGTAAATGTAACAAAGTTTTTGCTTATCTTGACACCTGCAGCTCTTTTCCAGTCTTTAAATTTTAAGCTATTTTTATGATCTTTTACAGGTATTAAAATTTCCATTCTATGTCTATCCTTTCTATTCGGCATTAGAAAGGGCAATCTCAATTTTACCCACATATCAAATTCATTAGTTTTTGATATTTCTATACTAACCTGATTGATATCAAAATTTATAGAAAAGTTTTCTACTTTTGGTTTTGTTTTCTTACCTTTTCTATTTCTAACTCCTCTCACTATTTCTGAAGCTTGTTTATGTATTAAGTTTTTATATTGACCACCTAAACCATCCATCCAATCGATTTGTTTGGAAGATAGATATTTACTAACAGGAACTTTTTTATCCCACATCAAATCAATGGTCTTCTGCAGATAATATCCCCAGATTATAAACATCTGATTCAATAAATCTTTCTTTTTGGCCGTTAGATATTTTGTTGTATGTTTACTTGATCTTATCATTTTTATAATTATTTTTATCCAACCAATTTTTTTAAGTTCACTACTGATCGTCTATGTTTGGATAACCAATCAGTAAATTTTGAAAGGATTTTTTTAATAAAATCCATTACACCACTTTCTTTTTTATTAGATTTTATTTCTAATTTTAATTTTTCGATAGTATTTCTATTTGTAACCTCTGATAAAATTTGAGCTTTTATAAATTCCCTCTCTTCCGTATCAATATGTTCCAATGCTTTAGAAAAAGCATTAGAATAAGATTTTGATGTTCTACTGCTTTTTTCATATTTTAATATTATATCACCTACAGAAAACATTTGATCTTTCATCTCCCTTACTAATGGTTGTATTTTTTGTTCCACTTGACCTAATTGAGATAGTTTTGCCTGTGCAACCGAGATTTGACTTTCCAAAGTTTTCCTTGTTTGCATATATTTTATTATTACGTCTTTAGTAATACTCTCTGCTTTCATCCATTCTTCTACTTGCTCATTTGGAGCAATAGGAACAGCAGGTTTAGGAACTTGTTCAACTTTCTTTGCCAATTCTTTAGGCAAACTTCCCAAAACTTTAATGCATTTATTTCTCCAATAGGCAACTCCTGCGCCATAAGAAAATTTGCTTCCTAATTTATTAACCACATCATTCCACAATTTTTCATAATCAGGATTATTATCATCTTCGAAATGATCTCTAACATAATTCACAATAAACAGAGGCATTTTTTGTGCGTATTTATACGCCATTGATTCAATATCAGTAAGAATTCGAATTGTTGCACTATTTACAATTTTTTCTTTATTGCCGACTTTAAGCTGTATCCAATCCTTTGTTGTTTTCAATACTTTCCCATATTGGCCATTTATAATTACAATATCGCCATTGGATATAGTAGACCTTTTCATAACACGCTGCCTTACTTTTTGTGCAACCAAATCCAAATTATTTTTCATGCTTTCCATCTCCTATTTTATCTTTTATCACGCTTCCTATTGTATCCTTTTTTTCCTTTTTTAGTCGTCAAAGGTCTGCTTGGTTTTCCAATAGGGATTCTTATTTTCATTTTACCTGAACTCTATAATTATGAATTAGTAAATCTGCAATCTGTTCTCCATCTCCTCTAGAAACATGATGAGAAAAATTTCCGGTTCTATCAATCCAATTCAAAATATCTTTAAAACTAATAGTATTTGTTTGCAATTCATCTAAATCTCTTTTTATTTCCTCAACAGCAGAAATTATAGATGCTTTGATTTTTTGATTTGATTCTTTTTTACTATAATCTCTGTAATATCTTTCTCGCCATGACATCTCTTTATCTTTTTTATGTTCCTCTTCCAACGCCTTTTCTCTCTCAATCAATTCTTCTATTTCTTTACGAGAAGGAATTGCTCCTTTTTTATTCAAATTTTCTTCATCCCATCCTTGTACCCATGCATTCATTATTGGCATTGTTTTTTTATCACCTACTTGAACATCTTTAAGCATATTCATTAAATCTTTATCCAATGCGGGAACTCGTTTTATTCCTTTTTTAAAAGCATTAGCTCCCAATGCTTTCACTTTATCTATCTGTAAATCTGCTTTTATTGATATTTTCATAATCAAATTCCTCGGTATTTTTTAATATAGATTATTACACTCCACATTATGTAAGAAAATTTAACAGATTATAACTTAAATAACATTCTGAAACAAAAAGAGAGATTATAATTAAAAAATCTCTCCTTACAAAGATTTAAATTCTTTCTGTGTTAATTTTATTCAGAAGCATAATTAACTTAATTTTTTCCAACCATACTAATCTCGTAACAATTCAAAATTATCAGATGGATCGCCAATCATTGCTTTTAACGGCTCTGTTCCACATAACCAAACTGGTATTTTTTTAAAACCGGCAATTTTAAGCCTTCTAGATATACATGTAATACACAGCAATCCGCAACCATCAGCACAACCATCTGGTTTTATTTTATTCCAAATTTTATCTGGAATGATGGCTTCTATCCAACCTGTACCACCGTATTCTAAACCACAATCATAACATTTTGCAATTTTCATACTTTTTATAAATTCTTTCATTTTCTTAACTATGTTTTTTTTTCAGAACATTTTCTACGAACATTTTCTTCTGTAATCTTACTCAGGGGCAACGCTAAAGTGCTTTTGGTTTTTGGATCATTAAATAAAACCAAATTTTCTCTAGGAACCTTCAATTGTGATGGCGTTGTTTCAATTCCAAGCCATTCTGCACCTGCTCTTTCAACTATCTGTTTCATTTTCTGTTCTGACATAATTTCAGACATTTTTATCATTGTATCTCCTTTTTAACCCATTTAAAAGCACCTTTCAGATTCTCAAATTTTCCATTCAATTGTTCTTCAAAAGCCTTTTTAAGAATTATCCCCATCTCCGGACCTGGTTTTAAACCTATTTTTATTAAATGTCTTCCCATTAAAATAGGTTGAGGACATTTATTATTTAATTCCATTTCCCCAGAAACTGTTAAAAGCTCTGCAAATCCTTCTGAAAGTCCTTTGCTTCCCTTATCAGCTTCTCCTAATCTAACCAGCATCTCAATCGTTTCATCGTGTTCTGCCAGCTTATGAGATAATCGCCTTATAATCCTTGGAGTAACTTTCTTAAACCTTACCATATGTCTGCTTACAAGAATTGCCACTCTTTTTGCAAGTTGTGCACTACCCCCGATTTTTTCCAGTAAGCCCACAGAAATTTTTGCTCCTGCTGTATCATGTCTCGGGGATCTTATCCTTCCATCTTCGCAGATTTTTGTTGTACACACCTTCCCAAGGTCATGACAAAGTCCTGAGAAGATCATTACTAACCTATCATCCCCAACTAATCCATCACGCTTCGCAATCTCTGCCGTCTTATCCACAACCTCTAGTGTATGATTCCACACATCTCCTTCTGGATGCCATTTAACATCTTGCGGACAATCGATTAAAGCTTCTAATTCGGGAAGCATCTTTAACCAGCCAGTCTTTCTCAAAATTGTCAACCCAATGGAAGGCTTCTCTGATTTCAAAGCCCATTTTTCCCATTCCATCCATATTCTTTCTATTGCTAAAGTCTTTGCTTCTTTAAACAATCCCTTACACAACTCTATAGTCTCTTCCGCCATTTCCATATTAAATCGGCTTGCAAATTGCATCCCTCTCAAAACTCTCAATGGATCTTCTACAAAAGCCTCCGATGTATGTCTTAAAATTCCCTCTCTAAGGTCTCTGACGCCTCCAAAAAAGTCGATAACCTCCATGCTCGCAGGATCAAACATAAGGGCGTTTACGGTAAAGTCTCGCCGTCCTGCAGCCATTTTTTCCGTTATCTCCCTATCTAATTCTATATCAAAACCTTTATGTCCTTCGGCATTTTTAATTTCTTTTCGGGGGATAGAAAAATCGAACTCTTCTTTATCTATCCTTAATTTCAGAATTCCGAAGCACTTGCCAACCAATCCCACTTTGCCAAATTGAGAAAGTATGGATTCAAGCTTATCAATTTCCATACCGAAGACTTCGATATCGATATCCTTCGGCTCTTTGTTAAGAAGCATATCCCTAACCGCACCTCCTACGATAAGAGGTCTGGCTTTCTCTTCTACTAACTTATCTAATATGCTTTTAATTTTGTTTAATCTTTTGTTTTGCATTAATATCTTCCTTTGTGGGGGACTGTTTGTCCCTATGTATCTTATCGGCATATTTCCATTAAACTTGAGTACATTATACCATATTTCCCAGAGGAAGTCAAGCCTTTATCCTTGCCTTAGCCTGTCTGGAATAACCGCTTGTGTGGCAATTGTGTCGCTTTTAATCGCCTTTATTAGCTTTAATAGCTTATATATCCATCCCCATTCCTCCTCCTAAAGCTTCACTTCAATCATTTCCGTAGTTACAGTACAATAACCTACCTTTGTCAAATACTTAACAAAATCTTTGCGAGTCGGCTTCTTTGTCTGTCCTTTAAATTTGATAATTAATTTTTCCAACTCCTCTGGTTCTATGTTAGCTTGAAACATACCAAATCCATTTTTATCTTTCATTTTATAGAACAATTTAAAAGCCTCCTTTTTTGTATGAAAATTTATTGTGTTTTATCCTGACCAATGATGTTGCAAATCTTCTATCTTTCTTTTAATCGTCCTTGGATTTCGATTTTTAATTATTAAATCTCTTGCCTTCATCATATGTTTCATTTCATTTACACTCAATACCTTCCCGAATGCTTCTTTAAAATTCTTTGGTTCAATCTTTTCTAATTTTTGCACTAATTTCTCAAATTTTGGTTCGTCTTCTCTTTGTAACTCCCAATATTTTATAACAAGACTTCTATGTTTTGATAAACAAAGTCCATTATCTATTAGATGCATATGTCTTTTTCCATCTTTTCCTATTTTTTTATCAACCAACCAATTGCCATTATGTCTATCAGTATTCACCATTAAAAAATCCATCATCCAACTCTGCGCCAACTCCTCTACTGGAACTTTTGATTCCTTGTAGTTAAAGAAATCATGTTTTGCTTTGTCACCAGGCATAATACTTTTTCTCCATTGTTGAGCTGATCCAGTTCCCTTACCTGGAATTTTTCTGAGAACAGTAGGAGGCACTAATTCATTATAACCTAAAAATCTATTTAAACCAGATGCAAAAACTTCATGTTTAGGAGTTCCATAATCCATTGCCTTTTCTGGTTTAAAACACGCTTGAGTTCCATCATTAAAGTCTATTTTAAATGTTTCATTTATTCCTCCGCCATGCCATTCAACATTTGTTACTTTCATTGTCTGCATTTTTTTATCTCTTTCCGTATTAAAAATCGGATGATCAAATTTTGGCAGATCAGATACTTCTACATCTACGGGCTTTTTTGGTCTTTTTACTTTTAAAATCTTGTCGAGATGCGGTTCTTCAGGTCTCTTTATTTTATTAGGTAAGAAAATCCCTGCCCTTGCTAATTCAAGAAATCTTTCTCGAAATATAAAAGCTACATGTTTATTTCCAGCAGCCTTGGCTGCATTATATCTTCTAAACGCTTTGAACGCTCCACCTATTCGATTTGCTTGCGTAATAGCTAACCTACCCTCCTTACCAGAATCTCCTCTTGCTTTTTCCATGATATCTTGAATACGTTTTTTATCTTTTTCTTCAAAATAATTTTCTGGATCAACACCGGCAGGAATTAATTCTTTTGCTTGATCTATAAAATCTTTATAATACTGTTGTGCCTTTTCCTGTACAGGCTTCGGTTCTTTACCAAGCATTTTATTATTTAAAACAAGCTCTTTCCTTTTCTTTAACCAATATCCGAAAACTTTCCCATCCTTATCCTTAAAATGAATCTCTGCTATATTTCCTTCTTTATCTTTAATAGGTTCTTCTTCTTTCCAAGTAATACCTCTTTCTCTTAATTCTACTTTTGCGTCATCTATTGAATTTAAATTTTTAATTTTTTCCATATCTAACTTTTTAAAATCTTTTGTTCTCTGTCCATCCTCTGGTTCTTTCTTTGGTTTATCTATTATATCTATTTTATCTTTAATCTTTTTTAAGTTCTTATCTTCTTTTTCCCTCTTCTCCTGATCTTCAATTCCACTAAAAGCTCTGTATATACTATTATATAAAACAGGATTATCTTTCTTGTAAAAATCCAAAACTTCCAAAATATGTTTGACGTCTCCTTTTGTCGCCGACCATAAGTCAACAACAACTTTGTTTTTACGTAAATGGTTGCTCATTTGGTCGCACCACTTTTTCTTTATCTTATCACCTTCTTTAAAACCATGAGGATATTCTATCTTTTTCTCTTCAGGTTTTGGTGTTTTCTTTGGTTCTTCTAATTCCTTTCTTCGCTTTAAAACTTTAGGTCTTATTTGTTTTGGTCTTTTGCTAGGACTTACAGGAGTTGCTCCAGGAACAGACGGCTGACTTTCCTCCTGTTGTTTTTTCTTTACCATTTGATTTAATCTATTTCTTTCATCTTTGGGCAATGCCCAAAACTTTACCATATTTTCAGTCTCAGGATGTTTAAAAACCCTTCCATCATACCAAGCAGATGTTACATTTTTCATTGAAACTTTCAAATCTTTTTCAGATAACATAATTCCCCCGCATTTATTCTGTTGTTTTCATTTCAGTAGCAAAACAATAAGTACCGCAAAAACCAAACTTCAATCTTTCGAGAAAATCTTTTCCATCTTCTATTTGATATACCATACATGGACCCATAAGATTTTGCAAATCAATAGGTGCTTGCATCCCATCTTCCAATAATACATTAATTCTTTTTTTATCTTCCTCAGAAGCTTTTATTTGAACTTTGTTATCTATCAATTCAAATCGTCCTAACAATCTTTTTTCATCATCTTCATAAACCATTAAATCAACATAAAACATTATAACTCCTCCTTTTTTCGCCCACGATAAAAACTCGCAAAAGTATATACGATTTCTTATTTTATAAAACCTTATTTTATAAAACCTTATTTAAAAATTCAGTATGTTCCAAAATGGAACACACTCACAAAGATACACCATTACTATACAATTTTTTATCATTCTTATAAGATGGACAAGAGCTTTCGCCTATCCACGTTGCTCCTAATTCTTTTGCCAATTCTACTTCGCCCGCAAGCGCATGTTTATAAACAGGACACTTGTTATTACAACTTTCATACTTCACACTTATCCAAAGAGGTTTTTCCATAATTTAATTTCATATTAATATCTTGGCAACATTTCTGATATTCTTTTAATCTTTGATTTTTTGCAACTTCTCTCAAACACACCGCCACCTCCTGCGAAGCTCCGTATCTAATATTATCTATTGTCACAGCACCATTTTCATGAATTATAAAATCAGTCGTATGTCTTCCTCCCTGCTTATTGTTTTTTCTTCCTCCTCCATTTCTTGTATCCATCTATCCACGATTCTCTTATATTCTCTCCTATATTCTGGAACTTTGCTTTCCTTACAAAATCTCCACATGCTGGTAAATGTATTGAATTATCCTCTACTACTGTTACCTTCTTCTCCTCTGGTAAATGAATTGAATTATCCTCTACTTCTTCTCTAAAGGTATTCTCTCCATTGATTGAATCACTGAGTTGAGAAAGACGTTTGGAATGCTTTTGTTGCTTCTCCAATAATTCTGCTCTCAAATCATCCTGTTCTAACTTTTGCGTTCTTGCAACTTCTGTCAAACATCTCGCAACCATTGTTGATGCGCCATGTCTAATATTATCTATTGATACCGCACCAGTTTTATGAATCGTAAAATTAGTCGTATGGTTTCCAATATTATTCATTTTCTTCCTCCTCCCAAATTCTTTTGAGTTCTTCCTTGTATGTCGTCTCACTTTATCTCCCTATCTGGAAAGTTTAATCCCCTATCTGGAAAGTTTAATTTCACTGATGGTTTGCGAAAATTAGGCCAATCGGCAAATTCTTTTTCCCATTGACGCTTCCATTGCTCTTTTAATCTTTTGCACTTTTCTGATTGTTCTAATAATTGTTTGTCCATTTTTCCTTTAGTTTTATTTAATAAACTTAGTTACCATAATCTAATCTAGCTGCACAAAGTTCTGGTAGATCAGTTTTAAGTATTTTATCTTGTGCTTTTTTGATATCGTACTTTACTCTTTTCCATGAAATTGTATTTTTGTTTAAATCGTAAATCGAATAACAAGCTCGTGCATCTTTATCCCTTGGCTGTCCAACACTGCCAACATTCACAATACAATTCATATCTTTTTTAATTATTACATCCATATTAGTTCTATCACAGAAAACTCTTTTCTCACCTAAAAAGTCGCCAGTAAAAAATAATAAAGGATCATGAGAATGACCTGTAAAACATAATTTCTGCTTATATATACTTCGTCCTGCTAGAAAAACATTATCTATGTATTTAAAATCTGCAGGATCGTCATTACTTCCATGAACAATTGTAAAACTTTTATCTCCGGCTTTACATTTCAAAAGATAAGGAAAAGAATCTAAAGAGGAGTAATTTTTTTCGGACAATACACCTGCTGTCCATTTAATTGATTGAAGTGCCATTTCAGTAAAACAACACTCATTCTTTATAAGAGCTTCCTCATGATTTCCCCTTACACAATCTATCTTCAATTCTTTTATTAATTCCAAGCATTCATTTGGATTAGCTCCGTAACCAATCACATCTCCCAAACAATAAATCTTATCCACATCCTCTTTGATTATATCTTTTAAAACAGCCAAAAAAGCTTCCAAATTTCCATGTATATCTGAAATAAAAGCTGCTTTGTTTACTCTCGATGTTCCCATCTTCCTTATTACCTTCCTTCTTATTCCCTTTATTAATGACTTTTTTATCTTTTTCATCTTTCCTCCCTTTATCTTTCTTATCGGCATAATGCTTTAAAAACTTTAACCTTTTTTAATCTAATTTAACTACATTATACCGTATTTCCCAAAAGAAGTCAAGTCTTTTCTTCGCTTTTCTTCGCTGTAACTCCTTTATTTTGTTAAACTAAATAGATTAATTCATCAAATCCTTCCTCTTTTGTAGGTTCTTTATATGATGAATCAAACCTATTCCAAACTTCCTCCCACAAATTTTTATCAGGATTGTTATGCGGATTTTTCATTCTTCTATTAACCGCCACCTCCATATCTAAATCTGGCATAACAAGTCCAATAACTCTATAATTATCATATTTTTTTATAATACTAAAATTTTTCTTTCTTCCACGTACGGTCAAATTTGAAGCATCTATAATTATATTTATACCTTTCTCCATAAAACCATCGAGCATAAGTCCGACAGTTTCCCAAACCACTGATTCATACTTATGATTATAAAGATAAATTCCGCCACCAATAGCATATCGTATTCCATCCGCTGAAATTATAACATAGTTTACATTTCCTTTTTCCATAAATTTTCTAGCAATTGTAGACTTGCCAGTTCCTATATTCCCTATTAACATTACAATTTCATTTCTTCTGGGAGAAATAAAAATAGCTTTTGGGCAACACGGATTAGGAGGTACTTTAGGTCTCGGATATCGTTCAGCTATTGAACAACTTAAAAATGGGGTTGCATATTCACAACAATGGCGTTTAAATAATCCAAATAATCTTTTCTTTTTTTTGCAAAAACCAAAACCATCGGCATGTTTACAATTTACCAATACCATCATTAAATCCTTTCCATTAAATCTGATTCAGATAAAACTGTTACACCTAATTTGTTTGCTTTGGATAACTTACTTCCACATTTATCTCCAGCCACTAAATAATCAAGATTTTTACTAACACTACTTACAACTGTTCCGCCATTTTCCTCTATCGTAGCCTGAATTTCTTTTCTTGGGATTGATAACGTTCCTGTTATACAAAAATTTCCTGATAGTGTCATCTTGCTTCCTCCTTTTTTAGCTTTATCTTTTATATTCATTTGTGAATATAGCTTGAGGATTTCTACACGTCTTCTTTTTAATTCCTTAACAATTCTTCCTTTAATTACTCCCATTCCTTCTATATTTGTTTTTTCCAAATTTTCTATTATATCATCAACATTATTCCATCTTTTTGCTAACTGTTTTGATAATCTATTTCCAAGATTATGAATTCCTAAACCTGTCAAAAATTGCCATAATTCACAATTCTTTTTTTCCTGAATGGATGCATAAATCTTCTTTCCCATCCCATCGCCGACTATCTTCCTATAAATATCTGGAGTTATTTGATACATATCAGAAACTTCTTTTAAATATCCAGCATCTATTAAAGCATTCTGTGCGGCAGGTCCAAACCATTCTATTTCTATTTTATCAATCCAATGCTGAATTAATGCCAATTTCTTTGCAGAACATTCATCATTTTGACAAATTAAATTTGGTCCGTCCCATTTTAATCCTGTTGCACAACTCGGACAATCTTCTGGTATATGTACGTTCCCTATTGCTTTAGTAATTTTAACAACATGAGGAATTACATCCCCTGCTCTTTCTAAAAGAAGTTCTGTTCCTATTCCAATTTGATTTTCCCTTATAAAACCAAAATTATTAGCCGTCACATTAACACAAACCGCCCCAGATAACTTAACTGGACTCACCTGTAGCACAGGCACTACTCTGCCTGTTCTGCCTGTCTTATAAACCATTCCTTCAACAACCGTTATTGCTTTTTCTGATTTAAACTTCCAAGCTATTGCCCATTTCGGATAATTTTCATGCTCTCCTAATTTTTCTTGAATTACCTTTCTATTATATTTATAAACCATGCCATCAATATCATAATCTAAATCAGGACGTTTTTCTTCCCATTCTGCAAAAATTTCAAGTGCGGAAT
>Ga0307928_10001191_pt1 | contig 19750 bp, 39 predicted proteins | sample AceLakmetagen232_FD_201815 | JGI IMG/M metagenome (GOLD analysis project Ga0307928, IMG submission 201815) | Saline water microbial communities from Ace Lake, Antarctica - #232 | ecosystem: Environmental > Aquatic > Non-marine Saline and Alkaline > Saline | place: Antarctica: Ace Lake... | reverse complement strand
CTAAACACAAAGAACGATTTGGAAAGCCAACTAATGTTGCGGGACTAAAACCCAAAGACCTAATCGGAATTCCCTGGCGAGTAGCGTTTGCATTACAGGCCGATGGCTGGTGGTTGAGGTCTGACATCATCTGGGCGAAGCCGAATCCCATGCCCGAAAGTGTGAAAGACAGACCGACTAAAAGCCATGAGTACATATTCCTATTATCGAAGTCCGCCAAATATTACTATGACCATGAGGCGATAAAAGAGAATTCCAAATACCCAGATGATGATAGAAAATCAAGGGTGAATGATAATGCTAAAGATTTTCAGAGGGATGGAAACAAATTGGCAAAAGGAAGCAAGACATATCCAAAAAGAAACAAGCGCACAGTCTGGACCGTAAACACCAAGCCATTCAAAGAAGCGCATTTCGCAGTATTCCCGCCGAAGTTGATAACGCCGTGTATTCTGGCCGGAAGTCCTAAAGGTGGATTGGTTCTGGACCCGTTCAGCGGCGCAGGAACTACGGGCGTGGTATGCGCTAAATTCGGCAGGGACTTTATAGGCATTGAATTGAATCCCAAGTATATCAAGATGTCCAGGAAACGAATAGATAAAGCGAATCAGCAGATGATATTACCAATGGAAGTCAAATAAGATGAAATTTGAAAACATGCGCAGTTATCACCATGTTAGAGTATTGCGCGATGGTTATAGAGGCTGGGCGAAACTGGTAGGCAAGTGCGGAAAGCATATTGAAACAGCATCCCATTACATGAATCGTGATACACGCGCGGAAGCAAAACAAGACGCCATTGAAATAGAACGTATATTGATTAAAGAAAATCAGATTTGATGACTAAATACCACAATCACCTCATCTGATGCGATACCAAATAAAGCGCACTGACCATAACCAGCAAGAGATCATGGATGCCTTACGCGCTTGTGGCTGGATAGTCAAAGACCTACATGAAGTCGGTGGTGGCTTTCCTGACCTGATTGTGGCAAATCAATTTCAGGAGAATATTCTAATCGAGGTCAAACAACCTGGAAAGAAATTGAACGAATTGGAACTGAAGTTCTTCAAAGAATGGCCGGGCAATAAGATAATCGCTTATTCCGGCGAGGACGCAATAAATAAATTACAGGAATTTAGAGGTAGAGGAGGACTAAATGATTGACGATAAACAAATTAGTAATACCAGACCAGTTAGGACACATATTGCCAATTATCTTGGCAAATGTAAAATGTGTGACCATTGGACTGGCGCAGGTCTTATAGCGGAAGATGACGAGATTTGCGATAAAGCAAAAGTTTATTGTCCGATATGGGGAACTCATTGGGATAGTGAGCAACTTGAGAAAATATACAAGGAGGACTAAATGAACCCTAAAGAGTTGAATGAATACATGGCAACAGAGGTAATGGGGTGGCGCTCGTCTGGTGGTCATTACCATTTTGTGTCTGGCAGCAAAGACGGGAAATCGCATGAAACTGGGATGAGCCCTTATTTAAATTGGAATCCCACTAAGGACATAGCGCAAGCGTTGATGTGTGCGGAGGAAGTATTTACTCAATACGGAATAACTTATAAGAAGAAGTTTAAATCATATTGGTTAGATACTTTTACGGGCATAGAGTACAAAGGCAGGAAAGTCGAAACTCTTGACGACCTCCCGCTGGCTATCTGTAAAGCGATAAGAGAGGCGAAGGGAGAGTGAGTGATGATGGATGATATTCTTGCTGGTTTTGTAGGATTTGCAATAGCTATGGCTATCATATCAGCAGTTGGGGGAATTATCGCATGGACATTAGATGAAGCGCCATTCTGGATACAACGCATAAAGGACAAAGCGAAAAGGAGAAACCGATGAGTGAACTGAAACACTTTACTATCAAGTGGTTTATGCGTAGAATAATGACAATGTATAAGCGCAATAAATCCCTGCAAGCCGAGTTGAATAATGCTCATCTATCCGTTGCTAAAAAGATGGCGGAGAGTGCAGGATGGGAAGGCGATTATGATGAACTGAAAACCGCCATCCAACAGGCTGTGGAGGAGATAGACGAACGGCAATTAGAAAACGGCAATTGGGATGAGCAGAACGGAATGTTGAAAGCGCAGGACATTCTCGCCAAGTATGTGTCAATAAGCAAACCCATATTGACAGAGGAGGAAGAAGATGATAGAAAAGATAAGTGATGAGCGATTGAAAGAATTGATAAGCTACCATCTGGAAATTGAGGATAACGGAATTGAATATGACACAGGCACAGCACTTCAAGAACTCCTGCAATACCGCAAGGGGGTTGAACAGATACACTATAAGGTTGGGTTCTATGCAAGCGGAACGGGAGAACGCCCTTACTTAAAGGGGTTGAGATATGCTCTTGGAGAACTGGAACGGGAATTCCCCGGACTGAAAGGAGATAATGCCGACTAAACAATACAAGGACGTTGATTTCAAGATTGATTTAATAAATAAGCGGGGCGGAGCGTGTGAAATATGTGGATCCGGGCTTGCGCTTGATCTTCATCACTGTATAGAAAAAAGACGCAAGGGACATCCGGAACTTGACTGTGAAATTAATCTTGAGGTGGTATGTCATAAAGGCCATATGGAAGGTAGAGCAGATAGCAAAGAGCATGCTATTGAATTTGTGAAGAAGCAAATTGAAAGAGGGCATGACGTGGTCTCATGGTATGACAATCTAAAATTAATAACAAGGCGATTTCCTAATCTGAAGGGAATGATTTTTAATGTTGACAAGATCCTGAAAGTGGTATAATAGAGTAAACCTATGGCTAAATTGCCCAAAGGAAATTTCCCTATGAATATAAAAAAGATAATTAATGTATGTCTCTTTGTGTGTATCCTGCTTAGTGTGGGATGCGCTAAAGAAGAAGTAATGCCTGCCGTTGATCTTGAAGCGCAGGTAGCAGAACTACAAGCCCAGATAAAAGAGCTGGAAACGGTTGAGGAACCTGCACCAACATTAGAGCCTGTTGTGGTAATAGGTCCTGATGATATTCCTGGTGGACCAAGATTGATTAGGAAAGCGCCCCATGACGATAATAAATATAATGGGTATCAATACGAGCTGAATAGTAAATGGATTCCTGGAATACCCACTTATAAGAGCTGGTTTACGCCCAGCCCGAAAGTATTTTCGGGCGCAGCATTCCCTTATGGTTGGAGCGTTATGGAAGCTACGGCTGCATATAACGGGTTTTCACTTGATGGGTACGTGGATGGGGTTGCGTTAATGAGCTGCGCCGATCAAGGATTGCCCGTTTGGCTGAAGCGACCCGGCCATAGCTGGGAAGGTCCATATTTGGTTGTAGATTGCGCAAAGCGGACAGATTATTATAATGTTTCAGTTCATAATGCGGAATCCGTTGAGGTTGGTTTTGAAACTGCTGTACGGTGGGGGATGTCTACGGAAAGATATATCTGGAATGACGAATGGGTAAGTTACTGGTTGGAACCCAGAATTGATGATGTGATTGTTTCTAAAACCCCTCCGAATCAGTTACCAGCTGATTATGAATCAGTTGAGTATAAGGAATGGTTCCTGGATATGGTTGAATTCGACCACTTTGCCACTGATGAAGAGGCAACTGCTTATTATCTATCAGTTCCGAGATTCTTACGCCGGAACCCAACTGAAGCAGGCGGTATGCCCTATTGGAGAATACCCCCAAGTAATAAGTTTATTCAATTCCCCCCGGCTGAGATTTATAGCACGCTAGCTGAAACTAACTTGATTATTCCAAAGGCAATGACTGTTCACACACCTACATCAGTTAGTAAGTCATTTGAAGTTGAAGCCGGGGAGTTCTGGATGGAAATAGACCTCAGCCAGCAAGTGCTTTATGCCTACAGGGGCGATCAGCAGATCAATGAGTTTGTTATTTCTTCTGGAAAAGTATTGACACCTACCCCCCTTGGAAGCTATGAGGTGTATTCAATGTACGAGGAATATACCATGCTGGGGCAGGACGGAAATATCCCCGGCGTAAAGTGGAGCATGTTCTTTCATCACGGATATGCGATCCATGCGACAGACTGGCACAATAGCTTTGGAAAACCTATGAGCAGGGGTTGTATCAATATGCGCACGGATGATGCTAAGTGGCTTTATGATAGAGTGGATGAAGGTACTCGTGTTTATGTACACATATAAGGAGTAAGAATGAAACTCGGAACCTATAACAGCAAACATGGAATTTACGAATTTGACGGCAAGCATTATAAACCACGCTGGTTTGCAAACCTATTGAGGATGGAGATCCCGGTAGTATATGCAACCTGCATAACCGGATATGATGCTCCTAAACCGGAACCGGCGAAATGGCCAAAGGCGATCTTGGTTGCAGTAAGTAAGGTTACAGTTCCAAGCTTTGACAAGAGTAAAACTGTAGAAGGGCTGCTTGAGCATTATCCGGGGATCTATGCTCAGTCGCAGTTACACGCATACGCCCCTGGAACCCCTGGCAAATTGCCGAATTGGTGTAAACCCTGGGAAGGAAACGCATCAATGCTGATTCATGAATATACAGATGGCCATATAGCCTGGTTGCGCCCCAATTTTGATAATGACGTTTATTTGTTCTTTACTGACACTGCAGCTCCGCCAGTAGACGATGATCCTGGAAATGGGGGCGTTGTCATTCCCGGTATTCCGAAAGTGATAACTGTAAACCTGCATGTATGGCGTCATAATGTGGATGATTAATATTTGATAGGAGGAATAATGAAAAAGTGGATGAAGATTGTTTTGCTGATTGTGCTTATGATTGGGTTGATACCATTTGAAATTAAATATGAAAAGCATTACTATACCGATGTGAAATCTATATTGTGGTATTACGGTGGTGTTTATAGTACAAATCGCGTGCTTTTTTGGGAGTTACAGATTCTTGGCTTTACCAAACGTTACGAATCTTCAAAGATACAATTTTATTATCAGCCCCCATTGATGGAAGGAAATGACATGTGGCTTGGCACTCGGTTTTTATATCCAAATAAAAAAGTACAAGAAGGTATTACCCCGGCGTGTTTATGGGACTGTGGCTGGTCAAGAAAAGGCGGATGGTTTTGTAATCCTTGTGAGTATGATCCAGGATACCCCACTCCGCCACAAGCTTAAATTGGAGCCGAATGATCTATCCCCCTAAATTCCGCCAGTTAGTTGAAAAGATAGTCAAGGTAATTGCTTGGATTATTATTGTGTATGTATTTGCAATAGTAATGAGCAGTTGCACACCTGAATTTGAAATGCCAGCAGTTAGGACTTTAACACCAGTTGATTCAGAAGTAATTATTACGCCTACGTTATCAGCAGAAGCACAGCGATTCAGGGGTGCAGTTGATCAATACGAAAGACGGATACGCTCTTGCGCCGGCATAGAAACGGGAGAATATCTTGGCGGTGATGTAGCTATGCTATTCCTGCAGCAGTTACAAGAAGATCAGACATTATTCAAGAATCCGCATTTTGTAAAGGTATGGAACTGGTTAATGGATGATATTCTGACTTACTGCACGAATCTGGCAGTTGATGATCCCATTACAGCATTGAGAGTAGTAAACGACTTATTCATGAAAGCAGACCAGGAGTATTATCAATATCAAAGACAAGGGCGTTATGGGATAGAAGAGGGGAATATGGATCTTATCGAAAGCGCATTTGAACATCGAGAAAAAGCACACGGATTCATGCAGGAAGCCGCCTATTATTATGACGATCTGTTTGATTATTATTAGGAGCAATAATGGCTGAACTAATCCCTTTATGCGACTTCCCTGCCGGGATTGTAAAGGTACAGACAATGGCAGATGGATCTCCTCGAATAGTATTAGAGTGTGAGGAAAGCGTAAATGAACATTTGTCCTTACTGGCAAAATGCCATGCCGACAAGAGATACCTGCATATTGTGATCTATGATGAACGGGAATTCAAAGGTGCTATAATAAATCAAAGATGAACCTTATTGATACTTAATTAATCCAAATTGTTACCAAATTGTTACCATAAATGACCGAATTAGCTACTAAATTAGACCAAATAGGGGATGACCATAAACTTAACTATGTGCTGGAACGTGCTGATGTAAATACCGATCAAGCAGGTTATGTAAATGCAGGTATAAGAAAAGCAGTATTTTACAGATGGCCAAAGGAAACAAGAGAGCACCTAAATAAACTTGCTCTTCAATTAAAATTAGAGACAGCACTAAAGGCGAAGCTGGTATTAAGGGCGGCAACAAAAGACGCGGCTGAAATGAAAGTGGCAGGTCTAAGTTCTGGCAAGGAACACGTGCAACAATCCGCAGCTACAGAGATACTTGATAGGATGTTAGGCAAGCCAACTCAAAAGCAGGAGATTGAACACGATATAAAAAAGCCAGTCAAAATAATATTTGTGCATACTATAAAAGATCCAAATGAGATTGTAGAAGGAGAATCTGAAGATGAGTAAAGAGAAATTAGATAAAGTGGCTCCGTTCGAGAGCTTAAATAAGTTGATTGAGGAACAGGAAGCGGAGCGTAAACCGCGAGAGAAAAAATCAAGTAGAGGGCGAGGGCGTAAAGCAATATACACAAGGATTGTCAGAGTTTGGCTTCGTGAAAGCACTTATGACAAGTTGGCAGATATGGCAATTAATAACAATGTTGGATTATCGGAAGTGTTGAGGACTGTTATACGTTTTGGATTGGTAGCAATAGATCTTGAGAATCAGAAAGTAGATAATGGGTAAATTGGCATAAGATGACGATTGAGTTTATCGTTCATGCCGGAATTGATGCGGATGGATACAATGTATATAAACCCTGTTTTCATACAGGGCAGGACTTAGCGTGGTATAGCAGGGCGCGTTTCCCGTTCATTATTGCAGGTTCGCAATCAGGCAAAACGTGTTTTGGCCCATGGTGGCTGTACCAAGAGATTAAAAAATGCGGGGACGGGGATTATTTAGCAGTTACAGCAACATACGATCTTTTCAAACTTAAATTACTTCCTGAACTAAAAAAGGTATTTGGTATTTATATTCCTGGATGGGAGTACAAGGCAAGTGATAGGATGTTATCGAATGGCAAATCAAGGATTATATTGAGGTCGGCCGATGCGGAGGGCGGGCTTGAAAGTGCAACGGTAAAAGCGGCATGGTTAGATGAATGCGGTCAGGATAAATTCAAGCTGGGCGCATGGGAAGCGGTACAAAGACGGCTATCTCTTTACGGTGGGCGTGCATTAGGAACTACAACACCTTATAACTTGGGCTGGCTGAAAACAGAAGTATATGACAGGTGGGTTAATGGAGATACAGACTACGAGATTATCAACTTCAAGTCAATAATGAATCCCATATTTCCACGCAAGGAATATGACAGGATGAAGCGGATTCTGCCAGCCTGGAAATTCAATATGTTTTACAACGGAACATTTGAAAGACCTGCAGGGTTGATTTACTCCGACTTCAATCCAGATGTTCAGAAGATCAAGCCTCAACCATTAAACCCGGAATGGCCTCGTTATGTAGGGATAGACTTTGGCGCAGTCAATACGGCATTGGTATGGATAGCAGAAGATCCGAACACTCATTGTTATTATATTTATCGCTGCATGATGATGGGAAATAAGACCACAAGAGAAAAGGCGCTGATGGCGTTAGCTTATAAACATGAGAATACGGTCAGGTGGATTGGCGGTGCTAAGTCAGAGAAGCAGGAGAGAATGGATTGGCAAGCTGAGGGAGTGCCGGTCCAGGAAAGCCCGATCATAAGCGTTGAGGCAGGCATCGATCGAGTGATTGAACTATTCAAAACAAGGCGGCTGTTTGTATTCAATACGTGTAAGGGATTGCTTGATGAACTCGGTACTTATTCGAGGGTGCTTAACGAATACGGTCAGCCAACAGAGAAGATAAAAGACAAGGCGGACTATCATAGACTTGATGCTCTAAGGTATAATATAAGCGGTATAGGATTTTCCCTTTATGGAGGTATAAATGTATGAACATATTTGCATATTCTGAAAATAATGATAAGTTTCTAAGTTTAGGGGATGAAAAGTGGTGTCTTGTTAGCGGTGGCTTGTATGATGATCTAATCTCTTTCGGCTCCCCGTTAATAAAATTACCGATAATGAAAGACGTGTATATTAGAATGGCTAAGATAGATTCAAGTAAAACGCTATCGGAATTAACAGAAGAATGGCTAAGGAAGGACGCGCTTATCACCGAGGAAATGGGGAACGGCTTAGAGATTACATATAGGCATACCGTATTCTTTTGCGATGGAGGCACTATACCAGACAGATTTTTTAATAATGATGAGGATTGAAATGAGGTATTTGACGAGAGAAGAAGTGGCAGAGTCAAACAAAAAGATTGGTAAATTCCTTGCTGCTATTCCAGAATCCGAGATAAATTGGATAAAGGATAATTACGTTAATCATTTTACAGAACCGGAACTGGAAGAACTGGTCGAGAATTTCTCAATAGATTTGTGTTTGAATAATTGGCCTTTTTGCTACAATCTCAACCCAGATGACGTAGTAGTGTCAGACAACATCCTTCGCAGGTTTTTTGTTATATTAGAAAGAGAAAAATATCCAAAAACCCGTCTTCGAGAAAAACGCAGAACGTTTCTTACAAACACCCCATCATCGCAAAGAGCTCGCGGTCATTGGAGAAAGGCTGTATTTGAACGAGACGAATATAAATGCTGTAATTGCGGTAGTAACAAAAACTTATGCGGACATCACATAAAACCACGTTCTAAATATCCTGAATTGCAATTTGACGTTGATAACGGAATGACACTTTGTAAAGACTGTCATGCAAAAAGACATTCTAAGCAAGCAAATTTAATAATGAGTCGCAGATGAATAGGTTTAGTTGATAAGGAATAGATTATGAACATAATAGACAGGATCAGATTAGGGCTTGATATTCTAATGAGAGGGGAGAAGGTATTACAAGCAACACGGGTAAAAGGGTGGGATGAAGGAAAGCCGTCATATCCTGAAGTTGATTTCAAAACGATGGCAACACAGGGATACCGTAAGAACGAACTTATATTTGCGTGTGTAGCCAAGACTGCTAATTCTGCAAGTCAGATCGCTTTGAAGGTTTACGATAAAAGAACAGAACAAGAGATTCCAGATCATCCACTAAGGCAGTTGATAAAAGCGCCTAATAGTGAAATGGCTGAATATGATTTCTGGTCCGCTAACGTGATTTATGAGGACTTAGCAGGGACAGCGTATTGGGAGAAAGAACGAAGCGCTGCAGGCCGGGTAGTTGGATTATGGCCGTTGAGGCCGGATTGGATCAGACCTGTAAAATCATCCACTGAATTTATATCTTATTACGAGTATGAGATCCCCGGAACGAACACAAAGATACCGATAGCAAAAGAAGATGTACTGGTATTCAAGAACTTCGACCCGTTGAATATGTATCAGGGCTGGCCTCCTGCTGCTGTAGCGGCAAGGGTTGGGGATGTGGATAATGCAACGACTGACTTTATAAAGATGTTCTGGGAACGTGGGGGGATGCCTGCTGGGATACTGACAACGAAACAACACTTACAAGAAGCGCAGGTCAAGGCTATTAGGCGTAGGTGGGACAAGAGATACGGCGGAAGTAAAAACTGGCTATCTCCGGCAGTCCTTGACGCTGATGCAACATATCAAAAGACAGGCTCTACGTTTAATGAAATGGGCTTTGAAGTATTGGATGAAAGGAATGAAGCGCGAATCTGTATGGTCATGGATGTACCGCCTATTCTTGTCGGTGCAGTAGTTGGATTGAAAAGAAGCACTTATTCAAACTATGCTGAAGCGAGAAAGGCATGGTGGCAGGATACGCTATCAGCCATGTTCCAGCATTACGATGATACTATCAATGCTCGCTTGGTTCCTGACTTCGGAGATAACATCTATTGCAAGTGGGATTTCTCACAGGTGGCAGCTTATCAGGAAGAAGCAGAGAAGTTATGGCTGCGCTATCAGGCTGCCCTAACAGCAGGCGGTATCACGGTCAATGAGTTTAGAGAAGGGATTAACCTACCACGTTTACGGGGCGGGGATGTATTGTTGAGGACTTTGAATATCTATGATGTTCCTGTTCTTGAAGAGGGAGCGACCAAGCAGGTAATTGAAATGATCGAAGGCAAGCTATTAGGCGAAGGAAATAGAACGGAGGACGAGAATAAGATAATGAAAGAGATGGTAACTCATTTGAGGAAACAAAAGAATCGGGTAATTGATGAAGCAGAAGGGGAAGTATTGAAAGGATAAGAGAATGAAACAATATAAATCATGGCTACGTGAACATTTCGCTACATTGAGCGAGGAAGAAAAGCTGAAGTATTACCCCGAAATAATCGCACAACTTGAAGAGAGTATAACATATCACAGGCACACTATGCTTATACTACTATTCTTTTCCGTAGTGTATCCCATATTAATTGTATTGGTGTTTGCATTGAAAGGATAATAAATGACAGGAAATTATTATCAACATGAACCATATAAAGAGCTTGCATATTCTATTGTAGAAAGGGCTTTATTAGATGCCACTGGAAAAGTATCATATTTACAAGGTAAAATGAAAGAAGGAAAACGCCTACATAAAGAAAGAATAATGTTCGAAGCACGCCGTTGGATTAGAGAACGTGGCGGAGATTTTGATTATTATTGTGGCGCATTAAATATAAATGCAAATGATAAAAGGGCAAGACTTGGAATTGAAAGGAGATAGGATGAAAAAGAAAGAACTATTAAAGCGGATTGAGGAATTAGAGGCGAGGCTGGAAGATGCAGAGGCAAGGATATTATTACTTGAGGGCAGTATAGTAGCGGTTCCATACGTACCGCAACCATATATTCCATATACACCGATACAACCAGCGCAGCCAATTCCGTGTACTCCTTACCCAGGAACGGCTACTCCCTATTGGTGGGATAACGGAATAACAATTAGTTAATGACTAATAAGCCCGAACTAAAAAGTGTCTTCGATTCCTTCTTCTGGATGGATGAGGCAGACATACTTTACTGGATTCTGCTACCATTGATAACTAAGTTGGCGGTAGAGATTGGCAAAGGAGCCGCCATTGGAATTGGTGTTCAATGGGGCTTAGTTAATGATGCGGTTGTTAATTGGGCAAGAGAACATACGTTGATAGAGGTGTCGAAAATTGGTGTAACAACGCAGAAGTTCGTACAAGACAAGGTGGCTGATTGGATAGCATCAGGCGAGCCACTAAGAGAATTAGAGAAGGAGCTATTACCAATGTTTGGCAAGGTCAGAGCTAAACGAATTGCGGTTACGGAAGTTACCAATGCTTATGCGGGTGGGAATCTGGAGGCATGGAAAGCAAGCGGGGTGGTAGAAAAGAAAAGATGGAATACTGCTGGAACTGATGTATGCCCTATTTGTATAGACTTGGATCAACAGGTTGTTCCGATTGATGCTATGTTTATAGGTAGCGATGGAATGCAATACGAAAGGCCACCAGCACACGTAAACTGCAAGTGTAATGTTACTCCTGTTGTGGAGCTACCATGAACTTCAAAATATTCGGACTTAACAAACTGACTGCAAAGCTAAAACGCCTGTCTGCTCCTGAACTTACAAAGGAGCTGGAAAAGACAACTAGGAAGGCAACCTTTTATGTTCATGGCAAATTACCATCTGAAAGCAGCATACCGCAACCTGCTGGAAGTACATATAAAAGAACTGGAAATATGGTTGCAGGCATTAATACCGATGTTAAAACAATGGGCAGTAATGTTATTGGGTTGATTGGCACTCCTATAAGCTATGCTCCATGGGTAATAAGCAGCGAGAAGATCCCCGGCAAGGGCGGGCCACAAGCAAGAGTACACAAAGGCAGATGGTACACGCTCCAAGCCCATGTCAAGAAATACCAGAAGGACATTAATAAATTCTTCGAGGATCTTGTAAAGAGGCTGATCAGATGATATTATTAATAATGTGGTTTATGAATCCAGGACTAACGGAAATGCAACTATTCTTGAAGTATTGGTATTGTACTTTGGTAGATGTTGGAATAGTATTCAGTTATCTCTATATCAAATATTTAATAGAATATAAAAAGACTAACAGTAAAGACCGGTAATGAAAGAAACTGAATTCTGGCAACACATCAAGCCGTTTATGATGGTGTTGAGACAAGCATTTTTAATGATTGTGCGTTGGATAGAAGCTCAGTACGGACTAATAAATAAATAGAATTCGAGAAAAAGCGATAAATTAATGATATAATAAAATCACCAGCAAAACAAATAGGAGGAAGTAATGATAGGTCTTATTTTATTAATCTCCATGTTGATATTTATTGCAATAGAATATTACAAGGCGTGCAAGTTTATTAATGTATATGAAGAATGGAAAGCAAAGGAGGAGTGAAGGTGGCTATCGGAATGAAAAATATTGAAACAACCGCGAGAAAAAAACTGGAAGAACTCGCAAAAGCCCAGCGCGATTTGATATGGCAAGAGGAAATGAAAAAGCGCACCTGCAAGAATTGTAAGTATTTCGGGCCATGTATGACAGATGGGATTGTTGGAAAATGTGAAAACGAAAGTGTAATTGTATGCGTTGAATACGAAGACATGTTTTTCCCACCAGAAACATTCGGCTGCAATCAATGGGAGCAAAACGAATAGGAGGAAGTAATGAAAGACAGTATGAAAGAATATTTAGTTAGTAAAATCGTTGGGGATATGCCAATAATGATGAACATGCACATAAATGTCAAAGGAATTAAAAAGGGGTGGGTTGCTTATGGCGCGAATAGCAAGTACAAAGATGAATGTGTTATTACCCCAATGGCCCCAAGGGCAGAGCGAGAAGATTGACAAGGAACAGTGTGGACAAATTAATGATATAATAAACTAACAGCAATCCTTCGGGCTTGCATTAACTGAGTAGTCTAATGGCCCACTCTATTTTGAGTGGGTTTTATTTATTAAGGAGTATTTATGGGATATAACAGACCATCATTCAGGGTAGGATCAAACATAATCGCTGCTGCAGGAATCGCGGAACAATGCACAGCGGCAGATATACCACAAGGCAACTTCGCGGTATTCAGGTCAAGGTCAACAAACACAGGACTTTTATATCTTGGCAACACAAAGGCGCAAGCAGAAGCAAATCATTTTGGTATTATCCCGGCTGGTAGCATTGGGCTTCAGGTTGATAGTATAGGTGATGTTTGGGTAGATGCCACTGTTGGTGGAGATATAGTGGAGTGGATTTATGAAGTAATGGTTGAATAATGGCTGTTCATGAACCTGGTGATCCATTTGTAACGCTTAGTTGGAAATGGGGCATGATAATTGCTGGCGATAGTTTTTATGATTATTACAGGCGAGCAGGGACAAACCTTGTTCAATGTCGGGTTGTTGAGAGTCAAGGAGGACACCCAGCAGGCTCGTATTCAGAAGAGTTTGCAACGGTAACAGGTACGATAGAAGTATTAAGGTTCTGGTCATTCTTTTACAACGTAGACGATGTGACAGGCGCACCAACAAAAGTGCATTTTGATTTATATGACCAAACAAATGTTGTGGACATAACATTGGATGGAGTAGATTGCACAGGAGTTACAGTTCAATCTTTATTAGGAAGGATTGATAAAAGCAATGCAGTGGCTCACTTGATGGATACTGACCAGGTAAGGATGGTGGATGGAGCAGTAGGTTTAGAGTTGAGCGCACCGTTCATAGTGTCAGCTAAATATGGAGCAGATACAAGAATGAGATTTAACTATACAACGGATGGAACTGCTATGGATTTTCAAATCTGCTGGCAGATCGTATGGAGACCATTAATTGAAAGTTATGGAAGGTTACGCCCTTATTGGCCGCCAACATAGGAGAATTGTATGACAGTACATAAACCAGGAAGTATATTAGGATTAGCAGGCCCGGAAATCGCGGATATGGTTGTCAATTCCGCTTATTGCTATATTTCACAGTTGGGATCGGTGGCAAGTAAACGGCTTTCAGTTGATGGAACTCCCAACGGGGCGCAAGACGAGAACTTATTTACAATATCAGGCGGGGTTGAGATATTAAGACTGTCTGGCATATTTACTGATGTAGATGATGTTTCAGCGGTTACGGCGGCTGGATTTGATTTGATTGACGGCGATGCTAATGTAGTGCAGATTACTTCTGCAGCAGGAACAGACTTATCAGCAAGCACTCTGCAAACATCTATTTTGAGAGTGGCGCAGGCCGGAGTAGCGGTAACTGCTTTGAAGTCTGATCAGGTACGGATTATTGACGGTGCAGTGGGGTTGGATCTACACGCTCCATTTGTTGTCAATGCCAAGTATGGAGGAACGACTTACCTTAGATTCAATTACACCAGTGATGGCGGTGGAGCTGAATTCATTATGATATTTGAAGCTGTTTGGCGTCCGTTGATTAGAGAATATGGGGTGGTGTCAGTAGTATGACAAGACATAGTCCGGGAATTTCCCCTGATATTGCAGAGATACACGAGCATGTTGTGCATCATACAACAGTAGTTTTCCCGATTGCGACTAATCTCACCTGCTTGCTAACCGCACATGCAAACGCAAACACATGGAGCGCATGGGCAGAAATTGTAGATAGCGGAGCAACTGCTTTATCAACGAGTTTTGCGGCTGATGATGGATGTATTGTGGCGATATTAGTTGAGGATGCTTCGCAGGCAAGCACATTATATATGACAGAGATTAGTTATGGTGCCTCTAAGGTAATTATTGGCAGGCATAGGGTTTTAACCGAAGCCGGGTTATTTCCAACTGAGCAATCACCGAGATGTAGAGGAGCAGAAGTCCCGGCAGGAGAAACTATATATTATCGGTGCATGTGTGCAACGGCGGGAAGTAAGACTTTGAATGTTCATTTTAGATATTTCTTACATTAGGAGTAAATTATGGAATATAAATCATTCATAAGCACTAAGGAAGTTGACGGCAGAAGGGTCACTGGATTTGCTGCTATCTTTGGCAACATTGATCTGGGCGCAGATCGGATCCATAAAGGAGCCTTCAAGAAAACGATTAAAGAGGGCATGGATCACATCAGGCATTTATGGCAGCATAACTTCAGTGATCCTCCAGTTGCAGTAATTACTAACATGGAAGAAGCGACAAGAGCAAAGCTGCCTGACACTATTAAAGATAAATACCCGGAAGCTACTGGTGGACTGCTTGTAGAACGGGAATACTTAGACACTCCACGCGGAGAAGAAGTGCTGCAGGGCATCGTAAAAGGTGCTATCAAGGAAATGTCATTTGGCTATGACCCTATAAAATATGATTTTGAGGAAATCAAAGGGCAAGGCCTATTAGTTAGAAATTTACGTGAGCTGAGATTACATGATATTTCAGACGTAAATTGGGGAATGAACCAAGCCACAATAGCGTCAAAGTCAGCCGTTCCTTATAAGGACACTGGTAAGGATGAGGGCGAGTGGAATGCCCTAACGCTTGAAGATTTTACAAGTGGATTATGGGGCGATTTATCAGATGCAGAAAAGAGCAGAATAAAAGAACACTATGCCTATGCTGGACAGGATGCGTTTGAACAGATCAAGTTTTCACATCACAGGGTGGGGGATAACGGAGTAGGTCCAGCAGTATGGAAGGGTGTGGCTATTGCCATGACAGAATTAATGAAACCAGGTTGCAATATTCCTGATATTGACCGAAAAGGAGTTTACGCACACCTTGCAGAACATTATAAACAATTCGACAAAGAACCGCCCGATTTTAAGTTTATTGAAGCCATTAGTAAAACCCTAGCTTTGACCGATGAGGAAATAAAGCGAGGATTGGCTGGATACTTCAATAGTCGGGTGAACGGGGTCGGATTAGTATTCACTAATTTAAGGGAGTTGTTATCTTCAGCCGAGCCGTGGGAGAGTGAAAACTCTAATCCTGCACTCACTATGCTAACGCTAAAGAGATTAGAACTTATTACAAATCAAATTAAAACACTATAAAGGATAATAAAAATGGATATTGAAAAATTAAGAGATCAACTGGAAGCAGTTGTAGCGAAGGCGCATGTCTTAAGTGACGACTGGAAAGGCAAAGAAGATGAAATGCCAGAAGATGTTACATCTGAAATTAGCCGCCTTGTTGCTGAAGCGGAGGATCTTACAAATAAATTCCAGATGGCAAAGAAGCTGGGTGCCGCAAGTGAATTCCTGACTAAAGGGTTGGGATCAAAGGCCGCAGTACCAGGAATGGCTGCTGGAGAAGAGGCAGCTAAGTCGCCTATGGCTTTTAAGTCATTCGGCGATCAACTTACCGCTGTTGCAAAATCTGGTGATGGTTATACTGATCCGCGCCTGATGGAAATGAAGCAGACCGGAATGAGCGAAGGTGTACCCGCTGATGGTGGGTTCTTGGTTCAGGAAGATTTTTCTGCTGAATTATTGAAGCTGACATTTGCTCAGGGTGAGATCCTCAGCCGTGTAAAACGGTTCCCGATTAGCGCGAATTCAAACAGCCTGCGGGCAAACTATCTTAATGATGGTGACCGATCAGACGGCGAGCGTTGGGGTGGAGTGTTTGCTTACTGGAAAGGTGAAGGGATGACAAAACTCCCAACCCATCCAACAGTCGGCCAGTTGTTACTTGAATTGAAGAAACTGATTGGTCTATGCTATGCAACAGATGAGTTGCTTCAGGATGCTGTGGCATTAGAAGCGATCATCAATTATGCATTCCAGATGGAATTTACTTACCGACTGGAAGATGCGGTTATCAACGGAACAGGCACAGGTCAGCCGCTTGGGATTCTAAACGCTCCGGCACTGGTTACTGTTGCTGAAGAAGCCGGACAGCCAGCGGATACGCTTGTTAGCGAGAACATCGTTAATATGTGGAGTCGTATGTGGGCACCAAGCCGGAAGGACGCGGTATGGTTCATTAATCAGGACTGCGAACCTCAACTCCATAGCATGTATGTGGCAGTTGGCGCAACTGGCGTTCCTGTATATCTACCGGCCGGTGGATTGAACGATTCACCTTACGGGAAACTATACGGACGACCTGTAATTCCTGTTGAGTATTGCCAGACCGTTGGAACTCTCGGAGATATTATCTTCGCAGACCTCTCACAGTATTGGATGATCGACAAGGGTGGTATGGAGTCGGCACAAAGCATCCACGTAAAATTTGTTGAAGACGAAACGTGTTTTCGTTTTGTTTTCCGAGCTGATGGTCAGCCCGCATGGCCTGGAACATTAACCCCAGCAAATAGCGCAGTTACATTAAGCCCGTTTGTTGCATTAGAGACAAGATAAAGGAGAATAATAATATGTCTAATTTACAAATTCCGCAAGGAGCATTATTGATTAACGGATTTGCGCCTCAAGTAAATACTGGGGCATTACTCGGAGATTGGATCAGCTGCAAGACTGTTCATAAAGCGTTTGTGGTTTTTCACGTGGCGCAAGGACACGCAACTCAACCAGTCTTAAGGGTTTATAAAGCAACAAATGTTGCTGGTGATGGTGGCGTAGTGATTACTACAGTCGTACCGATTTGGTATAACCTGGACTGTGATTCAGATGGAATGACCCAGGCAACCGATGCGGTAAATTATACGCTTGACGTTGGATTGGCAACCAAGTTGGTGATATTCCAGGTTGATCCTTCAACACTTGGGGCTTTTGACTGCATCAAAGGTTACGCTGATGCTTCAGACACTTTGAACGTCATTGGATGTACTTACATCCTGGAGAATCGCTATAAAGGAGTTGGACCTCCTTCAGTGATTATTGACTAACAAAATGGGGGGAGCAATCCCCCCTTATAAAGGAGTATATTATGAGTGGAAGTAGAAACATGAAAGCCAGTTGGTACAAAGGCAACATGGTTACCTACGGAGGCAGCGAAATTTCACCAGTAGGATATGGTGGCATCGGCGCGGAAGTAGAAATGTATGTCAGCGAACATCGTGGAAACGATACCTGGACTGGCTTAACAAAAGAAAGGGCAAAAGAGACTATTCAGGCAGCGGTAGATGTTGCGAATAGTGCTGAGTATGCCTTGATCGATGTGAACATTCACGTTGAGGGCGGGTATTATGAAGAATGTGTCTGGTTCTCACGAGCTGGAACTGGTTTGGATTATACAGCTATGTTATGGTCTGCTGGCGGTGTAAACATTGGGCAAATTGGAACGATCCGCTTGATCGCAGATTCAAACGTATTCCTTATGGGCGCAGTCGCAGCTACAGCACCGACACTTACAATAGGTCGGATGAATGTTGAGATTTACAACTTCGCCACTATCAAGGCACAGTCACCAGATGCAAAACCGTGGACAGGTCCAGATGGTGGAGTTGTAAACCATTGGGGTATGCCGGTAGTATATATTGAGGATGATTTCAATAACGCTGACTATCTTAATGGGGCTGGTAATAATACCAAAGTCGTGAACTGCCGGATCAATGGTGGTGGTATGACTGACGGCGGTTGTATGCTGAATCTTGGCGGTAACTGGAACAACGTCTATAACTGCATATTTGAGTATGGTGATAATTATGGATATGGAATCGGTGGAAGCAACAAGGGAAGCCCAGGCGAGACTATCCTTAAGGGATGCACATTCCATCAATGCACAGATGCAGACATTCTACATTCAAACGCACAGGTTTTTCATATATCTGATTGCCACTTCGCAAGCGCAACTGTAACCGAACACTTCACAAGATTAGGAGCAGGCGGCGGGGCAAGCGTATTGGTTACACTAACAAACTGCAGCACCGTACAGACTACACTGGCCGGATTCATTAGCGCAAACAACGGCGGTTGTATCGCATCTGGTATGCACACTGCCGGAGCAGCCGGAGCAAGTGAAATTGGTGATGCTGACTTAACAGGCTAAAGGAGATTTGATGGATAAAGTAGTTTTAACCGATTCTGAAAAAGAAGCGATCATAAAACAATATGGCGCGTTGCCGTGGATGAACGATGAAATGAACAAGATGACATTTGATATGCTTCCAGAAGAGTTGAAGGAAGTTAAGCCTGAGAAGGCAGAAAGCGAGAAATAGAATGGCGAAAACAGTGGTCAAAAAGACTGCTAAACCACGTAAGAAGGTGAAAGTGAAAGAGGTTGATCCTAAGATTAGAAAGGCGTTACAGCGCCGGTATGGGATCAAATCAGGAATGAGAAGGGGTGGCCGATACGCCACCCCAGCAGAAATAGCTGAAAAGCCGGAAGCGTGGGATGGTGATGTTTCTGATTTACTTGAAGAAGAAGTAGAGCATGGTAGCGAATGATTATTGCACGTTTACTGAAGTAAAGAATGCTATGCCGGATGGCAACTGGGGCGCGTCTTATGATGTGCTCCTGCCCCTGCTGGCTGCCAGAGCTTCACGAGCAATAGACCGCTATACAAAGCGGGAACCTGGTGCTTACTATGTGAACGCGGATACTACCAGATATTTCACCGGCGGGTCAGAAGTTGATCTGCAAATAGGTGAGATGGCTGCCGTTCCTACAACTGTATCAATAGCAGAAACAGGAGACATAACGAGCCTAACAGCATTAGTCGCTACTGATTATTTCATGGAACCGGCTAATGCTTTACTGGAAGGGCTGCCGTATAACTTCATTAGGTTAGACACTTTGAACGGTGATTGGTATTACTGGCCGTCCTTCCAGAAGTCAGTGGTGATAGTAGGCAAGTTTGG
>Ga0307928_10001188_pt1 | contig 19760 bp, 31 predicted proteins | sample AceLakmetagen232_FD_201815 | JGI IMG/M metagenome (GOLD analysis project Ga0307928, IMG submission 201815) | Saline water microbial communities from Ace Lake, Antarctica - #232 | ecosystem: Environmental > Aquatic > Non-marine Saline and Alkaline > Saline | place: Antarctica: Ace Lake... | reverse complement strand
CCCTGTTTGAGAGCAAATTAAAGACATTTACGAAAGAGACAATAAAAATCTGGTATGAGTTATTGAAAAAATATCCTCCTGACGACCTGTACGGGGCTGTGATGAATTTGATTGAAACGGATGATAACTATATTACAGTTGGAAAAATAATCTCCCAGATGAAAGATACTCCCGAAAAGGTGAAATTGAAAGAAATGAACACCCAATGGGTAAAAGTCTTAAAAAAAGAAGAACTTGATCAAATAACGGAAAGAATTATAGATATGATGGGGGGCAAAAGAGCGATTGAATCCTGTCCGGTTACTGAGATATCTTGGAAGAAAAAAGAGTTTGAGCAGTTATATTTAATTTACTGTGAACCAAATTTTGAGAGAGGGGGCAAAGGGATTTACTTAACAGGCCAGGACATAATAGACAAAAAACCATAAAAGGGGAGGTGAGAATTGAAAATTTCAAAATTAGAGAATAGCCTTGTGTTAAGGAACCATTTAGGGAAAGGGGGAACGGATAAGCAGAAAGTGAAAATATCTATAGTCCCCTCAGGGGTGGCTTTGATAGTTGAAGTTGAAGAAGATGAAAAGAAAACGATGTACTCTGTAGAAACAAGAAGTATCGTTCAGGATGTTTTGGATCATCACAACAAAAAGGGGGAGTAGGTGTCAAATTATATTGACCCGTTAGCAAAAAAAGGTAGAGATCAAAGACGAACCAGAGCGATTAAAGAACGAGATCGGAAGAAATACGGAGTGCCTACGCTCCCGGAGTTAATCGAAAAGAATAAACTTTTAGTTATAGCCTGGACAAAAGAAGGAAAAATAAAACCTGCAATGGGAATGGGGGAGAAAATTGATAGACTTGAAAAAATCCTTGAGAGAACAGAGGAAAAACAATATGAAAATTGTCTATAGAATCTTCGTTTTGACTTTGGTTGTGGCCCTAACAGTTATCAGTTGTGAGTTTAAAGTTAAGAACCAGAGACTTCAAAATAGAATTAAAAGATATGAAGATCAAATGACGCCGCTGCAGAAAATGGAGAACGGGCTATTTGTACCGGAGGACGCCCGGGAAAAATACATATTATGGCTATGGTCTCATTGAAATCAGACTTGGCTATGGTAAAATAAATACGTAGGTGGAAAGGAGGAAATTGTGAGTAAAGAAATAACAGAAGAAGATATAGCTATACATAGAGCAGTATCTAAAAAGATATTCCAAGATAAGGTAGTGAGTAAAGATTTAGACTTAACTAATTGGGAAGATATGCCATTAGACCAGCTCATTAGAGTAGAACGTAAAATAAAAGATTTAATCAAACAAGCAAAGGAAAGTAAGTGATGGGGATATTATGTAAGCTGAAAATTCATAAGCCAATAGAGGGGGACATCCTATTCTGGGATAAAGTTAATGGAAAAGCTGTAATAGAATATACCTGTAAGGATTGTAAGAAGGTATGGATGGCTCAAGGAAAATACACTTTGTTCAAATGCTATAAAAAGGTTAGGAGTGATAACAGTGAGTAGAGAAGAGTTAATCCAGATATTTGACAGAAAAATTATTCCTAGTCCAGCTATGATTGCAGATTATATCCTCGATAACTACATATCCAAAGCAGACCACCAGAAACTTATTGACAAAACAGATGCAGATGAAATGCTAAAAATATCTCAGCTACTAGAAAAGCACGAAGCAGAGATTAAAAAGGCTCAGGCTAAGATAATAGATGATTTATTGGCTATTAGTGATGAATGGGAGAGAGAAGATTTATTATACTATAAAGATGAAATAATCTCAGATAATACGGAAGGGGAAGAGCCTATGCAATCAGTATCAGAGTTAGTGGGCGATGATAATATAAATAACCAGAAATTGTGAAGGAGTAGGCAACGTGATTATTTCCTTCATTGACGAATTAGAAGTAGCCGTTTCTCTCCGGACTTTATCAATGTTCCGGGATGATGAAACCAGAGAATCCGACGACGCTAACTATCGGCAATCCAGGCAGAAACTGGAAAGCGCTATAAATTTGTTAAGGGAAAGGGGCAAATTGGGCAATGGTAAGTAGTAACGACCTGATTAAAAAACTCTCTGGGACGAATCTCGAGGGTGTAAATATCAGAAAAAAGGAAGGAGTTCAATAGAATGAATATTTTCATAATGTTTTTAGTGGCAGGGTTTAATATCTTCGTGGGGGTTGTTTTCTCTAACGAAATATCAATAATAAATTATATCGCAGCCGGATGGTGTTTGGGCCTGATAACGGCTATGGTTTTCAACTAATAAGAAAAGGAGACAAATAATTATGTTCAACTTATGCAAAGAACTAGATCCGGCGTTACAGGTTTTGTCTGTATCAAACTATTATGATTTTATTAGCTATATTGGGCAGAGGGTTAGTCAGTACCGGGAGGCAAATGAAACCTTTAAGCCTAAAATTGTAGTGCCAGGGAAATCGCTTATATTACCGAAATAGTTGCAACCGTATTTATAAATATGGTAAGCTATTTACTGTTAAATAGAAACGGAGGGGCATTTGGATGTTTCGGAGTTTGAACTTAGCAAAGTAATCGCTGACGCTCTTTGCTTATCATTTAAAAAGCACTCTAATAATTTCCCAGACTTCGACACTCTGGGGGCGGAGGTCGCTGTAACAATTTCAAAAAGACTAAAAGATGTAAATAAAAATAAAGAAGCATATCAGGAGTATTTCAAGATAGAGAAAGGTGCTTTCAATTTTTCATCAAAAAAATAACAGGAGGTAATTGTGATTAAAATTAGCGTTGGAGAAGTAGAAGAAGAAGAAAAAATTAGAGTTGGAGAAGTAGAAGAAAAAGTAATCATTGCCATAATCTCGATAGGCGGAGGGATTGGGGCCTATCAAGATTATCATAGGATTTTAGAAGTTGCCGACTATGTTTATTTCGGGGATGGATTTAGTTTTGATATGGACGGAGTCTATAGCAAGGAAATGTTGGAAGGGAAAGAATCCATTGAAGTTAAAAAAGACGTAGACTTTGAAAACATTCCGATAATGCGAACTGGAAAGCGTAGTTGGTATTATCTTCTAGAAGTTGGCTGTCCTTTCAAGTGTGAATATTGTTTTGTTTCTCATTTGAATAAATATTGTTCAAATACCATAGAAAATGCCCGAAAAGTCTTAAAAACATTCGATATAAAATATCACGGGCAACACGTAGCTCTAATTTCAAACGAAGGTCTGCAGAAGGTACAGTTCAAGGATTTATTTGCTCAATTAAAAAACAACTCTTATGAAGTGCAATCCATCCCGGTTGGAGTATTCCTTAAGAATAAACAGCTATTTAATAAACAGAAGATAATCCGGGTCGGGGTGGAACTGCCTACTGAGAAGGCTCGGGCAGAAATACTGCCACCAATAAAGCAGTTTAAGAATGAGGAACTTATCAAATTTATAGAAGAATCTAAGACCCATTACATATCTTTGTTTATGATTTACGCTTACTTCGGACAGAAATTATCTGACTACGACGAATTTATAGACGTTCTGCTAAAGGCAAACTTCGGGACCAAAAGGGTGAGGGTTTCTTTTACTACGCTACACCTTCAACCATATACCCCGATCTATTCCCGGTTTGATGAATACTTAGAGCATATGAAAGAATTTCCAGATATGACAAAGGAACTTCAATACAAAATCCAGAGTGTTTCTCAAGTAAAGCTCTTTCAGCCGGAGTTAATTGTGAATACTGTCTACAAATCCCTGTTTAGTTATTTACCTGCAGATATGCCGGTCACAAAACCCCGGCAAGGAGAGAAAACAAAAGATTATTTAAAACGGATAATGGTCAATTACCACCCGAGGGAATTTATAGAATTTAAGGAGAAATCAAATGCCTAAAAAAACACCTGATCGGAAGAACGACAAAACTAGAGCTGCGAAAATAGCAGAGAATAAAAAACTCTTCATTGAAATGTACCCGATAAAAGGCTGTAATCTTTCGGTTACCTGTAAAGCGCTAGGAATTAAATCCCGGCAATCTGTTTACACTTGGATGGATGAAGACGAGGAGTTTGCATTGCAGGTCAAAGAGAGCGAGGAAGGATTAAAGGATTGGGCAGAAGGGCGTCTGATAAAAGCAATCAATGATGAAGAATCCTACGTGGAGAGTTATTTGTCTAAAGACATTGCCGGAGAGTTTGAAGAAAAGCGTCGGATGAAAACGAGATCCTCCCGGGGCGGAATTACAGCCTTAATCTTCTATTTGAAAACCCGGTGCAAAGATAGAGGTTACATTGAAAGGAACGAGTTCACCGGGAAGGGCGGAACTCCGCTTGAATCTGGTAAAACTGTAATATATATCCCCGAGAATAATCGGGACAATATCAAAGAATGATAGCGATTAAACCTCAACCCGGTCCACAGGAAATGTTTCTGACCTCTCCGGCGGATATTGTCATTTATGGTGGCTCTGCAGGAGGTGGGAAAACTTGGGGCTTACTTCTTGAACCATTACGTCATATAGGGCTTTCAAAATTTACCGGGGCAATATTCAGGAGAGACACGACACAGATCACGAACCCCGGCGGATTGTGGGATGAATCAAATAATTTATATCCAATATTAAATGCTGAACCAAAACAGTATAAGCTTTCTTGGACGTTTCCCTCCGGAGCAACTCTCAAATTTGGGCATTTGCAATATGAAAAAGATAAATACTCCTGGCAGGGATCTCAAATAGCATTTATTGGCTTTGACGAACTGACTCACTTCTCAAAGAGCCAATTCTTTTATATGCTTTCCAGAAATAGGTCAACGTGTGGAATAAGGCCATACGTTCGAGCGACTTGCAATGCTGACGCTACCAGTTGGGTAAGGCAATTAATTGGATGGTGGATCGATTCTGAAACAGGGTTACCGATTAAAGAGAGAGCCGGGATCATCAGATATTTTACTCGGGACGGGGAAAGCCTAGTCTGGGGAGATACCCGGAAAGAAGTTAAGGAACAAGCCAGTCACATTTTTGAAAAAAAAGAATTACAGGGCTTAAAAGACGAAGATATTATTAAGAGTTTAACTTTTATCCCTGCCGATATTTACGACAATGAGGAACTTCTTAAAAAAGATCCGGCATATCTAGCAAACTTGATGGCTTTGACTGAAATTGATAAAAAAAGGCTATTGGATGGCAACTGGAATGTTAAATATACTGCCGGGGATTATTTTAAACAGCAGTGGTTCGAGATTGTAGACGCTCACGAACTCCCAGAATTTACCCGGGTGGTGAGATATTGGGATTTAGCCAGTACGAAAGTTTCAGAAGAAAACTCTGACCCAGATTGGGCGATTGGGCTAAAACTTGGAATGACTGAGCAAAATATTGGGTATGTTCTGGATGTCGTTAGGTTAAGGGCTAATCCTCCGGTAATTGAAGCTAAATTGAAACAAACTGCCGAATTTGACGGAAAGAATATCGAAATTGTTATTGAGCAGGAGCCGGGAAGTGAAGGGAAACTTTTAATTTCCAATTTATCACGATCTGTCTTGTCAGGTTATCCAGCAAGAGGACAGCCTAGCTCTGGAAGCAAAGAGACAAGGGCTAAATTGGTCTCTGCCTCGAGTTCTCGAGGGGAGATTAAGTTACTTCGGGCGCCTTGGAATAGTCCTTTCCTGGCCGTATTGGAACAATTCCCAGATGGAGGACACGACGACGACGTTGACGGGCTTTCTGGGGCATACAATTATATTACCAAAAGGAGAAACGCCGGGATTCATTTTGGGGTTATATAGTCACGATAAAAAAAAGGTCGGACACTACAGACAAAAATCAAAATTATGTCGATATTATCGTGGTAGTCGGACACTACAGACTATAGCCCTGAATTAGTCGGTAATGTCGGACATTTAAGAAAAGGTCGGACACCCTTGAAATACCCCGTGCTAAAATAACTTCTCTGACTTAGCGAAGGTGTTTCAAATACATAGTCAGGGATTTGTTCCCAGAATTAAAAAATGTCTGTAATGTCGGAGGTTGTGACTTTATCCGAAAGTTTCCGGAAAATATCTGTAGTGTCGGACGTAGTTGATATAATTGACACTTTTATTTAATAGGCTAGAATTACTCTATGCCAAAACTATTCGATAAGATAGCAACCAAAGTCGGGAACTCCCTGAGATTTTCCCCGGAGATATCAAAAAAGGGTAGCCCTCTCAATTCGAGAGCCTTTGGAGTTTCCAGTCGAAAGAATAATTCCTTTGTCACTAATCAAGAACAGCTCCTTGCCTACCAGAATTTATCGTGGGCTTCGATAGCAGTTGATCGTCTTATGCAATCGGCAGGTAATCAAGATTATTTCTTTAAAAATATAGCCACCGGAAAAGAAATAAAGACATCAAAAGTTAGTGAAAAAATAACTGCTCCTTTTACGAATGGCTTTGCCGGGAACTCTTTCGTCGGGGATTTAATGCCCTCAATTATTGGTCACAGAAGCTTAACCGGGAACGCTTATTTTCTAAAGGTCAAAGACACCGGATGGGGGCAATATTACGATACTGTTGATCAATTTATTCCGTTACAACCAAACTACGTGAGAGTACATCTTGACGCAGAGCATACGAGAATTTCTCATTATGAGTTTACTATGAACGGGAGTACTTGGAGAACCGCACCACCCGACGCAATGATTCATTTTAGACAAAATACTCTCTTTTCCCCCTTCGTTGGAGTTGGCGGAATAACAAAAATTAGATTAACTGCAGAGGGAGAAGTCGCCGGAGATAAATTTCAAAACGAATTTATGGAACGGAGAGCGGCACCATCTTTGGTTATAAAATCAGAAGAAGAATATACCGAAGAGCAGTACGAAAAAAGACAGCAATCAATAAGTAGGGCCTACGAAGGAAAAGATAATGCCGGGAAAGCGATCCTCATTGTAGGAAAAGGAGCCGACGCAAAACCACTTCAAATGAGCCAGAAGGATATTCAGTTTTTAGAAACTAAAAAGTTTTCACGTGAAACAATCCTCTCCGCTTTTAGTGTTCCTCCAATAGTTGCCGGGTTGGTCGAAAATGCCAATAGATCAAACTCCGAATCTCAAAGGTTAGAGTTTTTAGCGAATACGATCAATCCTCTTCTTGGGGCTTTGGAAAGAACTATCAATCAGCAGTTTGTCAGCCTTATTGATAGCAGAATCGAATTCAAGTTTGAGAGACACACAACCGGAAACGTAGCCGAAATTAAGGAAATGATAGCAAATGGAATCATTACCCCGAATGGTGGAGCAGAACTTCTCGGGTTTGAAGCTAATTGGGATGATGAATTGAGATCCAGTTATTATTTGCCTTTGAATCTTGTTCCAATAAGCTCAAAAACAACTGAGCCTCCGGCAACTACAGCGCCGGTTGTCGAAAAATCAAAACCTTTTATAGATAAAAAGGACGTTGATCCGGAGAAATTAAGAAACCCAAAATATATTGATGAAATATTAGATTACTTTGAGCAGAAATTACCAATTAGTAAACAGTTTCAATTAAAATATTTAAGAGTGGCTTTAAAACGTAGAGTCAGGATGGAAAACACTTATACGACAGAAGTTAAAAGCTTTCTGGAAGGTCAAGAAGCCCGGATAATGGAAAAAATTAAGGAGCTTGATACAAAAAGTTTCAAATATAAAGTTGAAGGGAAATTTATAGATGATATTGTTGAGTTCCTCTTTGACCTTGACGCTGAGAATGCTTTATATAAAAAAGAGATCATTAGACTTCACACCGCCGGAGTACAGGGTGCTATCGCTGACACAAATATAATTGCCGGGGCTTCTGTTTCCGCTTCCCTGGCTAATCCTTTTGTAAAACAGGCTATTGATAAGTTGGCCAGACAGTCAATAGAATTTACTGACAAATCAGGGAAGGTTTTCGGGATAAACAGAACATCAAAAAGCAATTTATTTAAAATCGTTCAGACCGGGCTTGTAGAACAGGAAAATATTCCTGACCTAACAAAGCATATTAGAGATTATCTTGAGGAAACAGTTCCGAAGAAATACGGATCAACCATAACTTGGAGATCACGGATGATAGCCCGGACAGAATCTAGGGCGTCTTGGGATGCCGGGGCAGTTGTTAATTATGGAGAAGTCGGGGTTAAAAAGATTGATGTTGTCGGTTGTGAGCATACCTCTGTTCTAGCCGGGTATGGGGATATGACAGAAACCGCTAGTGATTGTGGTCGTCTGGATATTCCTTTAGATCAGGCGGGGAGTTTAATATTTCATCCAAACCATATCGGAGTTATCGCCCCATCTTTAGAATCTTAGCTTGACAACTTTTTTATAAAATATAGAATAATTATATTATGAATAAAAAAGTAAAATCAGAAAAAATAGAAACAGATTCCGGTATGGAATTTATAGGCAATAAAAACCTCCTTTTAGAAGATTTTGAACTGGAAGTTAAAAAGGACGAAGGAAAAGCAGACGAGCCAGACAAGTTTTATATCAAAGGCTATGCAAATACAAAAAACAAAGCTGATTCTTACGGAGATATTCCAAAAGGTGATTCAGTTTATGACCTCTCAGAATTTAAAAACAATCCTGTCCTTTTAGTTGATCATATGAACAGTGTCAGCAATATTGCCGGGCGGTTCGTAGAGATTGAGGAAAACAAAAAAGGGCTTTACGTTAAAGCCTTACTAATGAACGACCCCCACTCCGAAACTGTAAAACACGCTTTGTCTGCTTTCAAGCAGGGCTTCGGTGTTGCGTTCAGCATTGGCGGAAAATGGGAATATAATGATAAAGATAATCCGAACTATTTAACAAAAGCTACTATATATGAAATCTCTTTAGTCGCAGTTGGCGCCGATCCTAGAGCATTAACTTCGTCCCCTAGACCAAAGGCAAGACAAGGAGAAGAAGAAGCTAAAACTTCGGAAGCTCTGGAGACTGCTGTAAAGGCTTACCGGGAAGATCCGACTTTGGAGACTTTGGCAGAAATAAAAAAACAGAAGGAGCTACTCAAATGAACGAATTAGAAATTATGATAAAAGCTATGCTTGAAGAAGGCAAAACAGATAAGGAAATTTCCAAAGCTGTTCTGGCCCACGACGATGGGAAAGAGTTAAAGACTAATGAAATTGTCGCTAAGATTTTACTTGCTAAGAAAGAGGCTGACGTTGAAGCCGAATTGGATAAGGAAGCTGATAAAACAGCCGAAGAAGAAAAAATAGCCGAAGCGGAAACTGAAGCTGAGAAAAAGTTGAACAAAAAGTTTGATGAAAGACTCAAGGAGATAAAAGGGCTTGGGGTTGGCGGTTTTTCAGTTGGAAACGCAGAATTGAAGAGATTTAATCCGTCTACCGGAGAGCTTGAAGCAGTTGTTAAACCATCCGACGCCTATAAAACGGCTAACGATATGTTTATTGCTCTCGCAGAGGGCGACGTCCCGAAAGCTAAAGGGCTTTCAGAAGAGATTGAGCAGGATAATGTAAAAATGAGAAAGCTTTATGGCCAAAAGGCGGCTAACGATCCAATTCGTTCCGATAGTGATGCAGCCGGTGGGTATGCTGTACCTGCAGAAACCGACGAATCTATTACTCAAATGCTTTATGCTCAGTCAATAATGCTGCAGAAAGCTAAAACGGATAACGTCCAGGCAGGAAGCAAGATTTATCCTACAATGTACGGAAGTGCTATTGCTTATGTTGCAGATCAAAACACTGATATTACAGAGGAACAGTTTACCTTCACGAATCCTACAGTTTCAATGCACCGTATTGCAGGGTATTCAAATATCTCCAATACAATTATCAGACAAAGAGCTGATATTGTCGGAGCAGTTCAGGCGGATTATGCTTCAAAACTAGCTGCTTTTATTGACCTACATTCAGTATGCGGTAACGTGTCAGGACAAAGTCATTTAGTTGATGGAATTATGTTTGACACAAACACCGCTAAAGATACTGCTATTGCATTGACTAATTTGGACGTAGACGATATTCAGACTATGCTTGAAAATATTTCAATGTCATCTAGTAACCTTGCTTTGTTCTGTAATAGGAAAGTTGCCGGACAGCTTGGATTATCCGAGAACACTGGCGGACAATATACATTCCCGCAGTATGTAGCCGGTGGGTCTTTGGCTCCAATGGGTGTTCCGTTGTATGTGAATCCTCAGATTATATCTACTCTTGATATTGGCGGAGACGATTGGGGCGGATCTGATGACGCTATCGCTTTGGTCGATCTCGATAAGTTTATTATCGGAGTAAGCGGAGAAACTCGTTTTGATATTTCCAAAGATTGGAGATTCGGGTCTGACGAAACAACTTTCAGAGGTATTAGGGATTTTGGTTGTAAGGTATTGATCAGTACAACTGTTTCTACTGGAGCTTCTGCTAGGGTCCTTGAATTAACTAACTAAAAATTAGTTAAACACTTGCAAAGTTATGAAATTCGGGAGTAGGGATCGCCTTGCTCCCGGGTTTTTTGTTTTTAAAAAAAATGTGGAAAAGAAAGAGGTTTTTATTATGGCAATAAAAGTAATTGATAAAAAGGGAGTAATGTACTCCGGACAACACGATCTTGTAACTCTAAAGCAAGGCGAATTTATCGATAAAAAGCTCATAGACGCTGGACATTTTACAGAGCAGAGCTTGAACAACCTACAGAATAAAAAGAGGATCTCCGGGTTTGAGCCATCAAAGGCATTAATTTCTAAGATGGAAGCAGAGGAAAAAATGACCGAAGAAGCTAGGGAACTAATCCCTGAAAAGAAAGCGAAGAAACAAGCTAACAAAGTCAAAAGGCTTGAAGTCAGGGAAGCAAAAAGAAAAATCAGAGATATGAAACAGAAATCTAAAAAGACTATTGATAAAAAAGCAGTAGTTGAGGATATCAAGAAGAAAAAAGCAGACCCAAAAGCCAAAAAATAAAGTTTAGGAGATTTTAAGATGAAAAAATTACTCATATTGTTAATGATATGTGCCGGGTTATTTGCTTCGGACACTTTTCGAGTTATTCGTAGCGGAACTTTAGTAAAAACTGAACTCCCTCAGATAACATCCACTTATTTGGCATATACTCCGGAGGCAATTACAGCCGGAACTTCGGTATTAAGCCCAAATGCTTTGATATCTGCCGGAACTATTTCGGTAATTGTTACTTCTGCCGGGGCTAATAATTTTGTTGTATTGCCTTCTCCAATAGTAGGGCAAAAAATAGATATTATTGTTCCCTCTACAGGTTGCGAAATTAGACCGCTCCTTCAAACTCAATTTATTAATGCAACTGAATGTACGGCAAGTAAAGAATTGGCTGTACCAGCAGGGTCTATTATGAGAGCGAATGCCGTAGTTGCCGGAACAGCCGGGAAGTGGATTATCTCACAACTCGACGACGACGGAACGACAGACGCAGGAGGAACGCCCGATTAGTGACAGAATTTAGGGAGGAAATTATGTACTTGGCCAAAAATGAAGAGATATTTTTAACAGCTTTAGTTGTGATTGCTTTGACTCTGATATGGCTTGGGGTAACCCTGGCTGGGGTAAAAGAATTACTTGACTGGTATATTCTGGGATAGGAGAATTGAATGAAAAGTGCCTCAAAAATTGGAGGATTTATAATCCTTTTTATGTGTTTCTATTTAACGGTAAAGACTGAAAACATCGGTTTTGAAGCTATGAAATGGGGGATAGGTGGATTTCTTTTGTTAGTTGTTCCGAAAACAGCTATGACTTTATTGAAAGAAGTCCTTCCGGATTATTTTAAAAAGAGAGTAGGCAAGAAATGAAAAAACTATTAACTATAATCTTGATATTGGCGACATTTCTCCTGGCCGGGAGCCCTCAAATATCTGCGACCAGTGGACAGTGGGGCCGGGAATACGAATGTCTTTATTATGAAGGCTTAAATTTAGAAGTAGGAGCTTCACGGGCATTAGTTTGGTACGGTCAAAATATCGGAGGGTTTGCTTCAATAGGGATTGAGGATTTAGAAGCTACTTCCGGAAATGTAACCACTGTTAATTGTATGCCGATTTATGCAAACAAAACGGAAATGACCGGGGAGGACGCTACTCTTACAGAGGGAACTGATTTAACAGCTATCAAAAGCAATAATTATAAATTCACTTATTATAGTAATGTTGCGATAACAACTAACGTCACCTTTAATTTCTTAATTGCTGATTAGAAAAGGGGCTTTAAATGTTTAATAAAAAATTATCTGCAATATGCCTAGTCTTATTGATTTCTCTTTCAGTTGCAAATCAACAGGGCGGTTCCTCTAAAAGATCAAATGAAATTGTATTGAGGTCAAGCGAGGATTATTCTCTCCGGTTTGAGGCTTCAACTGCTGGTTATACTGATTATATTTTGGAATGGTACGAACACACTCCAAAGAATGAGCAATAAAAATGGCAGATGTAACAGTAACAACAGCAAACGTCACAAACTTACTCGGAATTACCGGAGAAGATCAGGCGACAACTCACGCAGCTTTAATTACCAGACTTATTGACTCAAATTTAAAATTGTTCCTTGAACTAACGGGACGTTCTGCCGAAAAGGTAACCGCTACAACTCAAATATTTAACGACGGGATTGAATGCGATGTTGTCGATGAGGATTTATGGCTAAAGGGGAAGTATTCAGATATATTATCTATTTCAGCCATTACAAACGAAGGAAATTCATTGAGTGAATCGGTTGCTTATGCTGACGGGAACAATTTCGTTATTGATAAAAGGCTTGGGAAAATAACCCGTGTCGATGGAAGTGCCTGGTCAAAAGAAGTAAACGCAATTCTCATTACCGGCTATTTTGGAATAGGAACTATAGCAACTGCAGATTTTACTCTTAGGGCTGATGCTGTTCAGACAATTACAGAAATGATTTGTACGGCAAGTGGCTTATGGACTCAGTTAGTTATGACGCCAGAGGGGAATATAGAATCAACTATCGTCCAGTTTCCTAAAATAACAAAAGACTCTTTAGCACGTTTTAAGATTAAAAAATAATGCCCGGAAAAATGAAAACAAAAGGGCAAAGGGAACTTGAAAAGAAGTTAGCTAAGTTGGAGCAGCCTGACAAGATTTTTGATAAAGACTTCAACACGACTGCAGTCAAAAGCGTCCGGTTTTTGATAATGGGATCTCAAGGAAAAGGGAGATTGAGGACGGGGAACACTGCAAGGGCTTGGACGGATATTAAAAAGCTCGGGTTGTCTAAATATCTCACGACTAATAACAGACTTACTTCTGACAAGAAACATAACATTGCGGGAATTATAAATTATGGCCGGAGAGTTGTTAGACCAAAGAAAGCAAAACTATTATTTATTCCCTTATCGAATAAGGGCGCCTCTCATTCTTCTGGTATGGAATTCGGAGTTGATTTTGTCCTGGCAAAGAAGGCAAAAGCGGTCAAGGGAACAAAGTTTTTAAACAAAGAGGAAAAGAGAGCAAAAAAAGAGATCGTCGGGAAAATAAAAAAAACAATTAAGAGGGTGGCGAATGGGTAACAAAGTTGATTTAGTAAAAGAGATTTACGATAGACTTTATTTGAGATCTCAAACAGGCGAAGTTTTAGCTTCTGTTAAAAAAATTCGTGTTGGTAGTATAGAATCAGCCCGAAAACTTAACGATTATCCTTTAATAAATATCCGGCTTAACGGGGGTGAGGAAACTTTTATCTCTCAGCCGACAGCCAAAACAGATCTTATGAGTGTGACTGTTTCTTTAATTTGCCCTAAAGAGGATGGAGTCTCAAGCCTTTACGACACAACTAATAGTACCGGGATATTATTTTTACTCGAAGCGGTTTTGAATGTTTTGGATAAACTCCAAAGCTCAACCACTGTCAATCTGGATATGAACGGGAACGCCCGGGACTATTCAAAATATTCTTATTCAATTAGTGAACATCAAGATTTAGTTCAGGCTGATATTGATATAGATACTCCGACAATTCAATTCATCACTGGCAACAGATAATATTTGACAAGTTTTTAAGAAAGGCTAGAATAATCATATGGAAAATCAAATAGTAAAAGTTAAATTTATCGGAAATGTACCAATGAAATTCTGGGGTACAGGTTGCCCATTTATGGGAGTGGTAAAAAAAGGTGACGTGATCGACGTTTCAAAAAAAGTTGCCGACGAATTAAAAAATAGCCCTGATTTATGGGAGACAAAAGAGATCCCTAATTCACTTCCAAAAACTAAAGGCAAGGAGAAAATCTAATGGGAGCATTTTCAGAAAAGCGAACAGCTTTAGGAGTTCAAGGATATCTGAGAGGTTCCAGAGAACAAGCATTCGGAACTGCCTATATAACTTCACCAACTTATTTCCCAATTAAACCAGAATCTTTAATCAAAGGCTTTATTGAAAACATTGAGGACGCGAATGTTATCAACTCAATGGTAAAACAAGCCCCGAATCCTGGCCGTTATATGGTTGGAGGTTCAATCGTTCAGGATGTCTACCCCGATGTTATCGGGAAGATTTTAAACTGGATTTTGGGAGCTTCATCCGACGCGGGGGATGTAAATGCCGGATATACTCACACTTGGTTGTCTCCGGTTGCCGGAGTTGAGAGAGTAGCAACTTCTTTTACTTTAGAACAGGCAATAGGTGAGCAATTAGCCACTCAATACGAAGGTTGTATTATTAAAAATATGACAATAGCTTCCGACGCTCAAGCGAATGTGACGGTAACTGTTGAAATTGTTGCCGAGGATTATACTCGTGATACTGCAAGGGCTGCTTCTGTTACAATTTCCTCTTTGGTTCCTTATCACTTCGGACAAGCAACACTTCAGCTTACCCCTTCCGGAACAACTCAATTCACTCAACAGGTTACAGCTTTTGAACTTAAAATTGATATGAATTATCGAGAAGGCTTTTTTGTTGGATCAAATAAAATATCTCAGCCTAAATTCTCTGGGCTTCCTGTTGTGACTTTTAACTGCTCTATCGACGCAGATGAAAACTTTAGAGATTACGCTTTGGCTCAAACAGCTTGTAAAATTGACTTAACTTTAGCTAGTGGTCAACAGGCCGGAGTTTCATCCGGAGATTATTCCGTTGCGATTGAGATCCCGGGGGCTAGATTAAATCCTGATACAGAGATTCCGAATACTAATGAGTATGGAGTAATGGACATAGAATTTGATTGTGGTTATGGAGGAACTACGACAGGCTCGGGAGCAACTACGGTAATGTTTGAAGCAAGGGCTTTGGACGCAGTTGCAGAATATCCGGCAGTAACAGCCTAAAAGCTCTCAATATTTGTCAAAATTCCTATAACTGATAGAATTAGTCTATGAATATATTCCGTAGAAAAGGTTTAAAGAGAATAAAAATAAAAGGAAATCGTTTTGTCATTAAGAAACTGACTCCTTTTGACTTTATTGAATCAGAAGAGATTATGCCTTTTACTATGTTCAGAGAAGAATCCGAATATATGAGAAACTTTTCAAAGATAAAAACCGATAAAGAATTAGAAGCTGAATATGATAAAAGTCTCGAGCTAATGAAGAAAATTTGTATCTCAGGGGTTCTGGTAATGGATGCCCCTATTGCATTGTTAGATACTCCGGGTTTACTCACTGATAAATACAAGGTTATCTCCTTGTTCTTTGAGCCTGACACGATAGAGATTGGGGTAAGACTGTATAAAAAGATTTTAAACCACTCCTTGAGTCTTTTCGTGCGTCTTTACAGCATAAAAAGAGACACGCTTATATATTACGGGGAAATGAGCCAAAAGTTTAGCAAAACTCCCATTGAGTGCCTATCCCCAAAAGGGGATTATACAGATTGTGACGCTTATCTTTTTAACTCTTTTGTTTTAAATGTGATGATCAAGGAACAAAACAAAGCTGTAAAAGCCCAGAAACGGAGCAAGTAAATGGCTGATCCAAAAGTACAGGTACATTATTCTCTAAAAGATACTGCTTCAAAAGGTTTGAAAGCCTTAACAAAACACGCTAAATTATTCGCTATTGCCGGACTCGGTGCAATTACCCTGGCATTAAAAAAATCAATATCTTTTTTTGCTAAACAGGAGCAAGTTTTAGCTCAAACAGAGGCAGTTATAAAATCAACAGGTGAAGCGGCCGGAATTTCTGCAGAAGAAGTGAACGAACTCGCCCAGAGTTTACAAAAAGTTACAGCTATGGGAGATGAAACAATCCAGACCGGGCAAAATATGCTACTTACTTTTACCAATATAGGAAAAGACGTATTCCCAAAAGCCACTGAGACAATGCTAGATATGGCTACCGCTATGAATGGTGGGGCAATTCCTAGTGCCGAAATGTTACGAAGTACAGCGATCCAATTAGGTAAAGCATTGAATGATCCGACTATTGGAGCTACCGCTTTGAGACGTGTCGGTGTTACTTTAACCGAACAGCAAATGGAGCAAATAAAAGCTTTTCAAGAAAACGGAGAAATGGCAAAAGCTCAAGGGGTTATTTTAAAAGAACTTTCTGTTGAGTTTGGCGGAGTTGCGAGGGCTCAGGCTAAAACTTTCGCCGGAACAACTGACCAAATGAGAAATGCTATCGGGGATTTAGGGGAAACGATAGGGGGTCAATTGGTTCCTGTCTTAACAATCGCTTTCCAGAAAATGACTTCTTTTGTAGAGAAATTAAAAGAAAAAGCAGAGCTTCAAAACGATAGTATGCAGGACAATTTAAGACTACTCGGAGAAATTGATTCTAAAATATCAGACTTAGAAGAAAAGGAAGCGGTTTTTGGTGAAGCTCGGCTAGAACGGATTGAAGAACTTCAAGAGCAAAGGCAGGCCGTATTAGAACAACTCGGGGAAATTACAGGTCAAACAGAGAGACAGGAAGAAGTTGAAGTTAATATAGCTGAAGCGAAGAAAGCTAGGATAATACAGGAAGCAAAAGCCAAAAAAAAAGCAGACAAGGAAGCTTTAAAGGCCAAAGAGAAACAAGCCAAAGACTATGCGACGTGGGAAGATTTTATGCTTTCCTCAACGAGATCCGCTAGTAAAGAAATTGCAAGTATCGGAAAAGCGATTGCAATTAAAAATGTTATCTTTAAAACCTCCGAGGCTTCAATGGGTGCTTATAATTCTATGGTAGGAATCCCATTTATAGGCCCTGTTTTGGGTATGATTGCGGCCGGTGCCGCTCTCGCTTTTGGTGGGGAACAAATTCAGGCTATTCAGTCCGAAGGTACTGCTCTAGCTAGTGGAGGACTTGTTACAGGCCCTACCAATGCTTTGGTCGGAGAAGCCGGAACAGAAGCGGTTCTAAATTTAGATGATGAAGAAACCGGAGAAAAGCTCAATGAGTCAGGAGTTAATTTAGGCGGTGGCGGTGGCTCTGGGATATTGGTTTTAGAAGATGGAACGGAACTAGCTAAATATGTTTATAAAACAAACACCGAACAATTAAATTCCGGTGAACTATCTGAAAGGAGTTAAGTATGACCATTGATGGGAAGATTAAATTTTTTGGGAGTAATAACGTCAACGCTGACGATTCTTTTTCCTTTACTTCTGCTACTGAAGCAAACGCGGAATTTTTATATGACCGATCCTGTTCAACTAAACTTCAATCGTCCGGTAGCGACGACTCAACTCCGGAAGTTTGGGAGATAACTTTCCCGGGAGCGAGAGATATTGATAGGGTTCTGGTAGCTAATCACAATATCAAATCAGGCAAAATCGAATACTGGAATGGCTCTGCTTATGTCGCCTTTTCCCCGGCGGTTACTTGGAGTGCGGAAACGGCTTCAACTAACTATTTTGAATTTACTTCTGTTTCAATTACTAAAATCAGGCTGACAATGGACACAACACAGGTCGTGGACGCTGAAAAATATGTAGGGGAGTTGCTTGTCTTTAAAGAACTCGGGACGGTATCAAGAAACCCGGAGAAAGCTAATCCAGACTATCCGGAAAGCTCCAAAAAATATAAAACTAGTCAGGGTGGCACAACTTACGTCTATTTTGGATCAAAATTAAAAATCAAACTAGACTTCAAACAATCCCCTCAGGCGGATTTGACGTTATTTCGGGCTTTAAAGGATCGAGCCTCCCCGTTTTTTGTATATCTTTCAGGAGGTCAAACAGGCTACACGGAAGAAGGTTATCGAGAACAAGATATTTATTATGTGAATTATATTAATTCTCTGAAATATAAACTTTCCTCTACGCTTCACGGTTCGGGAGTAGATATTAAAATTGAATTAGCAGAGGTTTAGAATGTCTACCTTAACCGAATTAATCAGAAGAGGAAAACAAAAGCCTATCCGTAAATGTTATATCAAAAGGCGAGATACCGACGGAGATTATGAAGCAGATTGGGTTCGAGTTGATAACTGGAAACAAATTGACCGGGTGGCGAAATGGGGCAAAGTTTCCATAGAAGTTGATGAAGAAGATGGAGTTATCGGCTCTTTTAATATTTCAAACTTATCAATGACCGTAAAGAATGAGGACGGCTTATTCAACGTAGAAACTGATGCTAGATCAATTTGGTATAATTACCTTAATCGCTCCTTAACTAAGCTCAAAATTGAATGTGGCTATACTGACGATGATGATTCTGAAGTGGGTGTGGTTTCTGTTTTTGAAGGAGTAATTGACGATGTAAAAATTGGAGATAACCAGCAAGCTAAAATTAAAGTATTAAGTTATCAAACAGTTTTAAAAAAATATGATATTTCAGACCTTAGCTTAACAGGTGCGAAAACAGTCGATACCCTTGTCGATGAAATTATGAACCAGACAAAAATAACAAATTTTATTCCTTTTGTGGCCTCAACTGCAAACGAAAACTCTACAATTACAAGCATTGCCGTTGGTGCATTACAAAATTCATATTGGGGCGTTTTAAAAGATATGGCTAAATTTTCAAACAGTGTGCCGTTTATGAATATTACAGCATTTGCTTTTAAGGCTAGAACTCCCGGAGCAACTTCTGTTTTTGATTTTCGTGGTCACGGTAGCAGATTATATGATGATATTTTTAAAATTTCCTCTTTTGACGATGAAGGGAAAAAGAAAGTGCGTGTTCATTGGATAGCAAAAGGCACAAACTTTGAGGCTATTTCTACCGTTCCCCTTCTGTTAAAAAAATATTTAGGAGAACCGGAGCTTTTGACTATCGATGATGTAGATGATACTGATAAACAGGCACTTGTTGATTCATTATTAGCAGAATGGGAATATCCAAAGCCTGTTATCTCATTTGAAACACGTTTTTTAGTAAACACTTTAGAGCCTTTGAATAAAATAACTATCGATATAAAAGGTCAAACGGTGCCAATTGATACTTTTGTTTGGGATGCTTGGAATTGGGACGATGGTTCTAAATGGGGAAAGAAAAAAGGGGCTATAATAATATCAAATAGCCGTAATTGGAAAGTTTTAAAAGTAGAAAAGGATTTAGACGGCTGGAAAACGAAAGTGAAAGCAGAAGAAATTTTGGCATAAATTAGACAGTTTTCGTATTATTGATATAATTTAACGCAGGGAGAAAAAACAAATGACAACTTGGAATAATATCGTAGCCGGTGATGATGGGATAATAGCCCCAATTATACAAAACTTTGTTCACGTCGGGCGAATGGGTGTTCATTTTATCCCTTTAAATACCTCCGGTGTTGCAATAACGGACGGTTCTTTAAATCTTGGGACTGCATTAAACCCTTGGGGAGATATCAACCTTATCGCAGGGGCAGAGATCAACGTCGGGGGAGTTCCGTTCACTAGTGGTGGAGGAAGTGCTTCGGGGCTTGATG
>Ga0307928_10001187_pt1 | contig 19763 bp, 28 predicted proteins | sample AceLakmetagen232_FD_201815 | JGI IMG/M metagenome (GOLD analysis project Ga0307928, IMG submission 201815) | Saline water microbial communities from Ace Lake, Antarctica - #232 | ecosystem: Environmental > Aquatic > Non-marine Saline and Alkaline > Saline | place: Antarctica: Ace Lake... | reverse complement strand
AAGCTTTTGATGGTGTTGATGATAGATTAGTGTTAAGTACAATTAGTGAAGTATCAATATCTAATTCATTCACTATTTCTGGTTGGTTTTATTCTAGTAGTACTCAAGATAGACAAACAATAATTTCTCAAACCGTTGGTACAACTAGATTTACAATTCAGTTGAGAACATCAGGAACAAGATTATTAACTGGTTTTAATAATGGTTCTAATATTGGAGTTCGTTCTTCTTCTGCTTTACCTATAAATACCTGGTATTATTTTACTTATAATTATATAAATTCAAGCGATTATAATTTATATATTAATGGAATTTTAGACAATGCTGGAACAACTATACCAGGTTCAAGTGGAAGTGCTGGAACAAATATTGGTTCTGTTGGTAATCCTGCATACTTTTATAATGGTGTTATAGATGAAGTGCGTATTTGGAACAATGTATTAAACATAACTGAAATAAATGCAGAAATGAACTCACGGTTCCCTGTTAAGTCTGACGGGCTAGTTGCTTCCTATTCATTCGATGTATATAACAAGACTGATGTATTAGATACTAATGCTTATGTTGCTGGTAATGAAGGACTGGCTATGAGCTTTGATGGTGTTGATGATTATGTAGTAACAACTTTAACCAATAATTCTGTTTTTACAGGAAGCGATGGTTTCACATTATCAGCTTGGATTTATCCAAAAGGTGGAGGAGAATCTTCTGGAAAGGGTTGGGGTAGAATTATTGATAAAAGTCTCACAGATAAAGGTGGGGAGGGTTTTGGCTTCTATACAAGTGGATATAATTATGACCAAATTGGTTTAGTTGTTGTTAATAATGTTATTTTATCAAGTACAAATGGGAAAATAGAATGGGATAATTGGTATTATGTTGTATTGACTTGTGAATCTAATGGAACTGTAAAATTATATATAGATTCTGTTTTTGATGTTCAGGGAGTAATAACACCATCAGATATTGTTACAACAAATGGTTTAACAATAGGGAATAGAGCTAGTGGGACACAAAATACTTTTGACGGTGCAATAGATGGGGTTAGAATATACAACTACTCATTAACACCGGAACAAATACTTAACATCTACAATAACAATTCACACATACTAGACTCAGAAGAAACAGTAGCAGCAGAAACTTGGCAATTCAATGCAGTATCATCAGACTTATTCAACTACAGTAACACAGACAGCACAACTTTTGATATTAATTCATTATATGTTGATGTTTGGACTCCAATCGATGGAGCAACTAATCAAGGAATAGGAGTGAGAGTAGAATGAACAAAATAATATTAATGTTATGTTTGCTTCTTACATTCACTAGTGTATTTGGTTCAATAGGTGTAGTATATCAAGAAGAATATGATTCTGCTGATATAACTAGCGGTGGTGGTATCACTAATATTCTTTATAACAATGACAGTAATTGGGCTACTAAATCCGATGCTGGACAACTTGTAACTGGTCAAGGTTGGTATTATTATAATTATACATTACCCACTTTAGATTTCAATGAGACAATTAGCGATATTCAGCACCAATATAAAAGAGGAATTACTAGCACAACAGAAACAGACAACGGAACATTGCCATTAGTATGTTACTATAATTCTACATCTGGAGCGTTTTATGATGAAGCTATTATGTACCAATTTCAAAGAGGTTACTCTACTGATGGTAATATGGGTTATTGTAAGAACATGACTTCAGGCTCATGGGTAAATATTTGGGGTGGTTATTGTGGAACAGGTTGTGATGATTTCTATGAAGAAGGAATGTTTTTTAATATCACATACTTAGAATCTTATTTTGAAATTACTGCAATTGATTTTGATAATAGCTCTAGCTTAGCAGATTTTAGTGCATTTATTAATAATACATTATATAACGATTCAGGAACAGGCACAATAACAACTGATTTAAAAAAATCAGATAGAAATGAGTTCAATGTAACAATAATTAAGGATGGTTATTTTAATAAAACATATTACAGCCAAAACACTTCATTCGATTTAGCTACTGCAATAAAATCAGAGAAGGTATTATATGTAGAATTAATTTGTGGTGCTTCTACATCATTAACAGCTGATTTGAATTATACGTTTTTTAATTGGAATACTTCTGCTGTCATAGATAATGTAACAAATGTTCCTGTAACACTTAATGCTACTACTTATTGGACAGACTTATCTTATGCTACTGGTTATTATTGGTCGTGTAATATTACTGATACAGAAACTGGAACAGTTTATACCCAATCAGTAAGTAAATTTACTACTAAAGATAGTACACCACCAACTTATCCAGTCCAACAAGCACCAGCAAATGGAGCAACATGGCAAGAATTATCCTTAACATTGATATGTCTTGCAACTGATATTGAAAGTGCAGCAATTAACTATACATTTTTTAATTGGGATACTTCAGCTGTGATAGGAACAGATGATGATGTTGTTAGCGGAGTAAATGCAAGTACAATTTGGTCAGGATTAAGTTATAACACTGTTTATAATTGGGGTTGTAATGTAACAGATGATGCAGGTAAAACTAATACATCCGCAACTTTGTTTGCATTCACAACAAGAAAAAATTACACAGAAACATTTATGTGGACAGGATATACTGAGGCTGATATTTCGTTTGGAATTAATTGGTCAGCAAATGCAAGTTTTGATTTCAACACTAATGCTTTTTATTCATTTAACAATTCAGCATTTTATTATAATTTTAGTAATAACGGCACAAGCTCATTAACTCAAGATAGCGAAGGTGGTATTTGGAATGTAAGTACTATCGGGGATGATTTGGATGTAATATTTTCGACAGACTTTTCAAGTGCAACTCACAATATGTATATCGATGATGATTGCACAAGAGCAGGAGCAACAAAATTCAGTTCAGCAGATAGCTTTTCATTCTCTGTACTAGATGGAGCAAACAAACAAGTTTGTTTATGGATGGATTATATTAACGCAACAACAGAAGTTGCTTCAGTTACATATACACAGGTGTATTCATAATGCCTGTACCAATACCTAAAATATTACAGAGTACAATTGTAGCAATTGAATTAGATACTACATATACAAAAGCAACATTAGTTTTAACAGGGACAAATCTGAATAATTTATTATGGGCTTTGAGTGGTAATGCAGGAACAACTTGGGATAGTCAAGTAACACCAACTTATACATCAGGTAACACAATAGCAACATTTATTCAACATACGTTTACCATAGCAGATACAACAGGAATTAAATACAAAGCTGCAGGAATAAACGCAACACTAACAAAGGCAACATTAGCCTACACAACATAAAATGCAAACACGAATAACAGGAACACGTGGATACCCACGAGAAATAAGTGAAATAGAAGAGTCAGTAGAAAATGCTAAACTGATTCATAATGCTATTGTTACTAATATTGCAACATTAGATACAGGTACAGCAGGATGGAGTCAAACAAGTACAGACTACGATGGGACCATTAATAATTTCTCTGAGAAGACTACACGTAATAATGATGCTATAACTTGGGGAAAAGCTTTCACTGGTCTATTTGAATTTGCGACAAAGATTACTACAACCGCGAGTAAAAATATAAACAAAGTTGATATGTGGGTCAATGCTAAATTTGGTTCACCATCAGGAAATTATACTATAGAAATTTGGTCAGACTCTGCAGGAACTCCAGGAACGATAGTAAATGCAAATGCAACATCAACTATTGCAGGAGGAAGCCTAGTCGCAAGTTCTTGGAATACTTTTACATTGACTGATGAAGTCGTATTACCTGCAGGCGATTATTGGATAATGAATTTATCAACTGAAGCTTCTGCTACAAATTTTTGGTATATAAGTGCAGATTATAGTGGATTAAGTTTGTATAGGAGAACAAATGGCGGAGCATGGTCTAGCCAAGGCTCATCTGCAATCAATTATAAAATATATTCAAATGATTTTGCAAATTATAATTACGAGAATGGAAATGTCACAGATTTTACTAGATGGAACACTATGAAAGCTGACATTGAAGCAATTGAAGCAAAACTGCCAGCATTAGAAACAGATTTAAAAGCTGCACAAGTATCATTAACAGATACTATTTATGGAGATATTGATACTTCTACAATTACATCATATACAATTCCTACTTTTACATTAGACTCAGAAGTTCCTACCATAGATAATTGGAATGATTTAGCAAGTGAAGTACAAGAAGTATTAGAAAAGCTTAACCGTTATTATTCTTTTGCTTATTATTTAGTAGACGATGTATTAGCTGGTGCAGTTACATTGCCAACAGGTTTTAGTGATAGTGCTTGGTCACCAAGTTATACAGCTACAGTACCAAACCAAACAGCATGGGCTGATATTTTAACCAAATATAATGGTAGTTTTTTATTCGATGATTTTTTGACTAGTCATGTTGCAAATCAGACAGTTACAACTAAAGGTAGATATCTAAAAGTATTATACAAAGATACTGATAATAGATATAGAGCAGCAGTTGTTGATTTCCAAACTCAAACACAATTAACAAATGTTTTTTTAGATGGATTTGCATTACCAACAAACTCTGTAATAACAGCAACAGATTTCAACACGGATTTAGGTACTGGAGCTCATACAGTTCCAGGAATGCAAGGTTCAACTACTTATTACACTGTGACTTTTGATTCAAGTAACAATGTTTATGTTACAGTTGCTTTAATTTCAGATTGGACTGCTACTAATGAAGAAGGAGCAAATAATCAAGTTTCATTAATATGGTATGGTGATTATTATTCATACAAATTCAATTCAAGTGGAGCAATACAATACACACACTCAAACTTAAAAAATAAAATAGATGGAATTTTAGGAACAGTTACAACAGGTGATGTAACAGATACACAAATTCTTACAATTTCAGCAGCAGCTCCATCACAAGCTTCATTTGTAAGTGATGTACATAGAAGTGTTAATATAATAACCATTGGACAAGAACCAGCTACTTCAACGGCTCCAGAATTACGTTGGGGAATAGTATATTTAACAGATGATGGAACAACATTATCTGAATCAGAAACTGATGACCAAGTAAATTGTGATGCAGAAACTAGTATTGCTACATCAGATTACTCGGCAACATTAGGTAAATTCTTTTACAATACAGGCAATAATATAGTTTATAGTATGGGATTAGCTTTTAGAACCAATGCAGCAAATACAGAAATTCAAGCTGTTATTGCAACAACCTCAAATGGTACTTTAACTGCTAGGACAGCTCAAGGAGAAACATTAGGTGATGGTGCTGCAAGTTTATCTACAGGAGCAAGTCAATATGTGAATTGGGAGACTCATAAAGTCGGATTAGTAGCAAATGCAGATGCAGGAAGTAAATATTATTTGATAGTCTCAGAATTCGACCCAGAAAACGAAACATATTCTAATAAATTGAATAGAGCAGGAACAGCAGCAGCGAATGCAGGTTCATGTACTGTAAGTCAAATGTATGATGTTTCTGATGGCAATGTTTATACATGGCTAAAGGGTACATATAGTGAAGATGCAACCAGTAGCTTTTTTGAATATATTTTAGAGTCAACAGACCAAGCATACACAAGTGCAACTACATATAGTGGATTTGACCCATTACTTGTAACATCACATATAGATGCTCTTGGTAGGGCTGTTTATTGGGATGCTACTAATTTATATGAATACACTGGTACATATTATGATTCAGACAACCAAACATTAACAAATACAGACCAATGTATTTTGCCTGTGACTAATAAAAACGATAGAAGTTCACCGTTTACTTTCAAATGTTATCAAGCAACAATTGCAGAGACAGACCAAATGTGTGGGACTGTTATTGAAAATAGCAATAAAGAAACAGGGACAAATTCTGTAATAAGGATAAGAACAAATATTCCAGCAGGGACTCCAGCTCCACAAAAATATATAGTAAGAGATTATGATACAAGTTAGGTGAAAAAATGGTAACAACAAATTTAATGAAATCAGGATTAGCATTGATGATAGCTCCAGCAGGAAGTAGGTTAATCCCTCAATACTGCGAAATAGGAAGCGGTTCAGGAACAGCTTTAGTTACTTGCACTGGATTGCAATCTGGTTTCGCATCAAGAAAATACTCAAGCACAGATACATCTACTCCCAATGAAGTAGAATATGTTTATGATTTTACAGTAACAACCATGAGTGGTAATACACTCCAGGAACTTGGTGCACGAACAGCTTCAGGATTAAGTGCTGGTGATTTATGGGCAAAAGAAGCATTTGCAGACCACCCACATACATTTACAGGAACAGAAGAATTACAAGTTAGTCTAACATTTGAGTTTATCTAAAATGATTAAAGAACTAATAATAAAGTTACTCGGAGGATTTACTTCCGATGAACTAAACGGATACGAGAAGCATATTTTTTTATCTAGCTTTAGACATTACCTAAAAAATAATATCCCAGAGAAAGAAATCATGTACGACTATGATGGTCGTGGTAAAAAACGACATCATTTAATATTAGGCATTACTCCTAATGAAGAGAAAGCCTATTTAAAATGGTTGAAAACGTTAATTAATTTTGATGAGTTCCATAATAGTGACCAATTAATATATGAGCTTAATATAAAAATAAACGATTTTATAGATGGCAAATATAGGTCTGATGAAATGGTTTGGGGTAAAATTGAATATTGGGAAACTCCTACTGAATTATTTAGAGTTCTAGTTGAACAGAGAAAAGGATTAGATTGTGATTCTGTTTCATTGTTCAAATATCATTGTTTTAGAACAGCATTCAAACATAAAAAATGGTGGGCTATTAATAAATGGAGACTAAGAGTATTCGTTTGTGATATATTAAGTGTATCAGGTAAATATCGACATGCAACATTAGCTTGGGTTAAAAATAAATTTAATAATTGGATGCCAATTGAATCTACGTTCTATCCTAAAAAGTTTGCACAAATATGGAAGAATAATAAATCATTTGGTTATCTGTATGAGATTGATTATAGCATTGATGAAGATGCTGAATATAAAAAGTTAGAGGTATAAAATGAAAACAACAACATCACCAAAATTTAGTTTCAAAGGATTCGATTGGAAAACATTCGTATTGGGATTCAAAAAACCAACTATTGTTTTAGCAACTTTTTTGATTGGGACTTTGACAAAGTATCCTGAATATGCACCAGTTATTGCTGCATTAGGTGGCTCTGCAGTCATTATTGAACGAGTTTGGGCAACAATAGAATATTTTGTTAAAGAATTCAAATAATTTCTACGAATGCATATAGTTAGGATTGTCATTAAAAAAAATGACATCCAATTAATCAATTGCGGAAGCATAAACGTAGTAATAAAATCTTTTGATATTGATAGTAATACAAAAGGCTTTATTCATATAAATAAAGAAAATAAAATAATAGCGGAATGGTATGCTATGTTTAATTAAGGTGAAGAATGGCTTTAGATGATTTAATTGAAAATACTGATGGTGGATATACACCAGAAGCATACAAAGAATGGATAACACCACACGGTATAATGCATCAAAAATATCCTGCGATATATTCAGAGATGAAAAAAAGTATTCGTGGCATGGAGCATGAACAAGAATACTTCCAACATTGGGAAAACAATTTCTATACGATAATGCGTATGGACTTTCCTGACACAGCAAAAAGAATGTATCAAAACATTTACGAACAAGTTAAAAGGTTATATAAACAATGGGACAAGCAGAAATAATTCAATTTTTAAGAGTATATTCAGACGCGTGGTTCTCTGGTAAAGAGATTGCTGCGTTTCTGAATGTTAGTTATCAGACAACACTAAGAAATTTATATCATTTGAAAAAAATGAAGACGCAAACGATTGTCGAGGTAAAAGAAATAAGTCCTAATCGTTATATGTACAAAATAAGAAAATAATTATTTTTTAATTTCTAAACTAGGATTATCTCCACATATTTGACAAAAATATTCAGGATATTCTCCACCAGTACTTTCAGATTTACAACATGGGCATATTAATCTTTTGCCATTTGTTTTTCCTCTTGAGTTAATCTTATGCACCATTGTAATATAAACATTTGTTACAAGCTTTACAACTTATCATCATCCATGTGACTCCTTCAGTATTTGAGAATTGTGCTTTTAATCTTACACTTCCACAACTACATTTTAAATCACGAAAACCATTTTTTTTAACTACTGTTTTCATAATATCTTTTTCATCAATCATCTTAGTCATCCTCATTATAAAATTTGTTTGGTGAATTTGTTGACCTATCAAATTTAACTTTATTTTTTCCACCAATTAAAAATGAATATTGGTCAATGTTTTTTAGGATGTGTATTTGTTTATTCAATCTTGCAAACTCTGCATCGTGTTTTGCTAAAGAATCTGTTCCAAGATTTTTTGTTAACATCTTAGCTAATGGTCTATCAGATTTCATAAAATTCTTTTGAGTTTTAATACTAAAAATTAGTTGTTCCTGAGCATGAACCACAACACTCAAAGAAAAATGAGTATACATACTTGTGTTGTCATAAATGTCTTTTACTTCTTCTTTCATTAAAGTAATCATTTCCTGTTTGATTATTTTTGTTTGTTCATCCATTTTGTATCACCTTTGTTTACTCTAATATACTGTAAGGGGTACTACTATATAAACCTTTTGTTTTACTTATAAAGGGGTTTTTAGAATAAGAAAATACTGTTTTATTGGTTTATTGTTCTACAAAAAGCTTATTAACCTCAAAATTAATTTTAGCTAAATTGTTTTTATTATCTGTCATTATAGGAAAAATTGTTTTAGGAACATAATCTGGTAATTCCGCATCACCATAAATTAACAACATATTATAATCATTCTCGATAAATTTTGCATTACCTAATGATTGAAATGTTGCGTGAACTATGTCCACAACCTCATTATTGCCTTTTAATATATTAATTGCAATTAAACCTTTTTCTCTTATGTGGGGTTTGAGTAAATTAGCAAATTCTTCTGTTGATAAAGTCTCAGGAATATTCAAACTATTATACATATCAATAACAATTAAATCATATTTGTTATCTGTTGTCGTTATGAAATTTCTTCCATCATCAATAACACACTTAAAATTATGTGATGAAACTCCAAAATGCTCAGTTGCAACTTCACATAGTCGTGAATCAATATCAACAGCAGTAATTGTAGAATAATTATACAAATCTTGGTAATACTTAACTAATGCTCCGCCACCCATTCCTAATATTAGAATGTCTTTAGCATTATTATATGTGGGTAACATTTTCATTTGGTCAAATATTGTTCCTGTATTCCCTTTTTGATTATAAATTGATTGGTATGCATTCATATCTTCAGTTTGCATGTAAATTAAATCACCCTTCTGGAATATTTTATATGAACCATAATTAGTTTCAAACTTGTCTTTAAGGAAAGGTTCATCTGAAGCAAACACATTTGAATTCAATAATACTAAACAAATAATGATTATTATTACACTTATTTTCTTATATGGTATTGAACTTAAATTGGTTAGTGAAAATATTGCTATAATTACAGATATTGATGCAATTATCCCAAGCATAGGAATTAAAAATAATGGTAAAATTAATCCCAATAATCCTCCAAGAGTAGATGCTATTAGCATTTGTTTGATTTGTGTTGGACAGCTCTTCATTATTCTAGGTATTGGACAAACAATAAAAATTACTGGTGTGCCAAACACTAAGAATGAATATAGCATTGCTTGGATTAGCATATCATATACATGTATTTGTCTCAAAAATTGATAACCTATTAACCCAACAATTAAACAAATTATAGCAATAGACACAGAGTGTTTTAATTTCTCATTATCTGAGAATAAATATCCTATTGAGATACATAAGAAGAATATGAAAATCTGAGCAGTAGTCAAATAAATACTATTGCCAAATTTAGGAGCAAATAGCTTGATACCTAAAATTTCTAATGCCATGATTACGAAATTTGCAATAAATAAATATAAATAATTTCTATTCATTTTTCCACTTTTTCCATTTTTATCATATCTAAAAAATCCTATTCCAACATTTGTACTTTACTCATTCTAATTCCTTTATGAATTTCAGTGCAGTCTTGGCTGAATTAGTCCAACTGTATTTTGAGATATCTGTTAATGATTTTTTTGACTTTTTCATAACTTCTTCTTTGTGTTCATAACAGTATCGCATAGTTTGTTTTAATTGGTCAAGATTAGGCATAGCCCATTTTAATCCTTCATTCATCAAGTCAGGCACTGTGAATGCTGGTATTAGTTTATAATCAATTAACCATCCATTCTCTTTTGTAACGAAATCAATTTGGCCTCCCCAATTTGTGCTGATACATGGCAGTCCGCATGCCATTGCTTCGGCACAAGGTATATTAAAAGCTTCGCCCATTGATGCTGTTATAAATACGTTACCGTTATAAAAACTTGGCATCTTATCAAAAGGTAATGTTGAATCGCATACTTTGACGATTGGTCTTTTTTGCTCTTCTTTGGTTATTCCTAGTTTAGCTATTTCTTTCCCGATGTTATAATTTGGATTATTATATGCAGGATTGATTTTAACAGCTAATTGTACATTGTCTTCTTTGTCAAATTCTTCAATAAATGATTTGATTATATATTGCATTCCACCACGGTCTTTCTTGCCCATGCTCCATCCTTTATTTGCGATGAATGTGAATTCTTTCTCAGTTGATTCTTGAGCTTGGAATAACTCTAAGTTGACTCCGTGTGGTACTATTCGAATTTTATCTTGTAATGTTTTGTCTCTGGCTATAATGGCTAATCTAGTATGATTGCTTGGCACCCAAATTTGTTCAACTCGTTTATCTTTGAATATTGGCACCCAAAATTTAGGTATCTTATCTGCTTCCCAAACACAAAAACCAATGAAGTGTTTAGGGTTTTTTGCTAATCCTAATTCCCAAAATGGTGGTAGATTAATCATTACATAAATGCTATCCTCTTCATAAGGCTTCTTAATCATTTGCAATTCTGCATCTGAGCATTGATATTGCCAATTAGGAGGCAATACATTTTGTTCTAATTTCACATCATTGCTTAATTGGTTAAGCTTATTGACAAGCTGTTTTGTATGGCTTGCATATCCTGAAGTTCCAAATATATTTCCATCTATCGTTATTTGCATTTTAAAAAGTCTCCGTGTTTTTCGAATTGTTCTTTTAACCAATCTCTGAATAATAAATCGTCAGCTTGAACATGCATATTATAATTAGGGTCTCTACAGCCACCAACTTCAGTCACTAAATGCCATGCTATTGCACCTGTGCAAATGCCTAATTTATAACCTGCTATAATTGCCTTCATCGAAAAGAAACCTTCTTCACGGAAGCCAATAGGGCTTAAAAAGATAGGATATTTGACATCTTTATGCATTTTACTTTTATATAAACAGTATGTCCTGAACTGATGAGTTGGAATGTAAGCTGTTGTGTCATAACAATAACCGCATTCATCTTTGTTTGAATTTAAGTTGCCTAGACTATCCATTGTGTGTTTATTGATTATAGGCTTAGCAAATTTAGTTTCTCTTATCATATCTGGATATTCAGCTCTTGGGATAACTCCACCTACTAAATCGAAACCATGCTCTGTTATACCTTTTAATAATAACTCTAAACAATCTGGTTTTAATATTGAATCATCGTCTAATCGTGCTGTGTACATATTATTAAATGTATCACTTTCAATTGCCATGTTCCTTGCAGTGCATACGCCTAATGAAGTGTTACGTCTAGCTATTTTTATCTTATGTCCTTCTAGTTTTAACCTTGTGAATATCTTGCCTAAAAATCCAGAATTAGTTATTGGCGTCACTGATGCATCATCGACTATCATTAAGTCCCAATTTTGTATTGTTTGGCCAAGTAAACTTGTCATTAAAAAACCTAACTCGGCAGGTCTATCTTTGCTACAAACATGTATTGCTATTCGTTTATTCATTTTCTAACACTACTCCACCAGCTATAAAGTTATCTTCAAAATTAAATGATTTTTTGAATTTATTATACAAAACATCGAAATCATTCCAATTATCTGGACCAACTATTTTTAATCCGTTTTGTTTGGCTAATAATTCTATATAATTTTTGTCAAAGTATATCATGTTATCTGTAACAATTAATTTTTTTGCAAAAGGTAAGGTTAAAATCATTTTACCTTTTGGTTTCATTAATCGTTTCATATTTTTAATTGTTTCATTTACATGTGCAGGCAAATTATGTTCAATGGCACTACATGAAATAACATAATCAAATCTACCAAGCATTGAATGTGAATTAGGAGTATATTTAAAAAAGTCCTCGTTGCCTAAATCTCCTTGCATGAAATATAAATTTTCTGTTACATTGTCAAGTTTTTTAATGTAAGCTATTCTATCAAAATTCCAAACATCATGTCCAGTCTGGGCTAATGTATATTGCAGAACACCTAATCCTCCACCTACATCTGCTATGACTCTATGCTCGTATGGACAGACTTGGGTTATTATCCAAGGATAATCTAGAACATAATGTCCCATCATATATAATCCTGTTAATGCACAGTCTTCTTGTAATTTAATAACTTGCTCTTCATCTAGTTTTTCTATATCGAATAATTCTACCATCTTAATCCTTCTTGAATACTGCTACTAATACACCCTCGGAGTCATATGCTTTTTCGCCATCTAAATACATATCGAGTCTGAAGCCATATTGCTTAAACAGTTCTTCCCACCATTTTTTAGTTCTACACTGTACGTGTGATTTGTCATTGTTACTAACATCATAAACAAATTTTCCTGTCTTCTGATTTGCTACTGGAATTCGTACTAGAACTTGTAACTCTGTGTGAGTGCTTAATAGCCTCATTACTTCTTTTAAATCACTGTCGTCCATGTGCTCTAGTACGTCTAAAAAGAAAACATAATCCCAAATTGATAAGTATAATAATTGCCTATTGTAATTAAATAAATTATCTGATATTTCTGGATAAGCATCCTTTCCGAAATTAATAGCCCATTCGCTTATGTCAGTTCCGTATATAGTACAAGGTTTTTTTATTAACTCTTTAATTAATAATCCTGGACCACATCCGAAATCTAGTATGTATGTGCCTTCTAGTTCTAGCCAATTATACAATTCGTTTGCTAGTTTATCGTATTTTTTAGTTTTGTAATCAACATAGTTTGATATGTTACTATTCTCAAAATATTCTCTCCCAAATAATTCTAATATTTTGTTCATATGAATCCCTTGTGTTTCTCTGGTATTTGTAAGTCGTCTAACAATTTATTATGTTCACAATAAAAACATTTACCTTTTCTGCACATTGAATTTGGAAATGCTTTCATAGGCTTTGACCAATATTCGACTATATCTTTCATGTGGCACATTCGCCATTTATCAGTGAATTTACGCTCATATAAAGCATTTGCAGTGCACTGGTATAAATAACCATCAGAGTATAAACATGGCTTTAAATAGCCTATATAACACTTGTCATGTATATCATAAGCTTTAGTCTGAACAAATAGCTCATCACTGTAACCTTTTTCTTTGATTAATCTGTTAACTGTATCACGATGTTGCATTTGTTTCTCGTAAACTAAGCAATCAGGAACAATTCTAACATATTCAGTATCATATTTCTTTGCATATTCATAAATTTTGTCTAGTACTTCGAGCTTACTGCCGTCGTGCCAAACATAACTGAAACCTAATGTTCCTTTTATTGTAGGAACGTCAATATCCATTCCTACATCGAAACAGCTTAAGCTTATTCGTAACCACATCAATTTATCTAAATTTTCTTGGGTTATCTTTTTTTTGGCTAGGACACCATTAGTTATTAATCCAATATGCAAACCTAAATCATGACCGTATTCAATGACCTCATTAATATATTTATACATGGTAGGGTCTCCACCACCACTTATTTCTAGCGATTCAATTGGACCTACTTTCATAAATGCATCTATTGAATCCTTTATTTCTTCTAAAGTTAATTCATAATCTCCTCTTTCTTTTACTGAACAGAAAGAACAATTTAAATTACATTTGTTAGTAGGGCATAATTGTAAATTAATAGGACGCCATTTACCGTGCTTCTTGATATCTTCTAACCTATCCATATGATTAAACAATTTATTTGCAGTAGAAGTATATATTTTTTCTTTATGTTCTAACATTTTTTAACACCCATTTTTTTTGATAGTATTCTTCATCTTGTTTTTTTAAGTCTTCTTTAGCTGTACCTTTCATTAATCGACCAGTTGTTCCTTCACAATGTAAATGCTGCAGTCCTATTATTTGCACAAAAGTTCCTGCTAGACCATTTGTCACAAGTCGGACTGAATAATCTTTCTCCATTCCCCAACAACAGAAGTTTTCATCGAAGACACCTATGTCACGAATGGTTTCTAAAGGAACGAAAACGAATCCCCATAACCAACATTTGTATTGGACAAGTTCATTGGCCTTTTGATTAAAAGCCATACAGTGTGAAGCAAATGCAGTAGCCAAAGAATTTTCATATGCTGCATTACGTAATTTTTTCAACCAGTCTTTGTCTGACCAGCGTATGTCATCAGCAACATTGACAAAATCATAACCTTTTGCCATAGCTAAATATAATCCTTTATTAATTGGCTTTACTACATTGCCAATAGGATTGATGTCTATCATTAATTCATACTCATCATCATTAGTTGTTTCTTTTATGTTAGCAATAAGTTCTTTTACTAATTGTTTATTGATATCATCATCTACAGTTGGTACGAAAATTAATGTTTTCCTAATCATAGTTTAATGTATTCTCCATTTCTAGAATACCATCCTTTAATGATATCTCTGGCATCCAGCCAAAATCATTCATTGCGTCTTTGGAACTGATAACTTTATAATCTTCATCACCTGTTCTAGCTTCTTTATATTCAATTGGTTTATCGAACATTTTTGCTAAGTCGTTAATGCTAACTACTTCAGGAGAAACAATATAATACACTTTATTTTTATGTGCTTGGTCTAATCCCATTCTATAAGCTTTAGCAATATCTTTAGCGTGTGTGAATTGTCTAATCTGCTCGCCTCGACCTTGAACTTGCAATGGCTGTCCAGTCTTTGCTGCTTTTATATATGAACAAATGACTCCATTCTCACGCATTCCATTACCGAAAGCTGTGCCTAATCTGAATACAGTTACAGGTAATCCATGTAGCTTAGCATATGATAATGCCATGTTCTCAGCACAAAGCTTTGTAACATCATAAGGGTTTTCAAGTTTACCTTTGACAGCCCATGTTGAAGTTACTATAATATGCTTAATGTTTTTATTCTGTTTGCAAGCTTCTAATAAACGTGTAGTTGCTAAAACATTATTATTGACAGCTAAAATTGGGTCTTTGAAACATGATTGTAATCCTACTTCTGCAGCCATGTGTATAACGTAATCGACTTCTCTTAATATTGATAAATTTGAATAAACTAAATTGTTTCTTGTTTCTAATTTTTTATCAAAAACGATTACCTCATAGCCATGGTCTTCTAAATCTTCTTTTACATAAGAGCCAAGAAATCCTGCTCCACCTGTTAACAATACTTTTTGTTTCATTCTACCTCCATTAAATATACATCTCTAATTATTTTTGGAATATGTTCTTTTCTGAATGGCTTAGTTGGATAGTCTCCGAAATAATGCCAGTCTCTCCAAACTACTTGATGGAAAGGGAAATGTATGGTTGATTCGTAAAAATTTCTTGCGAAACGTTCTCTGATTTTCATTAAGCCACGTGTATATCCTAAATGGAAAATAACGATACCTAGCACTGCAGTTAATTTTTTAAAATTACCTTTTGGCAAAGCATGATTTTTTGCATCGAAAGTTATTCCTGGAATTTTTTTATATAATCTTGTTAAGCCAATATGAACTCCTTCTGAGTTATCAATATGAGCAAAGTCGTTATAGAAATGAATATATTGGACATGAGCGACTTCAACTCCTTGGGCATCGAAATCGTCTAATATGCCTTTAAATATTTTTTTAGAATCATCACCAATGCATTCATCTGCATCTAACCACATTACCCAATCGCTTTTAGCATTGTCATGTGCTAATTGTCTAGCTTTGCCAAAATCATATTTGTCAGGCTCAACAAAACCACTAGCTATTAAATTTAAATTGTATTCTGGATTCTTTGAATATTCTTCTAATTTCTCCCATGTGCCATCTGTACAATTAGGTGAGCTTACAATTACAAATTCGTCTGCTATATCTTTTTGCCCGTCTATTAAAATTGGAAGCATGTCTATATCATTCCAAATTATACTGCAAATTGTTAATCTCATTTTTCACTCCAAATAGCATTGAAATGTTTTCGACATGCTCTTAAATTAATGCCTACTACTTTAACACATTTGAGTTCCATTTCTTGACCATTTAATGCTAATGTCTTGGTCTCTTTCATTATCTCTGCACGGTTTTCCATTAGTATCTACTCTTTAAACTTTCTAGTAATTTAACCCACTGTGGGATTACTAAATCCCAAGTGTATTCTTTTAATACCGCTTCACGACCATTTTTGCCCATTTGTTTTCGTAATTTATCATTACGTAATAACTCAATAGTCTTTTTTGCTCCATCTTCATTATCACAGATGCCTCTGAATACTTCCCATGAGCCCATTATTTCATCGTTAAGTCTAATTGCATAACCTGCGTTGTGGTCAACTACTAACTCTTTGGTTGTGGTATAATCTGTTATAATACAAGGCACTTCTGTTGCCATTGCTTCTATGATTGGTACACCGAAACCTTCGCCTGTTGTTGGCATTAAAAATAAATCCATTAAGTTATATATCTCTGCAACTTCTTCGTATGTGTAAGGATTAATATAATTAAGCCCAGTGAAAACAAATCTGTTCTCTAAGTTATTTTTTTGAATCTCATATTGGAAATTGAAATATGCAGCAGCATCACTTGGGTCTGTGTGCATTAACATAATAGCATCAGGCTCTTCAGCTGCTATTTGTTTCATCATTGGTATTAATCTATCAAGCATTTTTCTTCCTTGATTACGAGCTACACAACCAATGACTTTCTTGGATGCTAAATTAACGCCTAGCTTTTGGCTCCATTTTTCGAAGTTCTTTGCTTTACGTTCAGCATTAAAAGGAAAGAATAATCCTTTTTTGATAGCATGTGGTATATAATGTGCATCTATATTATGTGCTTTTTTTACTTGAGCTTGACCATGTTTGGCCATAGCAACGGGAACTTGAAATGTTCCTGATGTGAATAATTGTTCACATGAAAATGGCAAAGCTGGTTCTCCATCTGAAGGATAATAAAAAATGCTTATCGCAGGACTGAAATTCAAGCCTTGATATCCAGCTTGTTTTATCATAAAAGTATCGAGTAATACACCGAAGAAATCTGGTTTTAATGTTTGGATTAATGACATGACTTTATCACGACCATATGGTTGTGTTCCTGTTCCATGAATAGTGAAATTTACTTTTGTTCCATCCATGAACTCCATTCCTGGTTTGATAGTCTGTCCTGGAAGATTATGAGCGACACAATGGCATTCGTAACCTGCTTCAGTTAATCCATTAAGGATATTTAAAGTCATTGTCCCAAATCCTGTGCTAGTTGTTGGGCTATCTGATAGCCATAGTATTTTTTGTTTCTTTTCCATTTTCAACCTATTACATCTTAAATAAATACATACTTTTTTTATTTGTTAACCTACAACCTGATTCAAGGATGATAGAATTATGTGTAGTGAAAATTCTGAATTGGACTCCAGAGAATTGGTCAGCAACATGTCTAGGAATACCTAGTCCATATTGTGGGTTTTCAGAGTTCGATGTAATTGGTCTTATCCTTCTGAGGATATTATGTGATTTTACCATTTCTTATTTAATATTATTTAGAAGAAGCTTGCCCTTTATAAACTTTTTGGTTTATTTATAAAGGGTACTTAAAATTTACTAAAGATTTATAAATCTAACTCTGCCAAAATCTTCTTTTTTAGCATTTCAGCTATATCAATCATGGTTTCTTCACTCACTTCTCCAGATTCTATTATCTCGCGCATCTCAGATGCCCATACGCTTATTTTATCCCAGTCAGCATTTAATATCATTTTAACATTATCCCTAATTCTTGCATTGTACAACTAAATCCAGAAGCGAATTTATGTCCGCCACCGCCATGCTTCTTGGCCAATGCAGAAACGTCTACTTTGTTTGAACGTAAGCCTATGACTACTTCGTTGCCTATTAGTTTCCAAATCATTCCTATATCATATCCATTATCATAACAATGTTGTCCTAAATGAGAGCAGTCAGAAGTCGAGTTTATAATTCTACATTTGTTTCCTTCCCATGTGATATCATTTCCGTATTTGTATAATCGTTTGATTCTTTTCATACGAACTTCAATCATTCCTTTACCTTTTTCAATAAGCTCATCTAGATAATCTGTATCATCTAATAATAAAGTCGTCCATTTCTTAGAACTATATTCTGGGTCAATACTCATGAATGCTGTAGTAAATGGCTCACTAGCTTTTTTGTATTGCCATGTCCATAAATCACCATCTTCAATTAAATTGACTATAATAGGAATTTCCTCTTCAGGATTTAAATATTTCCATACCAAATGAATTGCTGAATGTTCAATACTTCTTAATCCTTTTACCTTTTCATCATTCCAAATTTTTAAGTTTTGTTTCTTAGCTGACTCGTGATGGTCTATCCAAATTAATTCTTTACAAATGTTTTTAATTCCTTCCATGACATCGAAACTAAAATCTACAATTGCAACTGTTTTGTCTCTGAGTCTTTCTAAATCAAAATCGTCTTTTTCTTTTCCATGCTCTAATCCGATATATTCAGCTTCAGGGTAATCCTGATAAAATATTGCCGCACTTCCTATTCCGTCTAAATCACTTTTGTGATATATTATTATGTCCATTTTTATTTTCCTCTCATTATGTATCCGTTCAATGATCTACATTTACCACAATAACTTGCACCTTTGTAAGTGTAATGCTCTGTATATCGTCCTTGAACATAAACTTGTTTTTTATGTTTTTTCTTTATTAACCCAAATAAATGTTTTTTTGTTTTTGTTATCATTCTAATATGTCCTTGTGAACAATCAGGGCAATAACTTTTACCGTTTTTTTACCTTTTTCTTCTGGTAAAAAACAACAATGATTTAATAAAATATTTCTAACTGTCATTCTTTTCACCTAACCAGTTTTTTATATAATTTATTAATTTTCTTTTATCATTCTCAATCTTACAATTAAGCACATCTTCGAATACTTGTCTTAGTATAACTCCAATTTCTGGTCCTGCTTCTATACCTAGTTCCATTAAATCTTTACCACCTATTTCTAAGTCGTTTACTTTAAATGGTTCTTTAGCTGCTTTCAAGCTGTAATACTTATCAATTAAATCGGTACTTCTAATAAAGTCACCATATTTAATTCTTGGATTCTTTAAGTTAGCTTGGTTATCACAGTACAATAACAATACAAAGTCTTCTATTGGTACTTTTGCATCGTCTAATTTAGCATATTGTTTAATGTAAGACTTCTTACTGATATCATCTGTCTTTTTCCACATGTGTTGGTCAATCAAAGTAAACACATATTCAGTTTCTTCATTACTGAAC
>Ga0307928_10001185_pt1 | contig 19784 bp, 30 predicted proteins | sample AceLakmetagen232_FD_201815 | JGI IMG/M metagenome (GOLD analysis project Ga0307928, IMG submission 201815) | Saline water microbial communities from Ace Lake, Antarctica - #232 | ecosystem: Environmental > Aquatic > Non-marine Saline and Alkaline > Saline | place: Antarctica: Ace Lake... | reverse complement strand
TAGGTGGTATTGATATAAATAATAATTAATATAGGGGGTAAGTTATGCCATTAAATTGGGACCCAAGGGCAGGCACAAGTACAAGAGACGTAGCAGGACAGCTTGCAGGTAATCAAGCAGTGGGCACGACTGAATTGCCTTTAGGTAATACAGGGCAGAAGAGTTGGTGGAGTAAGGCCACTCAGCCTATGCCTAGGTTAGGTTTTGCTCTAGGTCAAGCCGCTCAGGCTATTGCAGGTCAGCATCAGAACGCACCCTTTGCACAGATGGGTAAGCTGGGTTCGCAGATGGCGGTTAGTAAGGCGCAGGATGTTACGTTTAAGAAGTTGCTTGCTGGAATACCACTGGACCAGATATCCGAAAGTGGCATTCTACCAATGCAAGATGTAAGCATGATGATGTCTGACATTGAGGCACGTAAGGGTGCACAATTAGACAGAGCTGCTAAAACGCAAAGTTTGGTAGAAAAAATTCTCACGATGTCTATAAACCTTCAGCAAAAGAATGCTATGATAGCGCGGACATTAGCTGGAACTGAGCAGCTTCAGAGGACGACAGCAGGTATGGTGCCGGACTATGAAACTAAAGTTGCTACCGATAAAACAATGTTAGCGCAGAAAGGGCAACAAGACTTAGACCTCACTGCTGCTCAGGGTATGTGGCGTAACATGGGTATTGAAGAGTCTGGTAAGCAAGCTAGATTGACTATCAGCCATGAAAGAGAAGTTGGAAAGCTTACAGAGGAAGAGTTGTCAGCTAAGGCACGTGAGCTAGCAGGTGGTATGGCAATAACAGTGCTTAGAGATTTCCTCCGTCAGACGACTGGTGATGCCGAGTCAGACTTGCGTGGTGTACTGGGTGAAGGTGCTGCCCCCTCTGACGAAAACCTTATCTCTGCTTACGAGGATGCTTATACCGCACTTACAGACAAGTTTACCGAACAGCTTCTTGATGCAGGTGATGAATTTGCAGACTTGCAAGGTAGAGCAGGTGAGATAGAAGGTGGTGGATTAGGGCTTAAACCTGTTGGAGGCAAAGTAACTCCTAAGCTACGCCCTAGTACTGATACTAAAACACCTACTAAGCGTACTACTGGTCGTAAGGTTAAAAGCATTCTACCTGCGCTGTTTAACTTATATGGTATACAACAGGATATATTGTTTGGGAGAAATTAATGTCTTGGCTAAACATTTCTACAGATAACAGGTTTAAAGCACTTGGCACAGAGGGTAAGCAGAGGACAGCTGATGCCTACTTCAATAAGCATTTCGTTGCTGACCCTAGATGGGAGCAGTTAAAACCGAATGTTAGAACTAAGATGTATCAAACCTTTTTAAACGATGCTATACCTACACCGAAGAAGGTTGCGATACCCACTGCAAAAACGGAAGAGAAGGACAGCCTTGGTGGCCCACTCGGTTCAATCCTTAGAGGTGTAACGCAAATGCCTATCGGCTTTGCTACTAACACATGGCGTGCTATAGCCGCAGTGGCACCTAGTGAGGAGACTATAGAGAAGTATACTGGCGATTTATACGGCGATTGGATGCCTGGCAGTGAAGATTTTATACTTGCTGCAAACACTGTAGATAATGCTGTGAGAAGGAGAATACCACAAGCAACTGGTAAATATGCCCAAGCACCGGAAAGTTTAACAGGGTATTTAAATCCTATACGTGCGTACAATCTGGTTATGGAACAGGGTCCGACCTTTGCCTTACTCGGCCTTAAGGGGTTAGCTAATAAGAAGGCGTTGAGGTTATTGTATAGTGGCGTTGCAACTGGCAATGCAGTGCAGGCTATTGCCGACCACGAAGCTGAGAGTGGTGAGAAAGTACCTTTCGTATATAAGCGTGTTATGCCCGTAGTTGTCGGTGGCATATCTGGCGCATTAGACTTAGCAGGTATCAACGAAGTGTTTGGCAAGGGTGTTAGTCAAGCTATTAAAGGTAGATTTGCTAGGACTGTAACCCAGGCAATAATGGAGGGTTCTACTGAGACAATGCAGGAAGGTGTACAGATAATAGGGCAGGCATTGGGGTATAAAACACCTGAGGCTAAGGAGGTATGGGATAGACTGGCAATGAATGCTTATGGTGGATTGCTGTTAGGTGGGGCAGGTGCCGGACTTACTAATATGTCAGGTCCTGTTGAAAGCCTAAATAGGACTCCATTGGTAAAGAAGATTAAGGGCAATCCAGAGGCAGAGGCAGAGAGGTTGGATGCTCAATCCAATATGCCTTTCAGCACCCCTGAAAAGGGCAGATTAAGGGGCTTAAAGCCTGAATTTCAATTAATGATTGGCTTGAATCGAGAGTTCCTTACTACAAGGATAGTAGACGAAGATGCCTTTATGCAAGAGGTGAGTGAGAAAGGTGTTGTAGGGACGTTACAGGTACCAAGCACTAAAGGGGGGAGCGGGCTAACGGGTGCGGAAATGCCAATCAGTGTGCAGGTTGAGGGTGAAGGCTTTGCTGTTACCTTCGGAGATGATACTATTCTTGTGCCAGACCAAGCAGGTGTAATACAGAAGATAAGAAAGATTGTTGACGGAATAGAAGATATATTTATAACCCTTAATACTCCAGAAAATATAGAAGGGCAGAAAAGACGTCCCTTTAATATCATGACTGACGAGTTCCCTATTGACGACCCAAAGGTGCAACGTATCTTACAGGCTGCAAAGGATACTGGCATGGTGTCTGAGATAAACATGGTGAAGGAAATGATGCGTGACCAAAATAATGAAGAATTTTATGGGGCGTACTATCCACTTGAGAACCGTACTAGAGGTGCACTACTTAGAGCTGGCTTTATTAACTTGTCCCCAAATATAACACTTAATACTATATTCCATGAAATGTACCACGCTTATAGAGATAGAGTAGGTCAACTTGACCCAGAGCTAGACGCGTTAGAGACAGAGTTAGGAAAGTATAGTGACCAAACAGGTCCAGAAGCGGCTGCTGATATAGTAGGTATGTACGCCGCCGACGCCATTTTAGACCCAGACGTTAAAACTAAGGTTGAAAATTATATTGCTAAGTTACGTGTTGCGGCTACACAAGCTAGTAGCTCAGAAGAAATAGCACGGGCTACGGCACAAAGGCTTCTTACTAAACAGACTAGAACAATCCTTACCGAATCCCCTATACCCAGGGATAAAGCTACACATGGAACAGACCAAGTAGACCAGATGTATCTAGACGCCGAGCGAGCTGAAGATGCCCGACAGAAGCGGGTTGAAGGTGGGTGGTATGACAATCTCAGAGAAGGTACTTGGGATAGTAAAGGTACAGTTAAAGCCCTCCTACGTAGAGGGAGTGATAAAGAAGCAGGCGCCGAAGTTATACAAAAATTAGAATTAGTAGCAGGTGCAAGTAGTAGGACTGTTAAGTTTCTTAATGGTATTATGCCACAGATATATGGCGGGTTAGATGGACATGGTGAGCGTAGGTTAGGTAAAATGCTTGTAACACGTGACTTGATTAGCAGACTAGACGCGGCCAAAAAGAAGTCAGTTAATAGAGAGATGGCAGTAAAGTACAAGATAAGACAGGGTATAAAAAGAGCAGACCTTGAAGAATACCTAGCTAATTGGGACCCGGAAGACTTTGCATTCTATGAAGGTAGGGCTAATTTATACTTCCAGACTACTAGAGAATTGCTAGATATGGTATATACCTCCGGGTATTACGGCAAAAAGGAGTATAGAGATTTATTAATGCACCAGGATTATGTTACTGCCGACCATTTAAATAAAGATAATCCAGTAGACCCATTAAAAGAGGGTAAGAAGGGTAGCTATGCGCTGCGGTCGGTAGCCACACGTAGTCTATTAGCGCAATATACTACTAAAGCATATGAAACAGTAGTGCGCAACATTGCCAACCTTGGACTATATGAGTATACAAAGGCTAATCCAGGATTTGGTCCAGGGAGACTGTCGAAAGGTACTGATATAGCTGAACATCGAAAGAAGGTTGTGGGCAGAGCTAATGGTAAGAACTTCGAGACCTGGATGCCCGATAAGCTACATGCACAGTGGACTGGGAGTAATGCCCTTACTAATATCGCCTTATTAAAGTGGTTGAACACTTATAGTGGCGTTAAAGTGGTTAAATTATTTGCCACAGGTATCAACCCTTTCTTCCACCTATTTTATAACCCACCTATGGATTGGGGCAGGATTATAATGTTTACTAATACTTATAATAAAAGTCTGCCTAAGGGTGTAGCTCAACTGGCGTCTGACCTTGCGACTACTGCTAGTGACGTGTGGCATAGAAGAGGTGCGTATTCAAAGTGGGCTGACGCAGGTGCTAATCAAGAGTTCCTTACCGCTCAAGGTTTGTACAAAACTGGATTGGGTACTAAACTTGCCACCCTTCAACAACATTTAAGTCGTTTAGGTCTATTTACAGAAGCATGGAGTAGGGTGGCGCAGTCTCAACGTGAATTAACAAAGATGGGTGTGACTTGGGATACTGCCACAAAAGCACAGATTGAAAAGGCTGCGTATATATCTAGAACGTCCCTAGATTACTCTCAAGGTGGGACATGGGTTAAGGCATTAGATCAAGTTATACCATATCTTAGTGCGGCTGTAGCAGGTACTAGGGCAGCAGCAAGATATGTAACTAACAACCCTAAGGACTTTGCTATTAAATTCGGGCAATTAGCTATGACCTCTATGGCACTTGCCGCGGCTAATATGATGTATGATGAGTATGAAGAGGTATCAGACTATGACAAAATGAACAACTTTATTATAATGACTCCCTGGAGATATAGGACTAAGGATGGTAGTACAGGTAGACACTATCTAAAGATAAGGAAAGACCAACCATTACGACCCATCTTATACGTAACGGAACAGCTATTAAGGTGGGGGATGGGTAAGCCTGTTAACCCTGCCGCTGCAAGTAAGGCAGCTGGGCAGATTATTAACGTATTAAATATAGACCCAGGAAATATGCCATCTACCTTACGTAGTATGATTGCCTTAATGAGTAACTATGATATGTGGCGTGGTGAAGAGATATGGAAAGGTGCGAAGGGTAAAATGAGTGATGAGTATAAAGCATCTACTCCGCATCTGTATCGTATGCTTGGTGCATTTACTGGCGCATCGCCTGTACGTTTAAAGGTTGCAGCCAATTCACTAGTCTCCCCATCTAACCCATTTGTCAGCCTGGTAGGGTATGGAACAGAGCAGTTGCTTAGTGCAATGTCACCAGAGGAACGCGAACGGACTATGCACGAAGTAGTGTATAAGGACTTGTCAGTAGTAAAAGGTTTTGTGGGTACGACAGATAAACGTAATAGAATTTTATCTAACGTGTTTGGCCTGCGTGAAGAGGAGGCCAGTAAAAATATCAATCAGAATAGAGAGTTGGATAGACTTACTGGGTTATACGTTGACGACCCGACTGCCGAACGTAAGAAGGAAGTATTAACCTTTATAAGGAAGCAACCTATTATAGACAAACCCAGACTAGTAAGTAGGGTTAAATTGCATAACACTCTAGCTAAGATACCTGACCGTGGTTGGTGGGTATCTGCTAAGAGTGATAGCCCAGAGATACGGGCGATAAGGTTTTATGACCGGTATACAATAGCAGGAGTTGCAGATAAGGCTGACCTTAAAAGGGTTGCAAGGGTAATCCCTGGCTTTATAACTCCTCGCTTTCGGAAAGCTTTGGCAAGCATGACTCGGGGGGCGAGTCGAGAGGCTCTAGTTGGTCAGCAAACGCAGTAGGACTACCTGCTTCGAGTGCGGCGGTTATATAAGCCAATATAGGCACGGCAGTACGAGTGGTAATCGTGCCTATTATTACTGCTGCCTCTGTTAGACGGTCAGTTAAATCATCGTAGGTCTCTGCTTCACAACTCCCCAGAAGGGTCTTTGCAAATAGCTGCCAGTATTCATGGTCTGGCAAATCCATTCCATCCACCCTCTGTGCTTCGGTATTATACTTACACTTCCTAGGATGGTCTTTGAAACAAAATAGGGAGTGTATTAAGTCTAATAATTCTTCGTTCATTTACCTTCCTCCACTTTTATATTCTTTAAGATTGCATACTCGCCTTCACTATTTACTAAAATAACTGTATTGGGTGGTACACCTTTATGAATTATTAAAGTTATGCCTAATAACTCACTTAGTGTCATACTAACTGTCTCCATATCAGTCCTCCCCCTTCCATTCCAGCCTTACGCATTTCCACTCCTGCCGTGACTTCAACTGTTTCCAAGCCCAGTCTCGATTGAGTGCGTCTCTTATTGGGTGAAATGTTCTTCCATGCTTACGTGGTAACATAATAGCCCACTTCTTGCCTTTCATCAACCTCTCAAGAAGGTGTACCTTTCCACAGGCACGAGGATGAAAGTATACCTGTCTTTCTGCCATCTCTACCCCTCTTCATAAGTTACAATAGGCTTACGATTCTCTTTCGGTCCTACAAATGCTATAGAGCAATAGCCACTCTTATCTAAACTCATTAAAATCTTCTCTATAACTATTGGTTCTGCGTCCATCCTGAAACTTCTTATTATCTCATAGAAGTCTACCTCCTTATTATTCGCAATGTAACGCATTATTCTAGTCTGCACTGCTGCATGAGGATTAGTACCTACACCACTAAACACCAATGGCATTTTAAGTTCAGTCTTTACAAGTATCTTTACTGCTCTGTCAAAATCGCCACCGGTTATTTTCATATCGCTATTCCTGGACGCACTTAGAATCATAGACATCTTGAGTAAATGTACATGCCGTCTGCCGCAATAACCTTCTAAACACCTGTCTGTAAATGGTGGATTTTCCTCACCCTTTATACGCCATTCAGTATAATGCTCTAGGAACTCTTTAGTGTATTTAAACTGTCCGTGCATGGCATAAATTCTATTAGCATCGTCTTTTAACTTTTCTTTAAGTACCCTCTGCGCGTGGGTAAGAGAGGGTATTATAACTATCTTCTCCTTACGTTCTTCATAAACAAATATAATTCTACTGGTAAGCCCGCCACCTACACCAATGGTAGTAGGCATAGATTCACGGATAAGGTCTGGGGTAGAACCACCTAATAGGGCAACCCATATGCCTTCTATAGTATCCGTACCTTGATGTTTAGTGTCATATGTCCAAGGCGTTTTGCAATCATACCAGTCGATAAGATAAGTCATCAAATCACTATTCTGATAGCTGGTGAATACTGTTAATTCTGGCGCTACTATAACCAGGTTGGAGTGTTCAAAATGTATACCTTCTTCTATATCACCTATGCCAGAATCGGTGGCAGTAGATAAGGCACGTATTAAAGCTTCTTTAGTAGTAACATCTGCTGCAAGATTGATACCTACTTCCTTCAAGAAGTCTAAGCCTGGTCTTATCGCCGTCCCCTTCATAGCCTTTGCAGGTGGGGCGACTAATACTATATACATATTAGGGAAGAAGACCTCAAAGTCTCCCCAATTTAATTGGCATTTGCGCTGTAGTAGGGAACCGACCGTGCTAATAGCCACCCATTGTTTGAACATATATGGTGGCTCTGTGTTGTCGGTGTATTCTAAGTAGGTATCAATCCAGTCTGGGAGGACGCGGTCGCTCATACCTCTCCCCCAGTTCGCCTATCTATTTTACCCTTACAAGCCGCGTCAGTAAAACTATTGCTCAACTTAGCTATCCCTGTCCTCCACAGCTTTAACTTCTTTAACGCTTGTAGGTTACTTAACCTCTTTATTAATTCATCGTCAATAGAGCCTACAGATGCCACGTCCTTTTGGTCCTTACCCGTACAAAAAAAGTTCGGTTTCATTCCGTTATCTCCCCCTTCTTACCATATCCCGCAAAAACATTATTAATTTACTCTGGCAGTCAGGGCATACCACTATGTCAAACCCTGAACTTGCCTCACCCCACGTCGTACTCTTTCCACATACTGTACAGTTTATCTTCTTATCCAACTCAGGCATCTTCCACTACCTCCCCCTGTTTAAGGTCATATTCTAAACTTCCCTCATATATCCCCTGCAACAATTTACCAACCTCAATATCAGTCTTCCCATAATGGTCTACCTTCTTTGCAGCTCCAAATCTTAAGCCAGCTTTAACACCAGTGGTGATAACAAACTCTGTACTCCGGAAGCTCAAAGGCACGTCTAGTGACTCAACTATCTTCCTGATGTACTTTGCGTGGATAGTCCAACTTGAGGTTAACGGTATCTGTATAATAATACTGTCATGGACTTGGTTTAATAACTCTACTTCTTTTAACTCCCCCGACTGCGATAGATACCTTAACCCGCATTCATTTATAAGGTCGCCTACAGTAGATTGGGCAAAGTGTGAATAGGCTTTTTTAAAGGTCTCTCTGCCCCACGGACCGAGGAAGACTCTATTACGTGCAAAGGGTAGGCAGTTGGTTATAGTCCTATCTCTGCCTAACTGATTTTGTATCCATGCGTGATAGTGGGCTCGAACTCCAGGATAAATTGCGTGGTATCTAGAGATTAGTAACTTAGCCTCTTGGAGAGTGCATTCATAACGCAGTCGGAATTCATCTGGGCCCAAGTCGTAATTAAGGCTGTGATTACTCTTCTTACCCCAATCTCTTTGCGAGTCCTTACCAGTACCTAAGCCACAGCTACCTTTAACATCACTCACTTCTGTAATAGGTATGTTAAACATTAAGCCGTAAGTTTGTTTATGCACATCTACCCCATTCTCAAAGGCAGAAATCATAAGTGGTTCAGGTGCACAGTATGCCACAATCATATTCTCTGCACGTTCCTTATCCAACTCGTATAGCATATACCCATCGTCTGCGAGCATAGCCATTTTAGTAACTGTCGGTTGATTCTGCTGGTTCATGCCTGTCTTTGTGTCTATCCTTTTGGAACTAGATAGCCTACCAGTAGCCGCACCCACTGGGTCCCATGAACAACGCAAACGGTTGTCGTCGTCCAAGGTTACGTCTAAGAATGTACTGGCAGTGGTGCGCAATGACCGCACTTCCTGTATTATAGACGCCTCTTTAAAACCTCTACTTGCCAAACGTTTCATGGCTGTTACGTCTGTAGTAATCTTACCTTTATGAAGGTAAGGTTTGATACCAAGTTCCCCATAGAAATATTTGATAACCTGCTTAGGGCTGTTGAAATTTAACTTATACCCTACAATCTTTTCTAATTCTACTTCTAACTCAGCAATGTCTACATGATAACGGTCGTATTCACGCTTCAGAAGCGGTGCATCCATCTTTAAACCTTTAACCATCATATAGATTAGCGCAGGTAAGATTCCAACTTGTCTCTTATACGTCTGCACATTGTGTTGCCTTTTTAACTCTACTGCTAAGGGGTGGCTTATCTCAAAGGTAACTGCTGCATCCTTAGCATTATACATCCAGTATACTTCATCTGTAATAGTAGGGTCTCTCCACCTCTCACCTTCGTCTTTATAATATGGTTCGTTGGTATAGTCCGCTACTGCGACCTCTAGCTTTTTCAATAGGTCCGGTTTTACAATACGCCTTGCTACCATAGTATCTTCTAAACCTACTGGCATTATATGCAACGTTCGATATAATAAGGTCGCGTCAAAGGCTACATTATGACCTATCTTTGCAATACCAGGGGTGGTGAACAATTCTGCTAAAGCTGTCCATATTTCAACTTCATGTCCTGGGGAGAAGTAACTCTGCCTATCTTGCACAAAGGGTATACACATAACTAAGTCTGCCGCGACCGCAATAGCCAAACAGTCTATCTCTGCATTCGCAAGTTCGACGTCGAAAGAGAAAACCTTACCCCCTTTAGCTTGGTCTATATAATCTATAGCTTCTAAGAAGGATGGTGCAATGAGGTAGGTACGCTTTGGTAACTTTATCTCTGGAAACGCACTCTCTCTTTTTAACTTCTGCAAGTCTCGCATTATAGGGTAGCGCATGTAATAGTCTCTATACTGTCCATTCACGCCTACCGCAGAACCTGGGTGTATTATTGGTATAACCTTCCGGCCTGGCAGTAGAGTGGACTCAAGTATAGACCCCCTGCGCCTGGATACCATAGGCTTCTCGTAGCCGCAAAGGGCGTGGACAGCTATATTACCCACCGCGGCAATTACATTAGCCTTACACTTAGAGAGTTGGGTTTTTAATATCTTTAAGTATTCTTGAAATTCAGGGCTGGTATAGTTCACCTTACCTTGGGCATTGAAGGTTATGAAATCCTTTGGGTCATTACTACGCTTACCAGGGCGTTCTTTAATAACGTTGGTGAAGTATACATCACTCCTTGATAGCCCTACACTCGCAAGGAGAGTGGTGGTTAATTTACCTACTGGCGCTTTGGGGTGAAATGCTCTGCCTGTATTAGCTTCTATCTCACCTGGAGCCTCCCCTACGAATGCTATCTTTGCAGTAGGAGTGCCTTCAGTGAATTTATAGGTCATACCTTTTCCTCTTCAGTTGGGAGTGTAGTTTCCGGAAAGACTACGCCAAGAAAGCTTGCAGCCCTTACTTGCATCTGGTGCTTTTTCTTTTTATAGACTTCTATCTCCTCACCTTGGCCGCACCAACTTGTGGCCGCTACTCTAGTAGCATAAGGGTATGGACTTCTACCACTTGGCATAGGTGGATAAAGTCTACAATAGCCAACTGCTCTATTTGTACTGTCAGCCTCATAGTATATACAATTTCCACATCTTAACATAACTATAACTCCTTAAGTTCTTTTTTATATCTACCTACAACAAAGCCAATGATAGCCCCTATTGACGCGCCTATAGAAGTGCAGGAAATGATTAGTATGAATATGTTGGGTGGCATTATAACTCCCCCCTTAATACTTCTGTCTCCGACTCAAAACAGCCCAAAGTCACTTCTAAATTCTTTGCGCAGTCTGTTAATGTTTTTCTCTCTGCGTTCGTTAAGGGGGCAGTCCCTATTATATGGCAAAGGCTGCCGTGCATACTGGCCAGACTGCCATGCAAGTGAAACTCCCTCTCAAATTGGAATTTTTGTTTAGGTGATTTATTCATGGCTTATCCTCCTTTACTGGGCGCATACCCCAGTCTAATTCACCGGCTTCACCTAAAATAGCTAATGCCATAGTTAATCGGACTAGTGCATGCTCAAGGTCTTCTCGACTTGGTCTACCAAAGAGGTGGTCGAATGCGTGTTCTATCATAGTAAACACATTTAGCTTTTGCCATCTACCTACTTTTCCCAAAGGTGCATTCCGCCTCATCACTCTATCTACTGTACCTGCTGCCACCTTCTGTAATAGTTCCGTATCCTTTTGCTCTGTGAGTAGTTCGGCCATAACTCATCCTCCTTCGATGTCATTACTTAAAATGATTATATCCCTACTGCCTGTACCACTCTTACTTCTGGTGGCGTATGTAAGGTCTGGGAATTTAATCTTATAACCTGCGTAGAGTTGGAGTATTGTAGGGTTGTTGTCATAGGACAATACCCACTTACCACGCATTTTTAGTAGGTCTCTTAAACCCAAATGGTCAAAGTTACTACCAGTTATATTATCCTCGCCAAAACTTAGGTCTATACCCATATATGGCGGGTCTAGATATAGCCATACGTCTGGGTGTTGCCCCAACGCGTCTTCAAAAGAGCAGTGAGTAAACAGTATATTGCTCAAGTCTACACTCAATAATCTTTCCGTCTTCTCTACCGTTAAATCAGGATGCCCAGGTTCTAACCCACCATCTAGTCCTGCTCCACTAAAGGATGCTCTATTAATTGCGTAAAACATGGCAGTTCTAAAGGTGTTTGACTTTAATTTCCTAACTTCTTTCTTTGCCCAGTAATAGGTAGAGGGCGGCATAGGCAAGAAATATTTCTTTACCACATCTACCAGTTCTTCTGGATTACTTTGCACTGTCTTCCAAAAGTCTATTAATAACTCTGAGCTGTCAGACGCATAAACCTTCACCCCTCTATCTGCGTAACTGAATTCCAAACTGCAGCCACCACAGAATGGACAGCATAAGAATTGCGTGTCGGGCGGGATATACTTAGAGATGTGTGGTACGAGCCGCCGTTTAGCACCCATCCAGCGGAGTGGTGAGAGTAATTGCTTTAGGTTGCTAGTCATTATACCTCCTTTAGAATAGGAATCTTAATACCTCTACCAACACGCATATTACTATTACACTAACAGTGGTAATTAACAATGCCCATACTACACCCTCAAATGGGTTGCCGTCATGTTCGACTTTCATTACTAATCCTCCCCCTTTCAAAGTATAAATGCAGATAGTATTAAGAGTGCGGAAATGCCAACTCTAATAATTATTACCCTTGGTACGTTATACATCCTATATATTCCCATAAAGTTTTCACTCTCTGGTAGCCAGTCGGCATAACGGGTCCATGAGTAGAAGGACTCTAACAGCTGCCAGCATAAACCTAGAGTGCCAACGAGGAAGAATAGAGTGGAGAATCGCCAATTAAGACGAGAGAGTAAGTAGCCTATGGATATCGGAAGTGCCCTAAAGATAATCTGCGCAAACTTTATGTGGTAGTATTTAAACCAGACATGACTTCTAATGCCTTCATCCCATATAAGTGAAAAACGTGCGTCCATAGGCTTTATCATTGTCATACCCTCTGATATACCTATAAGTAGAACGTAGATAAGCGTGAGTGCTGCTGTAAGGTATAGCATTTTAATCCTCCTTGTCTGTGAACCAAAGAATAATCCAACTTATGATAAACATTATAGCCATCCATACTAGAACTGCCCATGCACCAATACTTCTTGGTCCATTTATTGCTAATTGTACTGGGTGCGTCCATTGATAAATCATAAGCTTGACTAAGATAGTGCATAGTATATATAATATAACTAAGAGTATTAGAAACTTATTGACTGTCATATCACTTCCTAGTCATAAAACTGTTTATCCGTGCCATCGTTGCCCTAACTTTCGCCACGTATGTCTTGCCAGCCTTGATGTTTTTCTTCACGCCGTTGTATTCCATGAGAGCTTTATCGAGGTCGCCATCTGCAAAGTCAAGCTCGTGCCGAATTTTCCAAGAGCCATAGTCTATGTTTATATCAATATTGTATGCAGTCTCGTATGTGAGTAAAAAATATGGGCACCACTGCTGCTTTATTTGCATTAAACCGGCTTCACCCTGTTCACCAGTAACATCCGGTCTCCACGAGCTTTCGGTCTCGATAATAGCCATGATGAGAGGTGTGCTGAGGTCGTATTTCTTGGAAGCGGAATAGATGGCATCGGTAATTTCCATTACAGCATTATCCCATGCTATTTTAGCAAAACCAGTACGTTTTTTGGTAGACTTTGCCTGGAGATACATGTCTATTTTTAGCTTAGTTACTCTTATATCTCGCAGGGTTTCAATTCTTTCTTCCATCATATCAAAACAAGCCTCCGTATAGTAAACATTCGGTGCAAAAACTTCTGTTGCCCATAGTATAGTTATTGCTATGATAAGCAGTCGCAATTTGCCTCCTTGTTAATAGTTGCCCGTACGTCATCCACCCTAATCAGTGTACGCAATGTATTTGAATTTGCCGTCACAGAAATATACAAACCTACCCCCAAATGTCCCGCGCACTACTTTTCGTACATCGTCCTGCGTCGCTGTTAAGGGATATACACCTTCGCATATCTGTGAAAAGTGCGTATGCCCTTTTATAACGTAATCAATCTTGGTACTATCTAAGGTTCGCTTGAAAAGGTGTTTCTCTATCCTACCAATGTCTACCTCCACGTCCATACGCTGCCAATCTTCTACTTCTATCTCATTGCGTTCATCCCATCCGCATTCTGGGCAATACCCCCTCGGCTCTGTGCAAGCGGAGCATGGTGGATTTATATGGCAACTACAACCTCTTTTTTCATGCTCGTCTATGATTCCAGCACAACCATTTCTTCCACATACATCCCCAGCCACTACTCCATAATCATTTTCTATACGCATACCAACCTCCTTATCAAAGGTCCTGTTTAGAATCTAAATCAAACCCCTCAGCTATATGTCTTAGAAAGACATTCCGTACTGTTATGTCATGAGTATAGCCAGTTGGTATTATACCCAAATGCGCAGCGGTTAGCAGTTCAAGTCCGTTATAGACGAATGGCACTAATAGCTTACACCCAGGATAAGTAAATGCTTCTAACAATTTAAGGTACAAATTTTTATCACCAATCCACTCATTCCGTGCAAAGATGCCAAACATATTCTTAGTCCCAGGCTTGTATAACTGAGGATTACCCTTGGCAGTATAATAGGCGGAAATAATGTCTGGTGCGAGTTCATGGACGGATGGTGTTCTAGGTATTGTATCGAAGCAGTAACGGATGTAGAAGTTTTTAGTCTTCCAGGCTGTAGCGCCATCCCAACCTATGGACAGAAGCCAGGAGTTTGGCTTAAGGGAGTGGAAGACCTTTTCAAACATTTCTGACTCAACCACACCTTCAGGACGCAATCGGAAGTCTACCAATGCAATATCATACTCCGCTTCAGGTAAGCCTAATAAAGCAGCCCCCGATGGAATCACAACCAGCCTATCTGCCATATTACGTGTAGCTATATCCTTACTTTCTTTAGCCCTACTCTCCAATTCTACATTCAACTTCGCTGACGCGGCATCCGTCTTTAAATCCTTTAACGCAGATATTAAATCACTCTTCTTCACCCCTTCTAAAGTTGCCATATCTGGGTGTTGCTCAATAAGTTTGGCAGCTTGAAGTTCCAGACTGACAGTTGCAGCTGATACACCTAATAATTTAGCAGTATCCTTCTGACTCCAACCATCTTTATCGTGTGGTGCAATGCGCTCACCATACACTCTAACCTGTTCTTCATGAATTTCCTTTACTAGCAACACCCTTTCCTCAGCCGTCAGTGCCTCTCTATAAAAGTTCTCTGCCGCTTCTACCATTTTGGCGGACAATTTAGTATAGTCCCCAGGCAGGATGTGCACCGTTACGGTAGCCATCTCTAATTCTTTACATGCCCTAAGTCTGCGTTCTCCAGCGAGTAGTACATGCGCTTCACTAATAGTCCTGTCTCTATTCTCATACACCGCTATGGGGTTTAGTAACCCTACCTCTTTTATCGACGCCTTAAGTTCGTCTAATGCCCTGCGGTCAAACTCTTGTCGTGCTCTATCCTTTACGTGTATTGATTCTATTGCTACATCATGTATTTTCATTCTCTAACTCACTTAAAAGGGTTTGCCTATCTTCTATACTTAGGGATTGCAGCATCTCTAACGCTCGTTTTTGTCTTACAGGTGCCTTCTTCTTTTTAACCTTCTTACTAGGCAAAAGCCTATTGTTACGCACCTCTAGAATTAGTGCTAATTTGTCGGTTGGGGATAAGTCTAGAAATGGTTGTCTTAGGGCAGTGAAGTCCATCAGTCTGGTACCCCTGCATCCTTTTTTAGTTTTATAAAGTTTGGTCCGACTTCGTCTAAGGTTATAGACTTAGTTATCAACGCCGAAGTAAGCATCTTTAACTGTCCTTCTCTACTTGCCTTAAGCATAACGGTGATAAGGTCGTCTATTAATATATTGAGGATTGCATCTTGCATACCCCAGGGGATAAGGTCTGTTAAAGCTTTCCGTTGCTCGTGAGTAATGCGGATGGTAAGTCTGGGTGGGGCATTTCCTTTTGCCATACTGTTCTCCTTATAGTTAAGTTTTAAAAGCAGAGTGGGCAGGGATTTGCACCCCGCATGTTGGAGCATTCTACTGCTTCCACGGTCTCCTTTTCAGGCGTCCCCTACTTGGCTTTGGGAATCCGAACAAGCCTCAGTTAAGTCATTTCCTTTACATGAAAGGTTTGCACCATTAACCTAATAAAAGCGTTTACCTATTCCGCCACCACTCTGCCTATTATATTACTTACCTCTACTTCCCTGCGCTATACTCTCTAACCCTATTTTGCTTACCATACTTCGGGTCGTCATCAGTATTAAGTATAGCAAAGCCTGTATTACCGATACTTTCATCGCAAACAGCCTGAGACATACCGGAACTTGTATCTATGTTGAATGCAATATAGAAGTTCATACGTTTAGTCTTAAACCTGTTGGCTGTCTTAATGGTATCACCAAGACTTGCATTCTCGAACAGGACGAAGTCGCGTATCTCACTAGCTGTCTCTTCTTGCGTTGCTTCAAAGGTAACAGCAATCATCCTACGTTCCGGATGTTTCTTACCAGCCTTCATCTTCATACTTAGGATGATAAGTTCATGTTCGCCGTTGGGTAGGAGAGTCTCCTCAAACACATCATCGAAATTCTCCTCAAATACTTCATTGACAAGGTCGTCAACTGTGTCGTCTACAAAGCTTTCCTCGTACTGGGTTTCATCTTTTGGCATCTACTTCTCCTTTTTGATTAGTGGTGGGTTGGTTAATACTACACTGTTAAGTTACTAAAAACTTAATACTCCGCTTTATCCTCCTTTGTAAGTGGGAATTTATTAAAGAAAATGCTGTCGTTGTGTATCTGTCTCCTTATACGTTTTACTATACCGTCTGGAGATTCTCTTGTGAAGTATGCACTAATGTTACAAGTCTTAGTGTCAAAGTTCTCGAAGTGGACTGACGTTCCACCTCTTACTTCCCGTATATCCACTATACTTTGGTGTGGTATATAAGCAATACACACTCTCCTACCACGTGGCGGGTTAATAAACTCAATCCTTATCAGTGCCATCTTTACTTTCCCCCTCCTTTTCTGCTACCTCTAATGGTGGTAAATCCTCTGCCTCTCTACCAGCTTTCCTAAGCAGTGCTTTAACATCAGCCTTTTCGTAAAAGTCAAACTTACCTGCGCCCATCTTAGTCCTTGCTTTATAATGTGCATCGCTGGACGTTTGAAACTTATACTCCATCCCACCTTGTACTCTCGTTGCGTGCATTATATAAATCTCTTGAAACAGTAGTGGAACTTTAACTGTCAATTTACCTGTTATCATCATGTTATAAACAATCCTACCACGTTTCTCATCCTTCTCCGGTAGTAAATGTCCTGTTGCTACTACATCGCAGGGGAGTGTAGTCCAATTCTTTACAATATTGATAAGGTATAACTGTTGCTTTAAATAATGCCTTTGCTCTGGTACATCTAATGCTGACAACCCTGTATTTACCATCACCTTATACATCACTGCATCCCCTAAAGTAGTAAGGCTGTCGATACAATAAGTGCCGATTTTATTAAATATACCGGACGCTTTGAGACGTGTAAAGTGGGACTGATACTCTTGAAACACCTTTGGATTATCCGGTTGCTCCTTTTCAAACTTAGTCATGCGTAGAATCCTGTGACTCTCAATGTCTGGGGTGAGTAATGCACTCTCCGTTCCACTTGGGTCAAAGGAGTCTATAAGGATTGGAGACCGGCAGGTACGTATTGCACAGGTCTTGCCGGAGCCATATTCACCGAGGAGTATCAGTCTTAGGTGTCTATCTTCCTGTCCTACCTCTGCCATGTAACCTTTAAGTAGGAGGTCGAGGGCTTTAGTAGGGCTGGCTTTACGTATCGCCGGACGTTGTAATCGGTTAAGTGTGGGTTTAGATGTTGCAGTGTCGGTCATATTATAACTCCTTTCCACAATGTCGGCACAATCTTACTTCTTTTTTATAAGAGTTACTATGTATAGCTGCCGCTAATATTCCAACTGCGGCTATACAATGTGTACTTGCGGCATTAGGGTTTCCAGCTTTAAGTTCTTTCTCAGCCTCAAGTACTCTGTTCATAGCATACTCAGACTCTATATATAACTTTCTTTTTTTAGTAGTCATAATGCCCCCTTAAAGTCTTTGAGCTTTCTAATAACCTTGTCGACTTCTGTTGCAATACGTTTATTACTGTCCTTCATACAATTACAGTCAGCTTCTATAACATTACCGAAATCTCTAACTTGACCAAAATACTTGCATCTCTTAGCCTTAGTTATACAATGACTACGTCCGATTGGGCAATCTTCTGCTACTATAGTTATGTGCAAAAGCATCACAACGCCTCCAGTCCTGTCGGTTTAAGGTCTTTATATACTTTCTTAGGTTCACCTTTATAGCTCCTTTCCTCACCTTTAATGCAGACAAAGCCCATAGGTGGGTTAGCACAACGGTTTAGTGGGTTGGCGAAGGTGGTACAGATTTCATAATAGGGGCAGAGGCTACCATAATGGTAAGCGCAACTCTCCGTCCGCATGGCAAAGCTTTGCATTACCTTACTCTCTTCACTATCAACTTCATTGAGCATGACGAAGTCGTCCATTAATAGGTCGTACCAACGCATAGTGTTATAATACCAAACTGCCATAGCTTCCTTCGTCTTGGTAACTATTGCCCTATTAAAGGTCGTCCCGCTTTTCTTAAAGAATGCACCTTCTACTATAGCACCGCTTACTGTGTCTGCGCCAAAGATACACTGTGCGGCAAAGATGTACGCTACCATCTGTAACTTCATTTCCCAACTGAATGCCCAATTATAGGTCTCTCTGGTAGAGGTCTTATCATCTATAACCCATAGCTTACCAGACTTATCCTCGGCAATACAGTCTAGTCTGCCAGTTATACCTCTACCTTCTCCGAGGTCTACTGTAAACTCTACTTCTGTCCCGTCTTTCAGAACCGTGTACTCTTTGTGGTCATAGATACGACAATACTCTGCTAAGGCTGTTTTTACTACCTCCGGACTTTTAGCACCCATTTGGCTATCCATTTCAGACGGGATTTCTAAACGTAAGGTTTCTATGAAGAGGTCAAATGCTGCATTGCAACTGGTCTGCTTATGGTCATGAAGGCGTAAATACTCCTTCGCTTTATGCCAGGCAGTGCCGACAGTGAGATGGTAAGATACACCTCCCTCTTCTCTAACCCATTGGAGGACTTGCCGGTAGAAGTAGTAACGGGCACAGAGCATGTAACTTTGAAGTCTGCTTGGACTCTGTATCAGTATTCTTTCGTCTGGAATAAAGTAAGGTTTGTCAGTTGGTATTAGGGTCATTATTTTTTATCCCCCTTTAATTCGAGTAGGGTAGTTTCACACTCAGTTAAAGCCTCTCCCAGTTCAGCATGATCAGCTTTATAACTGGCTACCTCCTTTATAAGCTCAAGGTTAATACGGTGTGCCTCAATTACTTCAGCCTCAAGGTCTATTATTCTATGCCGTGCCTTTGCTAACTCCGCTTGCCAGCGGTTATACATCTTTATATTGTGTACTGCTCTATCACCAGTCATTATAAATAATTTCTTTATGGAGTCTTCATTTATCTTAATCTTGATTGACATTACCTTACTCCCTCTTTATATAAGTGGGGCTTTTATACCCCACCTATAATTGTAATTTATACCAATTTACTTAAGGCTCTTAAGCAAGTCGGCACGTTCCTCTGGAGTCAGCTTGGCAAGAAGTGCACGTGCTTTCTCTTTCGGGTCTTTCGGGAGTCTTATAGCCGCGACACCAGGCATCCATGCAATACCTAACTTGACTATCTCTGCAGTAGGTTTACCTGCGTCAATCAGACTGCGAATATAATCTTGCAGTCGGGTTTTAGCTTTTTGTTTAAAGGAAGAGTAAACTACGTCTTCCCCAAACTTTTTGGTTGCGCCTGGAAGGTTATCACCAAAGTCGAAGGCGAACTTTGCCACTACTCCTGGAGTTTTGCTACTTTTGACTACCACTTGTTCTGCTGGCATACGTTACTCCTTATATAAGGTTTTGTTTATTGAGGGTATGATTAGTAGGGTCTACCCTCTTG
>Ga0307928_10001184_pt1 | contig 19797 bp, 45 predicted proteins | sample AceLakmetagen232_FD_201815 | JGI IMG/M metagenome (GOLD analysis project Ga0307928, IMG submission 201815) | Saline water microbial communities from Ace Lake, Antarctica - #232 | ecosystem: Environmental > Aquatic > Non-marine Saline and Alkaline > Saline | place: Antarctica: Ace Lake... | reverse complement strand
TGGGCACGCTTCGACTATGGTAACAATGGAAGTTGCCGCTCTTGGAGATGGCTGGTCGTATAGATTGGAATGGCCTGAAGGATCGAAGACACAATCAGATAGGACATTCAAGCAGACAGTATATCCACCTGCGACTATGTTTGTATCTGGCATTCACAACGACGGGCGGACGACTCAGCGAACTGAAATAGAGATAACGTTGGACAACGATCCGCCGGTTGGCTATGACCCGTTTGGGCCACTTGCAGACTTCTTAGTACCTGGACAGATTTATGTAGTTGACTGCAATTACCACGAATGGTCGGCTGGATTCGAGTGGTCGCCGCCTGTTCGGGCTGGGTTCTACGATCCTGAGGGAGATCCGTGGAAGATAACTGACGTAGAATGTTGGTATGAGCTTGATGGAGTTCGCATTGACGATCCAGTCTTCACACCGCCGCTCGCTCCGGGTGAGGTGCAGTATCACGTCGGAGTTCCGTTGGTTCCGGTGGTGGGGTATCGGTTAGAGAATGCATTCATCATTTGGCCTGCTGTGGCAAAGTGGGCATATGTTGGAGGCGTGCCGATTCCGATAATGCCACTGCCAGGATACTCACCACCGTGCGATGAGTACGAAATGACAGGCGGATACATTCCGCCAGGTACGATCTATCACATTGATATCACGGTGGAGGACGCTTATGGCGATGTGACTGTATTGCATGTCGAGAAGCCATTGACAGGGCGTGCAGCGTGCGCGGTTACATGATACAATAGAGATCTAAACGCGCTTCTCTTTCGCCTCCTTGAGAGAGGGCCGAGCGGCTCTGGCTAACGCTGGGGCCGCTTCTCTATTCGGTTTTTCTAAATCTATTGACTTCCTCTCCATGTTTTGTTATAGTATGGCTATGAGAACACAACAGGAGGCAACAAAGATGAACGCATACGAAATTGAAGGACAGAGGTACGAAGGCAGGAACGAATACGAAGCAGTCAAAGAAGCATACAAGATGGCGAACGGTTTCGAGCTTGTTGGGTACGTCGGATATGGAACCTGGCGATACAATGCAATCTTCGCAAGCGGTGAAGCAATCGTTACCGTGAAGCGAGCGAGTTAATCAGGACACCGAAGCCCCGCCACATGGCGGGGTTTCCTACAAGGAGGCAGGACGATGAACAAGCGAATAGATGCACTGTGGAGAAAGGCAATACGAGAAGGATGGGACTACAAGAGATACTGTGACGAATACCGCATGATCTTGAGAGGCGAATCATGACTCGACCAGAGCTAGTAACGCAGATCCAGCAACTAGAGCGCAAGGCAGAGGATGCCGCAGAACGTGGCGACCTAGACCGCGAGTATCAGTACCTTGACAGGGCAGAGGAGCTTGAAGGCACATTGAGCGCGATGGGAGGCGAATGATGGAGACAATCGGCAAACGGATCAAGGAAGCAAGATGGTCGGCAACGCCAACGCAAGCTGAGATAGCGATGCGAGATCCTGGCATCACTCAGAAGGAACTGGCTAAGCGCGTTGGATGCACGGCGCAGTACATCTCGAACATCGAGAACGGGACTACGCCTGGCATGAGGACGATTGCCGCGATTCAGAAGGCGTTGAAAGTGAGGCTCGTGAAATGACAGCCAAGTATACGGGCCACGAGGTTAAGCATCATCTTGCAGACGGGACTGAGGTGCTCTGGAACCGCGTCCAAGGCTACTCAGTCGAGGACCATGCTAGTATGTGCCTTCGTCCGCTGACAGAGCGAGAGGCGGAAGAGGTCGCGCAGATTGAAGATGACGCCGCGTTCGCTGATGAGTGCGAGCGAGACAAGGTTGCGAGTTTGCATCAGACGGATTTGTGGTAGCGATGAAAAGCCAAGCACCTAAGCGCGGGAATCGGAAGGGAAGAATTAGCAAGCGAATGAAGCGCGGTAAGGTTGGCAGTAAGTTGAATCGCAAGGAGGAATGATGGGCGATACATACACGAATCATCACGGACAGGCAAGCGATAAGTTTGAATCGTATGTTCCTGAAGGGATGAAATACGCAGTTCTCAGCATTAAGAATGGCGACACTACAAACGCTATCACCATCTTCACGCCGAGAGGGTTGAACTGTGCAGCGGATTATCTGAGAGAGTTTCGAGACGAGATCGAATCTGCTATCGCCGAGCTTGTCGATCTTGGGGCGGTGGAAGAATGAGCAAGAACTTAGCAACGTGGGAATCGTTATGCCGTCCGCCGGAATCCGCGCTAAAGAAAATCAAAGGCGGTCGCTTGAGCGGGATGACAGACATCAACCCTCAATGGCGATTGAAGATGATGACTGAGCAGTTCGGTCCAATCGGAATCGGATGGTACTACGAGATGTTGGATCGTTGGACAGAACAAGGTTCGCCATTACCTGCGGTCAAGCCGCAAGAGCTTGGCGAGTTCATGTGCTTCGTCTCCATCAATCTCTACATTAAGAATGGCGATGAATGGTCCAAGCCTATCTTCGGCCTTGGCGGGTCAAAGCTATTCGAGAAAGAAAAGGACCACTTCTACAACAATGACGAAGGCTACAAGATGGCGCTCACAGATGCGCTCAGTGTAGCGATGAAGGAACTCGGCATGGCGGCTGACATCTATCAAGGTCTGTGGGATGGCTCGAAGTATAGAGATGTTGCGCCAGTGAAGCCAGAGGATAATGCGCAGATCAAGGCGATAGCCGAATGGCAAGAGAAGTGTGGGCCAGCCTGCACGAGCGTCGGAGCGGCAAAGAAGTGGTGGGAGAAGAACAAAGAACAGATCAAGTCGGACTGCGGAGAAGTTGGAGCGGCTGATAGCGTCTATCCTATGTGGGCAACGTACTACGAACGCCTGAAGGCTGAGGCCGATGCTTCAGAATAGCCACGCGCAATACTCAGATGAGTGGTGGGAGGCGCGGCGCGGTCTCCCTACCGCCTCCCAGTTCAGCCGGATAGTGAAGGGCGACGGTTCGCGCTCTACGCAACGCACGGCGTACCTCTACGAGTGCGCGGCGGTTCGTATCACCGGCATCTACAAGGCGTCCTTCTCATCCGCAGCGATGGACGAAGGCACGGCGAGAGAAGCTATTTCGCGCAAGATTTATGCGATGGAGAAAGAGGTGATTGTTGATGAGGTTGGATTCTGCATCAGCGATTGCGGACGATACGGCGCGAGTCCTGACGGAATGATACTGAGCGATGGAGGCATACTGGAGTTGAAGAATCCATCGGCACATACTCACGTCGGCTATCTCATGAAAGGAACTCTACCGTCCGCATACAAGCAACAGGTATTCGGAGAGCTACTTGTGACGGGATGCGATTACGCAGACTTCATGAGCTACTCGCCGGGGTTGCCGCTGTTCATCGTGCGCGTTGAGCCTGATCGTGAATTACTTGCGAAGCTGGAGGCGGCGCTGATAGAGTTCAGCGAAGAGCTAGACAAAGTGTGTGAGAAGATTCAAGGAGGCAAGTGATGATCTATCCTGACTGGAAAGAGATCGAGAGAGTTGACCGTGAGTTGAATGACTACTTCAAGGCCAACGCGCCAGAGCATTCATACTTTCTGACTGTCGCATTGCACAGGTATGACCACATGTATCACGTAATGGAGCCTGCGGTGTGTACGCTGTCTGTCATCGGTCTTGGGCTTGAAAACGACTGCAACATCCTCGCTTGCGCACCGTCTGATATGCTGGAAGGCGCAAAGAATATCATGGCACAGGTTCAAGGCGGCGCGTGATGGCATTCGCTCTCATTGAGAAAGTAACATGTAAGGCGTGCGGGGATAGCTGGACGCGGGAGGTTTACGAGGAGCTGCGCCCGGTGGACGCGTCGATCGGATGGTGTCCTAGTTGCGGAGAGGAAGGTGAGTGCGATGACCAGTGAACATGAAGACAAGATTGCTGCCCAGCGTAGATACTGCAAAGCGAACGACGTGCCTCACTTCGCACACTCGCAATGCGTGAACTGTGGTAAGCGATGGACTAGCAAGTACACGCTCGATGAAGCAGAGACAACGCACATCATGGCTTGCCCGTACTGTGGCTGGTCGTGGATTGACTAATGATGTATAATCTATGTGCGAAAGGCCCAACCCGTGGGCCATTGCGTCCGTCCTACAGACGGCGCGGGCCTTCGCACTAACTTACTGTAGGAGGTAAGGATATGACAAAGGCAAAAGATGTATCACTCCCTAGCGAACGATGGCTACAGGTTGTTGGCTATGAGGGATGGTACGATGTCAGCGATCATGGCCGTGTACGTAGAATGATGCCAGGGAAAAGCACCTATGTTGGCAAAGTTTTAATAGCACAAATAAACCACACCACCGGATACCCAGTTATATGGCTACACGTAGACGGATCAACTCAAATGGAGAAAATACATCAACTCGTAGCCGCTGCGTTTATAGGGAATGTGCCAGATGGGAAAGAAATAAATCATCGCGATGGAGTCAAGACAAACAACATGGTGAACAATCTCGAATACATCACAAGATCAGAGAATATTCTTCACGCGTTTAGGAGTGGCCTTAAAGTTCCATCTCGTGGCGAACGCCATGGCATGTCTAAATTAACATGGGAAGACATTGCGACGATAAGGGGGTTACCTGAATCAGAATCGCGTCGTTCAATAGCTAGAAGATATGGCGTCGCGCACTCTACGATCACTAGAATAATAAACAATATAGGATGGAAGGAGGAATACCATGGCGACTAGAGGTATTTTACGAAAAGTCTGGGATAACGAGAAGAACTGGGGCCTCGTCATAGACGTAGATGATCACGGCGAGCACAAGCTCACGCTCTGGGATAAGAAGTACGCCGGTGTTGACTCAGAGAACAGCAAGTCCATCTGCGACTGTCACGCTTTCGTCGGCAAGCGAATCGTCTACACGGCGACGAAGGGCGCGTTGAAGGATAAGGAAGGCCCGGAAGATGGTGAACGCTGGGGAGCGACTGTCACGGAGATCGAGCTTGAGACATCCGCTGAGAAGCCGTCAGAGCCACAGCAGCCGCCTGAGGACGTTGAACCAGTACAAGTAGCGAACACCCAACGACTAAGCCGACTAGGGCTTGAGGCCGTACAAGCAGATATGCGAGCGCATGAGGCACGGGCGGCGTGGTTCGCGGAAGTTGAGAGGTTGGTGAAGGAACAATGAACGCCGAAGACTTGATACGTGAAGCAATCGAGATCAACAAGGAAGACGACCTTGGAACACTTGGCGTCCGGTTAGATGAGTGGGCGGTCAAAGCGCGTGAGTTTCTGGGATAAGATATGAGGAGCCATCGTGGGCTACGGCCCGAATCAAACGAAACGGCATAGGTGTCGGGGCGGTGGCTGCCTCAACTGTTAAGGATTACTTAACAGTTGGAAAGCGAGGAGGTAACATGATTCAGCGAATAGGTAGATGGCTGCGCGTGTTGTTGCAGCGAGATAAGAAGCAAATCGTAGTCGTGACGCCGCCATTGCCAGGGCCGGACAATGGTGTCTACATCACCGTGGCAGAAGCGAGAAAGATCATCAAAGCCAAGTTAAACGTCGCGCCACATCTGGCAGACGCAATGTTTTATTGCCCGTCTGTTCAGTACGTCGAGGGATTGCTTGAGCAGGACGAGCTAGACAAGATGATGTACGCGCCAGAGAGCTTCGACTGTGACGACTTCGCGTGGATTCTCAAAGCACGTTTCTGTATAGACGCGTATAAAAACGGACAGCGTAGAGCTGCGCACGCTATGGGCATCATCTGGGGAGAGTTCCCGCATCCGCACGCGATCAACTGGGTGATCACTGATGACCAAGTTCTGCGCTTGATAGAACCTCAGACTGACTGCTGGAAGCTGCTCGTAGCCGGCAGTAAGGTTTACATGATGGCCGGATGAGCAAGCTAGAATCTGACTTCGCGTTCGCGTTAAAGGCTATCGGGTGCGAGATGGTACGCGAATACCAGTTCCATCCTAGCCGCAAGTGGCGTCTTGATTTTGCTTCTGTGGCTGAGAAGGTCGGAGTTGAGGTGGATGGTGGAGAGTTCTCAGGTGGGGCGCACTCGAGAGGAGTCGGGATGGCGAACGACTACAGCAAGAGAAATTCTGCGACGGAGATGGGCTGGGCGATATTCCAACTTACGGGAGCGATGTGCAAGTCCGACCCCGTGGGATGGGCCACGAGGATCAAGGCTGTAATCGAGGCGAGGAGGTAGTGATGGCTTGTGAAATCTGCGGACGGTCTAGCTGTACAAGGTGCTTCCATAGCATAGAAGATCAAGAACGATTCGACGCTCGGAAAGAAATGAGCGATGACGTAGAAACACTGCGCGAGGAATTGCAATCCTCTCAGGAAACAGAGGTTGAGCTTAACAAGCTGATTGATTCATTACGAGAAGAGATCGGTGTATTGGAAGAGATGTTGCCGTCGTGATGGGCTTTGCTCAAACGATGTGATCGTGTATACTTGTGGAGTGGGCGGGGAGCCGGAGCCTTGCTTGCAAGTCGCTTCAACTTTGGGGTGACTCGCCCACACACTCTACCAAAGGGAGATGGTAATATGAATAGCATAACGATTGACGAAGAGTTCAAAGCACTAATCCCCCCACTATCTGAAGAAGAGCATGAGTTATTAGAAAGCAGCATCGTCGCTGACGGTTGCCGCGATCCACTTGTCCTATGGGATGGTGTTCTGATTGACGGCCATCACCGCCATGAGATATGCACGCGGCTAGGCATCGAGTTTGATACGGTTGAGATGCCTAACATCGAGACTCGTAACGATGCGCGGCTGTGGATTATCCGCAACCAACTGGGACGGCGAAACCTTACCAACTATCAGAGGGCTGAGTTAGCATTGAAATTGAAACCTGCGATTGCTGAGAAGGCGAAAGAGAAACAGCAAGAAGCTGGCCATGACAAGCTTTGTCAGAATTCTGATGAAGCTATAAATACGAAGAAAGCAGTCGCAAAAGCTGCTGGACTATCTCACGATACTATTCACAAGGTGGAGGTGATAGTTGAAGGGGCGACGGAAGAAGCGAAAGAACGGCTACGCTCTGGCGAGACATCAATCAATCACGAATATAACATGATAGCAGATCGTCGTAAGATCGATCTCGTACACGTATCATACAACAGTGGCAACAATGAGTGGTATACGCCGCCAGTATTTATTGAGGCATCACGTACTGTCATGGGCGGAATCGACTTAGACCCGGCATCTTCGATACGCGCGAACTCAATAGTCCATGCTGATGAATTCTATACGCAAGAAAGCGACGGGTTAATACAGGAATGGCATGGGCGAGTATGGATGAATCCACCGTATGCGCAGGATCTTGTTAAACGATTCACTGAAAAGCTACTGGAAGAATTGCAGAATATAGAGCAGGCTATTGTGTTGGTGAACAATGCGACAGAGACAGGATGGTGTCAATCTCTTCTCTGTTCTTGTGTTGCAGTATGTTTCCTGCGCGGACGAATCAAATACCTTGACGCTAGTGGCGACCAAAGGAATACACCGTTGCAAGGACAGGCAGTTATGTATTTCGGAGACAGGCAAGAGGTGTTTGCAAATGTATTCTCTGAGCTTGGGCAGGTGTTGATTCATGGCTAATGGAGATACAAAAATTATCAATGAGGACTACATAAGCCAGATTAAAGAATTCTCTGGGCTGCACTTTGGATCTATAACTCCCACAGACATCGACTGTTTCTTTGATTTCGGAGATAAGATATTCATCTTCATCGAATTAAAATATGGAAATGCAAAGCTACCATTCGGGCAGAGGCTTGCATTGGAACGGCTATGCGACGCTTGTGATAGTGAGCGCAGGAATAGTTGCCTCATTATCGGTAGGCATACAGCGAAGAAAGGCATGAAGATAGATGTTGCATCTGCGATTGTGTCGTCTGTCAGATGGAAGAGGAAATGGAATCCATGGACAGACAAAAACGATACAGTAAGAGAATTGATTGTGAAGATCAAACAATGGGACGGCGCTCATAATGCCAGCTAAGAACACGACACGCCGCGAACCGTGGAATCCATTACTCAAGGGCTATCCGTTCAGCGAGAAGGTCAACGCAGTATCGGTAGGCGCTGAGACTCTGTTCACCCGTCTAGTAGCTCAAGCAGACGACTACGGCAACTACTACGGCAACCCGAAACAGATCCTCGCCTATCTCTACGGGCATCGTTTCGCAGCAGGGCACGTTACCGCTACGGATACGGGCCGTTGGCGGGCCGAACTCGTATCGAACGCGGTCGGACCACTTGCAGCCATCTATGAAGTCAATGGCGCTGAGTACATCCATCTGCTGAATCCGAGGCGGCGTTTACGTGAAGATGTTAAGGCGGATGAGAGGTTCCCAAGAGAGCCAGCAAACATACAAGAACAGGCGACTTCAGAACACGTAACGAGAACGGGCCGTAGACGGGCCGTAAACGGTGCGCTAGACCTAGACCTAGACCAAGATGCAGACCTAGACCTAGACCAAGAAAAACACTTACTCGAGAAGAATGAAAACGAACCATTAGAAAAAGTGCTTACTCGCCTCAACGAACTCAGAAAAGAAAGCTGGGAGTGGACAAAGTACAATCCGCTGACATCGAAGCACAAGACGAACACAGAACACATCACCGCGCTACTGAATGATGGAAGCACGGCAGATGAGTTGATTATTGTGCTTGAGTACATCGCTGCAAAGAACAAAGGGCACGAGCCATCGAAGCAGTATTTCAACTGTATTACACCATTCAGGCCGAAGCACTGGGAGAATAACCTTGCTATGGCAACTGACTGGGAGGCTAAGGGGCGTCCTGCTTCTAAGCCATCTGGCAACGGGAGCAGCAACGGTGGCAAACGCCCGATAGACACAGGAGGCTACCGTCACGGGCGCGAATCGTTCGCAGAATCACTGAAATGTGATAAGGTGGAATAATGGCGACAGTATTTGAAGCGCTATCATTGCAGGGAATCAGGTTGTCGCATCTGCGTCAATTGTATGCCTATATCTGTACTCGCGATGAGGAAGGATGGTATTATGGGAATCGTGAACAATTAGAGAAAAGACACAATGAGCTAATGGAATGGATTGGAGCTGCAGTAGAACGCGCAGAATCAGAAGGCGTCGTAATGCCAGGGAGGAAGAATGATTAGCGGAACGATGATTGGTGAGAGATACGATAACACGAGTTTCGATACGTTCAACGCAACGAAGGCGAACAGCAACGCGCTCACGGCTTGTCAGCAGCTCGCAGAAGGTAAGTCGGATGGCGTTATCCTTTGCGGCCCTGTTGGTACTGGGAAGACGCATCTGCTGATCTCGATGATACGGAAGTTCGACAGCCTGCGTTCGTATACGCCTGAAGGAGAAGTCGGCGAGACGATAGAAGTGCCACCGATTGCAGAGTTGATGGCCGGTACATATAAATCGACTAATACAACATCGCCGTATCTTTCGAGCCGAGAATTGAAGATCGTTGCCAAGATTCACTACTGGATGATCTTGGATCTTGCGAAGGCTTTACGGGACGATGCGCTTGATAGCAATGCCAGACTTACTGAAGACTGTATGAACTGCCATCTGCTCGTGATAGACGATTTGGGCCGTGAGAAGCACACGGAGTTCCTAGGGCAAGAGATGGAGCGGATAATCGACTTTCGTTATCGTCAAATGCTACCGACGGCAATTGCGACAAATCACAAGCCGCTGGAACTGTTTGACGTGTACGGCGAACACATGATGTCTAGGCTAAGGCAGTCGTGCAAAATCGTCGAGGTGCTTGGGAATGACTATCGAAGGGGGGCGTGATGGTTTGCCTACGACTGAAGAGCGACAAGCTACCAGATGGCTTCGTCTGTGGTTTCGAGCCGATCTACGAGTACGAGGGCTACCTGTTCGAGGTGCATCACTATCACGGGCCGTGTCCGCTGCGCAGATCCGACCATGATCCACGGATGAATATACCGCGTGGGTTTTGGGATATGTGGGAAAGGTTCAAGGCGCTATCGGATGAAGAGAAAGCCAAGTACAAGGAGGTACGATGCCTGACAAACGCATAGGCACAGTTGAAGCAGCGCGGATACTAGGATGCTCACTTACCCATGCCAGAGAGTGCATGAGAGGCGCAGGCGCTGATATACGCCGAGAGAGGCGTAAAGGCAACCCCTGCGTCCGCATGACGTATCTGAAGTCAGAGGTCGAGGCTTACGTGAATGATGTGGATGCGTTCGAGAGAGCGCCGCGCCATAGCAAGGCTGATGAGACACGTAAGCTTGTCGAGTGGGCTGATGGCTTAAGGAGATGGCCGTCAGATAAGGCGATCAATGAACGCACGAGCGACGTATACAGGGTGACGGACGTGGAGGGCGTGATTGATACTCGCGTGTTCCGGCTCAAAGATCCACGGCCTGCGGATAAGACTGCGGACAGATATTTGAGGGCGTTGCGGAATCCATCGATGGTGCGTGAGGGCACGAACGGAATGAGGATAGCATGAGGAGGAGATGATGATTAAGGCTGCATTATGCGGGTGTGCGATTGGCGCGATTATCGGCGGGATACTTGCTCTGGCTATCATTGGCGTGTTCTGTCTTGCTGGTATGGGAAGCCTATGATGTCACAGAAATCCGACATCCTCGCCGCGCTTCAGAACGGCGACAAGCTATCACGTCTTGACTGCTTGAACCGCTTCGGATGCTTTGAAGCCCCTGCGCGGATCACCAAGCTAAGGCAGGAAGGCTATCCAATCGAGACTGAGACGATCAGTTGGGAGACAGAGCGGGGCGAGAAGAAGTCGCGTGCGCAGTGGAGCTTGAATAAGACGGGACAGCTAACGCTGGTTTGACTCTCGCGGCTGGCCGTGTATAATGTATACAGCTAATAAGGAGGCAGCATGGATGCAGCGACAGCACGACAGACATGCCAGGATTTCGCTAACAAACACAAAGTAATCTTCGATGACGAAGGTGAATGTGGCATCGGGCGCGAATGCGTTGGTTTCAACTATGGAGGGGCGTGGGTAGATCATAACCCCATTAACATGGCTACTTACGAGGATATCCCAGAACTGGAATGCGAATCAGCATACCCGCCGGGCGGTGTTGACGCTTATCACAAACATGATTGCTTGGCTGTATTAGGGCGCGGCGACGAAGCAATCGTCCAACTTGCACGATGGGTTCTCAGCATGGAATCAAAAGGCAAGGTTGAGATTGTTGAATACTCAACAGGTGCAACAGGTATGCAGGCGTTGGTGACTGGCGCATCTTCCAAAGCGGTTATGGTTCGCTGAAAACGCAACATCATGGAGGTGAGAACGTGGCAGCAACATACAGGCAATTCCCGCTACGACTCAACACCGATAGCGACGCTGACGTAATCGCCTATCTGGAATCAAGAGCGAACAAGAACGACACGATTCGGCAGGCGTTGCGGAAGCAAATGAAGAGGGAACTAGTAAGGTTCGATGATGGGTTCGAGTAAGCAAGGAGGCGTGATGGATACCGTAGAGACTAAGCAATTAGCGAAGCCTGTTGAGCGGCTTATGAATGTTAGCGTAGAAGTGGACCCACCTCACTACGCGTATGGATACAGTAGAGATCCTGAGAGAATCGCAAAGAGCCTAGAAAGTTGGGCGAAGGATCTAGTTGATTTCGTGCGCGATCATCGAAGCCAGGATAGCCTAGATCTTAACGTAGTACGCGATGTCCGTAAGGTGTGTTCTCTATGCGGGCAAGATTGGGAAACGACACCTCCTGACGATGACGATCCAAACGAGACGTGTGCATGGTGCGGCGCTCCTGTTGGTATGGAAGGCGTCTAATGCCCGTTAGCGCAGATGCACGTAAGAAAGTAATCGAAGCCAGCGGCGGAATGTGTGAGCTTTTTCACGACGGTCCCGTAGAAGGCTCAGTAATCATGCACAAGGATCACGCAGGCATAGGCGGTATGCCTGAGGGCGCAGACTGCAACGATCCTGACGTATTGTTATACGGATGTCCTCAGTGTCACGACCGACTCGATGGCCGCTCAGGACACAACCAGCCGCTCATCGTAGAGTTCAGCCGCAGCGCAGGCGTGCTTGAGCTGGTCGATGAGGAACGCCGCAAGATCCCGCACGATCAGATATTCTTCCATCAGTGGCCGACGTGGAGAGATGCCGTCGAGGAGTATCCATTGTTGGCTGACGCTATCCGCCGACGGAACGAGGCCGAGTTCGACCTAGCGAAGTCCATCGCTCACTTCCGCCCTAGCAAGAAGACCCCTGAGCTATTCAGAGTTTGTCCGGCTGTCAAGCAGCTTCAACATGCGGACTTCAGGACGTTCCTCTCTCTCATCGGCATGACGTTCTCAGAGGCGACAGAGCTATTCCCGATTGGCGATTGGCTGAACGATGGCGGGATGGATTCTGTGCGCGGGTTGGATATAAATGCAATCGACGCCTTGCGCCAGGCTCCAGACGAAGAGGTAGAGCGACTGCTTGGATTGACTGCGACGTTGCCGAAGTTCTATGACGAGGTAGACAAGGTGCGCGTTAAGAAGTCTGGTAAGCGTTCGCATTACTGGCAGTGGGATGAGAAGACAGGGAAGCCGACGGACCTTGGGCTACATCACATCACGCCAGATGTGGCAGAGGCGTTCTTGCTGTTCAAGGGGAATCTAGTAGGGAGGAATGATGGGTAAGACAATAGCGGTTGCAATTATCGTAGCATCTGTGCTTTTGTTAGGAACTGGATGCACCAGGAATGTCGATTGGACGAAACAGCGTGCGCCTCAAGCAGCGGAGCAGGCAGGATTTGAGATTATCGGATATGAAGGATACCAGTGGTCTGTCTTCTTCGGGGGGGACGTGTGGTACACACTTAGGCGCACAGAAGACAACGGCATCATTTATCATGCCTGCTTTGTCAGGCGTCCATGGACTGACGAAATCCACATTTATGAATTGAAGGCGATTGACGCATTGAAACCATAACGAGAAGGAGGGGATTCATGAACGAACGAATCGCAAAGCGTTTAGGATGGTTCAGCCGGAACAACGTATCGACATGGTACTCGACGCCACTAGGCACAAGGACAGCGACGCCACCTGACTTCAGCGTAGATTCTACCGAGATGCGCGGTGTATGGCACGGGATGCGCGGCGTAATCGAAACGCTACGAGATAAAGGCGAACTCGATGCGTTCACCGAGGCGTTGAAGGTAAGAGCGATGAAGACGCGCAAGACGAAGAAGATCATGTCCGTGCTAGACTTCGGCGCGTACTGCCTGACGGCGACGCCTGCTGAGCTTACGGCGGCGTTCATCATCATGCTAGAGGAGGAAGACAATGTGGAAGAAGGTTGATCGCTTCGTAGGACGGCATATGAGCCCGGTCAAGTGGACGGTATTCTGGGTCGCTGCTATAGCTGGCATCTTCTGTCTCATGGTGATCGTTGGATTATCTGGCTGGCTATCAGTGCTTATTCCTGCAACCGCGATCTGCGCGTTTATGATTGCAGGGAATGCGTCGAGGATAAGGGGGAAGTGATGAATTTTTGGAAAGACTACAGATCGTTCAACGAAGCAATGAAGGCACTTGATAAGATGCGACCAGATCCTAGCGTGTCAGATCTAATGCAAGATCAGATAGCGATAGCGATAGCGAAGATGTCTGTGGCTACGGCGTTCGAAGTCCATGAGGCATACGACAGGCTTGGATCATGGGACGAGGTTATCGTGGCAGCAGAGAAGACGTGCGAAGGATGGTCTATGTTTGTTGCTGTTGGAGACATTCTTAAAACGCGTCTAGCAGACAGGATTGATGAGGCTGGCAGAAAGGGTGCGAAAGCTGGCATCCTGTTACGCGAGATCGCCGTGGCGTGCATGAAGTTAGCTGATGAATCGGACGGTGAATGATGAAAATTCAGATCCTGTCTGTGACGCCAAGCGAACCTTCAGAGATTATCGAATTTGAAGGGATGGACTGGAATCTATTTAGCAGATCCGCCAGAGGGCATTGGATGTGTTGCATGAATAGCTCTTGGGAAGAGATGGGAGAGTTTGAAGAAGGGGAGCGATTGTATCAGGAGCGCAAGAAGAGGGATGGCTGATGGGCTGCGTAGTCACAGACCTGACTGCTATGAGATTCGGAAGGCTTACAGTCGTCTCGATGGCTGGAAGGAATCGTCATAGGCAGTCATTGTGGAATTGCGTCTGTGATTGTGGGGGCGAGGTAATCGTTCAGGGGTACGACCTAACATCGGGCCATACATCCAGTTGCGGATGCCTCCGTATAGAAGTCTTAAGGGCAAAATTTGGGATAGACTTGACGGGCCGAACATTCGGCCGCTGGACTGTCGTTGAGAGGGCTAGTAGTACGCGATCCGGTAGTCCGAGGTGGAGATGCGTATGCCTATGCGGCACCGAGGCCTTAGTGGGAGGCTATAATCTGCGGCACGGTAGAAGCCAAAGCTGCGGCTGTCTTCACAAAGAAATCATGTCATCCAGAACAGGCGAGTTACATCAAGCATGGGACCCGTGCCTGACTGATGAAGATCGACAGGCCACTCGCAAGTACCGAAAGTACTACGAATGGCGCAAGGCTGTCTATGAACGCGATGAATACACCTGTCGGAAATGTGAAGCTATCGGCGGCAAGTTGAACGCACACCATCTTAACGGGTACGCATGGGATGAAGAAGGCAGGACTGAACTCGATAACGCAAGGACACTATGTGTCAGTTGCCACAAAGAGTTCCACGCGCTATACGGTAGAGGGAAGAACACCAAGGAACAGTATTACGAGTGGGCAGGGGGAGAGTGAATGATGGAGATTTTCTGGAAACTGTTCGGAATAGCTTCAATCATCTTCGCTGTGTTCGGCGGGATGGCGCTTTGCATGGACGTTGCTGGGAGGAATAGGAAGTAATGCGCCGCCCTAATGGCTCGTGGGAAGATGTTGGGGAATTCGATGTGAGAAAAGGGGGAATGATGGAAGGAATTAGGAGTTTGGATGGAGTTGATGTTGGAGATCTATACACAGACACGAGACTCAGGAAAGAGTGTATGGAGGCGTGGCGCGTTGATTCTTTCTGTGCTCTGCCGACAATCCAGTTGACCAATACGCAAACGAAGCAAACAATCAGAGGCGCTGTTGGGAGTCTGATGTTCAATACGTTCGTTCGGCTTACGCCAGAGGGGGAATGATGCGACGCTTCAGAGGGCTTAGAGGCAAGCAGCTTGCGTGCTTCAGTGAGATAGCACGAGGACGGAACGAGCGACACCATCCGAGGACGCTGGCTGCGCTGGCAGAGAAAGGGCTAATCGCGTTCGAGACGAAGCGGTTTGTTCTCGACGGACTTGGAACGCTATACCTCGACGTGCCGTATGTGCCAAAGGAGATACATCAAGATTGGTGTATCTGGCGTGCTGATAACGGGACCAGTATTCCTACGCAGAATGATGGCGCGGCGTGGACGTACAAGGAGGAATGATGAAGGAATATCATAAGATTCAAACAGTATTCAAGCGCAACCCAGACGACAAGTACAAGACGCTGCTTGAAGGGCAGTTTAGCCGACCAGAGTTTGAGTATCTTGCTGGCTGCCCGTGGATATTTACCGAGAAGGTAGACGGAATGAACATCCGCGTGATGTGGGATGGCAGCAGTGTCTCATTTGGCGGGAAGACGGACAACGCGCAATTGCACATGCACCTAGTGCAGCATCTACGGGACACATTCACCGAAGAACTAATGCTAGAAGTATTCGGAACTGAAGGCGGCGTATGTCTTTATGGCGAGGGCTGCGGAGCGGGGATTCAGAGGGGTGGCGGGAACTACTATCAAGACAAGAGATTCGTTCTATTCGACGTGCGCATTAGCGAGTGGTGGTTGCAGCGTCTCGACGTTGATGGTATAGCTGAGAAAATGGGCATACCTTGTGTACCAGTGATAGGGGAAGGAACTCTATGGGATCTTGTAGCTGCCGTGAAAGATGGCATTGGATCTACATGGGGCCCGTTCATGGCTGAAGGAATCGTAGCACGGCCATCTACTGAGCTATGCGCACGCAACGGACAACGTATAATCACGAAACTGAAGACAAAGGACTTCATGGGCGATGTCTAAGCGCGACTGGCCCGAAAACGACGCGCATGTCAGGCACAAGAACCGCTGCCGAGCGTGCGGCGAAACGTTCCTTGGCTATAAGTGGCGGCATATCTGCCGTCAGTGTATCGGAGGTGGAGATGACGAAGCTATCAAAGAGACAAGCGGAAGCTCTGAAGTCGTGGTGCGACGGCGCGGTGATTAGGTACGCGGCGGTCAGGGCGCGGCGAGAGATCGGTACGGCGTCAACTGTGGCGTCGCTGTGCAAGCGTATGTTAGTTGCTGAGATACCTGGCGTGGATGCTGGATACAAGCTGACGGTGTTGGGCGTGGATGAGCTTAGGCGGCGTGGGTTCTTTACGCGGCCAGTTGGGAAGGCGTTAACTGACGGCCAGATTACTTGACATTCGTTGTGTAAGTTGTTATAGTTGGTTTATGAAAACAAAGGAGGCAACAACGATGAACGGCAACATGTACAGAGTCGTGAGCAAAGATCGAGTCGCTAAGGTTCATTCAACTAGCATGGAGATGGCGGTGGCTCAGTTCAAGAAAGTTGACCTATTGAATATCAGCCATGACCCCACGAATGGCCAAGGAACATTCGGGCTGTTCGGAATTGTCGATGACGATGGCAACGAGACTGACGAGATGATAGCCGTGTGGAAGATCTGATGGGAGAGTATGGGGAGTTTCTAGACACTAAGCGCATCCAGTTCAGATCGAGCGGACGCACAGTAACTGACGAACAGATAAATAGCTTCCTATTCCCGTTCCAGCGTGATCTAACTCGGTGGGCTGTTCGCAAGGGGAGAGCCGCTGTCTTCGCCGACACTGGACTAGGCAAGACGTTTATCCAGGTAGAGTGGGCGCGATTAACTGAGTGCAATACGTTGATCGTAGCTCCGTTGAGCGTAGCTAGGCAGACAGTGCGAGAGGCGAAGAAGATAGACGTTGAGGTGCAGTACGTCAGAGAACAGCCATCCGAGCATGGAATCTACATCACAAACTATGAGATGATAGACAAGTTCGACGCGTCGCAATTCGGCGCTGTTGTTCTCGATGAGTCTAGTATTCTGAAGTCGCTTGACGGGAAGACACGAGGGAAGCTGATAGAGATGTTTGAGGATGTCCCTTATCGGCTTTGCTGTACGGCAACTCCAGCCCCAAATGACATAGCGGAGATTGCGAATCATGCAGAGTTCCTTGGCATTATGTCTAGGGTTGATATGCTCGCTTCGTTCTTCGTCCACGAGTCGAACAAGAAGAACGCGCAAGGATGGCGGATAAAGGGGCACGCGCAGGAGAACTTCTACAAGTGGATGGCGTCATGGGGAATGAGCGTTCGACTGCCATCTGATCTAGGATATGAAGACAATGGATTTGTACTGCCTCCATTGACGATTGAGCCGATATACATGGATGCTGGATACGTTCCTACTGGGATGCTATTCGTTGATGAACTCAAGGGGATTCAAGACCGCGCACAAGTTCGCCGCGAGACTATCGGCCCGAAGGTTGAAACGGCTGCTAGGATCGTGAACGAGAGCGATGAACAGTGGATCGTATGGTGCGGATTAAATAACGAGAGTCACGAGATGGCTAAGGCGATTGATGGCTCTGTTGAGGTTCAAGGTAGTGACTCACTAGATTACAAGAGTGACCAACTAGAGGCATTCCAAGAAGGGAATATCCGCGTTCTTGTGACCAAGCCAAAGATAGCTGGGTTCGGGATGAACTTCCAGAACTGCCATAACATGATGTTTATCGGGCTGTCAGACTCATGGGAAGCATACTATCAGGCAATCCGCAGGTGCTACCGATTCGGACAGACTGAGCCGGTGAATGTGAATATCGTGCTTGCCGACATTGAGAAAGAGATATTCGCAAACGTGATGCGCAAGGAGGCGCAAGCCAAAACCATGACTGAGGAACTTATCAAGAACGTCCAGCAATATGAGAAGGTAGAGATTGAAGAGGCATCGTCCGTAGAATTCAACTACGCCGAATCTGAGGAAGTCGGAGAAGGATGGAAGATCAAGTTGGGAGATAGCGTGGAACGTCTGAGAGAAATAGATACGGATAGCATCGGGCTGTCCGTATTCTCTCCTCCGTTCTTGTCGCTGTATACGTATAGCCCGACTGAGCGCGATCTTGGGAACAGCAAGACTCCTACAGAGTTCTTCACTCACTTCCAATACATCATTGACGAGCTGTTGCGGGTAACTGCTCCTGGCCGTAACTGTGCCGTACACGTTGCGCAGGTTCCAGCTACGAAGATCCACGACGGCTATATTGGATTGAAGGACTTCCGTGGTGATGTTATCCGGGCGTTCGATGAAAGAGGATGGCAGTATTATGGAGAGGTGTGCATCGACAAAGATCCGCAGGCGCAAGCAATCAGGACGAAAGCCAAGTCGCTGATGTTCGTTACGCTCAACAAGGATTCTGCTGCTCTTCGTCCAGCGCTGGCAGATTACGTACTAGTATTCAAGAAGCCCGGAGATAACGAGAATCCAGTGACTCCAGTTGAGGCCGGAGAGATGACGAACAATACGTGGATCGAATGGGCACGTCCTATCTGGTACAACATCCGAGAGACGAATACGCTAAACGTGCGAGTAGCTAGGACGGAGAAGGACGAACGCCATATCTGCCCGTTGCAGCTCGAGACAATAGAACGGTGCGTCAAGTTGTGGAGCAATCCAGGCGACTTGATCCTCGATCCGTTTGCTGGCATTGGATCTACTGGCTATGTCGCCATCGAGAACGGGCGAGAGTTCGTCGGGATTGAGTTGAAGCCTGAATACTTCGCCGTGGCTGTCAACAACCTATACGCGGCACAGAACGCGGCTAAGCCACTTGACCTATTCTCTGCGCTTGAGGAGGGAGACGATGCAGATCCACAAGCAGATCGAAGCTGAGATCTATAGCGCCAGGGAGAAGTTCCCATCGTTTCATAGCCAACACGAGGTATACGCTGTCATCCTTGAGGAGCTTGACGAATACTGGGAGTGTGTCAAGCACGACAAAGACGGTAGCGCAGAGTTGATCCAGGTGGCAGCGATGTGCGTTGCTGCGATAAGGGAGTGCAAGTGAATAGAGATAGAGCGCAGATGATGGCACTAGGCAAGCGTATACACCAAACCGCTGTAGAAAAAGGCTGGTGGGAGACATCGAGGCAAGCGCCAGAATGCATAGCGCTCATGCACTCAGAGCTATCTGAGGCGCTTGAGGCGTACCGTGACGGCAATCCTATATCAGAGAAGATAGCGCCGTTCTCGCAGATCGAGGAAGAGTTGGCCGATGTGATAATCCGCATACTAGACTACGCAGAGCATAACAGCTTTGAGATAGAGAAGGCTCTGAATGCGAAGATGGCGTACAATGAGACGCGGGAATATCGGCATGGAGGAAAGTTGGCATGAAAGGAGGAACCATGAAGAAGCTAGTAGAAGTTCAAGAAGTAAGCGGAGAGGGATTGGATGCACTAATGGGAGAGGTGGTTCTGCTGATGTGCATGAACTATTTCTATACTGGAAAGCTGATAGGCGTGAACGAGACGTGCGTTCTGCTTGAGAATCCAAGCGTCGTATACAATACGGGGGAATGGTCGGCTGGTGCATGGAGTGACGCGCAGCGAATGCACTGTGATGAATTGTATGTACAGACTTCGGCTATCGAGTCGTTCTGCAAAGGACACAATGATTAAGTCTAGGCGG
>Ga0307928_10001183_pt1 | contig 19803 bp, 15 predicted proteins | sample AceLakmetagen232_FD_201815 | JGI IMG/M metagenome (GOLD analysis project Ga0307928, IMG submission 201815) | Saline water microbial communities from Ace Lake, Antarctica - #232 | ecosystem: Environmental > Aquatic > Non-marine Saline and Alkaline > Saline | place: Antarctica: Ace Lake... | reverse complement strand
AAAAATGATTTTTGGCGGGTTTTGTCCAGCGAAGGAATTAAAAAAATTGAAACTGAAAAAAAGACTTTTGACCCTAATTTAATGGATGCGGTGGCAATGGCGGAAGGGGAAAATGATAGGGTAATAGAAGAAGTTACTCCTGGCTATCTTTATAAAGGACGCTGTATTCGACCGGCTCAAGTGAAAGTTGGCGCCGAAAAAGCCTCTTGACATCATTTGGCAATCGTGATAAGTTATTGCTAGTTATATATGACAGAACAAAAAAAGACCGCCAAAATATCCGGTAAAATTATTGGCATTGATTTGGGAACAACTAACTCTTGTGTTGCGGTAATGGAGGGTGGCAAACCAATCGTTATTCCTACTTCTGAAGGAGGGCGATTAATTCCTTCTATCGTTGCTCCCGAGAAAAATTTGGCGGGAGAATCGGCTAAACGACAAATGATTATTAATCCCCAAAACACCTTTTTTTCTATTAAGCGATTAATGGGTAAACGTTATCAAGATGATTCTGTTCAAGAAGATAAAAAGTGGCTTCCTTATAAAATTGCTTGTGGAGAAAATGATTCGGTGGTGGTAGAAACAAATGATGATAAAAAATTTACCCCGCAAGAAATTTCCGCCAAAATTTTGCAGAAAGCCAAAACAGATGCGGAAAGTTATTTGGGTGAGGAGGTAAAACAAGCGGTTATTACCGTGCCTGCTTATTTTGATGATGCTCAACGGCAAGCAACCAAAGAAGCAGGTGAAATTGCCGGCTTAAACGTAGCTCGCATTGTTAATGAGCCGACTGCTTCTGCTCTAGCCTACGGTCTTAATAAAGATAAAAATGAGAAAGTAGCCGTTTTCGATTTAGGGGGCGGTACTTTTGATATTTCTATTCTTGAATTGGGCGAAGGGGTTTATGAGGTTAAAGCTACCAATGGCGATACTCATTTGGGTGGTGATGATTGGAATAGGGAAGTTGAAAAATTTGTGGTGGCGGAATTTAAAAAAGAGCAAAACGTGGATTTAACAAAAGATGCTCAAGCGATGCAGCGTATTAAAGATGCCGCCGAGAAAGCCAAAATTGAACTTTCTTCTTCTAATAAGACGGAAATTAATTTGCCTTTTATTACCCAGGGAAGCGAAGGCCCACTTCACCTTAATATTTCTTTAACACGTGCTAAATTGGAACAGCTAACCGATAAATTGAATGAACGGCTAATGCCACCGGTAAAAGCAGCTTTGAAAGACGCTAAATTAACTATTTCCGATATTGATGAAGTTCTTTTGGTTGGTGGTCAGACGCGAATGCCTAAAGTCCGCCAGCAAGTAAAAGATTTTTTCAAAAAAGAACCTAACAAATCGGTTAATCCCGATGAAGTGGTTGCTTTGGGGGCGGCGGTGCAGGCTGGTGTTTTGTCGGGCGAAGTTAAAGATGTCGTTTTGCTGGATGTGACGCCGCTTACTCTAGGAATTGAAACAATGGGAAGAGTGGCGACACCCTTGATTGAGTCTAATACAACCATTCCGGTCGCCAAGTCGCAAGTTTTTTCTACCGCGGCCGATAACCAAACTAAAGTTGAAATTCATATTGTCCAAGGAGAACGATCAATGGCGACTGATAACAAATCGCTAGGTCGTTTTATTTTGGATGGTATTCCATCGGCGCCACGAGGTGTGCCTCAAATTGAGGTTACTTTTGATATTGATTCTAACGGTATTTTAAAAGTGATTGCCAAAGATAAGGCGACTGGCAAATCACAGCATATTACAATTAAAGGCTCAACTGGTTTGTCGGATGAAGAAATTGAAAAAATGACGCAAGAGGCGAAAACTCACGCGGAAGAAGATAAAAAGAAAAAAGAACTAGTTGATAGCAAAAATAAAGCAGATAATTTAATTTTCCAATTAGAAAAGAGCCTGAAAGAGTTAGGCGATAAAGTGAATGGAAAGGATAAAGAAGAAGCTCAAAAACAAGCAAAAGAATTAAAAGAACTAATTGCTAAGGAAGATATTTCTAAAGAAGAAATTGAGAAAAAAACTGATCAACTAATGACGATAACCCAGAAAATAGGCGAAGTGGCTCATCAACAGAAACAAGCCAAAGAAGAAAAAAAAGAAAAGGGAAAGACAGAAGAGACGAAAGAGAAAAATGATGATGGCGAAGTGGAAGAAGGCGAAGTAGTCGATTAAAGTTAATTTTTAATGAATGATTAATATTGGGCGCTGTAAAGCGCCTTTTTGTTTATGAATGACAGCAAGGATTATTATCAGATTTTAGGGGTAGAAAAGGGCACTTCTGATAGCGAAATTAAAACTGCTTATCGTAAAAAAGCACTTCAATGGCATCCGGATCGTAATGATTCGCCGGAGGCAGAAAAGCGATTTAAAGAAATTAACGAAGCTTATCAGATTCTTTCTGACAAAAAGAAAAAGCGGATTTACGATCAATTTGGTTCTGACGCTTTTTCAAATGGTGGTTATCAGTCATCACGTCAAGGGCCTTTCAATTATAGTTATCGTTCTAATGGTGATACTGGCGGTGGTTTTGTTGATCCCTTTGAAATTTTTGAATCTTTTTTTGGCGGTCGCTCCCCCTTCACGTCATCGTCGGCGAGACGTCCCGGTTATCAAATTACCGTTTCTTTTAAAGATGCTGTTCTGGGTGGTAAAAAAGAAGTAAATATCAATAATAAAAAGAAGAAAATAAAAATACCGGCTGGAGTTAACAACGATTCTCGTATTCGTTTTCAAGATTTTGATTTGTTTATTAAGGTTTTGCCTGATAAGAAATTTTCTCGACGGGGCGATGACTTAATAGTGACACAAGAAATTTCTTTTAAGAAAGCAGTTTTGGGAGGAGTGAGTGAAATCAAAACAATCGATGATCAAACAGTAAAATTAAAAATCAAGCCGGGGATGGAATCAAACAAGGTAATGCGACTACGCCGTTATGGCGTGCGCCACTTAAACGGTCGTGGTCGAGGTGATTTATATATTAAATTTCAAGTAAAAATTCCCAAAAAACTAACACGTCGGCAAAAGAAATTGATTGAGGGACTGGATTTATAAAAACTTTTTATTCGAAGAAGCGAATAATGGTAGTATTATCAATTAATTCTTGGTGCCATTCTTGATATTTTTCACTCATTTTTTGCTTTTGAAGATTTTCGATTGCTTCGTCTTTCTGATTGGCCTTGTCTTTGTCGGCAAAATATTGACTGTTCTCTTCAATAAATTTATCAATTTCCTCGTCAGTAATTTCTATTCCCTCACTTAGAAACTTTTCAATTTTAATTTGATCTTTGATTTGTTTTCTAAACTCTTCTTGACTGATTCCCTGCATTTCAAGAGCTTCTTTTAAATTTAAACCACCTAAATTTTTTTCTGTTTCGTCAATTTTTTCTTCAATTTCTTTTTCTGACGCTTGAATACCAGCCTTTTTAATTGCTTTGTCAATTAATTTTTGATCAATCAATTGGCTTAGAGTCGATTGGCCATACTGCCGACTTAGAGTGTTGTTAAACTGCCATCGCCAAATAGGCTGTTTGTCGACAATGGCAACAATGAGCCAACTTCTTTTGAAGTAAATGCCCGTTAGTAAGAGTATCGCAATTAAAAAAAACCCGGCTTTCTTAAGGTCAATTTGTTTAATTTTTTGCCACGTTTTCACTGGCAGTTGAGCCAATACTTTCTTTTTCACCATTAAAAACATTTTAACATAAGCGATATTGATTTTCAATATCGATATTAACCCTTGTTCAAATTGACTAATTTCTCTTTTTATGCTAAATTAATATCAATTAATGATCTAATTAATAAAATTAATTAATTTGGTTTTGAGCATTGAAGGGTGGGTGATCCACCCTTTTTAAAACTTAAATAAATAAATTATGGCAAAATTAAAAAGAACAGAATTTTCTACTGCTGTTGCGGAATTAGCTAAAGAGCGAGGCATTAAACCAACGATAGTGATCGATAGTATTGAAGAAGCTCTCTTGGCGGCTTATAAACGCGATACCGAAGCCACGGGACAGTATCATTCTGATTGGCAGTACGAGGTTGAGCTTGATGATGTTAGTGGCAGTGCTAAAATATTTGGTTATCCGGAAGAAAAACCAGATCAACGTCAGGAAGTAACCCCACCTGATTTTGGCCGTATTGCCGCCCAAGTAGCCAAACAGGTAATTTTACAGAAAATACAGGAAGCGGAAAAGTCAGCTATTATTAATGATTATCGTCAAAGAGTCGGGACAATCGTTTTGGGAACAGTGATCAGGAAGAAAGAAGAAGAATCTATTGTGGTGGATATTGGACGAACTCATGGTATTTTACCGCGCACGGAGCAGATAGAAGAAGATTATTCCATCGGTAACAAATTTAATTTTTATATTAAAGAAATTAGTGAAGAGGAAGGTGTTCCTTCACAAATAATTTTGTCACGCGCTAGTGTAGAATTGACAAGGGGATTGTTTGAACGAGAAGTGCCGGAAATTAGCAATGGTGCGGTAGAAATTCGCGCTATTGCGCGTGATCCGGGTTGGCGTACAAAAGTGGGTGTTTTTTCTACCCGTCGTCGGATTGATCCTGTCGGAGCCTGCGTCGGTCAAAAGGGAGTGCGAGTAGCCGAAGTGATTAAGGCTTTGGGGGGGGAGAAAGTTGATGTTATTCAATATAACGAGAATCCAAAGCAATTTATTGCCGCTGCCCTACTTCCGGCCGAAGAATTATCAATTGAAATTGATAAAGAAAACAAGATTGCTCGGGTTATGGCTGATGAAAATCAACTTTCTTTAGCAATTGGTAAAAACGGCCAGAATATTCGACTTGCTTCTCAAATATCAGGTTATCAAATTAATATTCAAGAGAAAAAATCTGAAAAACCGGCTGTCAAGAAAAAAATAAAAAATGAAGCAAAAGAAAAATGATCAATCCAAAAATGCCTCTTCAATCGCTCGCCCGCCGATAGTTACTTTAATGGGTCATGTTAATCATGGCAAAACATCATTGCTGGATAAAATTAGGCATAGCCAGTTACAGTTAAAAGAAGATGGCGGTATCACTCAGCACACTGACGCTTATCAAATTTCTTACCAAAACAAAAAAATTACTTTTATTGACACTCCCGGTCATAAACTTTTTAAACAAATGCGAGCCAGGGGAGCCAAAATAACAGATTTAGTTGTTTTGGTGATTGCGGCTGATGAAGGTATTATGGCGCAGACGAAAGAATGTTTAAAACATATTCAAGAGGCTAATGTTCCCTATCTGATTGCTTTGAATAAAATAGATCTTGCTTCAGCTAAGCCCGAAGAGGTGAAAAATAAACTGACACAATTTGGTGTGGTGACGGAAGAAAGAGGTGGTCAAGTAGTTTTGGTGCCTGTTTCGGCCAAAACAGGTGAAGGAATAAAAAATCTTTTGGAAATGATTTTGTTGATGGCAGCAATGGCTGATTTATCAACGCCAAAAAACGCTTCTTTGGAAGCATTTGTGGTTGAGGCAGGTATAGATAAAAGATGCGGACCAATTGCGACGGTAATTGTTAAAAATGGTTTTTTGACGAAAGGGCAAGATTTAGTTTGTCAAGGGCAGCGTTTTAAAGTAAGGGCTTTGTTTGATGATCGTCATCAAGCTATTGATAAGGCTGTTGCTAGTCAACCGGTCTTATTATTAGGCTTTGACCGGTTACCCCAAACAGGTGATTTGATTTTTTCGGCGCAGGAGGATAAGGGGGGACGGGAAGTCAAAGAAAAGACAGCGGCACTTAAAGATGGGATAGGCGGTAACGATAAAGAAACTTATTTGCGTTTAATCATTAAAACCGATACTCAAGGAACGAAAGAGGCAATTATAAATAGCCTAAGTGATCGGGAAGATTTAATGATCGTCGCTGCCGCTACTGGCGATATTAATGATGCTGATATTTTTTTAGCCTCTTCCAGTCAAGCCGAGATAATGGGTTTTCATGTTGGCGCTAATAGAGAAGTAATGGATTTGGCTAATAGAGAAGGGGTGGTTATTAATATTTTTGAGATTGTTTATAAGCTAATAGAGATGGTTGAAGAAAAAATTGCGACGGAGAAAGAAAAACGTCAAGAAGAGGCTATTTTAGGGAAAGCGGAAATTGTGGCTGATTTTACTGTTCCTGTCGGTCGGGTAGCGGGAGCGAAAACAATAACCGGGGCGATTGAACAAGGAGCAGAAGTAACTATTTTACGTAACGATAAAGAATTATCTAAAACAAAGATTGTTTCGCTTAGACATAAAAATAACACGATTAGAAAAGCAGAAACGGGTCGAGAATTCGGTGCTTTATTTTTTCCTATGGTTGATTTTGCTATCGGGGATATGATAATATATGAACAACCTGAGGATATTAAAAAGAAAGAGGAAAAAGGTTTATGAATAAAAAAAATTATCCCTTTTCAGCTTTAAATGCCTGGCTTAACGAAAGAAATGATTTTTATCTGCTTCTCCCTCATCAGCCCAAACTGGACCAAGTAGCCGCTATTTGTTCTTTGGCTTCTTCCTTGAAAAAAAGTGGTCAATCAGCGCAAGTGCTTGCTCCCAAAGCAATTCAAGTGAAATTCAATCAAATTTATGGTGTCGATAAAATCAGTCATCAACTAAGAGGACGCAACTTTATTATTGATATTAATTATCCCCTTGAAAATGTCGAGAAAATTAATTGGGATGATAAACAAGATAGTCGAGTAAGTTTGATCATTCAATCCAAGCGAGGTGTTAACCCTATTGAAGAGACAATGGTTTCTTTTAATAAGAAGGGGGGTCAAATTAAAAATATTATTAGCTTAGGTATTAATTCTGCTAGTGAGCTTAATCAAATTTTAAAGCAAGTGACGGGTGAAGAATTCTCGCAATTGCCGCCGGTAGTGAATATTAATAAAGGAGGAGATTTTTTTGGTGAAGTAAAAGTGATTGATAAAGAGGCCTCTTCCTTTTCTGAAATAGTTATTGCCCTAATGGAAGGGCTGTCGTTTTCTCTTGGTCCAGATGAAGCCAATAATCTTTTATTGGGACTTCAAGCCGCTACGAATTCATTTTCAAGTGAACTAGTCAGCGCCGATATTTTTGAAGCAGCCGCTTTTTGTTTAAGAGCTGGCGGTCAGTTGAAACATTCTTCTTCAAGTGTTAAAAATGAGAATTTTAACAAGCCGAAAATTTATCGCGGCACTTCTGCTTAATAATTTACAGTTTCTTGCTTTTTTAATACCAATGGTGTTAGAATAAGAATTAATTAAAAAAGAAAGAAGATTTGGTGGTAAAAGAATAAAGGGTGAGTCTTCTGTGGTGATGATAAAATTATTTCATTGAGTAATCACATTTTTATTTTGTTATGGCTTTAGATAAGGACGAAAAAGAAAAAGTTATTAAAAAGTATGCTGTCAAGAGCGGTGATACTGGTTCTTCAGAAATCCAAGTTGCTCTTTTATCAAATCAAATAGATAAATTGGCCGATCATCTTAAGATTCATAAAAAAGATATTCATTCACGACGCGGATTACTGATAATGGTTTCAAAACGGCGGCGGCTTCTCAAATATTTGCATGAGAAAGACCAAAAACGTTATGCTAGTCTTCTTAAGAAAACAGGTTTAAGAAAATAGAATTATTATGTCAAAAATTATTAAAAGAGAAATTGAAATTGGTGGCCGCTCACTGAGTTTTGAGGTGGGACGTTTGGCCGGGCAAACCGATATGGCTGTTTTTGGCCAATATGGTGAAACATGCGTTTTGGTAACGATTACTTCTGGTGGCCTTAAACCAGCGATGGATTATTTCCCTCTTCGCGTTGATTATTTAGAAAAGTATTATGCTGGCGGTGTGATTAAGGGTAGCCGTTGGGTTAAAAGAGAAGGCCGACCTTCTGATGGGGCTACTTTGTCAGCGCGGTTAATTGATCGTTCTATTCGTCCTCGGTTTGCTAAAGAATATATGGATGAAACCCATGTTGTCATAACGGTTCTTTCGATTGACAAAGATAATGATCCGGTTTTATTAGGAGCCTTAACTGCTTTCGCCGCTTTAACCTTTTCTTCTCTTCCTTGGCAAGGACCTTTGGGCGCGGTTTCAGTTGGTCAAGAAGGAGATAAATTTATTCTTAATCCTACTACCAAGCAGAAAAAAACTTCTAATTTAGATTTATTGGTTTCTGGCACCGGCGAACGAGTAGTGATGATAGAGGGAACTGCCAATCAAGTGCCGCGTCAAACAATGGCAGAAGCAATTGAATTTGGTCAAAAAAACAATGTTAAGTTAATAGCTTTTATCAAAAAGATGGATGAAGAAATTGGCGTTAAAAAGATTTCTTTTAAAGAGAAAGAAACAAAAATCTTAATGGAAAAAGTGGATAAAAAAATTCATAAAGATTTAGAAAAGATTTTATCGAGTCAAGAAAATGTGAAAGAAAAATTTTTTGATTTGAAAAAAGTTGTTGTTGAAGATTTCGAAGATGAAAAATCAAAAGTAGTGGAAGAGGTGATAGAAAAGCTTTTTAAAAAAATGATAAAGAAAAACCTTTTAGCTGGTAAAAGGCCAGACGGTCGTAAAATAGATCAGGTCCGACCGTTAAAAATAGAACAAGGGGTTTTACCCCGTACGCATGGCAGTGCTCTTTTTTCTCGTGGCGCAACACAGGTTTTGACAATTACTACTTTGGGGCCGCTTTCCTTGAGTCAGACAATTGAATCCGCTGAAGGTGAAGAAATAAAGCACTATATGCATCATTATTATATGCCCCCTTTTACAGTAGGAGAAGCCGGTTATATTGGCGGACCGGGTCGACGAGAAATTGGCCACGGTGCTCTGGCGGAAAAAGCTTTGGAACCGGTTTTACCGGAAGAAAAGGATTTCCCATATGCGATGCGTTTAGTTTCAGAAGTAATGTCTGCAAATGGATCTACTTCGATGGCTTCAGTTTGCGGTTCCTCGCTTTCGTTAATGAATGCCGGAGTACCCATTAAGGCGCCAGTGGCCGGTATTGCCATGGGAATTGTCACCGAAAAAATTAAAGATGGTGAGAAATACCAAATTCTAACTGATATTGCCGGTATAGAAGATTTTAATGGCGAAATGGATTTTAAGGTCACGGGAACAGAAGAGGGGATTACTGCTATTCAACTTGATGTCAAAAATAATGGTTTAACCGGCGCTATGGTGGCAGAAACATTAACATTGGCTTATCAAGCTCGTCATCATATTTTAATGGAAATGAATAAGGTTTTAGCTAAACCCCGGAGTGAAATTTCGCCTTATGCGCCGCAACTAATTTTATTGAAAATTGATAAAGAAAAAATTGGTGATGTAATTGGGTCAGGGGGAAGAACAATTCGAGAAATTAGTGAAAAAACTAATTGTGAAATTAATGTTGATGATGATGGCCAAGTAACAATTATGGGTAAGAAGAAAGAGGCCATCCAGCGGGCAGCCGATTGGATTAAGGGTTTAACGACAGAGCCGGAAGTGGGGAAAGTTTATCAGGGTGAGGTAAAAAGAATTGAATCATTTGGCGCTTTTGTTGAAATCTTGCCAGGACAAGATGGCTTAGTTCACGTTTCTCGTATGGCGGATGGTTTTGTTAAGGATCCGCATGATGTTTTTTCTGTTGGCGATAAGGTAAAAGTGAAGCTTTATGAAATTGATGATCGTCATCGAATTAATTTGACAATGATTCTTGATGGTAAAAGTGAAAAAAAGGCCAATTATTCCAACAATAATCGCAGTGTTCATAAAGACAATCGTCAATCCCATAATAAAAATAAACCTTCTGTGGATCGCTTTGCTCATTTCCGCACCCTTTCTAAACAGCGGGAAAAAGGCAATTAACTTCATGCCTGAAGAATTAGTTTTTTAATTCCTCTTTATGGTAAGATGTTTTTAAGATGAAAAAAGTATTAGAATTAGCCGAAATTGAAAAATTAAAGAAAGAAATCTCCAGGACTCAATTACCGCAGGATTTAAAAGTAAGCGCCAATTCTTTAGTAGAGAGACTGTCGGTCACAATGCGTTTTGGTAGTTTTTCCCAAGAATATCAAACGGTTGCTTCCTATATTGATTGGATTACTCATTTGCCATGGGAAGTGAAAAGCCAGGGTCAATTGGATTTAACTGAAGCAAAAAAAATTTTAGATAAATATCATTATGGTTTGAGTGATATCAAAGAAAGAGTATTGGAATATATGGCGGTGATGAAGCTGAGAGCAAAGACTGGTCAATCCGCTCGAGCGCCCATTCTTTGTTTGGTAGGATTGGTGGGAACAGGAAAGACAACATTGGCGCGTTCGATTGCTGAGGCAATGGGTAGAAAATTGATTCGTATTCCTTTCGGTGGTATTGAGCGAGCTTTTTATTTACGAGGGCGCTCACGAGCTTTTCCCCAAGCGGAGCCGGGTCAAATTGTTAAAGGTTTACGGCGTGTCCAAACACTCAATCCCGTTATCCTTTTAGATGAAATTGATCGTATTGCCAAGGATGCTAAAAGCGCGGTTATGGGAGTGTTGGTAGAATTATTAGATCCGGAGCAAAATGATCACTTTGTTGATTATTTTGTTGACTACCCGATTGATTTATCGCAGGCTTTTTTTATCGCTACTTGTAATAATACGCGGGGGATTTCGCAGGCAGTTTTGGATCGGCTGGAAGTGATTACGATGCCCTCTTATACTGACGAAGAAAAAATTACTATTGCCAAGCAATATTTATTGCCTCAGGCTTTGGAGAAAGCAGGTTTGAAACCAGAAAATCTTGTTATTGCTCCTTCTGTTTGGCCCAAAATTGTTCGACCGTTGGGTTATGATGCCGGCGTGCGGACGTTAGGAAGGAATATCGTTGATATTTGTCGTCAAGTAGCGAAAGAGATTGTTACTGGCTCGAAGAATCACTTTGTCATCAACGAGGAAAACCTAGCTAGTTATCTTAAAAGTTGGTAATAAAATAAAAAATGAATAAAAAAGAGGAAGAATTAGCTCGAATTGCCGAAGAGATAGCGCAATGTCAAAAGTGTCCGTTGTATAAAACGGCCACTAAACCGGTCCCCGGTCAAGGTAGTGCTGAAGCAAGGGTTATCTTTATTGGCGAGGCGCCGGGTTATTATGAAGATCAAAGCGGTGTTCCTTTTTGCGGGCGAGCGGGTAAATTGTTAGATAAAATGCTTGTTCTAGCCGGACTAAAGAGGGAAGACGTTTTTATCGGCAATATACTTAAACATCGACCACCCGGCAACAGGGATCCAAAGCCGGAAGAAATAACTGCTTGCCGCGGTTTTTTAAATAGGCAAATTGCGGTAATAGAACCGGAAATAATAGTTACTTTAGGGCGTTTTGCGATGAATAAGTTTTTACCGGAAGCGAAAATTTCGCAAGCTCATGGGCAATTTCGTTTTGTGGATTATAATGATAAAGAATATATTTTGTTTCCTGTTTATCATCCGGCCGCCGCTTTGCGCCGTACTAGTCTTAAAGAAACAGAAGAAGAAGATTTTAAAAAACTAAAAGAATTTTTGTTTAAGTTATCTCAAGCAAATTCTCCGGTTAAGGAAGAACTTGTTAAGAGAGATGATAAAGAAAAACAAATGAGTTTATTGTAAGATTATGCTAGCAATGACTGATAATAAAACTTCTCACCAATTAAAATTAATCTCTCTTGGAGGTTTTGGTTTGGTAACCAAGAATATGTTTGTTTATGAAACGCCGGAGGATATCGTTATTATCGATTGTGGTATGGGTTTTCCTGACGAAGAAATGCTCGGGGTAGATTTAGTTATTCCCGATATTAGTTATCTTAAAAATAAAAAAGATAAAATTAGAGGGATTATTCTTTCGCATGGTCATGAAGATCATATTGGGGCAACGCGGTTTTTACTACCTCAATTACCTCGTGTGCCGGTTTTTGGTTCTAATTTAACCATCGCGTTAGTGAAAAGAAAATTAAACGAAGTGCATGTTGCGGCCGATTTAAGAATAATTGATCGCCGCCAAACACTTCACTTGGGAAAATTTAATATTGATTTTATTCAAGTCGCTCATTCCATCCCGGAAACACTTCACATATTTATGACAACGCCTTATGGCAATATTTATCATGGGACTGATTTTAAGTTTGATTGGACACCAATTGATGGCAATCAAATTGAAGTAGAGAAAATGGTCAAGGCCAGTGAGACGGGGGTTGATTTGATGCTTTCTGATTGTCTTCGTTCCGAGCGGGAAGGTTATACGCCGTCAGAGCAAACATTGGTGGAAATATTTGAGCGAGAGATAGACAAAGCCAAAGGGCGTTTTATTGTGACAACAATGTCTTCCAACATCAGTCGTCTTAAAACCGCGATTGATGTCTCATTGAAGCATGGGCGAAAAATTGTTTTGGCGGGTCGTTCTATTAAAGAAATTGTTAAAATTGGTTGCCAATTAGGCTACATTCATTTGTCGCGTCAACAAGAAGTTTCTCCTCGCCAGATAAGCAAGTATTCTCCCGATAAAATAACGATATTAGCGGCTGGTTCTCAAGGACAAACAGGTTCAGCCTTAGATCGGATTGCTTCTGGGGATCATGACAGCATTAAAATTCGACCGGACGATTTTGTTGTTTTTTCAACCGATTATATTCCTGGCAATGAATCTTCCATACAGTCTTTGATTGATTCTATTATGAAGCAGGGGGCGACTGTTTCCTATATGGACATTATTGAAGATTTGCATGTTTCTGGTCATGGCGCTCAACGGGAATTATCGCTTTTAATGCATTTAGTAAAGCCACGCTATTTACTGCCTATTGGCGGCGGTTTTCGTCAAATGAAACAATATGCTTTATTGGCTCAGCGCAACGGGTATACTAAAGATAAAATTTTATTGCCGTCTTCTGGTGATATTATCGGCCTAGAAAATGGCAAAGCGAAGATTGATGGTCATGCGCAGACGCGAAATATTATGGTCGATGGCCTGGGCGTTGGTGATGTTGGCAATGTTGTTCTTAGAGATCGGGATGTTTTGTCAAAAGAAGGGGTGGTGGTGATTGTTCTGACCTTAGATAAAGAAACTTTAAAATCAATTGTTAAGCCGAAGGTTCTTAGTCGAGGTTTTGTTTATGGCGAAATTGAAGATGGTCGGGAAATTCTCCGTTTAGCGGAAGAAGAAATTGGTAAGATTATCAATAAGAGCCATCAAGGTAACAATGTTAAGCAATTAAAATATAAGATTCAGGATCAGTTAGAAAAGTTTTTTTACAAAACGACTGGTCGTCGCCCAATGGTTTTAATAATTGCTATTAGAAATTAAAAAGTGCTTTATTCGAAGGTTTTTGGCAAAACCAATAAAGCTTCTTTGCGAGAAGCCCAATTTGTCAGTCATCAATTGCTTTATCGAGCCGGTTTTATTAGAAAAAGCAAAACTGGTTATTATTATTTTTTGCCACTGGGATGGCGAGTTCATCGCCGCATTGAAGCTGTTATTAGGCAAGAAATGAATGTCGCTGGCGCTCAAGAAATGCTTGCTCCTACGCTTCATCCGATTGAATTATGGCAGGAAACCAATCGAATAAATGCGGTTAATTTCGAATTAATGACGACCAGCGATAGAAGTGGAGCGAAATTTGCCTTAGGAGGAACGGCCGAGGAAATGTTTGTTGATTTGGTGCGGCGAATGCATCTTTCCTATCATGACTTGCCGTTTAATATTTATCAATTTTCCACTAAATTTCGTGATGAATTACGGCCGCGTGGCGGCTTATTGCGAACGCGGGAATTTATTATGAAAGATGCTTATTCGTTTGATGATAGTCAAAAAGCTTCTCGAGAGGAATATGAAAATATGAAAAAGACTTATCGGAAAATTTTTAATCGTTTAGGGTTATCGACATTGGTGGTAGAGGCTGATAGTGGCTATATCGGTGGTGATTATTGTCATGAATTTATTTTTCTTTCTTCAGTCGGTGAGGACACTATTTTTACTTGTTCTCATTGCTCCTACCAAGCGAGTGAAGAAAAGGCTATTTTCCAAAGACAATTCAAAAATCCTAAAGAGAAAGAAAAACCTTTTCGGATAAGTGGCCAACCAGAATGGGTATGCACCATGGCTGATAATGTCAAACACTATGGCGAACCACTTTGGCGTTATTTAAAAAATGTTGTTTATAAAGATAATCGTGGTCGCATTATTATTGCTTCTACCCGTGGTGATCAAACGGTTAATGAAGCCAAATTGAAAAATTTACTAGGAGTAGATTTTTTAGAACCGGCCGGTGAGAAAGATTTAATAAAAATAGGAACGCGATCGGGTTGGGTTAATTCTTGGGGTCATCGGGGAGTAGTTTATGTTGGCGATTTGGGTCTAAAAATAGTTAAAAATTTTATTGGCGGTCAAAAAGAAGAAAAAACGGATGCTGTTAATGTTAATTACGGCCGCGATTTTAAATATAAAATTTTAGGTGATATTGTTAATGCAGAAAATGATAATATTTGTCAACAGTGCGGTCAAGGAAAATTACAAAAAAAGAAGGGCATTGAACTGGGTCACATTTTTCAATTGGGTCGGCATTATACTGATTTAATGAAAGGAGCTGATTTTGTTGATAGTAATGGCGAGGCGAAAGCTTATTATATGGGTTGTTATGGAATTGGTTTGGGTCGAACAATGGCGGCGATAGTTGAAAATAGTCATGACGATCAAGGTATTATTTGGCCTAAGGCGGTTACACCTTATTGGGTTCATTTAATAGGAATGAAAGGCGCTTATGCTTCGGCGAAAAAGTTTTATCAGCAATTAAGGGCGGAAAAAATTAGTGTTTTATATGATGATCGATTGACTGTAAGCGCTGGAGAAAAATTTGCTGATGCTGACTTAATTGGTATTCCTATTCGATTAGTGGTTTCACCAAAAACTGGCAATAAAATTGAATGGAAAGAAAGAATAAAGAAAAAAGTGATATTACTTCGATATAATGAAGTAATAGAAAAGTTGGAGGAGTATTATAAGGAAAAATAGAAATGTTTTTAAGTTTGAATTAGTTACTGATTATTAGTTGTTGAATTTATATGGCAAAACGTGGTCGGCCCAAAAAAAGAAAAATAAAAATTGGCTTTAAAAAGAAAACAATTTTTTCTATTATGGCTATTTTTTTAGCGGTTTTTTCTTTGATGACCTTGTTTTCTTTTTTACGGCAAGTGGTTATTCTTGCCCAATTAAATGATTTGCTGAAATATTTTTTTGGGTGGGGAGCTATTTTAGTTCCCTTTTTATTGCTACTTTTAAGTTTATTTTTTTCTCGTTTAAAAACCCCTTTAACAAGTTGGAGTGTTTTAATTGGCTTTTTCTTATTTTTCTTTTCTGTGGCCAGTCTTGGTCAATTAGGCGCTTTGGGAAACTTTTTATGGCGGCAGTTGAATTTAAAATTAGGCGTTGTAGTTGCTTTTGCTATTAATATTTCGGTTTTAGTTATCGGTTTAATCGTTTTATTTGACACTTCTATTGAACAAATAGTAGCGGTAATAAAATCAATAGGAAGGGTAATTGGGGGTTATTTATTTATGGGTAAAAAAACGGAAAAAGGTCAATATCAAAAAGCAAAAAAGTTGGGGTTTGTGGGTGAGAAGGAAAGAAGAGAAATATCCGGCAAGGAGATAAAATCCATGGTGAAAGAACAGAAAGAAAAGAATATGAAAATTGCCCAATTGTCAACGCTAAAAATAGATAATTCCTCTCCAACTATCGGCATTCCCGGTGCTACTCAAGGTATTTGGCGCTATCCCCCTTTGAGTCTTTTAAGCGATAAAGTGGGTGGGAAAGCAGATCGCGGCAATATCGAAAAGAACGCCAGTATTATTGAGAGAACGCTTGATTCTTTTGGCATCACGGCTCATGTAGCGGAAGTTAATCCTGGTCCGGCTGTTACCCAATATGCCATTGAGGTTGCGCTAGGAACGAAACTTTCCAAAATTACCAATCTTGCCAATGATTTAGCTTTATCTCTAGCGGCACCGACTGGCCAAATTAGAATCGAAGCGCCTATTCCGGGTCGCTCGTTAGCGGGAATAGAATTGCCCAATCGATCTTCAGAAATTGTCACCATTAAGCAAATGCTCTCTTCCAAGAAAGTTAAACGGGAAAAATCGAAGCTGGCGGTTGCTTTAGGGCTAGGAGTTTCCGGGGAACCGATTATTGTTGACATCGATAAAATGCCTCATGTCTTAATTGCTGGCCAGACTGGCGCCGGTAAAAGCGTTTTATTGAATTCTTGGATTGCTTCACTTCTTTTCAGGACAACGCCTGAAGAAGTTAAATTGATTTTGATTGATCCTAAAAGGGTAGAATTTTCCTTATATGCTGGTATTCCTCATTTAAAGTCCTCTATTATTGTTGAGCCCAAAGAAGTTGTTTCTGCTTTGGAATGGGCGATTGGAGAAATGGAGGATCGTTATAAAAAATTTGCTAAAGCGGAAGTAAGAAATATTGCCTCTTATAACAAAAAATCTGGTTTTGCCTCATTGCCATATTTATTAATTATCATTGATGAGTTGGCGGATGTGATGCTTTTTGCTCCCTCGGAAGTGGAAGAGCGAATTTGCCGTTTAGCACAAATGGCGCGAGCGACGGGGATTCATTTGATAATTGCGACTCAGCGTCCCTCAGTTGATATTTTGACAGGCCTAATTAAAGCTAACATTCCTTGCCGGATATCTTGTGCTGTTGCTTCTTCGGTTGACTCCAGGGTTATTTTAGATACTCCTGGGGCAGAAAAATTGCTTGGTCGAGGTGATATGCTCTATTTACCGCCAAATCGAGCTAAACCATTACGTGTTCAAGGAACTTTTGTTACCGAAAAAGAGATTAAGAAACTTATTAAATTCTTAAAAAATACCGGTATTGAACCGGTTTATACGGAAGAAGTAATCGAAACACCGGTCAAAAAGAATTCTCGTGGTGGAGTGCAAATTGGCGACGAAGAAAGAGATGACTTTTTTGATGAAGCAATAACAATTATTTTCCGATATGATCGCGCTTCGGCTTCTTTGCTTCAGCGGCGGTTGAGCATTGGCTATAATCGCGCCGCGCGTATTTTAGATCAGCTTCATGCGGCGCAAATTGTTGGCACTGCGGAGGGTTCTAAGCCGCGGGAAATTTTAGTATCCGGTATTTCAGAAGCCCGTAGATTGGCGGCTCAAGAAGATAATTAATTTTAAATATAATGCGCAAAATAGGAGAAATTTTTTTTCAGGAACGGCAAAATTTAGGAAAAGATTTAAATGAAGTCGCGCGTGAATTAAAAATAAAATTAATTTATTTGCAGGCACTTGAAAAAAGTGATTATGAAAAAATTCCTGGTGGAGCGCCGATTGTTATTGGCATCGTAAAAAAGTATGCGCGTTTTTTGGGTTTAAATGTAAAAAGAATGACGGCTATTTTCCGCCGTGATTTTGTTGATGAAAGAAAGGATATTCTCCCTAATTATTTAAAAGATTTTAGTACTCGGCGCCATTTTCGTTGGATGCCTTTCTTAACCTCAGGTTCTGTAGCTGGAATAATAATGATATTAATAATTGCTTTTTATTTTTGTCGTTCTTTTCTTCTTAATCGCCCTCCTTCACTGGAATTACTTACTCCTCAAGAGCATGATATTATTAAGGCGGCGCAAGTGAAAGTGAGCGGTAAAGTAATGCGGGCCGATGTACTTCTTATTGATAATGAGACCGTCTCGTTTGAGGATGGCCACTTTGTGAGAATAATAAATTGTTATAATGGCGAAAATACTTTATTGGTAGAAGCAATTAATCCGCAAGGGAAAAAAACTCAAACTTCACGCCATTTTATTTGTCAATTTTAAAAAATGTTTACTAGTTTTCAAATTATTATTGTCAGCGTGGTGGCAATTTTGACATTATTGCTAGTGGTTATCGGCGCTAAAATTTATCAAATTCTTAGTGAATTTGGCGGTACGCTGCAGAAAATTAATAAATTACTGGCGAATAAAAGAAAAATGGATTCCTTGTTGAGCTGGTTAGATTTTAATAAAAGAAATAATATTGAAAAGCCGAAAAAGAATAAATTATGGTTGGGAACAGAAGATATCGATATTCAAAAAGAAGAGCATTCAGAGCGGCAGCGCTTTTTTTCCCGTCATGGTAAAACTCTAAATTAATTTTTTCTCCCCCTATTGCCTTTAGATTTGGCTTTTCATATAATAAATTGTATGAAGGCGGTTATAATAAAAGATAAATTTATTGATTTTTTTGTGGCTCATGATCATCGCCGTATTGAACAAATTTCTTTGATTCCGGAAGACGCAACACTGCTTTTTACTTCAGCGGGCATGGTCCCTTTAAAATCTTATTTTTTGGGTCTTCAGAAACCCCCCGCTGCCCGTTTAGTTAATATTCAACGCTGTTTGAGAACAACCGATATTGAAAGGGTTGGCCGGAATGGTCGCACTCTATCCTTCTTTGAAATGTTAGGCTCTTGGTCAATCGGTGATTATTTTAAAGAAAAAGCGATTGGTTTAGCTTGGGATTTTTTAACCAAGGAATTGAAGTTTCTCCCCGAGCAATTATGGGCTACTTATTTTGTCGGTGATAAACTTTATCCGCAATTGAAAGCAGATAAAAAATCGAAAAATTTTTGGCAGGAAGCGGGAATGATGAAAAACCACATTGTGGGATTAGGATTTGAAGATAATTTTTGGCAGGCTGAGAAAGTTGGTCCTTGCGGTCCTTCAACAGAGGTTTATTTAGATAGAGGTAAAAAATATGGCTGCGGTCGTAAAAATTGCCGACCCGGTTGCGAATGCGATCGGTTTTTGGAGATTTGGAATGCTGGTGTTTTTATGAGTTATTACCGGAATAAAAAGGGCGAATATCAACCCTTAGTACTTAAAAGTGTCGATACAGGCGCAGGCTTGGAACGGTTAGCAATGGTGCTGCAGAAGAAAGATAGTGTTTTTGAAACAGATCTTTTTCAGCCGATTATAACTGAAATCTGTTCTTTACTGGGAGTGGTTTGGAAAAAGAATAAGAATATCGACGAAAAAGTGGCCCTGGTGGCAGATCACACTAAGGCCGCCGTTTTTTTATTGGCAGACGGCTTAACGCCTTCTAATATAGAACAGGGTTATGTTTTGCGACGCTTAATCAGAAGAGCAATTTGTTCACTACAGTCTATTAAAGAATCACCTTTTTCTCTAACTCAATTAGTGCCCGTGATTTTATTGATTTATCAAAATCGTTATCCTTTTTTAAAAAAACAAGAGAAAAAAATTGTTGATGAGATTAAAAAAGAAGAGGTGCGTTTTCTGGCTGTGTTGCGTCGAGGGAGTAAAGAAGTGGTTAAAGCAATTAAGAAAAAGCAGGAAGAAGGAGCGAAGTTGTTCGGCAATGAGGCCTTTTATTTCAAAGAAACCCTTGGTATGCCGTCAGAAATAACCAAGACAATGGCTGTTCAAGCTGGTTTGTCGGTGAGCAAAACTTTTGACGAAGAATTAAAAAAAGCGAAACAAGAACACTGTCGGCAATCGCGTCAGCATAAAAAATTTAGTGGCGGTTTAGCGGATCAAAGCGAAATGGTTATTAAATTGCATACGACTACGCATATTTTGCATCAGTCTCTACGAGAGATATTGGGTCGCCATGTTTATCAAATTGGTTCTAATATCACGGCAGAAAGATTAAGATTTGATTTTTCTCATCCGCAGGCTTTAACAGCAGCAGAAATAAAGCAAATAGAAGCAAGGGTTAATAAGGTCATTAAACAGGATTTACCGGTTAAGGAAGACCAAATGACCTTATCAGCCGCCAAGAAAAGAGGCGCTTTAGCCT
>Ga0307928_10001182_pt1 | contig 19805 bp, 20 predicted proteins | sample AceLakmetagen232_FD_201815 | JGI IMG/M metagenome (GOLD analysis project Ga0307928, IMG submission 201815) | Saline water microbial communities from Ace Lake, Antarctica - #232 | ecosystem: Environmental > Aquatic > Non-marine Saline and Alkaline > Saline | place: Antarctica: Ace Lake... | reverse complement strand
TGGCGAAAGTTGGTGTACCGGTTGTGGTTAATGATTGATCTAACTCTCCAAGATATCCCCATTGAGTTGCTGATAGTGTTTCGGTTCCAATATTTTCCAGTTGATTAACCTCCGCCGCTGTTAGATCCGCCAACCCAATAGTAGTATAAAGAGTATCTAGATTAGAACCGTCTGTGGCGATGTCCCTGCCATCCACTGTACCTGTTACTGTAATGTTTCCTGAGATACTTGCCCCACCTGACTGCACTGTTAAAGAGTTAGCAATTGTAGTGTGTCCAACACTGTCAACATATGCTACCTTTGTAACTCCCGAACTATCATATACTACAAATTCTCTTGTTCCTGTGTTATCTCCCAATGTTATATTAACGTTCTGGCTTTCTACATTTAAATCACCACCTGATGTAACTGTTACATTTCCATCGGATTGGAATGCTAATGTGTCGGCAGTTTCCGCATCTATTGTTTCGCCGGATGCTAGTGTTAGTTTTCCTCCTGTGATATCTACATCTCCTTCTACTTCTAGATTTGCTACTTGAGTTCCGTCTTCGTTTGTCACAGTTACTGTCGTTGTTCCTACTGACGAGTTAGCATCTAGTGTGATATTTCCTGAGTATTCTACTTCTGGGGTTACTGCTTTAGCTATTGTCAGTTCGCCAGCTTCATTCACGTAATAAGAGGTTGATTGAAAGTATAGGTTTCCTGTTGGGTTAATTGTCAGTGTTCCTGTTCCGGCGATTGTTTGGTCGCCAACGAATGTCATATCTCCATCTATGCCAACTGTACCTATTACATCTAACTTGTAATCAGGGGAGGAGGTACCAATACCTAGTCTTTCTGTAGTGTCATTCCAGTAGAATTGGGTGTTGTTTTGGTCTAAGTATTCATCTGCTCCGATAAATGTCACCGATCCTTCTTTATAGCTTGTCGGCCCGATAATGGCACCTCCATATATGGTTCCGGTTACTTCTAGGTTTCCTTCTATGTACATGCTTTCTGATTCACCTGATACATAGGATGGGTCTTGTGATTTGTCTCCCAGGTGGACTTTTGTTCCAGGGGACTCGTTGCCAATACCGATACTCCCGGTGGAGTTTATGAATACATGCGTTGTGTTATTGGTCTCTAAAGCTAATCCGTAAGCGTCATTTGTTCCCAGTGTTGCGGTGGCTCCGAATGAGTTACCTGCGTTTAGGAATACATTGCCTCCTAGAGCGCTGTTAACTTCTGACCAGTGCGGAATACCGTCAGTGGATGTCAAAATGTATCCTTCTGTGCCAATGTTTACCTGAGCAAGCGTGTTGGCTGCGGAAGCGTAGATCATATCTCCTTTTGCATATGATGTTAGGTTAGTACCTCCGTACGATGTTGTTATAGGGGTTGCGCTCCATGTTCCTGTAGTGATAACGCCTAATTCCACAATTTCTGTAGTGTCAAGGTCTGTTATATCTCCTGCGATGATTTCTCCACCATCTAATATAAGTAGGGTACCGCTATCTCCTATCTCACCAACATCTGCTCCTCCAAGTTTGGCTATTGTAGTTTCGGAAAGCGTGCCCTCTACATCACCTGCTACTTCTAGGCTTTCCTGCAGTGTCTTTTTTGTAGTGTCATCAATTATTAAGAGATTATTAAGTCCTCCGGGAGTTGTAAGTGTAAGGTTTCCGGCTGTTACTGTCCCTGTTCCAGTGTCTATATTTTGGTTTTTAGTTTCTAGTCCTCCGCCAAGTACAGAAAGTGTATTAGCAGTTATGCCCCCTTCTACTGATAAGTCGTTTTTTATCGTGGTTGGCACGTTGATTTCCAGTTCAAAGTCGGGTTTTGTCACTCTTTTACCTAGTACCACGCCAAGGAATTGTTTGGTACTACTTTCGCTTTCTTTAGATTCGGCGATATTTGGATCATATTGGTGTCTATTTGGCGCGATTTTCGATGTTACTACTGCCAAAACCTGCTTTCCGCTTTCTGTTATTTGGTTTCTTGTGGCTTGGGGAGCCATTAAGAAAACTAGTCCGAGTACAGCGATTGATGAAATTATGGATATTCCGGCGAGTAAACCACTTACTCTTTTGTTTAGTCCATGCTTTAGTGCGAGGTTTTGACCGAATATGTTTTTTTCTGTGATGTGCTTGGGATCTTGAGGGGTTTTGACAATAATGGGCTGTTTTATTTGTTGAAATTCTTTGTTGAGATTTTTCTTATTTAGATTTAGAGTGGGGGACTGAGCTATTATTTTAGGAGTAGTTACTTTTTCAGGTTCTTTTGATTGTCTTTCTTCTTCAAGTTCTCTTTTAAGGTTTAAAACATCTTCTCTTAGGAATTTTCTATAGCCGTTATCTAGTCTTTTGGAAGTTATTTTGCCCTGTTCTTCGTAGCGTCTGAGTGTGGAGGCGGATACACCGATAAGTTTTGCGGCTTTAGTAACAGTTAATTCTAATGTTTTTCCTTGGACAGATTCGGGCATTTTTTAAACCTTTTCAAAGCCTTGTCAAAACCTGTTCATAAGAGGAATAACAAGGTTACATTTATAATAGGGAAGTGTGGGAATAGAGTCAAGTGTTTTCCACGATTTCTCCGTTATTTCCGTGGAATTTTACTACGTTTTAGGAATGGCCTCTAAGAGCATAAAGAGTACAATTTGAAGAAGGGCTGAAGAAAGATTGAAGAAAGGATAGACCTCGGCCAAGCTTTATCCTTTATCAAGCTCCATCCTTGAATTTCAGGACTGTCCTCAGATCTCAGATCAAGGACCAACCTTAGATCAAGAACCGCCTTGATATTCTCCAATCTGGGTGCGTCCAATATGTTTCTCAACTTATACAGTCAAATACGTGGGTATCTAGTATTTTGTTATTCCATACGAAGTGAGAAATTTAGTGCTAGCGGCGGCTGACAATAAAAAGTACAAATAAGCCCTCATAATAATGAGGGCTTATTTGATCCACTCGTAACCTTTATGCAGGTCTAAGCGGCATTGACAAACGTATTATAATTTGCATACTTCTTTTTGTCAAGCACGTACTTCTTGGTGGACCCAAGGAGAATCGAACTCCTAACGAGTGGATGTCAATGCCGCTCTGTGCACCAGCACTGGGCCCGGACCCAAATAATTTATAGCAAGGAATGTTGGAGAAACAAAGAGGCAAAAATCCAGTTAAACTAGAAATTATGTTGCTGGGAATTATCGGAGATTGTGAGAAATACCGTAAATGTAAGGAAACGAAACTTCCTGTTGTTCCAATTAGAATAGAAAACAAAAAGCCCCATCCTTGGGAGAACCCAGGACTGTCCTGACTTCTTCCCGATGTAAAAGCATCTTCAATTCTATGAGTCTCTATAAATTAGAGCAATCCTTTGGTGCTAGGCAAAACCCAGGACTGTCCTCAAACTAATCCTTGATCTAGAAAGTCTACCAACTATAAACAAAACCCTCTCACTTGCTGTTAGTAGAGCACATGGCAATCTTTTAAATGGGGACTGCCCTCTCCGAGAATTGTTCTCTCAAAGGACAAGCCTTGTTCAGTGAGAGCAAATATAATATACTTAGCGCATGCATCTGCCCATCTCTTTGAACAGCAAGTTAAATAGCATAAATACCAATGCTGAGGGTGCTGGGAGTGCCAGGAAAAGGAAATTCGAAGATCCTCCCTTTTTACGTTTACATACAGCCTCACTTTTACCTTTATCCTCACTATTACTTTCACTACCACTTATCGCTTTTACTATCACTACTATATTCACACTTTTCTTTATTTTGTGCCATACAGTCCTTCTCCCAGCCCTTCATCCATCCAAGGTCTTTGCCCAATCATCCAGAATTGCCGTAACCATCCCATTCGAAAGAGATACAACTTCAACCGGAGATCTTATTGTAATAGAAGAAGGGGAGTATACCTTTGCACAAAAAAGCTACCATGAAAATATGTATGGCGTAGTAGTGGAAGATCCGGCGATCTCTATGATAGACAAAACATTGGAAGAAAGTAATTCTGTAAAAGTAGTCTCATCCGGAGAGGCTTATGTAAAGGTAAGTTCAGTAAATGGCAACATAGAAATAGGTGATTTTTTAACCTCCTCATCAGTAAAAGGAGCCGCCGAAAAAGCAGATGTTAACGGGTATGTTTTAGGAACGGCCTTAGAAGCTTATTCCAGCGATGATCCTGAGGTATTAGGTACAGTTATGGCTCATTTGGATATTAAAACCGCATACGTTCCGAGCCGTTCTCAAAAAAACCTATTAAATTTCCTAAAAACTGGTGCCATGGCTCCGGTATTAAGCCCCTTAACCACCTTCCGCTATTTAATCTCCGCCATGGTAGTTATCGCTAGCTTTGTAGTGGGATTTTCATCCTTTGGAAAGATCTCAGGAAAAAGTGTAGAGGCTCTTGGCCGCAATCCTTTGGCAAGCCGCGACATTAAATCTGCCGTTGTTTTCAACTTTATTTTCACTTTTGGCATAATGATAATCGGCATAGTTCTTTCATATTTAGTTTTAGTACTATGATTTTAATAAAAGAAAGGTAAAATACTAACATGTCACTGCCCACACTAAAAATCTTTTTCCCCGGATATCTTTTATCCAATTACTTCATTCCTTTGGGCATTTTGGCATTCGCTATCCTATTTTTACTTTTCTTTGGCCTAAGTAGCTACTTTGTGAAACTGCTCTCCAAAGCTTCCTCATTAGAGGATAAAAAGGAGGAGGAGTATGATGACGCCTCGGAGGTATTAGAGGAGGCAAAACGACAATCCTTTGGAATTATTCAAGATGCTAACAGCAGGGCGGGGAAGATTTTAGGTGATGCCAATCTATTAGGGAAAGATATGTCATCTAAACTTGATACTAAAGCCCAAGAAGTGGCTGATGAGACGGAAGAGTTTCTGAGTGACTCCGCGGAAAACTTGCACAAAGTAAGTAGGAAGGTGTTATTAGAGGCTTCAAAGGAAAACATGGGATCTTTGAGAGAAATATCCGGCGATTTCAAAGAAGCTATGTCGAAAGAGCTCGTTTCCTTTCGCGAAAGCCTGAAAAACTCCCTTGAGGAGTCGCAGCGCAAGATTTCTGAGGAACTAAATCTCTACAAACAGGAAAGAAAAGATTCCTTGGATAGGGAAGTGCTGGAAGTAGTTCAAAGGGTGGCTAAGGCGATAATAGGAAAGTCGCTTAATGTTGAAGATAGCGGTGATTATGTTTTTAAAGTTCTTGAAGAGGCTAAAAAAGAAGGGATTTTTAAACAGCATGATTAGAGTAGCTAACCTAAACGAATTAGTAAAATATAAAGTAGATTTGGAACCATTTATCAGAGAAATTCAGGGTTTGCAGAAGGAGCTTTACGCTGCCAACACTTTCGCGAACACCTCTGGTAGAGGGCTTCTCATCCAGAGGTACTTGGAAAATAATGGAGCAGACACTACCAATATTTCCTCCTCCGAAACCGGTCTAAAGGGTTTGAAGGAAGACCTATTAAACTTAGAAACTCTTACCGTGAAGGTTTCCCGCTCAGATTTTTCTCCAAAGTTTTGGGAACAGCTCTTTAATTGGTTAGGAGAAAATGTGACAAACTGCCCATTCCTTTTAGATAGGGAGGTAGAACCCTCCATTTTGGGCGGTTTGGTTGTTCTTTGGAGAGGTATGTACTCGGATCTTTCGTTGAAAGCAAAATTAAGTGACTTTTTAGAAAAGGAATCGTCTTATGTACTTAGGTAAAGATTTTTCAACTTATTTAAGGGAGAATAATGAGGTCGGTTTTGTAGAGACAATGAATTCCTCCTTGGTGGGAATTTCCGGATTGCCCCAAGTTTTCATTGGGGAAGTAGTAATGTTTTCCGATAGTAGTTTGGGCTTAGTAATGTCTCTCGGTGAAAGCTTGGTTAGAGTTTTGCTTTTGGAAAAGGATCGCGATCTTCGAATAGGGGTAAAGGTTGCCCGCACGAAATTGCCCTTTCAAGTATACGTTTCAGATAGCTCTCTCGGAGGTGTTTTTGATTCGGCCGGAAAGCCGTTGTTTAAAGGGGATGCATCTAGCGATCCCCGTTCTGCACTTACTGCCGGATCTACCTTCGGTGCCTCTCCCTCCCCCCCAACACCCACCTCCGGCAATTTTGCTTCAGAAGAGTCTCGGTCATTGATGCATGTATTTAAGGCTGCCCCTGATTTTATGGACCACGAAAAGATATCCGCACCCTTAATCACAGGCGTTTCGATCGTTGATTTAATGGTTCCTTTAGGGAAGGGACAGAGAGAGCTAGTTTTGGGTGATAAAAAGTCCGGAAAGACTGAGTTTTTAAAGCAAACTATGGCGTCTCAAATTAAAGAAGGTTCCGTTTGTATTTATGCGGGTATAGGAAAAAATCGAGAGGCCATTTTAGATGTTTTGAACTTTAGTAAGAAAGCCCATTTGGGTAAATCCTTTATACTGATTGGCAGTTCTTCTTCGGATTCTCCCGGAAAAGTTTATTTGACACCTTACACAGCTATGGCTTTTGCCGAGTATTTTAGAGATAAAGGTCGCGACGTTCTACTTGTTTTGGATGACATGTCCTCACACGCTAAGTATTATCGCGAATTGTCATTAATAGGAGGTAGTTTTCCTGGTAGAGAATCTTATCCTGGAGACATGTTTTTTGCTCACTCCGGACTATTTGAACGTGCCGGTAATTTTAAAGTTGGAGATGTAGCAAATTCCATAACTTGTCTTCCGGTGGCAGAGACTGTCGAAGGAGATATTTCAGGATATATACAGACCAATTTGATGTCAATGACTGACGGGCATATCTTTTTCGATTCCTCTATGTTTGATCAGGGGAAGCGTCCCGCTGTTAATACTTTTTTATCTGTAACGCGTGTTGGGAGACAAGTACAATCGATGTTGCACCAAAGCCTTCATCGGGAGCTATCCGGGTTTTTGAGTTTGTTAAGAAAGCATGAGCGCTTTGTTCACTTTGGAGCGGAATTGAGCGAGGGGATAAGGGAAAGTTTAGAGACCGGCAAGAAAGTTACGGCTTTCTTTAATCAGCCCCCGCAACGAATATATCCACTAAACGTCCAGTATTTTTTATTTGCGCTGGTTTGGGGAGGGTTGCTCGCAGAAAAGCAGACAGCTAATTTTGAATTCCTAGCCAAGAAATTATCGGATATGTATGAAAAAGACTCAGATTTTAGACAGTACGTAGATAAACTTATAGGAGAGAGCCCGGACTTCAATGCTCTTTTATCTAATGTAACAGGTAAAAGTGACACAATCAAAGATTTAATAGGTATAAATATATGATAAACGTCGATAGAAGAATAGAACAATTAGACATATTCAAGACAGTGGCTCAAACATACCAAGAGGTAGCAGCGCTCAGAATGAGAAAGGTAAAAGATTATGTTTTACGAAATAGAGAGTTTCTGCACGGTGTTTCCTCAATTTTTGCTAGAGTAAAACTGTCATACGACGACACCATTAAAAAACTATTAGAGTCTCAAGGAGTTACGGAGGAGGAAGATCAGTCGAGATATATAAACAAAATGAATTTTACAAAGAAAAATGGAAAGACTGTTTTGGTTTTTGCTTCGGCAAATACAGGACTGTATGGTGATATTATTCTTAAAGTTTTCGAATATTTCGCAAAATATATAGATAGTACCGTTGACCTAGCGATTTTAGGCAAGTTAGGAAAACTGTGGTTTCCCCAAAGATTCCCCAAGAGAAATTTTCAGTACTACGATTTATCGGATGGTGATCCCGATCCGGAAGAAGTCTCGAAAATTATGGAGGACCTAAGTGTTTATGAAAATGTCATATTATTTCATGGAAAATTTAAGGATGTTTTGGAACAAGTTCCGCAACAATCGGGTATATCCGGAGATGCTGTAACAATGGAAACCCTTCAAGATATGCGCCAAATTCGCTGTATTTTCGAGCCTTCTTTAGAGGAGGTTTTTGAGTTTTTTGAAAAAGAAATCAAGTCTTCTCTTTTTGAGCACGCTTTATATGAGTCAGCTCTGAGTAAATACACCTCCAGGATGGTGAGTTTGGACATGGCTGCGAGTAACGCCTTACACAACTTGAAAAAACTGAAATTGGAGAGGTCCTTGTTGAAGCATCGGAAAGCTAATAAAGATAAAAATACAGTTTTGGCAGGAGTATTGTATGGTTGCTAATATAGCGGAGGAAAGAGGAAAAGATATGCCGGAAAGTTCTGAGAAAAATCTTAATTTTGAAAAAGATCTTGATCTTACAAAAACCGGAACGATAGTTTCAATAAGTCGGGAGGTAGTAGAGGTTGAGTTTCTAAGTGATTACAAGCCGGGAATTGATGAGCTTTTGGTTTTGAAATCAAATCCCGAGGCTAAATTATTAGTTTTCGACTCTTCGAGTAAAAACCGTTTGTACTGTTTGGCTTTGTCTGATCTGCAAAGTTATTTTAGAGGGGCTTCTGTAGTGTGTACTGAGGGCTCAATTGAAATACCGGTGGGAAATGCCGTTTTAGGTAGGGTTATGAACGGCCTGGGTGTTGCACGAGATGCCAAAGGCCCCATTGATACGGGAGAGCACGTCAGAATATATGGAAAAACGCCGGATTATGAAAAGATATCCGGTAGCCACACTTTATTGGAAACAGGTATTAAAGTTTTGGATTTATTCGCGCCTTTGATTAGTGAAGGTAAAATAGGTTTATTTGGCGGTGCCGGAGTAGGAAAGACTGTCCTATTGACTGAAATATTACATAATATACTGAATAAGAATAAGGAAAATACCGTGTCCGTGTTTGCCGGAGTTGGTGAAAGAACACGAGAAGGACAGGAATTATATGCAGAGTTGGGAGAAACTGGTGTATTGGATAGCACGGCGCTCGTATATGGGACAATGGGTGAAAGTTCCTCTATGAGATTTTTGGCGGCTCATGCTGGAGTTGCTCTGGCCGAATATTTTAGGGACGTACAGCGGAAAAATGTTCTGTTTTTTGTGGATAATATGTTCAGATTCGCGCAGGCAGGCAATGAAATTTCTTTATTAATGAAGTCCATCCCTTCACAGGATGGTTATCAGCCTGACCTTACCTCCCAATTGGCTAACTTACATGAACGTCTAATTTCGACTCAAGAGGCGCATGTAACAAGTATAGAGGCGATTTATGTTCCGGCGGACGATATTTTGGATAGCGCTGTTCAGGCCGTTTTCAGGTACCTGGATTCGGAGATAGTGTTGTCTAGAGATATTTATCAAGAGGGCCGTTTTCCGGCTGTGGATATTTTAGCATCCGATTCTAGTGCTTTGAGCCCAGGAACGGTTACAACTCTTCATTATAAGATAGCGCTACAGGCGAGAAGTTTATTAAAGGATGCTGAGTCCTTGGAAAGAATAGTATCTTTAGTAGGGGAGTCAGAGTTGAGTGAGGAGGATCGTACTAAGTACCAGCGGGCACAAAAGGTGAAAAACTATATGACGCAGAATTTCTATGTTACGTCCAAGCAAGTTGGCAAGGAGGGTGTCTATGTTCCTTCAGAGACTACCGTTTCGGATATGAAAGATATACTGGAAGGTCGACACGACACTGTTTCCGCCGATAAATTTTTATATATAGCCGGTTTGGATACTCTTCCTAAGGAATGATAAAGTGCCTAATACTACTGCAGGTACTGGGAAACCGCAAAGTGAGACTTTAAAAGTAACTATTCGGGATAGGCGTAGTGTAATGTTCAGCGGGTCTGTTAAGTCCTTGAGCTCGATAAATTCCGTTGGAGAATTCGATGTTTTACCAGAGCACGCAAATTTTGTTTCTTTAATAAAGGATAAAGTGATTCTCAATAAAGATTCTTCCAACGAGAAGATTTTTGAGCTAGATGTTGGTTTAGTTAATGTTGATGAGGTGGGTGTTAATGTTTACGTTGGAATAGGGAAGTCTTATGAAGAAGGATCTTCCGACGCGACCGAACAAGGTGCCCCGGCTTCTAAAGAAAGGCCCAAAAAGAAAGGGTTTATCGCACGGAAACTTCGTTATTTTAAATAACTTTTCCCTGTCTAAAGCCAGGACTGTCCTAGGAGTTACACCTACGTATCCCCGGTCCTACAGACACAAGCAGGACAGTCCTGGTTACCGAGCTTACAAATGACCCCACTATAGCTATAAGTGAAAAGGTGTAAAGGATAGTCCTTGAATGTTATTCAAACTAGCATTTTAGGTATGGGGAGTTTCAAAGGACTGTCCTGGGTTCCTCTCTATAGATCTACCTCGAAAGACTTGCCCATGGAAGATGTTACATAGATTGACTTAATCCAGTTTGGTTTTGCCCCAACTGGCCTGTTGGAACGAGTCGCTGTCAAAAGATGATTCAAGTTGCTAACCAATTTTTTTTCTTCCCAGCTGATTTTACCTATAGTGGTATGGATAATTGGGGCCGAGGACTCCGTTCTTACTTCTATTTGACCTGACTTAAACTTTTGAACCGTGCTTTCTACATCGTTCGTCACCGTTCCGCTTTTCGGGTTTGGCATAAGGCCTGCAGGACCTAGAATGGCAGCAACTTTAGCAATTTTCGGCATAAACGTTGGCTCGGCAACAAGAACATCGAAATCTTTTCCGGGGACTAAGTTTCCTTTTTTTATTTCCTCGATGTCCGATTCCGTCAGTTGTACGTCGGCACTCGCTATACTCTTCGCTGCGAAAACGGCAACTTTCCTCTCTTTTCCTGTACCTTCGGGTAGGGTAGTAGTGAATCTAATTTTCTTGTCCTTTGGAAGGTTTAAATTTATGTGTACCTCTACTGATGCGTCAAACTTTTCTTTTGCCGATTCTTTTACTTTTTTGATTGTTTCTTCGACGTTATTTGCCATATATATTATTTTTTAATGGTTATTCCCATAGATTTTGCAGTACCTTCAATGATTTTTATTGCCTTCTCGATATCTTCTGTATTTAGGTCCGGCATTTTTATTTCGGCTATTTCTCTTAAATCCTCTTGTGTAAGCTCTCCAACTTTTTCCTTGTTAGGCACACTTGACCCTTTTTTGACACCCAGTTTCTTTAATAGAAGACGGGAGGTGACGGGGGTTTTAGTGATGAAATTGAAGGAGCGGTCCTCGTAGACTGTTAAAACAGCCGGGATTAATACATCTCCCATTTTTGCTGTTCGAGCATTAAACTGCTTGCAAAAGTCCATTAGAGGTACTCCATGCTGTCCTAAAGCAGGTCCCACTGGAGGGGCGGGCGTAGCCTTTCCCGCAGGTATGTTCAACTTAATTTTAGCCTTTATTTTTTTCTGTTTTTTTGCCATATATGCTTTTTCTATTTTCTATATCCACTCATGTTTTATTTACTTTATTTAACACTTACCACTATATGTCAAAACAGCTCTTTGCTATTGTTGACCTCCTAAATATGTGCTAAATTCTAGCCCGAACTCGAATTGTCGTTGAGTCGTAAGGGTTTCGCAAAACCTCTACGCTATAGGCTTACTGCCTGTGTGAAGTCGAGTTCGACGGGAGTTTCTCTTCCAAACACGCTAACAAGGACCATTACTTTTCCCTGATCTTCGTTTACCTCTTCGACCTTGCCTAAAAAGTCCGCAAAAGGCCCGTTCGTGATCTTGATTGCATCTCCTACGCTGAAATTTGCCTCAAATGTAGGTTCTTCATCTCGCATGTAGTTCATTAAGGCTGACACTTCAGATTCCGGAAGTGCTGTGGGCTTATCTCCCGTTCCTACAAATCCTGTCACCCCCTTCAAACCTCTAACGACATGCCAAGTTTCGTCAGATATTTCCATTAAGACTAAAATGTATCCCGGAAACAGCCTTTCTTCTACAGTTTTCTTCTTGCCTTCTTTCACGACGATCTTTTTCTGCTGAGGGATCATAACTTGGAATATTCGATCTGTAAAGCCCCCCAACTGAACCCTTTCTTTTAAGGCCTTTGCTATCTTGTGCTCATTTCCTGAAAAGGTATGAACTACATACCAGCTCGCTTCTTCAGAGGGCTCTTGGGTGGAAAGAAGTGTTATGTTTTCATTCTTTTTATTAGCGGTTTTTATGATTTCTTCTTTTTTTTCAGCCATATTGTTTTTTATGAATTCTCTACGGTTTTCTTTTTTTTCCTTGTGAAGCTTAATACTACTTGAAACTCAACAAAAGATTAAGCCCTTCCTTGAGTACATAATCCAATCCCATTACAAATATCCCGATGACAAAACTAACACCAATTACGCCCCCAGTCAAGCGAAGAGTCTCCTTTTTTGAAGGCCACTTTATTTTTTCGAATTCTTTTTTTGAGGTTTCCAAAAATTTGATGAGAGCCATTGCCAAGCTATTTTACCACATTATTGAGATGATGAACCTTTTCAATGGACAGTCTTCTCGAAAGATAGCACCGGGTTATTTGGTATACTTACAGAACATGTTAATAAGTCTACTTTTTACAAATCCCGTGGTATTTCTAACTTTGGCTCTAGCGTTGATGTTCTCCCTATCCCTGCATGAATTCGCTCACGCTTATATGGCTCTCAGACAGGGGGATCCTACAGCAAAGTATGCAGGTCGTCTAACTTTAAATCCTTTGGTACATTTAGATACTTTCGGTACTTTGTTTTTGCTTTTTGCCGGGTTTGGTTGGGCTAAGCCGGTTCCAATAAATCCTCGAAATTTCCGTGATCCCAAGAAAGGACTCTCTTTAGTTTCTATTGCAGGTCCCGGAATGAATTTTATTTTGGCAATAACCTCCTGCCTACTTTTAAAAATCCCGTTTTTCTCCGGCGGATTATTTTCAGCCTTCCTTTATTATTTTGCTTTTTATAACGCCGGGTTAGGTTTTTTTAACCTTTTACCCATAGCCCCATTAGACGGATTTAAATTTGTTAGTGGAATACTGCCCTCGAATTTGTCTTGGCAGTGGGAACAACTAGCTCCCTATGGTATGTTTCTTTTGCTAATTTTGATTTCAACCAATGCCTTTAGTAGGGTACTTCTTCCTTTAATGGAAGGCTTCTTGGGACTTTTTGGTTTGTGAGGTTTTTTGTTTTGGTATAATTTGTGCACGAGAGATTTTAATGCTCTTGGAACCCTGGTGTGCTCGAGAAACCTGAACAGATTAAGTTTCTTAACAACCTTTTTTTAGGGATTTCGGGTTTTCGGAAGTAAAGATCCGAAACAGAAAACCCACTTTGATAACAAAGGGATTCTACTTCAGAGGATCGACATGTCAGGCGGAATTATTTTTTAGATGGCAATAAAAGGTTCGTTGTTAAACGAGCCTTTTTTTCGTTTTTGTATAGACTTCCGCTAAATTTCAGTAAATTTGATTTTTCTTATTGTTAAATTAAAGACTTATAAGGGAATGATAACGCGCGGATGGTGTTAGCTGTTTTTTGTTTTGAATAGTGAAGAAGGCAGATCGTCAATGTTGTACGTCTTTGACGATCCGCCCATTTTTTTCTAAACCAGCCTTAAAGTCAGCAATTGAGAGTATCAGCTACCTCCTGAGCTTCAGAATGAGACCCGAAGGTATCTGCTTCCCCGGCCGAACATGTCAGGTGGTTGGTACCACTTTCTTTATAGTACTTCACCTGACCCCCTCCGCATACTGCCTTGATGCGATAGTCTCCGTTACTGACTGGCTCTACAGCTACTCTACTGATCACCTAGATACTCCTTTCAAACCGATTCTCTAGAGGGAACAACGTAGCGCTAATGATAGCAGGTTTACCTTCTTTTGCCAAGCTCTTAGTTGTGAGATGGTCTCGTGTTAAACTGCTCTCATGCAAATATTTGATGGTAAAGAACACGCTCGTTTTTTAGAGGAGCATATAAAAACATACTTTGAGGAACATGAGGGAAAAGCTTCTAAACTTGGCAAGTTGGCCATTGTTCAAATAGGGGATAATATTGAGTCTGCAGTATACATTCGGTTAAAAAAGAAATTTTGTGAAAAGCTAAAAATTCCCGTAGAGATCTTAAGCATTCCCGCCTCTCTTTCAGATGAGGAAATAATCTCACAAGTTAATGATGTTCTCACTTCAAAAGATGTTGCAGGAGGAATTATCCAACTTCCTTTACCTAGAGAGAGCCTAAACCCTGTCTTGGGCGTAATTCCGGTAGAAAAGGATGTGGATTTGCTTTCTCCGGAAAGCACGCGGCGTTTTTACTCTGGGGAGTTTTACAGATTACCTCCAACAGTTAGAGCCTTTGACTATTTTATAACTCATTACGATCTAGATTTATCTAGGCTGTCAATTGGCGTACTAGGTTACGGAGATTTAGTAGGTAAACCTATTGCGCATTACTCAACACTTTCAGGAGCCTCTGTTGAGATTATTGGTTATTACGAAAACCAAAAAGAGCTTAATTATCAACTTGTTGTGTCAAGTGCCGGAGTGCCTAATTTAATAAACCCCCAAAATTTAGAGGAAGGTTCTTACTTTATAGATTTTGGCTCTTCTCGCAAGAGCGGTAAGACAGTAGGGGATTTAGATATGTCCAAGGATTATACTCATTTGGAGGTTATTTCCCCTTCCCCCAGGGGCATGGGACCTTTAGTAGTCAGATTTTTAATAATGAATTTTTTGGGTATATAAGCTGATCAAACTGATGTCCTCGCGTTCCGTGTAAAACAAGGGAGCCCGCTTCAAGAAGCGGGCTCCTCTCACAAATAACTTTATTTCAAGTTATCTATTAATCTTTAGGTCTAGCCTTGCTAACCTTAATGTTTCTTCCATCCACTTCATAATTATCCATTGCTTCTATAGCTTTACTTGTAGCTTCTTCGCTGTCGAATTCAACAAATCCAAATCCTTTACTGCGTCCTGTAGCTCTATCGCTAATAACTGTAGCAGAAACTATGGTACCAAAAGAACTAAATAGCTCTTTTAAAGATGCGTCATCTGTGGAGTAAGGAAGATTTCCAATATATATTTTCACTTATTTGTTCACCGCCTTCAATTTCATTTCTATTTTTAGGGAATTATCAAAAAAGAATATTCTGGTCAAAAAGAATGACTTATTGTGCCTTCTTGCACTTTAACTTCATAACTAGCCGGAATTGTAGCAGATATTTTTGTTTTTGTCCAAGGATTGTATTATTTGGTAAATTCAAGATAATCCTTCTTAGTAACAAAACTGCGTGGCAGGGGCGGAGGGAATCGAACCCCCAGTCTGGGATTTGGAGTCCCATGGTTTACCATTAACCGACGCCCCCTCGCTGTTAGATAGGTAGTTGCACTAGATATTTTCAATGGAGCCCACTGGCAGAGTCGAACTGCCGACCTACTCCTTACCATGGAGTTGCTCTACCAACTGAGCTAAGTGGGCTTAATATAGAGGGCAAAACCCTCTTATTAAGCTTTGCATTTTGTTGGCACATACGTGTTGCTTCCCAACACTAAATACTCAAAGTCCGGGTACAGACTTTTCGGGCACAAGCAAATTCTATCGAATTGTGCTTGACTTTAACAAGTTTCGTAGAAACTTGTTAGGCACAACGAAATACTCGCCTTGCGCCCGTATTTACGTTGGCTCATTAAAGATGCGCGTACGCATTTTTAATGGTGCCGAGGATAGGATTCGAACCTATGTAGGCATATTGCCGACTGTTTTACAGACAGTTCCGTTTGACCACTTCGGTACCTCGGCATGAGGCTATTACGTAACATTTATATTATCAACTTTCCTTCTCTTTTATTTCAATACTCAAGGTTTGAGTACAAACCTTTCGGGTCCAAGCAAAATGAGTACGTTTTGTTGGCTCATTAAAAACGCGTACACATTTTTAATGGAGCCTGGAGTGAGATTCGAACTCACGACCTATCCCTTACAAGGGGATTGCTCTACCAACTGAGCTATCCAGGCGTGCCTTATATACTTACAAATGCGCACCAGATACCTATCATATATATCAGATATGAATGCCCTAAGATTTTAACACAAACCCTCTAAATTTTTCTTATATTTTGGTTATTTTGAGTTTTTGGATAGTTCGCGAAGAGACCTTACTGTTGCCTCAAGCTCTTTACTCATTGCCCTTAGAATTTCCTTTTCCCTATCTTGTATGCGATCCATCTTCTTTTCCCACTCACTTTGGGACGCATGTAAAAGTGACATCATCAGAAATGTCAAAATTGTGGTGGTAGTGTTTATTATGAGATGCCAAATTTCGTTGAATCCGAAAAAAATTCCGGAGGGAAGCCAGATCAAAATCAAGATTACCGAAAACACAAACCAATAAGGCGATCCTACTATCTTGTCTATTGATTCAGACCAGTTGGTGAATTTTTTATGTGCTCTATTGGATGGTTTGTTTGATGTTCCGTTTGTTTTTTGGGTTGTCTTTATCATTACCTTAAGATTAGTGGATGTGGGAGGGGGTGTCAACTTTTGGTTTAATACTTGAAATTTCATAGACTTGCCCATATAATACCCTCATTGCTCTAGGATGTCTTAGAGTTACCGTTTCTTAGGTTTACATGGAGACTGACATGTCTGATGATGATGATAGCGGGGGTGGCAGGAAGAGATCAAGTTGGTATGCGAGCGCGAGCAGTATGTTGTCTGATCAGTACCATTCTGGCCGGTTGTGCTACGCTGAGATCACGATGCCTCAAGTCAGGGAAAACGCCCAACGAACGCAGATGTCTCAAGGTGACCGAGAACGCCTTGAACAGGTAGCAGTCAATCGAAGAGCGGTAGCGGCAGCAGTGTAGAAACGTAGGATTGACAGGTCTTAACAATGGATACACGTAAACTCAACTCGCGAAAGAAGTTTTCGCCGATTTTCGTGTATCCATTTTCATCCGCACCCCTCGTTTTTCGTAATAAATTTTAGGCTCTTTCATTGACACTAAATCTCCTTTATGCTTTAATCCTCCTTGCTATGTCAAAGATATGTCAGATCTGTCAAAAAACTTACAAAAAAGGAAACGCCGTTCCCAGGGGAATTGGTAAACGTGTTACGCGAAGAACAATCCGTCGTCAAATGCCCAATTTAAGAAACAAGCGTGTGGAAATAGATGGGAGAAAAGTACGAATCACTTTATGCGCTTCCTGTTTAAAGAAATTAAAAAAAGACCCTTCATTTATTAAGAAAATAAACCTCAAGCTATAGTTTTCATTTTGCCTGTACTGTATATCCGTTTTTAAAGTCTTCCCACTTGGTTTTATTTTTCCCGGTTACCTGAATAGTTTTTGGAATGATTTTTCCCTCTTTTAGCTCCGCACTGTAAATTTTTATTCTCAAATCCTTTTTCACACCCTCTTTTAGCTCCATCTGTTCCGCTTTTTCGGACTTTTCCAAATCTCCCAAAGTTGTCCACGCAATTGGCCAGGGATTAAAAGCCCTAACCTTTCTCTCGATCTGTTTTAAGCTCTCGCACCAATTAATTCTAGCGTCTTCCTTGTAGATATAGGTGCTTTTCGGGTGAGAAGGGGAGTAGTAAAAACTCGCTTTTTCATGATTTTGTTCAACGGGCACTATTTCTTTATTTAGGTATTTTTTCACAACATCAGACAGGTTTTGAGCCGCTCTTTTGAACAAAACTTCATATAATTCTCCAGATGTCTCATTCCCTTTTATATCTAGTTTGATTTGGTGTAAGATAGGACCCTCGTCCAGATCAAGAGTCATTAAAAGGTAAGTTATTCCCGTTTCTTTTTCTCCTTGGATGATCGCTGCTTGTATGGGATTTGCTCCTCGGTATTTTGGGAGAAGTGAGAAGTGGATATTTATTATTTTATTTTTGTACTTGTCGATCAACTCTTTTCCGATTATAAAGCCGAAATCAGCCACAACTATCAGTTCTACTCCATGTTTGATAAGTGCTTTAACCAAGCCATTCTCGTCTTTTTTGAAGTTCTCGATTTCAAAAACATCTATACCTTCCCGCTCACCCCACTTTTTAACTAACGTTTTTTCCGTTTTTCGGTGTCTACCAACTATTCGATCCGTTTTTGTAGCGCATAGTACTAGGTCAAAGTTTGTATCCAAACACTCCAAAATGGGCTGAGATCTATCCGAAGTTCCGAAGAAAGCTACTTTAATTTTATTCATGAGCTTAGTTTCTAGAAAAGCTACTCGTTAAAAAAGTCCTCAGTAACAGTGTCACCAGTGACTTTTGAAGTAAATAAAATACCATTTAAATGATCTATTTCGTGTTGTATCACACGTGCAAAAAAATCTTTGGCAACAAGGCTACATTTTTGACCGGTTTCATCTTGATACCTAACTTTAATTTTTTTCGATCTGAGAACTTTTCCGTAAGTATTTGGTACGCTCAAACATCCTTCCCAACCTTCCTTTTCCTCGCTATCTTTTGAGACGATTTTAGGGTTAATTAGGATTCGTTCGTCAAATAAATTCTTGGTTTCATCTAGCGGATCCGTGAAAAAATTTCTGACGACGCAAATGCTTTTTTGTACTCCTATCTGATTAGAAGAAAGACCGGCCCCCTCCGGATCACGAGCTTTGTCCAGCGTATCTTTTAAATCTTTTATTATTTTTAATGTTTCCCCTTCAAAACCCCTAACTTTTTTCGTTTTTTCATTTAGTATTTTATTAGGAGCTTCTACGATTGGTATAACAGCCATATCGCCATTTTAACACTAGAGGCCTGTCCTTTCAAAGTCCAGGCCCTGCGGCCTCTCGGCTACTAGATGTGCTAAACTCACCTTAGTTATGTTTGACAAACTTTTACGCAAGATATCTTATGATATAGGCTTAGACCTAGGAACAGCTACAATCCTCGTATACGTTAAGGGGAGGGGTATTTTGGTAAACGAACCGAGCGTAGTTACTATACACAAAAAAACCAAGCAAGTTTTAGCGGTGGGGAAGGAGGCCAAAAAAATGCTTGGAAAAACACCCAAAAACCTACAGGCAATTCGCCCATTGCGAAATGGCGTAATTTCGGATTTCTATGCAACGGAACAGCTAATATCACACTTTATAAGGTCAGTAAATGCCATACCTACAAAATTTCCCAAGTACCCAAAACCCAGAATAGTTATAGGCGTTCCATCAGGGCTGACATCGGTTGAACGAAAAGCAGTAATAGATTCGGCGCTAGAGGCAGGTGCACGAAAAGTGTTATTGGTTGAAGAACCTATGGCGGCGGCAATAGGCGCGAATCTTCCGGTGAAAAAGGCTATAGGAAATTTAGTCGTTGATATTGGTGGCGGTACGACTGAAATAGCCGTTATTTCGCTTGGCGGCATGGTAGTGAGTCGTTCCCTGCGAGTTGCAGGTGATCAGCTTGACATGGATATAGTCAATTATGCACGCCAAAAGTACAATCTCCTTTTAGGGGAAAAAACGGCGGAGGAGATAAAGTGCAAATATGGTCGAGCGATGGAACTTCTTGGTGACAGCGTTAATAAGTCCAAAGAAGTTGTTTTGCAGGGGCGTGATTTAAAAACCGGCTTGCCCAGATCCATACAGGTTCCGGTATCCGAGCTAGAGGGTGCTATGAAAGGCTCCTTGCAACAAATTATCAATACAGTAAAAGATGTGATAGAAACTGTTCCAGCCGAATTGATGCCAGATATTCTCTCCAAAGGACTAACTCTAGCAGGTGGAACAGCTCACTTAAAAGGTTTGGATCATCTTTTTTCCCGTGAATTAAAAGTTCCCGTAAACGTGGCACAAGATCCGGTAACCTGCGTAGTTATGGGTTGCGGAAAACTGCTGGATGACGATAATCTGCTCTCCATGGTCTGTATTAGCCGAAATTAGCCGAACTAAACGGACCAAAAGTAAATTAAAAACCTACAGATCTACCTAAAACTTAAAGTTACTCTATAATTAATATTAATGAAATATCTTTTTTTATCCGTCGTAGTA
>Ga0307928_10001181_pt1 | contig 19806 bp, 19 predicted proteins | sample AceLakmetagen232_FD_201815 | JGI IMG/M metagenome (GOLD analysis project Ga0307928, IMG submission 201815) | Saline water microbial communities from Ace Lake, Antarctica - #232 | ecosystem: Environmental > Aquatic > Non-marine Saline and Alkaline > Saline | place: Antarctica: Ace Lake... | reverse complement strand
ACCGGAAAGATACCGAAACAGCAATTTTAGAAACGATATTTAGAAGACCTTGTACTCTTGATGATCTTTCTGAAATTCTTGGATTGCATAAAAACGAAATAAATAAATATCTTGATGTATTGGAATCGGATGATAAAATTGAAATTATCCGTCAATCAAGAGGGATATTTTATAAAATAAAAAAATGATATATATAACAATAATTTATTCGAGAAAAATATGAAAAAATTATCTGATTGGGAAAGAAAAACAGGAATTGATTTTCTTAAAAAAATTGGAATTAAAAAAAGTTACAAAGTTCTTGATTTTGGCTGTAACAATGGCAATTACACAATTCCAATCTCAACACTTGTAGGAAATAAGGGAATTGTTTTTGCTATCGATGAAAATAAATCTGCACTTAATGAATTACAGAAAAAATCCAAATTTATAAAATCTGATAACATTAAGATCGTTCACACAAACGGTGAACTTTATTTTAATATTGCTGATGATTTTTTCGATTTTGTTATGTTTTATGATGTCTTACATTATTTAAAACTTCAACAACGCACAATTCTTTATAAAGAAATATTCAGGGTTTTAAAAAGTAATGCAATCCTTTCTGTTCATCCAAAACATATTATTGGCAATTTCCCTTTAAGTGAATTGAGAAATGTAACATTGAATGATCTAATTAGTGAAATTGAAGATGTTGGTTTTAAATATAGTAAAAAGATCTGTTCAGAGTTAAGTCACGATAGTCATTTAGAAGAAGGATGCATTATTAACTTTGTGAAAAAATATTAGATTAGGGAGATTGTTTGCCAAAAACAAAAGCATTTGAAAAAAATTTACAGGAATATGAAGATTGGTTCGTATTAAATAAATTTGTATATCAATCTGAATTAAAAGCAGTAGAAAAGGCTATCCCAAAAAATAAAAATGGATTTGAGATAGGAATTGGAAGCGGCTTATTTGCACGGCCATTCGGTATAAAAGAAGGAATAGAACCTTCTTCAAAAATGAGAGAAAAAGCTAAAGAAAGAAATCTCAAAATTTTTGACGCTGTTGCAGAAAATTTACCATATCGGAATAAAAGTAAAGATTTTGCATTAATGGTAACCACAATCTGTTTTGTAGATGATATTTATAAATCTTTTGAAGAGGCAAATCGTGTTCTCAAAACAAACGGTTATCTAATAATCGGTTTTGTGGATAAAAATAGTCCCATCGGAAAAATCTATTTAAAGCATAAAAATGAGAGTTCATTTTACCGTGATGCAATTTTTTTTGAAACTGAAAAAGTGTATAAAATATTACAAAAAACAGGATTTGAAATTGAATCAACATATCAAACAGTTTTTGGAAAATTAAATGAAATAAAAGAAATTCAAAAAGTGCAAAATGGTTTTGGAAAAGGCAGTTTCGTTGTTATTAAAGCAAAAAAATCTAAATAAATTTGAAAATAATTAAATAAAATTATAGGAGAAAATATGAATGTAGAAAATTATAAAAGAAAAATTAAAGAAAGTAGAATTGGAAAAGATCAATTTTTCAAAGAACATTTTCAATCACCAATTCTACAGGAAGAACGAGCAAATTTTACAAAATTAAATTATTTTGAGCCAAATCCAGATTATTATTTTGAATTAGAATTAGAAAAACTTGATAAAAAAGAAAGTGTAAAAATTGAAGATACCGGAGGAAACCTCAGAGATTTTCTTAAATGGGGAAAATTTACTTTTAAGGTAAATGATCAACAATGTGTTCTATATGCTTATAAATCTGATAACACTGATACTCGACTTTTTATTCCTTTCAAAGATGCTACCAATGGAAAGGAAACTTATGGAGCTGGAAAATATATAGACCTTGAAGAAGATAAAGATAAAATTGGCAACAAATGGATTGTGGATTTCAATTTGGCAACAAATCCATGGTGTGCGTATAGCTCAAATTATGCCTGTCCATTGATTCCATTTGAAAATATTTTAAAAGTTAAGATACTTGCAGGAGAAAAGAATTATAAATAAAAAAATGAACTCTTTCGAGAGTTTCTAAAGGAGAATAAAATGACAAACAAAAGAATGAAAATTGATAAACTATTTTACAATAAAATGGAAGCAAAAGCTTCAAAAAGAAAAAATGACAATGTTATACGAAACAGCATTCTGAATGTTGGACTGGATGAAACAGCTTTAGATCACAAATCAAAAACAAATATGCAACATTCATTTTCTTTAGAACTTAAAACAGGCAAGATCACTTCTCAAAATAAGAGTGGAAGATGCTGGCTTTTTGCCGGACTTAACACAATGAGATTTAAAATAATGAAAGATCTTAATCTGAAGAATTTTGAACTTTCACAAACTTATCAAATGTTCTTTGACAAAATCGAAAAAGCAAATTACTTTTTAGAAAATATTCTTGAGACATTAGATGAAAAAACTGATTCGAGAATTATTATGTGGCTTTTAAATGGACCGCTTAATGATGGTGGACAGTGGGACATGTTCACAAGTATTGTAGAAAAATATGGAGTTGTACCGAAAGAAACTATGCCGGAAACATTCGCCAGTAGTAACTCAGCAAGAATGAACAATATTCTTACTTTGAAACTGAGAGGATACGCTTCTGAATTACGAAAAAATTATCAAAATGGAAGGATGATTGAACAATTAAAAGATGATAAAAAGCAAATGGTTATTGAATTTTATAGATTGTTAACCATGTTTTTGGGAATTCCTCCAAAAGAATTTACATTTGAATATACCGATAAAGATAAAAATTTTCATCGTGATTTAGAAATTACACCAAACGAATTTTATTCCAAATATATTGATATAAATTTGGAAGATTATGTAAGCATTATTAACGCTCCTACAAAAGACAAACCATTTAATAAAACATTTACAGTTCAATTTCTTGGGAATGTCGAAGGTGGAAATGATGTAAAATATCTTAATGTAGATATGGAAACATTTAAAAAATTAGCGTTAGCACAACTTCAAGATAAAACACCTGTTTGGTTTGGTAGCGATGTTGGAAAAAAAATGCATAGAGAAAAAGGAATTTTGGATGAAGATATTTACACTTATGAAAAAACACTTCAATCTGAATTTGATCTTGACAAAGCCGGACGGCTCGATTATGGAGAAAGTTTAATGACTCACGCAATGGTCTTTACAGGTGTAAATTTAATTAACAATGTTCCAAATAGATGGAAAGTTGAAAACAGCTGGGGCGAAAAAAATGGTAAAAAAGGTTATTTTGTGATGGGCGATAGATGGTTTGAAGAATACACTTATCAAATTGTGATCAATAAAAAATACCTTTCCGACAAATTGAAAAAAGCGTGGGATTTAAAGCCAATTATATTAAAACCTTGGGACCCAATGGGATCTTTAGCATTATAAAAATGAATACTATTTTAACAGAAGAAAAATCAAAAAATAATTTTATGGCATTTATCTGGCATGGAATTTTCCTATCGCTTGCATCTAACTTTATGGATATTCACACGATTATACCATCAATGTTAATAAAAGCCGGAGGAAATGCAATTTTACTGGGAATCCTAACTGCAATAATGATGGGCGGATCCGGTTTAATGCAAATTGTTTTTGCAGGATTCTTATCAAACAAAACGCATAAGAAAAGCTCTCTTCTGTTAGGAATTAACTTTAGAGTTGTTACACTTTTGCTATTAGCTTTTATACTTTTTCAATCTAATTCTATCAGCAACAATATGATTATTTTCTCCATTTTTATTTTAATAACGATCTTCTCATTCAGTGGCTCTTTTGCAAACATATCTTATGTTGATATTATTGGAAAATCAATTATAGATAAAAAGCGAAAACATTTTTTTTCATTGAAACAAATAATCAGTAGCATTGGAATTTTTGTTTCCGCTATTATTGTGCGTGCTTTACTTAAACATTTTTCCTACCCGAATAATTACGGAATATTGCTTTTAGGTGCAGGAATATTGTTATTCATTGCTTCCTTAGGTTTTTGGAGGATCAAAGAAATTAGTGTTAAAGTAAAAAAGAAGCTAAGTTTTTGGAATTTTTTTAGAATGATCCCACATGAAATTTCACAAAATTCCAATCTAAAAAATTATTTATTTATCATTAATTTATTGGGTCTTGCTTTTAGTTTCATCCCATTTATGATTTTGTTTGCTAAGAAAAATTTTGAGCTAAGTTATATCTTGATTGGAAATATTCTTCTTTTTAAAGTAATAGGAATGTTAATAACAAGCATAATTCTTTATAAGCAATCGAAGAAATTTGAATATAAAAAACTCTTATATTTCAGTTTTGCTTTTGGTACAGCTCTCCCTATTTTGAGTTTGATCTTTAGCAATAATTATTTCATATATCAATTAATTTTTATTCTTACCGGCGTTTTCATAACTTCTTTTGGAATTGCTAAAAGTGGAATTTTAGTAGAAATATCAAATAATGAAAATCGAGCAACTTACGCAGGTATTTCTGGTGCCGGAAGTATTTTACCAATGATTTTTCCACTTATAGCCGGTATTTTGATATCTGTTTTGGGATATAATTTTACATTTATTATGGTTTCATTAATTGTCGCTTCCAGTTTTGTTTTTATAAAGAAATTAAGATATAAATAGTAAGGAGTAAAATAAATGAAAAAAATCTATCCTGACTCTAAAGTAGAAGTTCAAGGTCTTACAGCAAAGTTTTATGATAATCTATTGAATTTTGTTACATTTGGAGGTTACAGTTTGTTCATTAAAAAAGCAATTAAATCAATGAATATTGATCCAAATGACAAGATCATCGATTTCGGTGCCGGAACCGGAAGAAATGCTCTGTTGATAAATAAATATCTTTCAGAAAAAGGTGAAATTCTCGGATTGGAAATTTCCAAATTGATGATATCTCAATTTAAAAGTAAGACGAAAAATTACAAGAATATAAATGTAATAAATCAACGAATTGATCAACCCTTTGAACTTGATAAAAAATATGATAAAGTATTCATATCGTTTGTATTTCACGGCTTTCCACTTGACATACAAAAACTTATTTTAATTAATGCATTCAATTTATTGAAAGTAAATGGTGAATTTATTATGCTTGATTTTAATGAATTTATTACCGATAAGTCACCGCTCTATTTTAGAATTCCATTTAAAATAATCGAATGCAAATATGCTTTTGAATATGTAGAAAGAGATTGGAAACAGATATTATCTGAATTTGGTTTCAGTGATTTCCAAGAAAAACTATTCTTAAAAAAACATATTCGTTTGTTAAAAGCAAAAAAATGAAAAAATAATTTATTCGGAAAGAAATTAAAATGATTGAAGTAAAAAAGAAAAATGACCAGAAATATGTGGTAACAATTGAGGATGAAAATAGTAGTTCCGAGCATTTTGTTATTTTAAATGATGAATATTATAAAAAACTTACTGAAGGAAAAGAGACAAAAAAAAATCTAATAAAAAGATCATTTGAATTTTTATTGGAAAGAGAATCAAAAGAATCCATATTTTCTGAATTTAATTTAAAAGTTATAAACAATTATTTTCCAGAATATGAAAGTGAAATTAAACTAGTTTAAATAATAAATTACAAGGAAATTATTATGTTACAATTAAAAAATCAATTTGTCTTTGCTCCTATCAAATTAGGCTATAGTAAAAATGGAAAAGTTAATGAATTACATCTTAATTTTTATAAAGAAAGAAGTAAATTTATTGGAGCGGTTACTCCTGAACCAATGTATCTTGACAAGGGGTTAAGAGAAATACCAACTCAAATTGGGATTGATAATGATGACAAAGTTGACGGACTAAAAAAATTAACAACTTCAATTCATCAATATAAGACAAAAGTAATTGCTCATTTGAACCATCCGGGAAGAATGGCAAATCCGAAAATTTCGGGAAACTATTTTTTATCGTCAACAGATAAAGCATGTGAGATGGGTGGTGCAACTCCAAAACAAATGAATAAAGATGATATTCAACACGCAATAAATTTATTTGCCGATGCTGCAAGACGTGCAAAAAAAGCAGGTTTTGATATTATTGAACTTCAATTTGGGCATGGGTATCTTGCTGCTCAATTTATTTCGCCAAAAGTAAACAACAAAACTGATGAATATGGCGGGAGTTTTGAGAACAGAATTAAATTTCCATTACAGATTTTGGATGCGGTAAAATCTGCAACTGATTTACCGATTATCGTCAGAATCAGTGGCAATGAAATGATACCTGACGGAATTAAGTTAGAGGAAATGATTAAATTTTCCAAAGTTTTGAAAGAAAAATCCGTTGAAGCTGTCCATGTTTCAGCCGGAACGGTTTGTAATACTCCTCCTTGGTATTTTCAACACATGTTTGTGCCAAAAGGAAAAACATGGGAATTTGCCAAAAAAATAAAAGATGAAATAAATATTCCAACAATTTATGTTGGGCAAATTAATACAATAAAAGATATAGATAATCTTAAAAATAAATTTAATGCTGATTACATTGCTGTTGGAAGAGCACTTATTGCCGATCCTGATTTTGTCGGAAAATATCTAAACAGAGTAAAAGGAAATATTCGTCCTTGCCTTGCTTGTGCCGAAGGTTGTTTGGGTAGAGTAAAATCAGGTCAAGGGCTTCAATGCCTTGTAAATCCAAAAGTAGGCAAAGAAATTGATATTTTTGAAAAAGCAAAAAAATCCAAAAATGTTGCTGTTGTTGGAGGTGGTTTGGCAGGAATGGAAGCTGCTTTAACATTAAAGCAAAGAGGACACACAGTAACACTTTTTGAAAAAGATGAACTTGGCGGACAATTTAACCTTGCTCCTCTTACTCCAAACAAAAAATCTATGGAAAGCTTAATTCCTTATTTTGTTAAAGAAATAAGGGATAACAACATAAATGTAATTTACAAAGAAGTCGGAAAATCCGAGCTTATTAATAAATTTGATGAGGTAGTTATTGCTACAGGTTCTAAGCCGGCAGAAATACAAATTGAAGGATTGGGTAAATTTTATTGGGCAGAAATATTATTGAAGGAAAATCTACCAAAAGACAAAAAAGTTTTGATAATTGGCGGAGGTCTTATCGGTGTTGATATCGCAACAGCGTTAATCCCTCTTAATAATCAGGTAACTATTGTTAAACGAACAACTGACTTTGGTGAAAATATGGAAATGATTGCAAAATCACTTTCTTTAAAAATGATGAAAGAAAAAGGAACTGTTTTTAGCGATCATACTCATATTAAAAAGGTAGTAGGAAAAACCGTTTATGCAGAAAAGGACGGAAAAGACATTCAATTTAATGATATTGATATTATTGTGGTTTCAACCGGAATGAAAAGTTTTAACCCCTTGGAAGAAGAATTGAAAAATAATATTACTGTTCATGTTATTGGTGATGCTAAAAAAATAGGGAATGCACAAGATGCAATAAATGACGGTTATAAGTTAGGAATGAAATTATAGTTACAAAAAGGTGAGAATAGAAAAAAGGAGTTAGTAATGAAACTGTTAATGATCTATGCCGATAAATTTTCTTATAAAACCAACATCAAAAATTTGGAATCTGTTGAAAAATATGAAGAAAATAAACATATTGAAAATACACTTGTTGGTTTCATTCAAGTCGAAAAAAAAGACGAAGAAGATATCCCCAAAATCGAAACGAAAATGATCAAAAACCTAAAATGGGCAGCAAAGAAAAATGAAACAAATAGTATCGTTTTACACTCTTTCGCACATTTATCTATGAGCAAGGCAGATGAAGGAATAACAAAAGATTTATTTGATCGTGCAGAAAAAAGATTAGAAAAATCTGATTACGAAATTTCACAAACTCCGTTCGGTTATTTTCTGGATTTAGACATTCAAGCTCCCGGAGAATCATTAGCAAGAATTTTTAAGGAATTCTAAATGATAGAAAAAGCTGTCGAAATTATTAAAAACGCAAAACACATCACAGCTTTTACAGGTGCAGGAATTTCTGTAGAAAGCGGAATTCCGCCTTTTCGCGGAGAAAATGGATTGTGGAATAAATTCGATCCTATATTTTTGGACATCAATTATTTTCATCAAAATCCCCTGAAATCATGGAAACTGATTAAGGAAATTTTTTACGATTTCTTTGGAAAAGCAAAACCAAACACTGCTCACTTTGCTTTGTCTAAAATGGAAAAATTAGGTTATTTAAATTCTATTATTACACAAAATATAGATAATCTTCATCAAAAAGCAGGAAGTAAAAAAGTTTGGGAATTCCACGGAAATTCTCGTAATTTAATTTGTACAAACTGTAATAAAATTTATTCGGCAGCAAATACAAACTTATTTTATTTGCCACCGAAATGTGAAAAATGTGGAACTGTTCTTAAACCGGATTTCATTTTCTTCGATGAGCCAATTCCCGAACCAACAAAAACAAATTCTTTTGCAGAAACTGAAAATGCTGATGTTTTTATTCTTATCGGAACAACCGGTGAAATTATGCCTGCTTCTATAATTCCTTACGAAGCAAAACGGAATGGTGTGAAGATCATCGAAGTGAATACCCAACCTTCAAATTATACAAACACAATAACCGATGTTTTCTTGGAAGGTAAAGCAACAGAAATAATGAGTAATTTGTTGAAATCTCTGAAGAAAAAATAAAATGAAAATTACATTAATTTATAATAATACTTCAATAAATAATGATATAATTGCAGATTATAGGTTTTATTGTTTTATTGAAGATGGAATTGAAGAAATATTTGAGTTGTAAAATGTATTCAAAAAAAGAACTTCAAAATTGTAAACTCTGCGAATTATATAGAACTCGCTTAAATGCTTTAGCAGGAGAAGGTAACAAAAATGCAGATATAATGTTGATTGCTCAAGCTCCGGGAAAATTGGAAGATAAAGAAAATAAAATGTTCGTTGGACCCTCCGGTAAAATGCTTGATAAATTGTTGTTGCACACTCAAATTTCCAGAGATGAAATTTATATGACAAACTTGATAAAATGTAACCTTCCACAAAACAGAAGACCAAAACAAAGAGAAATTAAAGTTTGTTCCAAATATTTAGATATGGAAATTCCAGAAATTGAACCAAAAATAATAGTTCCCCTTGGTTACTATGCAACCAAATATATATTTGAGAAAAATGGATTAAGAGAGTTTTCTAAAAAGGAATTTCCCGCATTAATTGGGAAAATATTTATTTCAGAAAATTATAAAATATTTCCTTTATCTCATCCCGCATCAATATTATACCATAATGAATTTATATTCAAATCTCTTGAGAATTTTAGTAAACTGAAAAAAATGGAGGGAAATTGAGAGCAGCACTTATAAAAAATAATAAAAAAGTTTTGGACATTGTTTGTAACAATTGTAAAATTCGTCAGTTTTTATGTAATTTTAATAAAGAAGGAGATTTATGAAATTAGAACATTTAGGAATAACTATTGATAATGTAAATGAAGTAACCAATTTTTATGAGAATATTTTTAAAATGAATAAAGTAAGATCTTTCGAACTGAATTCAAATCTTGCTGAAAAAATATTCAATATTTCACAATCGGTTGAAGTATATTTAATGCAAAATGATTATATCACAATAGAATTGTTTATTCACAAAGAGATGAAGAAACCTTCTTTTGATCATTTTTGTCTTTCTTTTGATGATAGACAAAATGTTGTTAAACAAGCAATGAAAAATGGTTATAAAGTTATTATCAAGAAACGAAAAAATTCTGATTTAATATTTATCAAAGATAATACCGGAAATATATTTGAAATAAAGGAATCAAAATGATAAAAATTAAAAATGCAAAAGAAATTGAAAAAATGAGAAAAGTTGGAAAATTAGCGGCACAATTATTAAACTATATTGAACCATTTGTGAAAGAAGGCGTTTCGACACTTTATTTAAACGATCTATGCGAAAAATTTACAAAAAAGTATGGTGCAATTTCCGCTCCGCTAAATTATAACGGATTCCCAAAGAGTATCTGCACTTCAATAAATAATGTTGTATGTCATGGTATTCCTTCGGAAAAAGATATTCTAAAAGATGGGGATATTGTTAACATTGATGTTACTGTGATTTTAAATGGATATCACGGAGATACTTCCCGCACTTTTATTATCGGAAGCGTTGACAAGAAAATAAAAAGTTTAGTTAGACGGACCGAGCAAGCGATGTATAGAGGAATCAATGCCGTAAAATCCGGGGAATATTTATATAAAGTTGGTAAAACAATTGAAAAATATATCAGTAAATTTGGATATTCAATTGTTAGAGATTACGGCGGACACGGAATAGGGAAAGTTTTTCACGAAGATCCTCATGTTTTTCATTACTATTCAAGAGAAAATAGAATACGATTAAAATCAGGTATGATATTTACTATTGAACCAATGATCAATTTAGGTTCTTACAAAGTTAATACATCTTCTGTTGATGGATGGACGGTTACAACAGCTGATGGAAGTTTAAGCGCCCAATTTGAGCATACAATTTTAGTAACTGATAAAGGAGCTGAAATTCTCACAAAAGTTTAAAAAGTTACTTTATGTAAGATAGTGAAAATAATTTTAGACCATATTTCTACTTGAAATAAACAAAAAAATAATGTATTTTTCAAAATGAATAAAAAAATGGAATCATCAAAAAAACCAAATTCCAAAATAATAATTTTCGCTTTACTTTTATTTTATATTATTGTTACAAGTTGTTCTACACGCGAACTTACTAATAGTAAATTAAATATGAAAGAGCAAAATATCGCCGATTCCATCGGGATATCATATAATGAATTACAGGAATTAAAACAAAGAAAACTTTATACTTTTTCAGAAAGAGAAGTAGATATTTATTTAAAATATCTTTCTAAATATGAACCAGATATTAACTTCCGTGTAAAACATCTTGGACTGAAAAATATTGGTCAACCCTATGAATTGTATCTCCTCGGTGAATTTCCTTTTGGCATTTATGACACTCAACCACTATATTGTTTAGAAAAAAATGATTGTGTTGTTTTTGTGGAACATACTTATGCGATGGCATTTGCTCATGATTGGAATTCATTTTTCAAAATTCTTCAGAGAATTCGTTATAAAAATGGAAATATTTCACTTGTAAATAGAAATCATTATGCAAATATGGATTGGAATCCAAATAATTCTTGGCTTGTAACCGACATTACAGATTCGTTGGGAAGTTTGTCAATAGATACTAATAAAACGATCTATAACAAAAAACATTTTTTTACTCGATGGAATCTGAACACAAATATTCCTGTTGACTCAATAGTATGGAGTTACATTCCTGCAGAAGAAATAGATTCTATAAAGAGTTCACTTCAAACTGGTGATCTTGTTCAAATTGTTCGTGGTACAGAAAAAGAAAATGGAAAATGGGTTGGACATTTTGGATTGATAATTCTTGATAAAAATGGTAATGTAAATTTACTTCATTCAACACCGCCAAAAGTAAAAATACAATCTCTTATGAGCTATGTAAATAATGGAATTCAATCGAATATTGAAAAGAAACGAAAAAATGTTGAGATCATTAGAAAGAATAAAAAAATAAAGAAATATAATGATAAATTAAAAAATAGTATTATTAGAAAACATATCTTTAAACCCAAAAAAATACAAAGAGAAAAAACATATTTTTACGGATTAAAATTTTTGAGATTGCGAACCAATCCTCTAAAAAATTTAAAATGTGTAAAAAAATTAGCAACGAACAAATCGAACAATACGAACAAAAAGAATGAAAAATAACTGAGAGGGAAATTTATGCTGAACAAATTATTCAAACTTGACAAATTCCAAACAAATATTAAAACAGAAATTATTGCCGGCATAACTACCTTCGCAACAATGGGATATATTCTCGTTGTCAATCCACAAATATTAGCGATTTCAGGAATGGACAAAGGTGCGGTTTTTACTGCAACAGCATTATCTGCAATATTGGCAACCTTGATAATGGCACTTTATGCTAATCGTCCTTTTGCATTAGCTCCCGGAATGGGATTGAATGCGTTTTTTGCCTTTACTGTTGTGAAACAGATGGGATACTCTTGGCAATTTGCATTAACTGCAGTTTTCATAGAAGGAATAATTTTTATTTTACTCACTTTTTTCCATATAAGAACTGCGATTATTAACAGCATTCCATTTAATTTAAAAAAAGCTGTTTCAGTTGGTATTGGATTATTTATTGCATTTATAGGTTTACAAAATGCTGGGATTATTACAGCCAATTCTACAACATTAGTTGCTTTGGGAAACATTTCTACAAAACCAGTTATTATAGCAATTATCGGTTTAATTGTTACTGGATTTTTACTTGCAAAAAATATCAAAGGTGCTTTAATTATTGGAATTATCTTTTCAACTCTTTTGGGAATTCCACTTGGTGTAACTCATTTACCGGAAAATTTTCAAATCATTGGCATTCCTCCTTCTATCGCTCCCACTTTTTTACAATTTGATTTTTCAAACATTTTTTCATTGGATATGTTAATAGTATTATTCACTTTTTTATTCATTGATTTTTTTGATACTGCCGGAACTTTAATTGGCGTTTCAACAAAGGCAGGTTTTATTGATGAAAATGGGAATTTACCTGATGTTAAAAAGGCATTATTCGCCGACGCAGCAGGAACAACTATCGGTGCAATGTTAGGGACTTCCACAGTTACTACTTATGTGGAAAGTGCATCGGGAGTTGCAGCAGGTGGCAGGACAGGATTGACAGCTTTTTCAACAGCAATCGTTTTTGCAATTGCGTTATTTATGGCACCGTTATTTACAATTGTTCCAAGTGTTGCAACTGCTCCCGCTTTGGTCTTGGTTGGACTTTTCATGATGAGCCCAATCAAAAACATTGATCTAACCGATTATACAGAAGCTATTCCTGCATTTATAACAATCATTATCATGCCTTTAGCATATAGTATTTCAGAGGGAATTGCATTTGGAATGATCACTTATGTAATTCTTAAAGTATTAGTTAGAAGAGGTAAAGAGGTCTCTATACTTGCTTACATAATTGCCGCTTTATTTATTTTAAAATATGTGTTCTTATAAAAGAAAAATTAGTGAATGAGAATAAAGAAGCCGGTTCATATTCTGTAAAGTGGAATGCATCACAATTTAGTTCGGGAATATATTTATACAAAATCCAAGCAAATAAATTTACCGATGTAAACAAATGTATTCTTTTAAAATAACCGTTATGTAATTACATAAAAAAATGTAATAAATAAAGTTCAATTGACAAAAAATGATTAGCAATTATTTATAAAAATAAATCTTTCATTTTAATGATAATTTCATTAAATTATAAGATTTAAAAAAAAGGAGAAAAATGAAAAATTATGATGTGGTTATTATTGGTGGTGGGCCGTCGGGAATTATAGTTGGAGTAACAGGCAAAAAACAAAATCCTGACAAAAGTTTTTTAATGATCAAAGAGGAAGAAAAGGGATTAGTTCCATGTGGAATTCCATACATTCTCCATGACTTAGAAGATATATCGAAAAATGCAATGGGTCCTAAGCCATTCATTGATGCTGGTGGAGATGTTTTAATTGATAAAGTTACAAAGATTAATATTCTCGAAAAAACTTTGATAACTGAAAATGATAATACATTCAAATATAAAAAATTAGTTTTCGCAACTGGTTCAACACCCACTATTCCTACTTTTATTAAAGGATACGATTTAGAAGGTGTAAAATATATTAAAAAAAGTTATAATTACATTGATGAACTAAAGAATAAAACTGACAAAGCAAAGAATATCGTAATAATTGGTGGAGGTTTCATTGGTGTTGAAGTAGCTGAGCAACTTGCTAAATTTAAAGATAAAACCGTATCATTAGTTGAAATGGAAGAATTTTGTCTTTATCGTGCATTCTCAAAAGATATAGCCAAAAAAATAGATGAAAAATTACAAAATACAGAAATAAATCTATTAACAAATAATAAAGTTAAAGAAATTATTGGCGAAAACGGTAAAGTAACAAAGGTAAAATTAAGTAATGGAAAAGAAATTAAAGCTGATGTAGTAATTTTTTCAATTGGATATAAACCAAATACGAAATTAGCAAAAGAAGCCGGATTGGAAATAACCAGTCAAGAAACAATTAGGTGTGATAATTATCTTAGAACAAATAAAAAAGATATTTATGCAATAGGTGATTGTAGTCAAACAATTGGTTTTATTACAGGAAGAACTGACGACATTATGCTCGCTTCTACAGCCACATCAGAATCAAGGATTTTAGGATATAATTTATTTGAAATAAATCTTATCAGAAATTTTATTGGAACATTATCTGTCTTCTCTACGGAAATTGCTGGAACAACATTTGCTTCAGTAGGAGCAATTGAACAAGTTGCGAAGAAACATGATATTGAATATATTATTGGAAAATTTGAAGATGTGGATAGACATCCGGGAACAATTAAAGACGCAAAAAAATTAATGATAAAACTAATTGCATCACCTAAAACTGGAAAAATAATTGGTAGTGAACTTTACGGCGGAAAATCAGCAGGTGAAATCATAAATATAATAAGTTTAGCAATTCAAAAAGAAACTACAGTTTATGAATTAATATCATTTCAAGTTGGAACTCATCCACTTCTTACAACAGCCCCAACAAAATATGTTTTAATAAAAGCAGCTGAAATGGTTATCGCTAATATAAAAAAGACATATTAATATCATTTTTTTTACTTACAAATAATTATAGAAGAAACAAATGCACGCAATAATAAACGTTTTTAAACACGCTTTAATGATAACGGGTTTTGTTTTTACAATGATGTTAATAATAGAATATATTAATGTCCAAACTCAAGGATTATGGCAAAAAAGTATCTCTAATAATCTTTGGAAACAATATTTATTAGCGGCTTTATTGGGTGCAATTCCCGGATGCTTGGGGGCATTTACCGCAGTTTCACTTTTTACTCATCGACTAATTTCACTCGGTGCTTTAGTAACCACCATGATCGCAACAAGTGGTGACGAAGCTTTTGTTATGCTGTCAATGTTTCCACAAAAAGCAATTATTCTGACTCTAATAATCGTTGCAATAGGAATTCTCGCAGGATTTATTACTGACAAGTTACCATTCTCAAAATCGTTTAAAAACATCCTACCGGCAAACGGTTTCCCATTGCACAAAGTAGAACAATGTAAATGCTTACCACAAAATCATTTATTTGAAAACATGAAAACTCCTTCTACACAACGAATATTACTGATCGTTATTGTATCAATTTTCTTATTCGGTACTGCAATTGGAGAAATTGGCCCTCAAAATTGGAATTGGGTAAAGATCACGATTCTAATTACTTCATTTTTATCACTTTTTATTATTGTTACAGTCCCGGAACATTTTTTAAAAGAACACCTTTGGAATCATATCGTTAGAGTTCATATTCCAAGAATATTTTTATGGATATTCGGCACACTTCTTACAATCCATATTCTTATGCAATTTGTTGATCTTCATTCTTGGGTTGTAGATAATATGTACATACTTCTCATAATTGCTGTTTTGATTGGTATCATTCCTGAATCCGGTCCGCATTTAATATTTGTAACTTTATTTGCAAGCGGAACAATTCCTTTTAGTATTCTTCTCGCAAGTTCAATCGTTCAAGATGGACATGGAATGCTCCCTTTATTGGCAGAATCAAAAAAAGGATTTTTCACAGTAAAAGCAATAAATATTATTTTTGGTATGATCGTAGGGATCATTGGTTCATTGTTGGGATTTTGATCATTAGCAACGAACAAAAACTAACTAAATCGAACAAAATAAATAATGACTTTTAACAACAAACAAAAACCAACTAAAACGAACAAAATAAATAATGACTTTTAACAACTAACAAAAACCAACTAAAACGAACAAAATAAATAATGACTTTTAACAACGAACAAAAATTAACTAAAAAATTGGAATTATAACCACCAAGAATACGAGGAATAGTGAGAAATTAACCGGACTTAAGAGTAGCTAATAAAAATAAAAACACGGCACAAAATATAAATTAATTCTCGGGTATCATTACTTATGAATGAAAATAAAAAATTCCAATCTTCAAATGCAATAACGATTTCTTTTGCACATTTTGCTCATGACATTTACACCGCTTTTTTGGCACCAATGTTACCTTTACTTATCCAAAAGTTAGGAATAAGTTTATCAATGGCGGCATTGTTAGATGTAACTCGTAAACTTCCTGCTCTATTTAACCCATTTATCGGAATACTTGCTGATAAAATTCGTGTTAGGTATTTTGTTATTTTCACACCACTTATAACAGGGATTGCAATGAGTTTTCTTGGATTAGCTCCTTCATATTCAATACTATTAATATTACTTTTTGTTGTTGGAATCAGCTCTGCAATTTTTCATGTACCTTCACCTGTAATGATCAAACAAATATCCGCTAATAAAACCGGACTAGGAATGAGTTATTATATGTTGGGTGGAGAAATTGCTAGAACACTTGGACCGCTTTTGATAACTGCTGCAATTTCATTGTGGGGTTTGGAAAGATCTTATAGAGTAATGTTATTAGCTTTTATTTCGACAATATTTCTATATAATAAATTAAAAGATGTACAAGTTAATAAAGATTTTCATAAAAAGACAAAAGAATTTACTCCAAAAGATACATTAAAAAAATTAATCCCATTCTTCATTTTAATTTCTGGTTTTGTCCTATTTCGTTCAGCAATGAAGTCTGCTCTAACTTTATATTTACCAACTTTCCTTACAAATAATGGAAAAACTTTATGGATTGCTGGAATTGCGCTTTCTATTCTTCAGTTTTCTGGAGCAGTTGGAACATTTTTAGCAGGATCAATTTCAGATAAAATCGGACGAAAATATACTTTGCTAATTACTGCAATTGCCAATCCAATTCTTATGTGGCTTTTCATCATTTTAAATGATACTTTTATGATCCCTCTTTTAATTTTAATTGGATTTTTTCTCTTTGCCTCCGGACCCGTTCTACTTGCCTTAGTTCAAGATACAGATTCCGAGCATCCTGCTTTCATTAACAGTATTTATATGACAATTAATTTCATTATCAGTTCATTGATGGTGTTCCTTGTCGGTTTCTTAGGAGACAAAATTGGCTTAATTTCCACCTATAAAATCTGTGCAATATTATCTGTCGGTTCAATTCCGTTTATTTTGTTATTACCTAAAAAAGATATCAAGATTGTTTGAGAAGTTTTTTGGGATAGCAACTAATTTCTCTAATTACTCGAATGTTTTTTAGACACAAATTAAGGTTGAGGTTGAGGTTAAGGCTGAGGCTAAGATTGAGACTTTCCATATTCACCTTTTCGCTCAATCACTTGGAAACAATTTCCATTATCCCTTTTTCACTATAAAAACTTTTCATAGAAAAATGTTTCAAACTAATATTATTATTATTATTTTATAATGTTATGTTTTTTGAAAATACTTTAAAAAGGGAAATTTAAATGAAACGCTTAATAATAATTCCAACTTATAACGAAAAAGCAAATATAGAAAAATTAATAAATGACATTCAATTATTAGATATTGAAAATTTAGATATTTTAATTATTGATGATAATTCTCCGGATGGAACTGGCGAAATTATTAAAAATCTACAAAAAGATAATGATAATATTTTCATTATTGAACGAGAAGGTAAACTTGGATTAGGCACTGCTTACATTCGTGGTTTCAAATATGCTTTAGAAAACAATTATGACCAAATTGCTCAAATGGATGCCGATTATTCTCACGATCCAAAAGATTTAATAAAATTATTCAAAGCAGTTGAAAAATATGATTGGGCAATCGGTTCGCGTTACAAATCAGGAATTAATGTTGTTAATTGGCCATTAAGCCGTTTAATTCTCAGCTACGGTGCAAATATTTATTCAAGAATAATTACTGGAATGAAAATTAAAGATGGTACAGCAGGATTTAAATGTTGGAATAAAAATGTACTCGCAAAAATCAAATTAGATGAAGTGAAATCACATGGGTATTCATTTCAGATAGAGATGAATTTTCGTGCTTGGAAAGCTGGATTTAAATTTTTTGAAGTTCCAATCGTCTTTACCGATCGTACTTTAGGCGAATCAAAAATGTCAAAAAAAATCGTTCGTGAAGCGATCTTCATGGTCTGGAAATTAAAATACTGGTCAATCACAAAAAAAATATAATTTATTTATGAATCCAAATATTGATATTTCAATTATCATTGTTAGCTATAATGTAAAAGAATTTTTACATCAATGTTTACTTTCAATTGAAAAGGCTATTAATAACATTTCAGTTGAAATTTTTGTTGTTGATAACAATTCCATTGACGGAACTTGTGAACTTATTCGTTCAAAATTTCCAAATATTAAATTAATCGCTAATAGTGAAAATCTCGGATTTGGAAAAGCAAATAATCTAGCATTACAAAAAGCACAGGGTAAATACACTCTCTTTTTAAATCCCGATACTATTTTACAAGAAAATACTTTAGAAGTAATGTTAAACTATTTAGAAACAAATCCAAAAGTCGGATTAGCCGGTTGTAAAATTTTAAATTCAAATGGAACCTTGCAACTTGCATCTCGCAGAAGTTTTCCATCACCATTGACCGCTTCTCCAAAACTTTTAGGATTAAGTAAAATGTTCCCAAAAAACAAATTCTGTGGGAAATATAATCTCACTTATCTTGATCCTGACAAGTCATATAGCGTAGATGCCGTAAGCGGATCATTTATGTTTTCAAGAACTAAACTTCTAAAAGAATTAGGTGGTTTTGATGAAACATTTTTTATGTACGGCGAAGATTTGGACTTATGTTATCGAATGCAAGAAAATAATTATGAGATCCATTATGTAGCAAAAACAACAATTATTCATTATAAGGGCGAGAGTTCAAAAAGTGCACCTTTTGACAGCATATTAAATTTTTATAAGGCAATGGATATTTTTGTAAAAAAACATTTTTCACGCGGATATTTTCTTTTAACAACTCTTTTATTACGCCTTGGAATTTTTGGTCATTTTTTTGGACGATTTTTGGGAAAATTCATCAACAAGATCAAAATACCTATTATTGATTTTTTATTTATCTACCTCTCTTTTATTTTTGCAATTATTATTCGTTTTGACGAAACAAAATGGTTCTTCGATTATCAACCAGTCATCTTACTTTACACATTTATTTATCTTATTTTAGCAAGTTTTCTCGGACTTCATAATAGAAAGAAAATTGATTTCATAAGGGCTTTTGGTGCCATAATTCTTGGTGGATTAATTAATGGTTCATTTACATTTTTCATGCCATTTATTGCCTATTCCAGAATTGTTTTTTCTATTTCATTTTTGTTTATACTTTTATTTCTTCCCGGCTGGAGAATAATTTATTATCTGATAATATATAAAAAAATCCAAAATAAAAGTTATACTCATAGAACTATTATTATAGGAGCCGGACCAGAGGGAAAACGGATTGCAGAAATTATTACAAATAAACCGGAATTGGGTTATCTTTTTTTAGGATTTGTTGATAATGATTTTGAAAATCCTCAAACAATTTCTACAATAAATAATTTAACCGAATTAATAAAAATTAAAAAAATTGAAAACATAATATTTAGCTCGGATAAATTTACAAGTGCCGATATAATGAGATTGATGGATAAAATTCAACATCTACCAGTTAACATTAAAATTGTTCCGGAAAACATAAATTTGATATATGGAAAAATGCATATTGAAAA
>Ga0307928_10001177_pt1 | contig 19842 bp, 37 predicted proteins | sample AceLakmetagen232_FD_201815 | JGI IMG/M metagenome (GOLD analysis project Ga0307928, IMG submission 201815) | Saline water microbial communities from Ace Lake, Antarctica - #232 | ecosystem: Environmental > Aquatic > Non-marine Saline and Alkaline > Saline | place: Antarctica: Ace Lake... | reverse complement strand
ATCAACTTTAAATACCGATATTAATTGTTGAGTACTAAAATATTCTTCAAAGCCCTCTAAAATTTTAAGTTTTTCACTAAGTAAAATTGGTTGTTTTGTTTTTGTTGAAAAAAGCAATGATTTTTTAGATAGCGTAAAAAATATAACAAGCGGATCGATTTTTAACAAAAGAGGATAAATGTAATTCAATGCTGCTTTTCGTTTATAGATATTACATTTAACTAAACTACTAAGCGGACTGCCATCAACGATATAACTTGTATGTCTGAGTTGAAAAAGTACATGACTGAATACATACATAAATTCTTCGTGCGAACCCATGCCTTTTCTGAAACAACTTCGTGGATTTTTTAGTTTTAATAATGGCAATTGTAACTCATTTGCTAATCGTTGAATAATAGTAGTTTTTTCAATCTCGTTATATCCTTCACAAAAAATAATTAAGCGTTTTATGATTTCCATAACCGTTTTTTAAAAAATTAAACATATTCTTTTTTTAAAAATGGTAATTTAAGTTGTCGATTATATTTTTTAAAATTATCAGGTCTTTTTAATTTCCAATACTTTGCAACAAATGGAAATTTTTCATCTGAATATATTTCATCATACCATAAACTTAATTTGACTTCGTATTGTTTAATGCCTGATTTTGGAGTGTATATTATATATTCTTGATTTTCAACCATATCAGATAATTTTTTTGTTAAAATCTTAACCCAGACTTTTTTGCCTCTTATCAAATATTGACATTCATCATAATCTTTAAATGGCTCAGGAATGCCTAAACAGAGTACACTCTTATTATTCATTTGAACGTTTTTAAGTAAGCGTTTAAAGTCTTCAGTGTGGGGAATTCGAACCAAAATATTTTTATGATTACTGTATATTTGTGACCACGCGTATAATAAATTATTCATATTTTATTTTTTTATTAACATTTAATGGTATAAATTGACCCGTAGTACGATCAAAATTATAAAATAGTTCAACACTGTCTTGTCCTGTTTTATTTTTTAACACCTTTACCATCGTACTATCACGTTTTGAAGGCTCTTCTAAATTTGACCAAAGCATTAAAATAACATCAGCATCTTGATGAATAAAACTTGAATCTCTTAAATCTTGCATTGATGGTATTTCTCTTTTTTTAATTTTTCGAATATGACAAATAACAACAACAGGAATTTTTAAATCTATTGCAATATCTTTAAGAGCCGAAACAGTTCGACCAACTAATGCAGAATAATTATCTCGACCTCTTGGAACAATTTTATGTAAATGATCTAACACCATTAAATCTATATCATATAATTCTTTACATATTTTAGTTTTTTCAAGTATTTTATCAACTTCTAGTCCAGATTGGGGGCCAGTATAAAAATACATCTCGAATTTTTTAAATTCTTCTTTTAATTGTTGAATTTCAAAGTGAGTTATTTCAGTAAATGATTTTTTCATTTTAATCGTCATCATACGTTGAATAAAATAAAAAAGACGACCTTCTAATAAAAATACTAAAATTTTTTTATTTCGTTCTAATAAATGTAAAATGTTATTTAATACAAATGTTGTTTTGCCTGTTGTTGATGCACCGCTAATAATTATTAAATCTTCATTTTTTAATCCTTTCAAAACTGAATCAAGCTTCTTAAAACCTGTTTCTAATCCCTGAATATTATCTCTATTTTCAACCCATTCATCAAATCGATCAATACTTTCAGACATTTTAGTAATTTCAGCGATTTCAAACTTTTTTGCAGTCTTAAAAAGAACATTAAAATCTTTAATAGTATATTTTAATAAATAATCATTTAAGTCCTTTTCAGGTAATATAATATTTTTACATTTCTGAAGACCAAGTAATTCTGCTACTTTTCGTGCACCGCGTTGACCCATTTCATCTGAATCAAAACAAATATAAATTGTTTTAAAATCTTTAATGTGTTTAATCCATTCATCTGGAAATGATGCAGCACCTAATGTTGTTCCAACAATATTTTTAATACCTTCTTGATGTCCTTTAATTGTATCAAATTCACCTTCAGTAATAATTACATAATCAAGAGATAAATCTAATGCATCGATATTAAAAAGAACTGACGGAGTACCATAAAGTCGTCGATATGCTTTTTCACTAATTTTTCTATATTTAATACTAATTGGATTACCTGCTATAAAATGGGGGACACTGACCCAATCCTTTTCATACCCCAATTTAAATTCTTTTATTGTCTTTATAGTAATTCCACGTGATTCTAAATATTTTATCCCCGTTGGAATTTTTAAGATAACTTCATGTAAATTATTTATTAATTTTAAAATATCAGTCGTTGAAACTTGTGAGTGCCCAACAAATTCAGTCATTTTTTTGATTTGTGGTTCATTTCCAAGTGCCCGTTGAAAAGATAAAAAATTACCTTTTACATTACATTTTTTACAATGATACAGACCTTTCATACTCATATAAAAATGAAATTTCTGATCTAAACAAAATGGACACATTTTTAATACTATTTCTGCTTGATTTACATCTTGAAAAGATATATTATGAGCAATAAGATATTTTTTAATCTCCAAAATCATCTTTGGTTAATTTTTCTAATCTTAATATTGCAGGATCAACCTTTTGTTTAGTAGATTCCATATTAATAAACATTTGCAGTCGGTCATCTGTATGAAAAAACCAAGATAGTCCTCGATGTGCGTTATGTTCCATCCACCATGTATTTTCTGAAAAATTATTAATTGCTTTAGAAATTTCTTTGATTGAAAATATTTCAAGTCGTTTAAAAATTTTATTCTGAGCAACACTGGTAATATAATATTTATTTTTTTGTTTTCGAAGTTTATGAATTTTTTCATTATATAAATCTAAAATTGGAGTAATATTAATATTTTGAGTTTTATTTTTAGTCTGTTTTAAAAGTTTAATAAATATTTTTCGGACTCTTTTTAATTCAAGCAAATTACATTGAATTAAACCTGTACCTGTTTTTTTATTTTTAAGAACAACAATATATTTTGATATTACTTCAAGACTTTCTTTAATTTCTTCAATATTTAAATCAACCATATTTTTAAAAATTATGAATTAAGATATTTTTTTAATTTTTCAATTACTTTTTCATAATATTTAATTGTTTGATACGAACCCACTATTTTCTCTCTTGCTTTTTTTTCTAATGAAGCATACCATTTTTTACTCCTTTCATTTCGAACATCTAATATCATTGATCGATCTACTTTTTCCAATTTATAATGACACGGCCAACAAACAGGTAGTCCATTATCTAGATCATAACGTAAATGACCATAAAGACTTTTTGGCTTAATATGATGACAGCTTGTTGTTGTTCTAAAATGCGCTCGAGCTTTTTTATAACTACTATGAAAAAAACATTTATTACCCCATTTTTTAATACATGCTAAATGCCATAATTCATCTGCTTTTTTTTTAAGTTTTCTTTTTTTAATTCTATACTTTTTTTGAGGATTCATTTATTTTTTTTAGACCATACTAAATGAGAAAGAACTCGATGTTTTTTATATCGTTTCAAATATTCTTTATAAAGAGGACTTTTTTTTGATGCTTTTTCTAAATAATATTTATAAGAATAAATATTCGTAAAACCAAATTTTTCTCTTAATACAATAAGTTTAGCTTGTTTTTCCTCTTTATTCATACTTATCATTTATATTTGTTTTAACTTAATGATAGCTTCAATAATAGCTTGTTTAAAATCAATTTTTTTATCCTGTATCCAATCCTCTAATAATTTTATATATTCTCCGTCTTTTTCTTTTAGGAGAGATTGAATAATAGGAAAATATCTCATTACTTGTTCTCTATCGCTATCTTTTTCTTTTTCTGTTAGGTCTTTGTATGAAGTTTTAATTTGTTTTTCCCATCTCGTTATAAAATCCTCACCAATTTCATAAATACCACCTTTCGCACTTGGTAACATTTTAGAGTGCATATATTTTTGCCAATCAGCCCACCTTTGATGTTCTATATCAGCTAATTTTTCTATTAACTCTTTTTTCTTTTTATTTATTAGTTGTTTTTTGGTCATAAATTTTCAACCTATTTTATATGTTCTTGATGATAAGACTTCTCTCCAATTGCCATATCTGTTAAATACCATTTTCCATTTTTTCCTTTTAAGAAATCACAGGACCAATATCCTTGAAATATATTAGCCACATATTGAGCCATACTAAATAATTCTTTTTTGTCTTTTTCTGTTAATTTATCTAATTTATCAAATTTCTTTTTTTCTATTCCTTTGAAAATTTCTTTTGGCCAATAAGAATGAGAACATTCTACTTTTCCATTTCTAACAAAAATTCTTCTTTCCTTTGTTATCGGCATTTCTCCACTAAAATAAGTGAAATATGGCTTTGTTTTAATAATTTCTCTTACTGCCCAAAAATCACAAGGCATAAATCTATCTATGGTTGCAATCGCACTAAACTCTACTAAATTGAAAATATGTTTTTTCAAATCCTTGAAAGTAGAATTTTTTGAGATGAAACATGAGTTTTTCCAATCGTGTTTATTAGAGGTATATCCTGTTTTTAAAAATACTGGCAATCCTATCTTTTTGATTGCTTCTCTAATTTCTACTAAAAATTCATCAATTCCCTCTGGTTCTTCTCCACCAGAAAATCTTTCCATATCAACATTAGTGTGAATAATAATTGTTTTTGGCATCGGACATTTTAAGTGCAATAATCGAGGATACCAAAAAGTTATATCATTCATTCTTTCGCAAGTAGGACAAACATCGTCTCCGATTATAATCGGATTGTATCTAAAAGGATTTCCACATCTTACACATTTTCTTACATATGCCTTCTTTTTATCTGTTATCTTTTGTTTGTTTTTCATATGATTTAAGTAATTCAAAATCTGGATAAAAGAAATCTCTCTGTTCTGTTACATTTTTTTCTTCTCCACAAACATCACATTTTCCTTTATGATAAGTAGAAACAGAAAAACTTAATTGGTTGGGTCTTTTACCATATTTTTTGAGGCAAGTTAAAACATTGGCAGAAACACCACACTCATAACATACATTATATATTTTTTTATCTATTATCTTTTGTTTGTTTTTCATTTTACTTCTGTTTCTATTTTATTTTTTGAGTTTTTAATTTTAGCCGATTCTTATATTCTTTAGTCTTTCTATATTTTCTTGCCATTTTACTTTCAGGATAATCTACATGTTCTGAATAATGAAATCCACAATTAGAACAACCACAAACATCTGGGCTTAATTTTTTAGACCCACTTTCATCTGGAATATCATATTCTCCTTCAACGCAACTATAAGTGTCTTTTTTACAAGCTGGACAAATTTCTCTAGTCATACCTCTTTACTCTCTTATGTTATTTAGATTTTGACCTTTTTTAGGCGAAAATTCCATTTTATAGTCCTCTATATTTCTCGTTGCCCGAAGTTCTACTTTGTAATTAAATTCTATCCAAGTTTTACATTTGGGACACAAAGCATAAAAATTATCTACATCTCTAAAATTTAATATGCGTAAAGAACACCCATTATCTTTACTTTGAAAATTACTTACTTTTTCTCCACAATTAGGACAATTATATTCAAATTTTATGTTATCATACATCCCCATATCTCTTTTCTCTTTTATGTTATTTAGATTTGACCTTTAGTTTCTTGGGCGAAAATTCTTTTACTTTAAAAACATCTTCAAACTGGGGTGGCTTACCCTGTTCTTTCCAGCCAACAAATATTCCATCTCCCTCTCTGTTTAAATCGTTATATGGTCTTGTATAATAGCCATCATCAGTAATTATTAAAACTACATCTTTAAAATCTTCTTTGTCTATATCAAAGAAACCCATTGCCATACTTTTTGGGGCATTAAACACTACAGCAACTCCCCTTTTTTCAAGTTTATCTGCCTCTTCTTTGGTTATCTTTTTTTTCATTAGTATCCTTTACTGTTCATATAAAACGTATGATAAACTAAACCGACCATATTTCCAGCCAAAAATCCTATTATAAACCAAATTATTTCACAAGACATAGGTTAGTTAGATTTCTAAATATTTTTCTAATTCTTCCTTTAACTCTTTTTTCCAGTTGTCTTTTTGTTTAGTCATTTTAATAATTTACTATAAAGATAATTTGTTATTTGTATTCCGATTGTTAGTCCAATAAGGAAACCACTTAAAAACATACACCATTGTTTGTTAGTCATTTTGGTTGGTTATTAAATATAGCCAAATCCCCATTAGCATACACTCTACGAAAAATTTGTGATTGGGGTGAAAAAAATCTAATGTTAAAACAACCGACACAAAAATCATTGAAAGTAAATTGAATAATCGGATAGTAGTTTTGAATATGTTCATTTTCTTAGTTGGTTAAGTATTATTAAAAACTCTGCTCTCGCTACATCATATCCTCGTCTTTTGTCATTACTATCCATTACCCCAGCATAAGATAAATCTTTAACTTTTTCTTCCGTCTTATCTAATAACTCCTTTCGCTGTTTTGAGAGGACTTGTTCTAATATCTCCTCAATAGCAAAAATCAAACTTCCTAAATAACCGCTGATTGTTTCATTTTTTGGTTCACCATTACCAAATTTTATCTGTATGTTTCTTTTCCAATCTTTTACAGTGTGTCCAGCATCATCTATTTTACTTGGTGCTTTTATTTCTCTCATAGTTTTGTTTGATTAGGTTTTTATTTTGTTCTGTCAATATTATACCAAGTCTTACCACCATCTTTTGAGAAAACATTGGGATTTCTTTTTGATTGCCACATCTTCTCTCCTACTTCCATCCATTCATCAGGATTAGAAGTTAAGGGAGTTAATGGCTGGAATTTTAAAAGTCTTATTAAGACACCTATCGTAATTGCCGCACTTGCTCCTGAATGATTTTGGTCTGAAAATACCTTGACTAATTTTAGAATTTCTGGGGCTAACATTCCATCATAATCGGCATCTTTATCAAACATTCCTGCTAATCTTAATTCTTTTTCTGCATGCTTTATTAAATTTGATTCTTCAATCATAGTTTTATTGTATTACTTTTATATGTTTATTTTGCCGACCAAATTGTAATGCTTCTTCTTTTGAAGGATGCCAGATGTCATAAAGATATTTATACCTGCTGTTTGTTCGGTCAAGGACTTCGTAGATTTCCCCATCTATTTCTATAAGCGTGCCAAAGGGCAATTCGTTTGTAGCCACAATACCCCATCTAACTCTTTCTCCTGAAGCTGTGATAAATGGGGTGTCATCTGTTTCATCTACACTACTGGAATATGCTGTAACTACTCGGACTCCTAAAGTATAAGTCTTTAAATATACAGGGTTAGAGATAGCTTTTAAGCTATTCCCAGATATTATAATTATTTGAGATGGTTCTTCTTTTCCGCAGGCTTTTAAGGGTTTAAATATGTAGTAGCCAGCTAAAACCCATAAAGCAATTGCTATTCTTTTCGCATCTTTTTCTGTTTTAGCCTCAAAGCCAACTGGCTATATTATTTAGATTTGACCTTTTTTAGCCGATTTTTCTGGCTAAAAGGACAATAAGTTCAAACAAAACTATAACCGATTCTCCTAAAAGAATTATTGCTAATGTTTCTCCTATTTGTTCTGTATTCATACTTCTTTTACTCTTTTATGTTATTTAGATTTTTGACCTTTTAATGTTGTTGTAATTTATACAATTATTCTATTCGCCTGTCTTATCGCCTCGCTTGGAACTCCTGCCCTTATCAAATCCCTGCATTTACTACAGGTATGAAATTTAAAAATCCTTGAAATAAAATCCTTTCTTTTCAAACAAAGAATACAATCAGAGGCAGTAATTTCAAGAGAATCTATAGGACGACCCTTTATTTTTTCTTTCTCTTTATTCATATTTTTTTAATTCTTATTTCTACCTCTGCTATATGATTTTTAGGGTCTTTTACACCTTCTGGGTCAGGGAGCCTGTTTAAATCATCAGCTTCTTCTTGGGCTTCTTTTTTAGTGTCAAAGATGCTTACGCTGGGATGTCTAATTCCACCACCTACATCTAACACTGCCCAGGCATTGATTGGCTTATTCATATTTTTGTTTTAGGGTTTGTAATCTCATCAATCCAATCTTCAATCATTCCAGTTGTTTGTATTTTTAGACATAGTTATATCAATTTATTCTTTTTTAGGTAGGCAAGCATTTTTCCTCTTGCTTCGGCTTCAAACTTTGAATCTGTTAACCCTTCCATTCTCCATTTTTGTTCAAAAATATCAAATTGTGGTGTTGCAGATTCTCTACCATTAACTCCATATTCTCTCAACATCTCCCCTAATTCACCTGATAGAAAGGAGGAGTATTCTTTATAAACATTTACACCTGAAATTCCTTTTTGGCTACCAAGACACAATTTAAATGGTATATCTTTCTGTTTATACTCTGAGTATAGAGCATTTGGATTTTTGGGTCTCTTTACCTGAACCCAATAAAAAGCCGACTTTTGTTTTACTCCAAGCTCTTTTAATTCTTGGCTTAATTTTAAACTTGTTACATATTTAGGGTTCATAGTTATTGTATTATTTAGAAATAGAATTTTGACATTGATTATAAATTTCGCAGAAAAAAGGAACAAACTCTGATTCTCCTATTGCTCCATCTACTGCTCGCCAAAAATATAATTCTTCCATCAAATTTCTTCTTTCGGGACATTTTAAACATTCTGAAGGTTTTTCTAGCCCACAAGCTTCTAAACATAACTCGCAATTCCAAACAACAGGCTTACACTTTGGACAATCACATATACATTCAACTGGCTTCTCAAAATAATTTACTGCCCAAGCTGTTCCTATTACAATTATTGCCCCTATCATAAGAATTACAGTAAATTGAATTATTGAATTTATTTTTTTATCAAACTCTTTTTTATGGTTGTTTGTATTTTTATTCATAGTTATTGTATTAGGGTTATCTAAGGTTAATTTCTTAAAACTTCTATTTTTATACAAGCGATTTTTTCCCTTAAAGAAGTTCTAACCTCTTTTGCTTCTTTTTTAGTCCTACATAGAAAAGTTGTTTGTCCTTGCCATTTACCTTTTAATCTATGTGGTTTAAATAGAAGATATGCTTTAATTGTTTTATTTTTCATTTAACTACTTTTATGTATTTTATTTTAATTCTTCAATCCTTCCCTTGTCGTCAGTTTTTAATCCTTCTAATCCAGCACCATTAGGTCTTTGGAATTGCCCATCTTTAAACTTCATTAAAGTTACTACATATCCCTCATCACCTCCCATTAAACTAATACTTCCCTCTTCATTTCCTTCCAGCCATAATTCAATAGTGTGTTCTTTTTTAGATTCACCTTTTATTTTGAATTTCATTTTTTTAGTTTTTTCTTTTTAGATAACTTTTTAAATTTTTTTATATCTACAAAAATATGCCAACCTCTACATTCACATCTTTGGATTTTATAAATATCTATTTCTGGATCAGTAAATAATGCCGCCAGAATAGTAAGTAAGGTTTCGTCAGATGCTAAAAAAGTATTTTTATGTCTAGTACATTTAATTAATTTCATATTTAATTATTCATTTTAAGTTTTTCAATTTCATTATAAGGAAAATTAAAAAGCAGAATACTCGTTTCCCGAAGCACACACTCTCGTGTTTTTCCTTCATCGACTATAATACATTGATTGTCTGTTCCGACCGTTCCTAAAATATTTCCAATCCACATTGAAAAATAATCCGCATTTGGAGTAATAAAAATCCATCCCTCTTCGGGGTTTCCGTCAAGTATAAAACCATTTAGATTATATAGTGCTGCTTTGACTGGAAATGCTAACAATATTAAAAATAATATAATAAATTTCTTCATTTGACTTGTGTACCATTAACCCATACTGCCATATTGGTCCAGATATAAAGAGATATATTATCTTTTTTTAATTCATACCAACCCGGGACAGACACTGACACTTGAACCTGTTTAGCAAATGTTATCGTGGTAACTGCTAAAAAAAACAATAATATGACTATTAATATTTTATTTTTTAAGCCATGCATATATTTCACGACCGATAAAAAACCATTTGCCATATTTCTTATCCTGAATTCGATGAGAGGGCAAAATACCGTTTTTTGAAAGTTTTTCAATTGTTACTCGTGATTTAAATGGAAAAAAACCATCACGAGCCTCTCTTTGAAGATCTTGGACTGTATAAATTTTATCATCATTTGTAATCATATGTTTTTATTTAATAAATTAATATTATGCTTTTGCGTCTAAACAAATATTTGAATATGGGCAAAATCGACAGTTTAAATACTCGGGTTTAGTTTTCCAATCATCAACTGCAATTCGATTTAAAATATTTTTGACCCATTTAAAATATGCGTTAACATCAGTTGTAGTAAGTTTAACTTCAAATATATCAATAACAGGTGTTTCTGTTTTATAAATCACATCATAAATAATTTTAGTGGGCTTTTTATGAAAAATATTATAATATCCGACAAAATATCCAATATGTTGATGAGAACTTAATATTTTTTCTGGAGTATATTTTTGACTTGACGTTTTATGTTCAACAATAATGCCCGGCTTAGCTAATAAGTCAATAATTCCTCGCAGTTTTGGTTTAAGTTTTTCTTTTGTTAACGGATTTATAAAATCAACTTCATAAAACATTTCGACATGTGTTGGCTCAATTTCTTTATTATCAATTTTTAATGGATTGTTCAATACTGTTTGTAAAATACTTCGATATTTAACTAACAATGTCTGTTCTGTCGTATTTTTATTCCATTTAGCGGGTTTTTCTTTTAATGTATCTGCAAATATTTTTAAAGCTTCATCTAGTGTTAACGTTTGTTTTTTAATTTTTTTGCGATACATTTCAGCTAATACTTTATGAACTCCGCTACCAACTGCAAATGCCTGTGGAATTTTTTCTGGCCATATTTTCTTTACATATGAATAATAAAATTTACGAGGACATGCTTCATATGTACTTAAACTCGAATGACTGACAGTTTTAAGTTTCATTTATTTATTTTTTATACTTTCTTTTAAGCCTATTGAGTAATTTTTGAGTATACTCAAGCTGTGTTGGACTAAATTTTCCTTTTATTGTATTAAATGTCTTTTCAACAGTTAATAATGTTTTTTTATTGTTTACTACCATTAGTGCCCTTTCAAAAGTTGTTAATAGCTCTTTTTGTGACTCTGTCAATGCTGTTTTGATCTTGACTATTTTTTTAGTGCCATTTTTTAAAATATCATAATCTTCAATTAAACCTTCATATGCCTTTTTGCCAATACCATACATTGCAGCGGCTTTTTTAAATCCATTTGTTAATGCACCTTTTAATGCATTACCTAAATTTTCGCTTGCACCACTTCCATATGAAACTTTAGAAACTAATGGTATAAATAAAGCACTTGTCCAGTTGCCCAATGAAAGTGTTAATGATAATGACACAAACCAAAAATTATTTCTTTTTTCAGATCTAGGTTCTGTTATAACTTTAATATTCCAATGTTCAAAACCAACAACATCATTTAATCTATTTATAATAAATTGATAACCATATAAAGTATAAACAGTTCCATCTTCTAATGTAGACAATCTTAATGCTTCTTTAGGTATTTCTTTAATAAAATTTTTATATACCAATAAAAGATCTTTAGCAGTCAAAACTGTTCCGCATGCTCTTAAACTCTTCTTTTTTTCTTTAATCTTTTCGACTTTCTTATTTTTTTCTTTAGTATGTTCAACTTTGTTATTATTTTGATTTTTAATTTTTTTGTTGTTCATATTATAACTTTTTTAATTCTCCATAAGGCAAAAAAATTACTTTACGTCGCGCTGACACTATTATTTTTTGTCTTGTACGAGGATTAAATCCTTTACGTTCAGGATATTGTTTTACAAAAAATCGACCAAATTTAAATAATTTTACATCGTCATTTTCTTTAAGAAGAGATGTTATTTTATCAAGAAATTTTTGTAAAATTCTTTTAATATCACTATCATCTACAGTATCTTCAGTTTTTGATATTTCGTTAATTATTTTATCAAATTGCATGTTTTTTAATCTTTTTTTAATTTTATATTGTTCGACTTTTAATTTATAACATTAAGAGCAAAGGGCCAAATTTCAACACAAAATGATTGATCCGGGATATCAATTGTTTTGTCAAGTAAAGAAGAATCATCTAAAAAATAACAATCAATTGGTGTATCAATTAAGGAATTGAAAAATTTTGATATTACTAAATTAAATTGTAATTTTTCTCCTGAACTTAGTTCGACGTATTCAATATCATTAATCAAAAATTTAAAAGTTGATTTATAACCCATTTCATTTTTGTATAATTCAGATAATATAATTTCAACATTTTTGAACTTCTTATGCAGTTTTGACAATAACATAATACGTTTAAGTTTCATTTCTTCAGTTAATAATTGCGAAAGAATTTTATAAGTATTCTGAAATTCAGACACCTCAAATTTACATACATTATGTTGAAGAATAAGACGTTGAATTTCATTTTCAATTACTTTTTTAACTTTTTTCAGTATTGGTTTTGAAACTGCCAATTCATCAAACGGAAAATTTTTAAGATAAGTTATCTGCGCATTATATGTTTCTTTCTCTTTGTTTTTAGCTAGTTTTTTTGATCCGACATATTTAATATCATCTGCAAGATTGTTAAATTCTTCAGTTTTTTCTAGCCAAGCAGAAGGTTTACCGCCCAAATCAATAAATAATTGTGCTCTATTAATTTTTGGTGTTTGTTTAAGAAGCAACTCTTGTTGAATTTTTTTATTTAATGACATAAAATATCCAACATTAAATACAGAGCTAAAAATCTCGAATGGGACTCGATTATTTTTTTGGAGACAATCTTTTCCGTCAATTTTATAAATAGAATGTGTTTTGCTCCTTTTTCGATAATAAACATGTTTGTCAGTTGTTAATTCAACTTCACAATATTCTTTGTCTTTCATAATATAACTATCTGTATTTGTGGAGCCTGTCGGAGTTTTGTTGTACAGCACAAAAAGTATTGCTTCTTTAAAAGCAGTTTTTCCACTGCCATTATGGCCTTTAATAATATTTTGTTTTTTGAATTCAAAAACTTTATCTTCAAAAATTTTAAAATTTTTAAAATGTAGTTTTTTAATAAACATAACTTTCAGATTTAAGAAAAGAAGTTGAGGAAAAGAAAGGCGCTATTTTTCTTTTCCTCAAAAAACTTATTTAATAAATCTATTAATTGTTTTTACTAATTTTATAAGTACTTCTTTTTGTCTTACATTGAGATATCTATTCAATTTTCGATATGAAAATTTATTGAATAATGTAGTTAATGCAGAACATTTATACATTAAATGATCTAATTCAATTGATCTGCCTTCTGGAGTCATACCCAACAAATTTTTAACTGTCATCGTTGGATTTTTTAGAAATTCAAGTTTTACTTTCTCATTGCCATCAATATTCATGAATTTTCTTAATCGAGTCATCTCAGTCCATTTGTATATTGCTTTAGTTTCTACTTTATCAATCAAAAGAGTTTCAACTTCTTCTAAAGATAATTTCGAAAGCTCAACAAATTTCGGTGCAACTTTAGCTATCCCATCTAAATACGAAAAAGCGATTCTTTTATGAATAGCTTTTTCTTGAGTGCGTTTAGACAGGTCTAAAATACCAACCCATTTCGCAACAGTACTTGGAGACATTCCTAATATCTCACTAACTTTTCGAACTGATAATCCTTCACTTTCCATAAAAAAATAAATTGCTCGGGCTTTGTCGAATGACGTCCAACTTTGGTATTGTTCTTGCAAATGAAATCTTAAAATCATTCTTTCTTGAGGACTCATGGCTGGTCGTATTTCAATGGGTACACTTTCTAATGCAAGAAGAGATGCTGCAGTATATCTTCGTTCGCCATCTATAATCAAAAAAGTTTCTCGATTCGGCATTTTCTCTACAATAAGTGGTACTAGAATACCATGTATTTGAATTGATTTTTTTAAAGACTCTAAACGATCAGTGTCAAATTCTTGTCTAGGTTGAGAAGGATCAGTTTTTAATAACTTCAGCTTTATGTACTTCATAGTATCTATTAATTTTTAAAGTTATATTTTTCGACTTTGATGTTATGTTCTTTAACTTTTATGAATATTGACGTTTGTCAGTTGTATTTTATTGTTTTAATTATATCATATTTTGTTAAAAAAGTACATAGTAGACCTGTTAATAAATATCGAGAAGTTTACAATTTTAAAAATATTTTTTATAATATTATTGAATACTTAATAAAAAAAAATGAAATTATGAGTAAAGCTAAATATATCTTATTAAATAAACTTCAAGAAAAATATATTGACATGTACCATGAATATTATGTGTTAAATTGGACATGGTATGAAATTGCAAAATATCATGAATGTTCGCAAGCATCAGTTTCAGTTGCATTAAATTGGGTTGATAAAAATAAACTTCAAATTCCCGGAAAAGGTCTATTGAGTGGTGCTATTACTGCAGTAAAACTTCGACTTAAACAAAATAAAGCATTATATAATACAGAATATGAAAAAAAACGAAAACGAAATAATAAATTTTTACTTGAAGTAAATAAAGAAGTTCGTGAAGATGAAAAATTACTTTTTAATCTTCAAAATATTTTAACTGAAAAATACGATGTTGATCTTAAAATGTCTTCTGTTAAAATACTTCAACTTATAAATGATGCTACAAATGAAAAGAAAGAAACACCCACCCCCTCAGAATCAAAAATAAATTCAGAATGATAAATTATACACCTTATACCCTAAAATGACGAGAGCCATAGAAGAGATACCTTAGAATTTAACGTAGTTATTACTTATGGCAATATTTCTTCCTGATCAAATTAAAATACTTTCTCGATCAGCTACTGATTTTGAATATTTTGTAAATACTATATTCCCCCTTTCATTTCGGGGGTCTTTTATTAAAGGTGAATATGTTAACCGTATTTCAAAATTTTTAAGTCAAAATAAGAAGACAATACGAATCAGCCCAAAGGGTCATATGAAATCAACTTCTTTATATGCATATTTTATGTGGAAATTATTACATGAAGGTGCATCTAATAATATTGAATGTCATTATTTCAGTTATCAAGAACAAATGGCAGGTTATCATATTGGTAAAATTAAAAATTTAATTAGGGCAAATCCATATTATGAAGATTTAATTGACAAAAAACCAATTGCTGATTCAACTATGAAATATACATGGAACAATAAACGTTTTATAACGATGGAACCGCACGGTTTAATTGCATTTAAACGAGGTATTCATGGAGATGTTATATTTGTAGATGACCCATTTCAAGATCCATCTAGTGAATTAGTTCTTACTACTATTGTACGAATTAACGAAGTTTTTAAATCAAATATACTTGACATGCCTAAAGAAGGAACTGGAGAATTACATGTTGTAGGCACACCACAGACACGAGACGATTTCTTTTTTGATACGAATGTAACTTATCGATTTAAAGTTAAAATTTTACCAGCAATTCAAAATGGAAAAGCTCTTTGGCCAGAATATATAAATTTAGATGAATTAACTGCAAAAAGAAAAGAGCGAGGTGAACGAATTTTTAAACGTGAATATTTGTGTGACCCAGTTTATTCGACAAAAGCTTATTTTACCAAAGAATATTTAAAAAACAATGCAGTTCGACCATCATTAGTAAATCTTGGGATAATGACTACACATGATATTGAAAATACAGTGATAGGTGGATTTGATATCGGACAAAAGGCACATCCATCTCATTTTGCTGTTTTTGAAATTCGAGACAAGAAATGGATTATGATTCACCAAAAATTTATGGATCATTGGCCATATTCAAATGGCTCTCAATATTTTCCAGTCAAACCGACTCAATTAGAATATTTAAAATGTGCAATTAATAGTTTAAAAATATCAAAACTTTTCTTTGATAATACACGCGGTGAATTTATTGGTTTTATGGAGCAGGGCTTAATTCCTTCTCAAATGATGCCGGTTACTATGACTCATAAAATAAAAGTACAAACTGGAACAATGTTTGGAACTATGGTAGATAATCAAGAAATTGAATTAATTGATGATAGTAGATTAATCGAGCAAATTTGTTTAGTAACAAACGAATTCAAAACTATTCCTTCAAAGACAGGGCACGCAGATAGTTTTTGGTCTATAGCATTAGCATTATTAGGTAAAACAGGAATAATAACATCATCTAATATAAAACCGTCAACAGGGTGTGAATCATTATTTTCAACACAACGGCGTATTCCAAAGGGTTGGTAAGTATTTAATCAAGTCGTTTGATCTTTAAAAAATAATTATTTCAAGCAGGGATACAACATATACATTCCACAATTTGGGGTTTAAGGTTTTAACCACCACCTAAAGCAGAGACGGAATTTACATATGTTGGGAGAATAGATTGATTGACATATTATTATGTCTCTGCTTGAGATAAATATTTCATTTTTTGATACCTGTCTCGACGATACTTTCTCAACCGAACTCGATTCTTCCAGTAATATTTTCTGGCTCTTGTATTAATCTTGTCTCGATTTTTTTCTCTGTATATTTGATACTTTTCAGAACGAAGATATTTTTTTATTGCTTTATTGTTCATTTCTCGGACTTTCTCTGGATTATTTTTTTGCCACAAGTTATTGAACTTACTGATTTTGTCTCTGTATCCTTTATGATTTATAAGATAAGCAATAACACAAAAATTTACTTCAAAAAGTTTTGATAATTCAACAACGCTGGCTCTAGTGCCGTCATATAAATCTCTGACTTCCGCTATTTGTCCGATATCTAATTGTTGGGTGGACATATTTTATTTTAATTTTTTTCTTTCATAAATTTATTTTTCATGGGCTATTTTACAATTTTTTTATATTCATATAATTTACACACTCTTCTGGTCGCAATGTCTTATCGTCTATGTACAAATCTGCTCCCGGTTTTCTGTTCATCATAAGCCCATGATACGGAACATGGTGCTTGTCTAACCAAGCATAAGTTTCTTTAGTATATTTAATCTGTCTAGCAGTACAAATAACAATATGAGCTCCTTGTATGTATAACTTCCAAACCAATTCTATCATTTTTGGAATTGGTTTAGGCTCTGTTCCTCCCCAAAATTCTCCCTCGCACAATGTCCCATCTAAATCAAAAGCTATTAATTGATTATTTGGTTTTTGTAAAATTTCTTTCAATTTTTTCATGTTTTTTAACTTAATTAAAGTAATATTTGACCTTAGACATTTTTGGTTAAATACGATACTTTGATACTTTTATTTTCAAACTGTCACTATTTTTTATTTATATTATTAACCTTATAAGAGCCCTGCCACAATTAGATGACCGACTGCCATTCCTATAAAAAAAGATCCTAATAGACCCCAACCCCTGCTCCCAAATACAATTTTTAAGATGACGCCTATTCCTAAAATTCCTGCGAAAAATAAATGTTCGATATTCATGGTTTTATTTTTTATTTATGTTGTATTTCGACTTTATCTGTTTAGAGGTCTTGGCTAAAAATAATTTTTTATACCTAAAATATGTCATTCTGGAAAATCCTTTTTTAATAAATTCTTCAACTCTCTCTTTATCTGTTTCATATTTCTGAAGCAAGTTGCTAATTTCAAAGAGTTTTTGGTCTATTTTTAAAACATTGATGACTTCTTGTTTCCAGTTAAGTTTAGAATCCTTCAATTCTTTAGCTCGCACATAAACTCTTAAATTTAATGCCTTTGAAAATGAGGCATACTGTTCTATAAATTTTAAAATAACTTTATCTGTTGCCCAGTTTTTCATATAGTTTAAAATTTCTATATCAGGCGGAGTGAAATGAACTAAATGAGCTCGACTCATTAATGCCCTAACATTTGGCTCTTCAGGTTTCAGAGTATTCATAAGCATTATAACTTTACACGACGTTTCAAATTCAGAAGGCATTTTTTTTAATATTGGACTGGTCGTCAAATACTTAATAGTCTTTACCTTTTTAGTATCACAAAGCTGTTTTAACAACGCCACGACATCTTTGTTAAGTAGTAAAGCATCAACATCATCAAATACTAACATAAAATCTTTTTCTTCTCTGGTTCTTTCTAATACTTCCATATATAAACGTAAGGGAGTGCAGTGACCTGTAATTATTAATGGCGCCTGTTCAATTAACGTATCTTCGGCTATAAAGGTCTTCCCTAATCCACCTCGACTAACAATAATAAGAAGGTTTAACTTTTTTTGTTTAAACGCATTAACAAATTTATGTAATTTTTCGTATGTTTTTATAGTAAGCATTTTAATATTAGTTAATATTAGTTAGTTTACATCGACTTGAAAAAATGATATAATTAAAACAAGTTGAAAGCATACTGGTATTTTTTGTTTTAACTTTTCAAGTTGTACTAAACTATTTACGCTTCTCAATAAATAGCTAATACAACTTGAGAAAATAAAAAATATATGTGTTCAATATGAAATACAATATTAATATAAATCAACGGGCAACTCACGAGTATAATAAAGAATTTGAAACTGACTTAAATTATACTGATATGACAGTTTTTGATTACTTATTTTGGATATGTACAAGCCCGTCTGACAAAGTCATCGCTCAAAAAATTTATATAAAAGACAAAGACTATGTTTGGATAGATTATTCTCATTTAATTAAAGAGATGCCAATTGTAAATAATATTTCTAAATCCAGTATATCAAGAATTATACAAAAATTAGAAAATGCAGGATTAATAGAAACTCAAATAAAATCTAAGGGAACTGGTAAAGCTAAATATGTTAGAATTTTGGATAAAGCAGAAAAATTATTTAGTAGTGTAGTAATCAAAATTTAATAGCCAGTTTCTGTCTGAAACTCGGTTGTTTCTGTCTGAAACTCGGTTGAAGGTCAGCGAGTTTCTGTGTGAAACTAATAATAATACTATATAATAATACTAATAATAATTAGCAAATACACATATAAAAGAACAAACAAAATATAGGGGGGGCCAACCAGTCTGCCGATTATACGAACAATCTCGTCAGCCCCAATAACGAAGAAACTACTCTTAAAGTTCTATATGTTAAAAAACAAAAGTATAAAAAGATTTGAACTTGAAATAGTTTCTCAATTCGAGTGACAATATATTTATCACTCTAATCAGAAACTATTTTAATGTATTTTTCCTCGTTGTCTTAAATCTACTTCTAATTTCTTAAATATATCTAATGCTTCTTGTCCAAGTAAAACACTTGGATTTTTTATTCCTTCTTCTAAACAAGCATCAATTTTTTTAATTATAAAAGTTCCATCAATCGAATTTGTTTTTGAATCCATCGACGTTTTAATTAAAGATTTAAGAACTATTAGAACTTTTTCTTTTCCGTTCATAACATTTAATTATTATATTAAGAATATTTTTATGACCTTTTTCAATTAAAGTATTTTACTATCTTGAAGAACCACCACCACCGAAACCACCACCCCCAAATCCACCACTACTAGAACCACTTGAGCTTCCACTTCCGAAGCCAGAACTTCCTGAATAGTAAGAACCCTCTCCAGAATCCCATAACGAAAAGATTATTAGTAATATTATTGCCAAAATAATAAAGATTAAAATTAAAGGACTTATTTCTTCTCCTTGCATATCTTCACTCCAATATTCATCTCCTATCGCTTGAATAATCCCTTCTACCCCCTGTTTAGATGCAGTTGTATAATCTCCATTGTCACGAGCCT
>Ga0307928_10001175_pt1 | contig 19859 bp, 19 predicted proteins | sample AceLakmetagen232_FD_201815 | JGI IMG/M metagenome (GOLD analysis project Ga0307928, IMG submission 201815) | Saline water microbial communities from Ace Lake, Antarctica - #232 | ecosystem: Environmental > Aquatic > Non-marine Saline and Alkaline > Saline | place: Antarctica: Ace Lake... | reverse complement strand
CCAACTTTAAATGCTGCTTTATTTCCACTTGCTCCAGAATTTCCAGTATTTGAATATCTAAATCTTCCTGCTCTCATACTATATGTTCCAGTACTAGAAACATTAACACAAGATGGCTGTCCTGCTGCTACTATACTAGCAGTAGTAGTCATTGATACTATGCAATCTCTAGAAGTTAGGCTACCAGTAGAACCATTGATTGTATCTATATTTGTAGTAGCTGCTGTAACACTTATCTGCATATTCTTTATCTGGCAATTAGTTCTAGTATTGAAGTCTAAAACATTTGCATCGGCTTGTGTAATAATAACATTGTTAGGTCTTCCAACACCAACAAGTACCTGTCCATTAGCTGTAAAAGTAACAGTTTCTGTATAAGTGCCTGGATTGATTAGTATAGTAGAATTAACGCTAGCTATATCCACAGCTGATTGTATTGTAAGTTTAGGCTCATCAATATTAAGGCCGCTATTAGTATCACTTCCGTTTTTATCTACATATAGAGTAGCCTTTTGATCTAACATTTCATATGTAGGATCAATCTCTGAAATTATTCCTGCTTGTGACATATTAATTACCTCCAGCAACGATAAGGCACTCTATAGATACATAACCAGAACTCGGTGCTAACGCTGTAATATGACGGCAATAGGATTGAACTCCAACACCGAAAAATTGAGCTCCCTCAGAGGTAGGCTTGTTAGCAGTTATATCCCAAAGTTGGAAGCTGTTCGGAGGGAGCTTTAGTTGATCTTCTGAATTGTCATCTGTGAAATAAACAGTTTGGTCAGTGTTGTTAGTTAATTTTATAGCTCTTGCATTCTTAGTTGTTACTCCTCCGACCGCAGCGTATGTTGCTGATATATCACCGAAAGCTAGCTCTCGAATGACATCAAATTTTATTTTCTTACCGTAACTCATTATATCTTCTCCTTTGTAGCAGTTTGATCTGCAAGTTTTTAAACCCACATATATTGTTATATGCAATTAATTCGATAGTAAGATTTTATTTTAATAAGTACAACAAAAAAAGCCCCCACTAGCTAAAAGCCAATGAGAGCCGGGAGTGAAGAACGAAATTTTTAACTTAAGCTACTGTACCAGCATTATTGCCTGTTACTATCCAGCCAGCAGCACCAGCGTCGTATACCATCTGGCAACCCAATCCAAGAGGATTTGCAGCAAATGTAATCTGTGTACCACCTATCATACTAGCAGGTGTAATCTTTACAGAGTCAGCAGCATTTCCAACAGCAACAACAGCAAATATCTTAACTTGACCATCTATACCATTAGCAAGAGTAACATTATCAAGATCACTATCACCATTAGTTGTGATTTCTGTAACAACAGTAGCAACAGAAGCGGCAACGCCAGCACTAGTAGCAGTTATTGCATCTGGAGTATAAACTGATTTACCAGAAATATTTACATCAGTAGCAGTAAGTGTTGTAAATGTTCCAGCAGCAGGTGTTGTTCCACCAATCGCTCCAGGAGAGGCTATAACACTATCAAGACTGGCTTGAAGTCCCTCAGGTGTAACAGCTTTATAATTATTTGTTCCGGCAATTGATTCTGCTGATGATGCTTTATCGCGTCCTAAATATTTTAATGGATCACTAGACATTTAAAATCTCCTTTTATATTTAAATATAATTCTTATATACGAATTGTATATATATATTTTTAACATACAGATACGTATAATTAATATCAAGAGTCTAGGCCGGCCAGCCGAAATCTACTACTCGCAGTAGCTGACTCTTACTTTTAATGCGAGAAACTTGCGAGGGTTTATTTATGACAAAATTTTCTGTTTATTGTGATTACTGCGGAAAAAATCTTATAAGATATACAAAATGGAATCATAATTTTTGTTCTAGAAAATGTAAATCTAATTTTCATGGAGCATCTCTTGAAGAAGTCTTTTTCAAAAATATAAAAATAGTATCTAAAAATCTTTGGGAATGGATAGGAATATGTAATGATAAAGGATATGGTGTAATAAATTTAAATCGTAAAAAAATATTAGCCCATAGGTTTTCTTATATATATCATAAAGGAAATATTCCTTTAGATATGTTCGTATGTCATAAAGATGATAATCCATCAAATGTATGCCCAAATATTTTATATCTAGGAACTCATACTGATAATATGCGAGATAAAGCAAAAAGAAATAGAATTCCAGATTTTAAAGGAGAAAAGAATCCATCTTGCAAATTAAAAAAATCAGATGTTGAAAAGATAAGAGATATGTACTCAACTGGAAAATATTCTTATAAATATTTAGGCTCTATGTTTAAAGTTGATTCTACTACTATAGGAAGACTAATAAGAAGACATACTTGGCATCATTAAAACATATTTGGCATCAATAGAAATGTCTATGCAAGAGTTTGTTAATCTAGCCATTAAAGAAAAGATAGATAGAGACTATTACAAGAGTTAGTCTACTGCATAATTATTTCTAGCACTTCCACCAAATAAATATTTGCGTAATTTATTTACTGCAGCGTAGCCTCCTACAAGTGTTAAAGTACGCTTACCCAATTTAATGGCTGAATTTCTTCTTATTTCTTTCTTTCCAATGATGTTAGCAACTTCAATAATAGAATCTAGCTCTTCTTTACCAATTAGCTTTTCTAAAAGATCATAGTTTTTTCTATTAGCCAATGTCTTACTAACGCTTTCGCCTGTAAGCTTTTCACCTATTTTAGGTTGAACAATATCTCTTATCTTGGACTTTTTTAGAGAATTGTAGATTTTATCTCCACCTTTTTTCTTTAATAAAGAGGCCTCTATTTCATTAATACCAGATACTGAATCCATCTTTTTAGCTAATGTTTCAGGTGTTTCCTTAGACCATTTGGCAATAGACTTTACCTTTTTAGTATATTCTGTTTCTTTAGGAGTTTTTGTCTTAGCATTTTCCTGTGACCGTCTAATTATACTACGAGGTTTTTCGCCTTCTTTACTTTTCTTAGCCCTCAACTCTTCTTTAGCTAATTTAGCCTGTTCTTTTTCAAGCTCTATAGCTTTTTTTGTAGCTTTTTCCGTAACTTCATTTGATTTTAAGAGTTTAACTTCATTCTTTCTAAAAGCTTCAGCATTTTTTAGTTTGTTATAGCCAAGTTTCTCTGCTTTCATGGCAGTATCAGCTTTGTTCACTAATTCTTCTGGCAGAAATCCCTTTAAGTTCTCTATCTCTCTTTCGTAAGCTTTTCCACCTACTTTTTCAATGTCTTTTATAAAAGGATTAAGTCTGTTAGGAATAATTTCTTTAGCTGACTTAGTCAATAATTCTGCCTTTACTTTTCCCTCTGGAAGAGCTTGGTATATAGACCTATATACTTCTTCTTTATGTATACCGGCAAAGAGTTCTTCTGGATTAACTTCTCTTATTTGAAGATATGGCTTCATATCTTTATTAATATATTTATTACTCCATTCACCATATGCTTTATCTGCAATATCAATACTTTTAGTGCTTCCGCCTCTTGATACAACAATACGTCTAGCTTCTTCATTTATTCTAGTTGGTAAACCTTTTAAAATGTCTTTCGCATCTGGCTCATAATTTATATAGTTTATTTCAGAGGCCACACTATCAGAAGTTTTTATCAGTTCAGATACCTTAACATTTCTTGCATTTCCTCCCTTATCTCTTAGATTAAATAATATATCGTTGTAAGTATTTAATACCTTCTTTTCGCCGGGAGATTTATGTAATGTTTGATCCAGCTGATCTACTTTCTTTTCAATATATGTAACTAAATTATCGGCTTTTCCTGCGTGTTTACTAGTGTCCTTCTCTGCAATTTTATATAATTTATTTATCTGTTTATGCTCTACATCTTTAGCTTCTTTTACAGCCTTTTGTATGCTCTTACCTGCCTCAGTATTACTCTTAAAAGATTCTTTAGAAACAGAATCAGATACATTATTATGCACAACTTCTGCTTCAGGGCTTAGGTTAGATATCTTGTCTTTATGCTCTTTAAGAACATCAAGTTTTTCTTTTCTAGCAGCATCTGCAATAGACTCTTCTTTCTTGGAAATAGACTCTGCAAGCTTCTCTGCCTTAGTAAGCTCCTTTTCTTTTGTAAAGGCTTTAGCTTCTATATCTGATAACTTTTTAGATGCTTTAACGGGCTTTTCTGGGCGTAGCTTAGTATCTTTAACGACTCCTTCATCAAATGACTGTAATGCCTGTATGGCTTTCTCTTGTGTCTGACGTGACGTTACTCCAACTTCTTCACCAATAAGTTTTTTTGTTAAAGCTTTAGGAGTTTTTATTTTTGCTGTTTTTGGACTTAATTTAGTAGGGGTTTTTATAAGTTGAGTGCCTCCAGATGTTACCATTCCAGCAATCTCTCCAACAGGTTCTGGAAGACCTAGTTTATCGGAAGCAAGATTTACTGCAGCACCAGCACCAGCACCAGCTAATGTCTTTGCAACAGTTTCTCCAGGTACAAAAGAAGCTATTTCAGCAGCCTTACCAAGATATTTAGCAGACTCACTTTGTGGACCAAAATCTTCTTCTAATACATCTTCTAAATAACCTTCTAAAAAATCTTGAGTAGGAATCTTGTCTAAGCCTTCCTGTGCTACTTCCCAGGCGGCATCAATATCAAAATCTCTACCTTCTTGTATGGCATTAGATTTTTCTTCTTTTAATATATCGAGAGCCATTCCGCTAGCGGCTGCTTTAAATAAGTCAGCTGGATATGTTAAGGCTTTCAAAGCTCCTTTTGACATTTGAAGAGCTACATCAGAAAACCAAGATCTTTTTCCATCTTCCGACTTTTCTTTAGGCTTTTTTATGTAATCCAAAGGTCCTTTTTCTTTCTTGAATAGACCAGTTTCTTCTTGATATGACTTTCTTAAATATTTAGAGAATCTGTTTAGCTCTTTTTCTTCAACAGGTTCTTCAGCAGGTTCTTCAGCAGGTTCTTCTACAGGTTCTTGATTAAGATCTCCTTCCAATGTAAAACCTTCCTGAACAGGTTCTTGCTGAATAGGTTGTTGCTGAATATCGTCTTCTTGCTCTAAATCTTCAAGAATAAATGCCATTATTTTGCCTCACTCCAATTAACTCCATCACTATAATATCTTTTACCAGTCTTATCATCAGTAGCATAACCTTTATATGTTGAAGGCGAGGGAAGTTTGCTGACTATAGTTTGTTCTGTATTTGCAGGAGAATTATTTTTGTCAAAACCTACACCTTGTTTATTATTAGCCTTTTCAATTAGCTCATCTGATTTATTTACAATATCAGAAAATTCTTGTTCTAGCTGTGTATTTTTTTCAGAGATCATATCGTCTGATATACTATCTAATTTCTGAATATCTACATTTGATAATCCGTACTTATCATAAACAGCTTTTTCAGCTTGAAGTTTTAATTGCGCTCTTTTATTTATATTGTCCATCTGTGCCAATACAAGTGTTCTTCCTTCTGGACTTAAAGATAAAGTAGGAAGTTGTTGCATAAAGGCATCTAACTCGAAATTTGTAACTTTGGCACCAAACGATTCCCTGGCATTTTTAATAAATCCATTAATAGTCTTAACATATAATTGAGACTGCTCATTTGCAAGAAATGGAACTTTTAAATAACCGTGCTTATCAAGATTTACTCTTCCAATATTTTCAGGTAATTTACCACTAGCACTAAGTCTACCAAGTTGTTCAACGGCTTCTCCGTCTGTCTTTAGAGATTTTAATGTTTTTTTGGACGCTTGATAATCTATAGTATTTGATTTTGCCAAATCTTTTCTATATGAAGCTTTTTCTTTTGGAGTTAAGCCTTCTATTACATCAAGATCTGGATATTCATATTGTACTTCTTCGCCTAAAAGCTTGGTTGGTTTCTGTGGTTCTTTAGCCTGTTGCTTTTCGCCAAGATTTCCGTCTCTTAATACATTATCAAGAAGTATCTTTCCTGCTTCTGTCTGCCCACCAGTAGTTAGTTGGCCGTATAAATTAGCATAATTATTAGCCTTCTCTTCGTCAACACCTACACCCTGAAAAGCAGATGATAATTCCTTTTGTTTTTCTGGAGACCATTCCTGTTGCTTTTTCTTAGCCATATCAGAAAACAGCTTAGGAATAGATTTTTTAGTCTCAGCGCTAATATTAGAATCTTGCATTACATCAAAAGCTTTTTCTTCTGGAGTTGTTTCAGCAGACCACCCAGACCTTAGTTTTTCTAACGCATCAGATTCTTTTTTATCTGACCTATGTTGAGCGAGCTTCTCTCCAAGAGTAGATAGAGCTGTGCCTATACCTTTCCCAATATCTTCGCCAATATCACGCTGTTGTACTATCTGAACCATTGTATTCTCCTTATGCCATTAAAGCCATTGTAGCACCTTGTGCAGCGCCTTGTGCCATTCCACCAATAACTCCTGTTGTTTCTGGTCTGAACATATTCTCAAATCTTTGACCTAAACCCATACCGCTAATTCCTTGTAACTGGCTTAAGGCTTGTCCTCTAAGACCCTCTCTAAGAGCAGCAAGATTCTCTTGCAATCCAGCACCCGCTTGTCCTAATGATTGACCGAAAGCACTAGAGCTTTGAGCATCTACACCTGCAAATCTTTCAGCTATGCCCGGTATTGTCTGCTCTTCAAATTGTCGCATATATGGAGCTTCAAAGGCCTCTGTAGATTCTTTACTACCAGATAGCATTTGAGTAAGGTAGTCTATTCCACTACTCATACCTGGTTGTGTTCCCTTCAAAATCATATTTAAGAATTGCTCTTGCTCAGGCGAAAACAATTCTGGTTTCATCATCTTTTCTTCTTTGCCGAACAGAAAGTCGTGTAAAGATGCCATATATTACTCCTTTGTCTTTAAAATATTTATTTTATGTATATCACTAATAGATCAGAATTGCAACCATTCTAAAATAATATAAGCTGTTGAATAATCAGAATAATCAGCAGCAGTAGTGATAACAACATTAGTAGCGTCTATATATAATTCTATTCCATTAGCTAATGCAGATGGATCTATATACGGAATCGGAATAGCTTTAGTAATAGTAGCAGCACTAGGATCTGTAGCAGTACCATAAATTCTTGTAAAGGTCGTATTAGCATTAGTAGTAATCCCATGTGCAATAGTTTTAGAGGCAGTATTAGGTAACGCTCCAAAATTTATTACTTTTCTATACACGTTTCTAAACTTTTGTGTATCGCCATCTGTAAAAAACTTTTGTCCATTTACAACTTCAACAGTATTATAATGCGCTATATCTTTATCGTTTAGAGCGTCAATTATTCTTGTTAAAGTATCATTTAACTCATCTCTCATCTTCTTGGGATCTTCTGGAAGATTAATATCAGGAGGAACATATGATGTAATAGAATTTGCTGGTGAAAACGTCATACTAACCTCCCGCTAGGAGCTGTCCATATTATCATAGAAAATATGCTTATATCTGAATCATGTACGGAAGATTCTACTTTTTGACTTCCTGTAAGGCTTAATTTAAACTGTAAAAACTGTAGATTTGATCTAGAATATAACCTATGTATTAATTTATCTTGTGACCCTATATCAGAAGAATATTGGCTTGTATGCACAACATTATTAAAGAAAGTATCATTAATGTTTATTGGATAGCTATTGTCATGATCAGCATATATATCTACAGTAAACATTCCATCTTCTGTTTTATTTACTAAGAAGTCTATGTAGCCTAATTCAGTAGATTTTCCCTCTTTTAGAAAGTTATACTTCTTGCTTGTAGCAACAAAATCATGTAACCAACTTATCTCGCCACCACCAATATATGTGCTTCCTGCAGCTAAGGTTATAGGAATACCGTTATGATCTGATAATGATATTGTATCTTCATCTACGAAATTAACTTTATAAGATGTATCGTTTAATGAGCTTGCTGTACCTAATATAGTAGATACGGATATGTAGTCATTAGTAGATAAATTATGATCAGGAATAGTTAATTGTACTGGTGTTCCAGCTGTAATATCTGTTATTGCAAAAGAAGGTTCGTTGGCTGAATATTGCTGTATCTTTAATATGTAACCATTTTGATTGCCTGCAATGATTGAAGGATACAATGATTGGTGTGAGGGCCTATTCCAGGCGTACTCTGCCATTTCCCATGTTACATCGGTAAGACTAGCCCAAGTTTCATCGCTTCCTTCTTGTAGGACGCCTAAGCAAGTATAGCTATCTTTAAAATAAGACCAAGCCATGTTTTCATAACTAAAGACAAGTACTTTGTCTGGATAGGTTCTATTCTTTCTTGATGTAGGTATGGTCCAGTAAATAAGGTTTTTATCATAATCTCTTACTGCATGGACTCTTTTTAGGCCTTCATTTTCATTATGTATGTTAAAGATTTCATCAGGTATTTGTTTGTCTATACGGACTACTTCTGAAGGATCACAAGCTATTATGCCCTTCTCTCCAATAGCAAGTTGTGCTGTATCATAATTCGTAACAGAATAAGTAGATTCTATACCGTATTCATTGCTAATCTTTTCCCATAAGAATGGAAGTATTTCATTTCCAGTATATCTAAGTTTATATACTGACTTTTCAAAGCCTACTATCAGGGTATCTTTAATAAATTCAGCAGATATTATCTTTTCAGAGGTTGGAGCATCTAAATATCCACCTTTACCGGCTATATCTGATCTCCAAGCATCGGCCGCAAAGGCATCTCCATTTTGTGACCATCTAACACGCCTTCTTTCTTGAGAAGAAGTCGCTAAAGTAGCACCTTCCCATATATTTAAGGCCACTAAGCGGCCTTTATATGGTAAAATAGTTAGAGCTTGATGTAACTCATTGCCAATTCCATCTACAGATGGAGCAAAGGTGGTCCATGTAGAGGTTGCGGTGTCATAATATCGTATTGGGTCAGGAGTAGCACTTTTATTAAAGTTAGTAACAATAAAAACGTCACCTAAGGCAGTACCACTATAATAGCTATTAGCAAAAAAGAAATCACTATCTGACCCTTGCCAGGTTATACCAGAACCGTTTTCTTCAAATCTATTACTTGTATTACTATAGAAATATATATATTTTGTATCGAAAGCCACTGATTGTTCGGAATTCGCAGCCACAAGTTCTCTTGAATAAAGTCCCATACAAGGCAAAGCAGGATAATAGTCAAAATCTATAGTAACGGCTTGAGCGCCCGCCCACCCTGCACCACTAGTGATTGAAAAAGCTCCAGTAATATAATTTATAGTACCCAGCCCTCCTCCGTCACCAACTAAAGTTCCATCGGGAACAGCAGGTTCAGTAAAAGTTTCTGTATTAGGAGCGGCCACAGTAATAGATATAGAGGTTTGCGATAATTCAGAATCAGTTTCTAGTGATAATATTGTCTTTATATTTCCAGTATGAGGTGTTCCAGTAGTATTCCCTAAAGCTTCTGTTGATAAAACTCTAGTCAATCTACATACTTTAGCATGGCCTTTTTTTCTAGAAAGACGATCTCTATATATAAAAGCATCTTGTAATTCAGAGAAAGCATCCGGAAGAAGCTGAAAAGAGGCCTTGTCTTTTTCTAGTCCAGTTTTAAATGCTTCTATGTAGAAAGGTTGATAAGCCATTATAGTATCCTTATTATTGCAATATCTACTGCGGTTACTAGGTCACTAAGTAATATGAGATTATGGCATATAACAGTACAAGAGTTTACTGTTTTAGCGGATGTTTGAACAATCCAAGACTTGACAACGGAAGAATTAGGATTGCCAACTACTAAATAATTAGTATCGGCTAACGCATTGGTAAAGTTTATAGTATACACTAGAGAGCCTGTAACACTAGTAACATTGTAGGCCTCTCCAATAATAACTCCTGTATTATCAAAAGATACAAAAGCTTTTATATATGAGGGCCTTCTGCCGTCTTCGGTAAGCTGTACCACATCACCACTTGATTCTTCTCTATAAAATAGTTCTGGCTGTGTTCCACTGTCTTTTGTATATACGCATCCTTCATTAGCAGCCGTAGCAGGATCAGCAGCTATTTCTGGCAAGGTAACCTTAAGATGTTTACCAGAAGCTTTATCTTCTAATAAAGAGTCATGGTCAACGCTAAATTGTCGCTCAAGCTCTTTAAAGTTAGTTTTTATCTGCGACTGACTTATTGGCTGTATGTCGTTTGAATCTGGTATGTCGTCTAAATAAGCCATTAGGCTACCCTTATTATAATAAGATCTGTTGATACATCTTGAGGAGTACCACTATTACAAGTTATAACAGAGCAAGAATTATTAGACTTTGCGTAGTTTTGAACAGTCCAAAGTCGTATATCTGTTGAATTACAATTACCAATTACTAAATAGTCAGCATCATCAAGAGCCGTTGTAAGATTTATAGTATATCTTCCGCCACCTGTTCTTGTAACACTTGTAACATTTAGAGCAGTTCCAGCAATAACACCAGCACCACTAAAAGATACAAAAGCCTTTATAAATGATATAGCATAGCCTCTTTCAGTAAGTTGTACAGAATCACCACTTAATTCTTCTCTATAGAAAAGCTCTGGTTGAGTACCGCTATCTTTTGTATATAAAGCTCCTTCATCTTCAGAAGTAGCAGGATCTGAAGTAACTTCAGGCATAGTAACTTTAAGGTGCTTTCCAGAAGCTCCAGCAGCTAATAATGAATCATGGTCAACACTATACTGTGTTTCAAGCTGTCCAAAGTTCTCTTTTATCTGACCTTGACTAGTAGCCTGAATATCTTCTGGGTTTGGAATATCATCTAAGTAAGCCATAGTGTCCTCCGAATGTTTGATTAGAATTACTATATATTGTTTCTGTTCTGCTATTTGTTTGCTGTTGTATTGTGCGTCTTTGACATAAAGTCATTTGTTCATTAAATAAAGGCATTAAAGAAGAAACTGATTCAATATCGCCTCTATCTTCTAATATCTTTTTTGAAGCTCCAATCGCTAATAACTGCCAAAGAAAGTGAGGGTTTGGATTGTCAACATCGTCTAATAATACAGTCGGATAAATCATAGCATCAATATCTATTCTGTAAGTTTTATCCGGAATAGGTCTTAGCTTTATTTTATTATTACTAAATAAAACAGAATTAGGCTTATTTGCAACATATGGGGCAGTCTGAACAGTTATTGTTTCAGTTGCTAGTATTAATCCAGTAAATGTTAAAGCGGTTATTGCTCCGGTAACATAATTAATTACACCTGTGGCATCACCTGATAAAGCCCCTGAACCATCATCATAAGCAACAAGATTGTTACCAGCGCTATCGGTAGCAGAAATTGTTACCATATTACGCAAAACAGGACTATTAGTTACTGTGATAGCATATGGTCCAACTGTTCCATCGCCAGATAAAGTATCTTCTGAATTTACAAATGGATAGCTTCTATTAAACTCTGCTTTTGATTGTGAATATGAGGCCACGCTTCCAGATATATATACTGGTGGTGTTAGGCTGTAATATGCAGCTACAGTATCATCAGTAAACGATGGATTAAAATTTACATCATAAAGATCAATATTAGGCTCTGAATAAAAAGTATATGTACTTTTAAGATCAAGAAGCTTTAGGTGTTGTGGTAAATCATCTAAATAAAAAGTATTTATATAACTGTTTATCTGAACATCAGTTATTTGTGCAGGCGATGGACTAGCTGTTAGTCTTCTTATCTTAATTCTTATATTTTCTAATGTTGTCATATATTAACCATTTATCTTTATAATATTGTTTTAATAAAAATGTGTCGACAAATTATTTTAAAAGTTTTCAACAGTGGATATCAAAATATATCTATCGACACTAATATTACTACATGAGGTCGCTATTCTGGAATGAACAACGGTAATCTTTCTTACCCTTTTTATCTACCATAGGATTACCCTGAGAATCCATAATATTAGAATGTATATATTCTCCGCAGTTATTAATATTCTTTGCTACTCCTATAGGTATTTCATATTCTTTTCCATCATCTAAAGTATAAGTTCTTATTGGGTCACCTTTATACTTTCTATATGAAAACTTCATGCTTCCGCCTTTAGGCTTGTGGCATAAAAACTTACCTTTAACCATTTTGCTATCAGCTTTTCTAGCTTTTTCTATTTTATCTGCATTTGTTGATATTACTGTTGCCATATTAACCTCTTAATTAGTGGGAGAGCCTCCATTGGCTAACGATATTTGCTCCCATTTACCGTCCTGATATATCTGGAATCAGGAAAAAACTACTTATGAGTAATAATTTACTCTACGATACGGTAACCAGCTCTTTCGGCTTCCCATTTCATCTCGTCACCATCTGCTCCATCAACTGTAGCACCGATACGTAAGCCTCTAAAGCCTTCGTTTTTAACAGCACCAGTTAATACAGAAGCATCTTCTCCTACAGGCAAAGCATATGCGTGTGTGAAAGGTACTTCAGCAGAAGCAGGGAAAGCAAAAGCAGTAAAAGCAGAAGAATCGATATCAACAGTTATAGTATTATTAGCTGTAGAAATAGCAGTAATCTCTCCAACTAAATCATTTATCTCTGTCATTCCGAATTCTGATTCTACCTTAAACTTAATCTTCTCTCCAACTTTGTATCCGTGAGTTACAGAAAGAGTAACTACGGCACTAGCAGCAGCAGTAATAGCTGTAATAAATCTACGTCTAGGTCCGAACATCGCAGGAGTAGAAACTCTACGAACAGCACCAGCAGTAGCAGCAGCGGCAAAACCAACAGCAGGAACATATCCAATGCTGAAAGTGTCTGCACTATCACGAACAGTTACAGTAGCTTCAATACCGCCAACTTGTAACATTCCAGTAGTACCAGTAAGAAGAACAGTATCTCCTACTTGGTAACCATGTCCAACAGCTGATACAACAGGAGGAGTAGCAGCAGTAATTGCAGTAGCAGTTACAGCAGCCTCAAGATTGTTAGGTGTAGACTCAATCCAACGGAAACCGCCAGAAGTACCAAGTACTGATTCATCAGTAGCAGCACCATCAGTGTTTTTAACACCCATGTAATAATCTACTGGCATTCCTAAGAACCAAGTAGCTCTTTTTACAACGCCGGGATTAGCAGATGAACCCTGATCAGTATAGTTCCAAATCTTAAATTTGTGAACATCAGCAGGAAGCTCAAGAATCTTGAAGTTTCCATCAGAGGTATATTTACCTGTAAGTATTTCAGTTTCAGCAGTCATAATAACCTCCCTATGCAGCTAAAGTTGTTCTTAAATTAAAGACCCATGCATCGTTAGTAATGCACTGTGCAGCAGCCATCTTATAACCAACACTAGCATTTAATGCCAATGGGCCATCATAGATAGGTGGGCGGTAAATGAATTGTGTACTATAAGCATCTTGCTCAATAGCAGCATAAGCTTCTGTTCCACAAATAGAAATGTTGTAAACATCATTACCATTCATAGAAAGACCTTCTTGAGATCCAATAGAGGATAAGAAGAAACGAAGATTAGAAACATTACCCCATTCGCTGCGAAGTGTTGTATCTTGATAAGGATATTGTGATTTATTCATGAATCCACGAACATTCTCAAGATCACTAATTAATTGAGTACTTCCGAAAGCAAGGTAGGAATCCCTTACAGGGCCTGTTCCAAACTTATCGTCAGCTTCAATGTTATCAGCAACAGTATAAGCATCGTTATTAGCCAATGTTCTGATAACTTCATCGATATCAGTACGGTTTATTTCGGTTGGGTTGTCACCGTTAGCACCGTTAACACAGTTAATAACAGAAGCAGTTGAGATAAGCATATTTCTCATCAATTCATCTTCTGTTTGGCGTAAAGAAACACCTAAACGCTTAGTAGCTGAATTTAATACTTTATCTTGGTTCTGTAGAACAACTTGCTCGTTAAGGTAGATATAAGTTCCGTAAAACTTAATTTCAGCATCAATATCAACGGCTGTTAATTGTTGTGCTGGTGGAGTGATACCACTATTACCTAAAGGTACTGTTGCAGTAGAAAGAGCATTATAACGCTGCATTCTTAAGATATTACCAGAATTAGCTGGCATGGTTTTTCTATCAGCTCCAAGGCCGTAGACAAAATGAGGGGTTGGTACACTCAATAGCTTTTCTGAAAAAGACTGTTGCACCGGGGCAGGTAAAACACTTGTTGTAGTGATTGCCATAGTTAAACTCCATGTTTAACCAGACTTATCGTTATCCATTACTAGCTTGCATCATCTCTTTGTAGAGTTGCTTTTTAAGATCAGGCGTTAACGTCCTTGAAAAAGAGTTGGCATCTCCAACAGAGTTTCTTCCAATAGTAGCATTGGGAGATACTGGTTTATCAGCATTTAGGGAGGCATCTCGCTTCATTTTAGTTACGCTTTCCTTCTTATCAAGACCTAGTGTTTTTATGTACTTATAAGCTCCTTTTCCTTGCAGATAGGGATCTTTAACATTATTTAAGATAGCGGCTAAATCCGGTTCATTTTTAATTAAGTAATTAACATTTTCCGTTGAAACAACACTATCAAAATCAATAAACTCTTGCTTAAGTTTATTAGGTGCATTGAGAGTTTCATTTCTTTTTCTCTCTTCTGCAAGTAAAGACTTAGCAATCTTTTCAGCCTCACGTCTTATAGTTTTTTTTGTCTGTCCATAGTTTTGGATGTCGTCCTCTTCGAACTCTTCAACCTCTTCTTGGACTGGCTTTTTATCGCCTAACATAACTTTTTCTAAAAGAACTTGTTGAGCTTCTAAGCGTTTATCAGATTCTAATCTGCGCTGTCTCTCTTCGTCCCTTGACTCTCTAAGCTGTCTAAAATTAAGCTCTTGAGGGGTTTCCTCCTTTTGAACTTCTTTTCCTACAGTTTCTTGAGCAATTTCAGAAGTTTGGGTATTCTCATCTTGTGGGTTAGCGACTTCCACGTCTTGCGCCATTTCAGATAATGTATCTAATGTCATAAAAATACTCCTTGGATAACGAATCCATTTTTGCGTTTATTAACTACTCAACCTTACGCTCTTACACGAGCAGTGAAGCAAGATTAAATATAATTGTATTATGTGAATGTTATTCTTTAATAACAAGATTATTATTTTCCGCAGACAATATCAAGCTTATCAGCCTTAAATAGTTTGCAGAATCGTATTAAATCATTAAAAGATTTTGGATATGAGGCTTCAAGCATAATTAATTCATTAACTTTGTCCTTTGCCGGGACTGTCCATAAATATTCTAATGTTCCTGAACTTGGAAAGTATTTCCAAGTATCTTGATCATATTGAGGGGTAGGTAATGTTTTACGGGCTACAAAATGATGTCTTATTACATTAACCATTGATCTCTCACGTCTAATAAGCACTACAACATAAAAGGGATCTTTCCAATCTTTGCAATCTTCACCATTAACAAGATTTTCTATACTGGGTAGATATTCTTTATATATCTCCAATTGAGTATCAACAACGCCTTGCTTATTGTCGGGCTTTAATAAAAGCTCCGATGAAAGCGCCCCTACTGTCTTTCTTTTTGCATCTTTCATATTACCACCATTTAAAAGATAAAGGGCCGTTACCGACCCAATGAAATTTACTTCATGCGCTTTATTTTACGAGAATTTTCAGCATGTAGCTTGTTAATACCTTCTTCGGTATCAATGTAACTACAATCACCACCACCAAGAACTTGCTTGGAGTATGATTTGTGAACTACTTCTTGCGGCATGTTAGCATATTGGTTACTAGTACTTAATGAAGTACCATCATAAAATTTCTTAGCCATTTTAAAACTCCGGTGTAAACGGGATATTATCCCAGGTTAAAACCTCTAAACACTATGTAAAGAGCTACCGCATTATTGAACACCATTTAATAAATGTAAATTATTTATTACATTTGAGGATTTTGCCCCATTGTCTGCGCCATTGTTTGTTGTGAGGAGGCCTGTAATGTTTGTAAGGCTTCTACCTTATCGCCTAGGCCAGTCTCTTCAAAACCTGCCTCTTGCGCATCTTCTAGAGTATCTACTTTTAAACGATCAGATAACATTAATAACTTTTCTATTTCGTTTAAGTCCATTTCAGAAAGCTCTTTCATTGCTTTGGCTTTAGATAGCTGAGCATCTTGGAGATCTGCTATCGCTTGGGCGTGTCTTGATTCGCTTAATGATTCATTTTCTGAAACTCTTGAAACTCTTTCTATACCAAGGCCTTGATCTGCCAGGGCTTTAGAGTTAGCACTATTTATTTGGGCTTTCAATAATTCTATCTGCATCATTTGAGCTTGCTGGGCTTGTTGGGCTTGAACCTCTTCTCTTTTCTTCATATTCTCAATAAGCTCTGCCTTGTTCTGCATCTGGCTAGCATCAAGTATATCTTCAGGAGCAAGAGGGACACCGGCATTGTGTAGCTCTAACATTTGAGCAAACTGCATTTGTTTCTGTGTTTCGGTGTTCATTCCCTGAACTACTTCTATATCATATTTTTGGAACGCTTTGTCTTTAAATTGTGGGGAGGCCTCTTGTCCTGTTATTCTTTCAATCTTGGCGGATTTAAAGTTTGCCTGTATCATCTCAACAATCCTTTCGCCTAATAACTTAAATGCGTAATCACTGTTATCAAAAAGCTTTTCTAGTGTAACAAGTCCGGCACCTTGTCTTAACATAGCAAGAACGCCAGCTTTATCATCAGTAGCCGATCCTAGTAGCTCTTCGTTAACTCCGGATATTTGCATTATCTCATTGCCAAGGCTTTCGGATATTTGCAACATTGAAGGCGGGATCTGTGGAGGGGTTACCTCTTTAATGCCTGCCAGTCTTCCATCTTTAACAGCTAAGCCTTTTCCTTGTCCTGATAAAAATACATCGTTAGGATCAACAAGGGCGTTTTCTTCGTAGATGTATCCTGAATTTAGTTGGGATTCTAAAATATCTAATTCGATAACTTTACGGCGGTTATATAGGAACTGTGCATCTCTTAGGCCTCTGCATACTCCTTGTATTCTTAGCGGTAAGTAAGATAAATCTGGCTCATAGTATCCAAGAACAGGGATAAATGGATATTTATCTATTGGAAATAACTCTGTTCCGTAGGGGTTAGGGCCGTTATATAAAACTGTTCCATTAACAGAATAGCAAACTTTAACTGTTGGAACTCTTATCTTTTTTACTATGGCGTTTTCATTATTGGCTATAAATGAATCTAGTTCTTCCTTTTCTCCAAAGAATTCTACTGAATCGCCTGTTACTACGTCTTCTATAATAGTGGCTGGTCTATCATCTGAATACCAAAATTCATCAAGAGCAAGCAGTTTACTATCGCTTAGGTTCTGTGCTTCCGGCATATACTCAAACTTACCGTCTTTGTTTCCGGTAGTCCGTATTAAATCTATGTCTTCCGATCTCGCAGGAAACATTCCTTCCAATGTTTTTTTTGTTCTGTACGATCTACGCCATAAGCCGTTGCAGTCAGATAAATCTGTTTTTCTAAAGTATGGGTCTATGATATAACTTGAGTATCCAACATTGTCAACCCTGACATCGCCGTTAATAGTATCATATCGGTAATCCATCCATGGAGATAACATATTCATACCAACGCCAACAGCTCCCTCAAAGGCATCAGAAAAGGTATGTAAAACATTATCTCTTTTTACTGACCAAAATAGGGCTTTTGATAGTTGATCTGAAGTGTATTGATCGGAGTTTTCAACGGGCAGGGTTACTAGGCTCTTTCGGTTCTTTCGTTGGTGTCCAGTGATCATATTAAGGATCTTTTGAATCCTGTTGAAATTGAACTGTTTCTTCCTGTACTCGGGCATATTACCATATATACTATCCCACACGGTTTGATCTCCATTCTTAAACCGCAGGTCAATTTCAGCTTCAGCCCAAAACGCTTGGTTTACTGATATGGAACTTTTATAAAAATCTTCCATTCGTTGCTTAATAAAACTGTCATTGCCATCAACATAATATTTATCTTCTTGCATATCAATCATCGTATTAACCCTTTTAGTTTATTAGATATGTATAACTAATTATTTTTTTAATAGCTTCTAAAAAATGCAGGCATAGAATCGTCTAACCCTAAAGCTTTTCTGTATCTAGTGTTTAAATCTTGCGGTGTCATCGAGCCGGTACCATTAAAGAAGTGCATGCAGGCATAGCGCAAACTGTCGAGATTATGATCATTGGTTTTCATTGGCTTGTCCTCTCCTTTTAAAGTTGCTTTATCATCCCAAACATAAGACTGGAATTCTCTTATTGTGTTCAAACATGATGAACAGATCTTTAACGTTCCGTTGTCTAGTAAGCTGGTGACAAAACGAATACCGTCTAGCACTGAATTATTAGCAGGTTGTATTTTGTTCATCCCTTGTTGCCGACACTCTTGTATAAAAGATGCCGCTGATGGGTCGATGTATATAGTTTCAATGTTTAGATTTCGAATAAATGCGGTCAAGTCTTGAGCATATTCACAGTCCGTTTTCTGTCTTAGCTCCTTTCTTGAGTCCCAACAATATTCTTTCTCTATCCACATATTCGGGTAAACATTTGCATTATATCCGATAAGCGTAAAAGCGGTTGGATTGGTGGTCCCGTAATCGACTCCGACAATATATTTATCTGCCTGAGCTGGAGGGAAGTTTATAACGTGTTGCTCCTTATCAAATAGTGAGTATACTGCACCCTGAGCCACAACCCATAGGCCCAATATGAAACGGTCATAATAGAGTCCTTGGTATTCTTTTCTTAAGTTGTCTTTGTATGCTCTACCCAAAGAAGGGTTGTCCTCCAGCTCGAAAGGGAATACTTTGCAGTCTAGTTCTTCTTTTCTATCTATAAAGTCTTTCTTTAACCAGTGAAAAGGTGAGTCGGGGTTCGTAGTAGTGAATAGCTTAGCCCCTTCTACTGATAAACGTGATAACAGCATCTTAAAGAATATCTCAGGGATAAGAGTCCCCTCGTCAACTAAAGCCCCTGCGAATGTGGATCCACGAATTTTGCCCTCAGCTCGATCATCGTTAGCCCCGATTACGTGAACAGTTCTATTATAAATAAGTAGCTCACCTTTGCCCGATGAATATCTTGCCGACTTCCCAAGTAGGCGTTGTATTTCTGATATAACGTTACGCTTGAGTGCTTCCGATGTCTTACCGATTAGAACCATATCCCCCTGAATATCTGATAAACAGAACTCTATAAATCTTAATAGAGCACTGAAAGACTTCCCGGACCGCACTGCCCCGGTCCATATATTGATACGTGCATCGCTGTTAGTTAAAGAATACTTCTGTTTGTCTGATAGCTCATTGATCATAATTACTCCCATTATTATGTTATATTCATTCTTAGCCCTTCTGCTGGACTTACAGCGTTACTGATGTTGTCATATGGATCAACCGGTGTTAGCCTCTTACAGGCTGTTTAAACGAGGCGTACAAAGGGCGTACATCACAATATTAAGAGAATATCAATAATAATCAGTGATACATCAAAACAACACCAATTAACCCCAAAAAAGCATCATTGAAAATAGTTTACACTATGAAACACCAAAATAAAGCTTTGACAACAATTAATTATTTGATATACCTTAGCGGTAGCGGGTGAATGCCATTAGGCTCACAAGCGGACGGTCGTTCGTGTCATCGGCTGACGCGGACATCTTCTACTACTTAGCTCTATATTACAGTACACACTAATTCCTTGTTATACTCTCTTATAGTGCTTATTCGTGCTACTTACCGCTTTTCTGTGATGCGATAAACTGCAAAATATCTGGAAGTGTATCTTCATCAACGCCACTTCCTGCTAGTCTACCTTTTGAGTCGTTAAATGCTGAGTCGTAAGTTTCTTTGTTAAGATG
>Ga0307928_10001174_pt1 | contig 19859 bp, 39 predicted proteins | sample AceLakmetagen232_FD_201815 | JGI IMG/M metagenome (GOLD analysis project Ga0307928, IMG submission 201815) | Saline water microbial communities from Ace Lake, Antarctica - #232 | ecosystem: Environmental > Aquatic > Non-marine Saline and Alkaline > Saline | place: Antarctica: Ace Lake... | reverse complement strand
TATCTGCTTGTCCATTTCGACCAGAGGAGGGAAGTAATACTTAACCGGCCTGGCTATGTCGTTAGTGTAGGCTTCCGAGGCATCGTGTAGAAGTGCAGCGAGACATGTTATCTGTGCCTTTGCTGAGTTGTCATCTTGCATCATCTTCGCCACAGTGTCGGCTACATTTACTGAGTGGTATCCAACTGTGTACATGAACTTACACTGTCCTGAGAACCTGCATATCCTGGATAAAGGTCCTGCGATATCTTTGATAACAATGTCTCCAGGTTCTAAGTGCAGAGGATTCACCCTCCTCCCTGTGCGTGTTTCAATCCAAGGTACTTCGCTCATTTTGATTCTCCTTCTAAATTATTATCTTTGAGGAATGTTTCAAAACTGTCTACTCTAATAGCATAGCAGGGGCTGCCTCCTGTCAGTCTGTTTTCACTAATCTCACCATGTATCCAATCCACTACTCTCTGCATACCAGTATCCAGTATCTCTGGCTCGTTGGAATCAATCATGCAGTTAGCGCAGTCTCCGATAAAGTGAGTGTGGTGTTTCTCACACCAATTAACTTCAAATGAATCTTTAACATCCATCTTAAGCCCACTCAGGTTGCTTGATAGTTATTATCTCCCCGTACTTCTCGTCTTCCCCAACGAGAAGGTCTATGCCATCTTTATGGGTATGATAGCCTATCTCTGCATCCGGTGGCATGTCACTTAACTTAGCAATCAGTTCACTTACTATCATCATTCCTCCATGGTTTTCTCAGCACTATAATATCCTCATCATCCACAACTTCCCATCCTTTACTCCTGTATATATGAGTATACACAGACCCCGGAGCCAGCCACTTAAACCACTCTGCCGGGTCTTGCTTAAACCCAACTCTCACTGACGCATCAACTGCGGACTGGCTTAACTCCACTCTCTCCCTGTCCTTCATGTGGTCTTTCACTATCAGTGTCATAGTTCCACCAGGCTTTATTGTCTCAAAGCACTTCTTGTAAATCAGTTCCATGCCCTGCGTCCACAAGAAGTCATTCATCAGTCCCATGTTTAGCACATGAGTGTAAGTGTACTCCGCCATGTCATATTCTGTCTTTTCAGTCGTCAGCTTGTCTTTGCCTTTCGACTTCATTATCCCTGCATACGGCGGAGAGAATATCACATGGTCTGTGAAGTTTGGGATAGGCAAAATGGACTGACAGGGAGAGTTAATCAACGTCACATGTCCTGAAACTCCCGGAGCCATTTCTTCTAACTTCTCCAATGCCTGCTGCTGTAAAGCGAAGAACAGTGGACTAATCTCAATGTTAAAAACAGACCTGTTGACTAGCCCTCCCACCATCAGAGTACCTGTACCAGACATGGGGTCTAGCACCATTTCTCCTGGCTCACTAACATACTCAATGCAGGACTGTATGAGAAACACATTAGCCTTTGCTGCGTGTTTGTTTACTTCCTCTGGAAATATCTCCTTTCGATACCTGGCATCAGACGGAAATCGTATCCAGTTATGTTCGTCTCGTCCGTACTCCAATGCAAATTCTTTCATGTTAGGAATCTCCAAATACTTTTGATATCTCTCTTATATCAGTAAGTTCTTCTGCGGTAAGTTCTGATGCGTACACTTCTAACAACCGTTCAATCAGAACCAGTGCAAAATCATACAGAATGTCTGAGTCAGCTTTGCCTACTTCCTCTTCCTGCTGGTGCAATAACCTAGCCATTAAAGTGTCCTCCCTAATGCCGCTAATAGTTTCTTTGCAATTGTCTTGCCTATGCCTGGGCACTGCGACAACTCATCTACATCCGCCATAGCAATGTCTATTAGGTTGACAAAGTTGTCACATATTGCCTGAGCCTTCTTCGCCCCTATGCCCAACTTGTACGCATCAGACATAAATATCAGGGCTTTGAGTAAAGGCTCAGGCTTCTTAATTGTAATGCGAGGTTTGATAACTCGTTGTAGGGTAGTGTGTTCTTCCGGGGGCTTCTGTTCATTGTTGTATAGTATGGTGAGTAACTTAGCTGTCTCAGTCCAGTTGGCAGTAAACAGTGTAGAAATTCCTGCCCTATCCAACCTATGTAACCAGGCATACAGCGCAGATATAGGGAGGGTTGAGAAGCTGTCTCCATGCTCTATCTTTCCATTGGGCTGGATAGCGTAGCAGTACAGCTTCTGCCCCAAACCTAACTCCCTAATACTTGCTCCCACCTTAGAATGGTCTCGAATGTCTATCCCTTTGATAGGCAGGGGCAGAATAAGCCCTTCGACAAGTTGATAGTTAACATCTGCATTATGGTAGTAGTCAACTAACTGTGCCTCCGCTTCATCTATGTTCCCTACCAACTCGCCTGCCTGTTTTCTACTGAACTGAAACGTAGTACCGTCATAGCCTCCGAAGAAGTAATCACTGAAGTTTGTGCGATTGAGAGGCGCAACAACTGCCGGAACAACCTGGCGGATAAGTTTTAAGATATTATCCGGTTCGAACTCATCAACCATTATCATGAGTATCGCCACCTTTGGCATGTTCTGCGATGTCGCTTGCGTCTGTCTCTTCTCCTTTAATATCTTTCTCCGGTATCAAGTCCCTTGCGATACGTTTCTGGTCTGCTGCATCTCTGGCTCCGCCCAGGTCAAGTGGCATACCTGGGGGTATCATATGTTCTGGTTGTTTTGCAAGAGCAATCCGGGCAGGAGTTGGCTGTATGGACTCTATTGCAGCCTGTGCCTCCTGTGTCATTTGTTCCTTAAACGCTGCCTTGGCAGGACTGTCATCAGTGGACTCGGCTATGGCCTGAGCTATAGTTTCCTGATTAATACCAGCAAACTCTGCTTCTGCTTTAGCAAAGTCTAATTCTACTACAGTGCCTTTGGTAGCAGCAAGTTCTTCTTCCAGTGCTGCGATTTTTCCCTTCATCGCATCATACTCATCTTCTTTCCTATCCGCCGCAGCCTCGGATTCAGGAGTAGCCTCTGGAATATTACTGCCGTCCTCAATAATCGCCAGAGCTTCAGGTGATTTCTCGTCCACATACTCTATAGGAATAGTTACTCCTTGCTTGGAAGGATGGCGTACAGAACTGAACATCGGGTAGATAATCTTTTCCGGGTCTTCGTTCTTCGTCTGGAACAGGTATAACCTGACATACGCAGGCAACACGTAGTCTACATCCCTAGGTTCAATTTCCATTGTCTTATTGTCTTCATTGATAATCATAGGTTGCTCCTTTACTTTAACATTTTTCCTGCTGGATTATCTTTCCTTGAGACCCACTCAAACACGACTTCTACATTCTCAGCCATCTTCCATACGGTCTGAGCCAGGCGGCGTAGGTTGGCCGCTTTGATGTGCCACTGGCGACTAAGCTGTTTTACTACAGTCTCATTGTCGCAGCGTATCTGGACTGGAGGAGGCAGAGGTCTTGGAGTCTCACTCGCTGGACTAGCCACCTTGTAGAATTCTCCATCTGACTCCAACGATGCGTTATACTGGCGGCTGTCCAACTCCTTATTCCACTTGAGGTAGTACTCATTCAGAGCATAGATAATAGCAACATACTCTGCCTCCATTGATGTGTACTCACCGGGAAGTTCTGAATATCCACTACCTCCTCCGTCAATCACATAGGCAACTGTTCTAGGATTAGCGTCTGTATATATTATTGGCATTCTTAACCTCTCTCTATAAGGTTCTTCTGGAAGCATGATAAGTGTACGATTTTGTACGCTATCTCCTCAACCCTTACTCTCATCCGAAGATTATCATGTTTGTGAAGACGCTTGTGGCATAATACACATTTACCGTCTGTTAACTTGCCCATTATATACTCATCATCAAGTTACGCAGATTTATAAATCCTTCCATGCTTGCTGGGATTTCTTGGCCAACTGCATCAAGTCCCATACCCTCAACTCCACACTTGGTAATCTTAGCTATGGGCATCTTGATTGTCTTACCCTGGGTATTAGGCATGTCTTTGACTGATGTCCATACTATCAAGTCACACAACTTAGCTGTCTCCTTGAACCCATCAATCACTCGCCTTCCAGTCTTGCCATCCTTTACTCCCCCCTTACCATCCGCTACTGTACCGTACTCATCTGTAGGATAATGTACTAATATCAGGTTCTTGCCAAAACTTCTGGCGGTGTCCAGGAGCGTTCTCATCCTGTCATTCGCAGGGCCATATTCTATCGGTTGTAGCCGTTCTCGGTACTCGTTCTCAGGGAATGGAACGCTCTTTGTAGCCGAGTCTAATTTCCACTTGTATTCTTGATTCTCCTGCAACTCCTGTAACCTACAGTTATGAGCTATGTTCCAGAGAACAGTAGATGAATCAAAATTAAGTGTGACTGTTCTCTGTCCGCACACGTAGACAAAATCGGTAATGAAGGTCTGCCACATCTCTCTCATCCCTTCAACCTTCTTTGGCTGAGTGATAGTGCGTATTGACGGTGAGCTACCTTGGCCTGTTAACTGCCCCATCAGCTTGTTCTGTTGTAGAGGCTTCGGGTAAGGCTTAGTAATGATGTCATAGGCTGAGAAGTCAATGGTTGTCAAGTCCTCACCTACCCCACATCTTTTCACCCTGAGTTCCGGGTTCGTTTTTTCTAACCTCCAGGCTGCTCGTCTGAATCCTCCCACATCAATCTCAAAGTGAAACAAAGGTAATTCAAATGTCAGTCCCATTGTGGTCTTGCATGTGCCTTCCTCCCCCACTATCGCAACCACTCCTATAAAGTTATCTTCCAATGTTTTGTCCTCCTGTTATTTAGATTGGTGAAAGAACCTGGCACATCAATTTGTATCGGCAGAACTTGCACTCCCAACCAAAGCAGTGGGCAAATGGTTCTGGTGGTTTGCCGAGTTCTATTGCATTGTCTAACACTTCCTTATTCCTCATGATAATCTGCCAGTTCTCATCAATCTCATCCTGGTTGAAGTAAAACTTGTCACAGTATAGCTGAGGAAAAGGCGGAGCATAGTTACCCATCATATAGAGGACTGCAAGGTCGTACGTGGTAGTACCAGTTATCTTGCATCCTCCCTTCATATACATTGTCCAGGTCACAGGAATCTCAGTGTCAATATAATGGTACTTGGCCGAGCGTCTGGTAGTTTTCATTTCGAGTAGCTTTGCAATTTCTGAGGGATTAGCCTCAAAGTTCATGTCCGGGCGGTAAAGGACTCCTTTGTAGTCATAGTATCCTTCTTCCACTGCCTCGGGTGTTAGCACATCTTGCAGGCCATAGCCTAGTGCGAACATCATTACTTCATCATCAGTTGGCTCAATGGCCTGTTGCTGGTCAAAAAAAGTCCGTGTCCTGCATCCAACGAAACTTGACAGATGATTAGGCTCACGGATTTCCTTTATCTTGTACTGTGATGCAAGATGGTTGAGTAACTTACGGCGCATTTCTGGGTTTTCGGTTCTTCTCATTCTTAATCCCTCCTCATTTCTACTGTACCTATGATTAAGGCCAGTCCGATTACTGAGTAAATCATACCTATTATTACTGATGCTGTAAACATTCTTCCTCCTCGAAAGCTTTCTTCATCTGGTCAGGAGGAATGAATAGCATGTCCCACCTGCCAGGAGTTCCATTACAGGCACACCAGCCACCAGTACTTGTTTCCTCCAACGATTCTGGATTAACCTGAAAGGACTCATAGCCTGTAGGACCTCCGTAGACTTGGAATACAGTACGAGCAGAGGAGGCCGGCCAGTCCCATTTAATTAGCTCACACTCTAACTGTACTTCTTTCTTAACACCAGTAAAGCAGTGAGTCCTCATGCCATTTATTTTGTGCCTCATTGTTTCTCCTATGGTGGCCTGATGTGTTGTATATATGGGGTTCCTCCACCTGATTACTATTCACTTCACCAGGCCACCAGTTGTAATACGGTACAGTGCTATTTAATCTTCGGGAATACGTGCATAGTGAGGAACCTAACAGTTTCGCTCAGTTCATCACGGCAATCCCTTAATGTATCGACTATCTCATCCAGAACTGGTAGGGTTACGGTAGGTTGGCCTGGGTTGGCAGCAGGTTCTGGAAGGGAGAACCTTTCCCTCAGCATACAGCTAATATTTTTTGCTGCCATCTTGCAACTTGATGCTAACTGGTCTATTGTTTCTTGTTCAACTCCGGAGTCTACTTGAGCCATGTTACCTCCATTCCTTGAGTTTCTGTACGTATACGTTGAAGCCTGAGGGGTCAGTTTGGTAGTCCAAATCAAAGCAGTCCTTACCGTGTTGAAGAAATAGTGGGCATTCTACTGCACACTTACCATCCCCCCTATTGGCGTAGTGGCACAAAGGACAACTATACCCTTTATCACGCATCCACTTTTCACCTGCGGGAGTACGGAAGAACTCTTTCTTACTCAGCCCTGTCTCTACAATCGCTGCCCAGAGCTTCTTACATTCTCTTATAGCCTTGCGTCTTGCCAATCTACTTAGCATATTCTCTTCCTTGAAGTTGTGCTGGCTCGGTAACACTTCCCATAATAGTCCGATTTGCGTTGAGGTATGTATTTTCTTCTCATTTCCGCTACGACACCAGCACACTTACTTCATTAAACCTTGTGGAACACGCCGTTCTCATCCTTAGTGAACGACCCGGAGGTAATCATGGTAGCGGCAAAGGAGTTCGGGGCGGTCTCCGGCATCCCGATGGACTGAAGTAGTGGAATATCTCCACGTACCAGGTCTGAGGCCATTGCAGCTGTTCTGAACTCAGTCAGGTTCGCACCGTCCAGCAACTTAATAGCTGTCTCCATTGGATTCTGACCTTCAGCACCCTTCACTCCGACTCCTTCCACCATATAGACTTCCCATACGGCTGTTGGCATGTCCTGGCCTTTTGGATGCTCCTCATCCTTGGCTCTGCCATCAAACAGCAGATGCTTGTCTGGGCGTCCAGTCTCAGGCCCATCAGCCAGTACCATACCCATTCTTTTTCCGACACAGTCCTTCAAGTCCATCCGGTTAGTGGGCTTTACGTACTCAGCACTGTCAGGGTCAAGTTGCGCTGCGGAGTATTGCTGGTCGAGAATCTCTGCCAGTGATACGCCGAACACTCCATACTTGGATTTCTTCCGGTTGGAAAGTCCCAGGGAAAGAATGTAGATGGGGAAGTGGTAGGATTCAACGGATTCGATGACTTCAATGTCTTTGTAGTTCAGGTTCAGCTTCATCGACTTCCGTTCATCTGGAGTACCGGCCTGCCACACCTGTTCTTCCTGGGGCATGGAGTCAAGTACTCCGGTAAACCTTCTTAGAGGTCCTGAGTCGGATTCGACCAAGTCTCTTACACTGGGCAATTTTTCTTCGGTAGGCATTACCATTATTTGTTCCTCCGTCACTAAATATTTTCAAGGCAAGTATGGGAAGTGTAGCTTCTACTAATATTATGATTACGACTAATCCAGTTTCAATCCTGGCACTCCTTTCTTTTTATTTTCCTTACCCACAATATAATTATACCACATAGTGCACAAGATGTCAATCGTGCAGATGAATTGCAAAGGATTTTATTCTATTATCCCTTGGCGGATAGCCATAGCTACTGCTTGTACTGTGTTTCTTGCTCTCATTAGGTCACAGATATGTAACCGATGTTTCTGTACTGTGGAGTCCGATACGAATAGTTTGCGTCCAGTTTCTATCCTAGTCAATCCATCAGCCGCACATTGCAGTACGTTAATTTCTCTTGCACTTAGTTTTCTCATATGCTTCTCCCAGTAATTGTATAATAAATAATTGCTATTACATTATATATTGCTTTATAATTATCATTGCTTACTCAAGTTGAGATATGTCTAACTCACTACGTATCTCCAGAGCGTCTTCAGGTAGTGATGGCATGTACCGTTTGGATATTAAAGGATGGAGAGTATCCCGATGCCATTGGAGTTGTATCAGCTTTGGCAATGCGTTTTCTGCGTCTCGGCCTTGCTTGGAGAATGTAAGGTTCATGGTAGTTTTGGTTTCATCGTCTTCATCAAGGGAAGAATTTAGTATTGCATCTGACCACCAGGATATCTGCTTTGCACCGAAGGAATCTTCAGACCCTTGGTGAGTTCTGTGTCCTTCTTTATCAACCCCGGCCTTACGAGAGTGGTGGATAAATACAAAGGCCATGTTACGAGACACCCCATTTCGAGGTTCATTGTAGTCGTGTAGCATGACATCTATGTTCTCACAGAAGTAATTAACTTCCTTGCCAACAGTCAAGTCATGATGAAATACTTTGTAGAGAGGGTCAACTATTACCACAATAGGCAAGTCATTGTAGTTCATGATGACAGTATCTACTATCTTACGCAAGGCCGCTATGCCTGCTTGCTCGTCTAGATGGAAGAACTCAGTAATGTGAGTAATGACATTGGTAGGATAGGATATGGCTTCTGCTCTTTCCAACTCATTCGGCACATCACCAGGCCGAGCAAGATATATCCGGCGTGTGCCTTCACAATACTTTATGCTTCTAGTTCTCACAGACGACTTGCCCATTTCGCCTTGGATGTAGATAACATTGGCTGGAGAGGTTTTGAAGCCTAACCACTTTCGACCAGTTGCGATGCAGTAAGCCATGTGGAGAGCGAGCATTGACTTCCAAGAGCCTTCGTCTCCAAATATTTGAAACCTGTGGCCTACGTCTAGAACTCCACCCCATACTATATGGCGATTAGGAGGAGGAGTCCACTTTTGCAAGTCGTCAATAGTGAATAAACTACGGTCAACTTTATTGATGTCGCTTGGCAAGATATGGCCTCCTACTTGTTCAGTATTTGTTGTAACGGGCTTGGCATACTTAACTCCTTTTTTCATTCCCTGTGATAGTATATTATACCATAATTATTAGGAGTTGTCAATGCCTAAGTCCCTGATTCTTTCATACATAGAGTCCATTTGTTGGGCGCAATGGTCGGAGTATTCAGCTAAAGCATACTGATATACTTCAGTCTGGATTTTTATAGGCAGGTCATAGAAGTCTTTGCTGTAACGGGAGTTAGCCAGTTCATCTGCCGTGTGTTGTATCCATTCTTTGTTTACCATTTGATATTCTCCTTTTTTGAAAATTCTCATTTGCGAGATTAGAGCAGAGGTGCCTTAACGTGGCTTGATGATTTTGTTGTCTATTACTATTGCAAGCTCTGGGATTTCCTTGAGCATTGAATGGAAACCTTCTATGGCAGTTTCACTTCTTCGGGCGTAAATATCTGTCATCTTCTTGATAACAAGTTCTAAAGCCATTGCGTACTCGTCTTCTTCGTCATAGACAATGATATTGTGGCACATAACATGGAGGTGAGGATATTGGTTTGGTTTGCCTGTATGACATATCCAGTTACCATTTAGTTTAGTTATGGTACCTGTGAGGTTACCGCACTTCCATGACATCTTATCATAGATATCTTTTTTATCTCCATCTTGGTAACCTGTCCACTGGGCTAGAGTGGCAGGAATAAGCGAGCCAGATTCTATGTTGTGGAAGAATACTGACAGAGAATCCTCATGCAATCCGAATACATTGCCTTGAGTTCCGACCCACCATTCTCTACTGAGCGAAGCCTTTGCTCTGAACTTTAATTCCTTTTCTTTATCAGGCATTATAATCCTCCATTCTCTTACGCCATTTGGATATAGTGCTGCGGTCTACTTCATTGTTTAAGAAGCGGACTACTTCATCAAGACTGCCGGAGTACAACAATACCTCCATCCGAACATTGTACTTGTACTCTAGCATCTTCATTGTTCGGGTCTTGGGGAAAGTGTCGGGTTGCTCAGGAGGAGGCTGGAGTTTCTTAGTACGGGGTGCAGGTTGTACGCCTCGGCGATTGAGTATACGTCTGCGGAGTTTTGACACTGGCATGTTGTCAGTCATGCAACCTCCCGCTGTAGAATGATTTCGGTGGAGTTACATGCTGCTACTTGCCAGCCATCTTTACCAAACTCATTGAGGAGTGAAGTGGCCTGGGTAATATACCTTTGGTCTTTGTCATGTTCGGCAAAGGTAACGACAGTGAACTCATATTGGGAGTGCTTGAAGGGAGTGTAGATAGAATCAATATGAGGAGGGGGAGTGATAGAAGGCTTGGGAGGATTGACCGGATTGTCTTTGCGGTCTGCAAGTACTGATTTCAACCATGTGACTTCGGCAAGTTTGTATTCAGCTTCTATAGTGTCTTCGTTATTTTCAATGTCTTCAAACTGGTCAATGGCTCTTTGTAGCATATTGACTATGTTGTTGAGCCACTTGTCGTCAATGTCTTCTATCAAGTGGACGCCATCTTTGTTTTTCCACTGCCAGGAGTCAGGGTTAAACTTCATTCGGGTTATCCTTTCTTCTCAATCGGCCAGATATGAGATTACACATTCTTAAGCCTTCGGGTGACAGCCTGGCCTTGCGTTTTGCTATGTAACTGTCACGTTCTTCGAAAGTGGCGTTCTTAAACCATTCTATGTGGCTGGTCAAGAGTCGCATCTCAAAGTCTTCTTGGCTTGCTTGTACTGTGTCCTTATATGGGTTGTCCTCCAAGTATTTTTCAGAATGACAGGCAGGGCATGTAAGGATATGTTCTGCATTGCCAGGGCCGGAGAGGATTGGGACTAACTGCTTGGTTAGTTCAGACGTAGTCCCTTTCCATCCACATCTATTACAGTGTATCTGGTCAGGCATGATTAGACCTCCTCTGCGGTGTCTTTCTCCGGATACTCTACTGCTCCATCGTTAGGTAGGTCGTCACGGTAGAATGTTTTGGTCCTGAAGCCGAGTGCGCTGAGTATGTCAGTAATTGGCTTGGAAAAGTCCTCAGGGTCTGCATTGTCATGAGGAGCCTGGGCATGGTTGAAACCTTCTAAGAGTTCAAGTAGAGTGACCTTACCGAATCTCTCAATATGGGAGGCATGGAGAGAGGAGAGGAGGTCTGGGTTAGTCTCAAACAGACGCCCGAGAGAAAACATGGTACTCATTAGGATAGTTAAGTCTCTTGCACTGATAGGATGATGGGTGACGGTAGGTATTGACTCAACTGTTGCGCCCAAAGCCCCGAAGATATACTTGACGAGATATTCTCTATCATGGAATTTAGGTAGAGTTTGTATGATGGGTTCGAGGTCTAACAAAACCTGGAGTGAATCTTCTCGACCCATTAACTTGGGTATTCCTTGGTTCACCATTTTTTCCATAGCTTCTTTGCTCATGTACTGTGAGTTGCTCATTGTGTTCTCCTTCTACTTTATTTTTTAATCTTCGTCTGTATCAGGTACCCATATCCAAGATGATTGGCAAGAGATACAGAACCACCGGAAACCGTAGTCTGAGAGGTCAGGATGCAGACAACAAATGTTGTCAGAGTTACATGAAGGGCATAAGAATAAAATCCAGTCAGGAGTGTAATCATGATTGTAGGAGTAGCTACCCGCAAGGCTGGGAGTTATCTTGCCTAGAGGTTCTGGATGAAACCCTTCATGCTTTGCAGGCATTAGTGTCCCCTGTATATTGAATAAGAATATGTCTTGTGGTCATGCACTATTACGTACTTCCAGTCTTCTTCTTTCTCACTCATCTTCGCAATGGCATTGCTGGCGCAGAGTGCAGATGGGTAGCCATCCTTGTGAAGAGTATAGCTCTTGCCTGCGATAGTCATATGTTTATTCAACTTAACCTCCGATATGTAAGAATGATGTGAGTCGTTCGAGCCAGGACTTTGGTAGGCCGTGCTTGGCCAAGATATGTCGGCGGAGATTGTTGGGATTTAGATTCTTGGATTGAGTGGAGCCGAGGAAGTGTCTCCGGCATGTAGGACATTCTGGATGCTTGCTCGTCTCACGTAGAAACTTGGCGTAGTATTGTGATGTCATTCTCATAGGTTTCCTCCTTTCTAGCTTCTCCAGTTTGGGTCTGTGGGATGTAGGGCTAAGTGTATTGATAGCATTTCTTGGCGTAGTCGGGTGAAGAGCAGTGTGCTGTCTTGGCGTACTGCTGCTGCCCATGCCTGGGAATATGTCCAGATGGAGGAGTAGGCATGAGTGCCGTAGAGGGAGAGTAGATAATCATTTCCTTTGAAGTGACGTAAAGGTTTAGCCAATGTACTTATCCTTCAATATATTATCTTTCACGTGGAAGGACTTATGGCAAGTACGATGAACAAGAACTCGGTTTGATAGAGCCATGTTCATGTGGTCTCCATCTATATGATGTTCGGTTAGAGTGTCTGTGCCTCGGGAAGGCAGGATGTCGGAGTAGATGAAGGTTTCCTTGCACATCCAGCAGACAGGATGGTGTTGTTGAATGAGAGTCCAGAGGAAGTATTTGAGTCTGGATTTCTCATTTGATAGACCTGTGCGTCTGCGCTTTGTAGGTTGGGGCATTAAGATACCTTCATGAGTACTTTGAAGCTGAACATACTGCCAATCGGTATCTCAATCTTGTATCTGTCTGTATGTCTGACCGATACTTCGCCAAGAGGATTGAAGATTACTACTTTCTGGCCATGATGCTCTAGGCCAAAGTACCTGGAACTACATCCCTCTTCAATAGCTCTGACGGAGTCGCAGACAAATGTAGCACATTCTTTTGTTACGTCCTTCCATTCATCCACCTGTTTCTCAATTACTAACTTCTTCCCTGAAGTCCTGATTCTGAACACTCCGTCAGTGTCTGTGCATGATATTTCCTTAACTTTCTCCCAGTTCATTTGATGCCTCCTTTTATTTACCTGTATCTTCCTTGAATGTATGAATCTTTCTTATGACACAATAGTATTTCCTTCCACATTGGCAGATGAACATACTTGCCGCTCTGTTGGGAGTGAAGGTAATACCACAAGGGCAGTGTACGGGTGCTACTTCTACAGTTATCATTACCATGTTGGGACTATGCTTCATTCTTTCATCAATCATACCTGCCTGTCGCAAAAGTCGGTCAGGTGTTTTGTGGTGCAGTATGCCCTCTAAGTACTCATCTCTAGGTTTAGTCATACCCTATTGTGACCTCCTTCTTTACCCTATATCCTTTGTTGTAATCAAAGTACTCCGCTGATAGTATGACTTCATTGTCTCGCTCGTAGTACTTCCCGATTATGGGAGTTGAGGGAAGCATTTCCTTTAGCCATGCTTGTAGTTCACTAGCTGTCATTGTGTTTCTCCTGAATTTCTGATTTCGGAGCAAGAGCAGAGGTACCATAAGCTAAACTGGTTAACATCTCACTGCTCCTATTGTGATAAGTACCTCACGCCAGATATATAGTTCGAGGGAGTGTGAGTTCATCATGTATATAGGAGTGTTAGGGTACTGGTGGTGCATTAGTTCGTATACCCCAGTGATGAGGTTAACCAGTTCATTGGTACTGTCTACTAATATGAAGATTGTCTTGACTCGGGCACACTCTGCTCTCATCACTCCATCCGAATGTTCTACTACCTTACCAAACAAGTCCACAATACCAGATAGACCTTGGGTGTTATAGCTGTTTCTATTCCAGTATTCTATCCTTGTAGCATGGAGACCGTATTGGTTATAGGTTGTAGGTGGCTGGTCTGCAAAGGCTACCTCATTCTCCCATGTGTCTGCATTACGGATGATGGAAGGAGAGAGTGAGCCTTTAATATCCATCTTCCATGCCCGATATGCGAGGATACCTTTGACCTTGAACCTGTTGATAGGAGGGGGCAGTGGTGCTACAAGACTTTGAGATAGAGGCACCGCCTGATTCATACGGTACTGGAGTCTATGGAAGTGTATGTCCAAGTTGATGATGAGTTCTTCAGCACCACTGCCTAGTGTGCCGGATTCTTTGGCAAGGATAGACAAGCTATCTCGTGCGACATTGTACTCAGCCTCAATGCCTCTCCATGCACTTGACCTCAGCATGTCTATGTCTGTACCTCCCGTTCAGGTACTGTGGTTGTACGCCTGATAGGTACAGGTTCTCGGGCAGGGACAGTGACAGGTATTGGAGTAATCCAACGGTCAGGATTTGCCGCAGGTATCTGGGCTGGAGGCTGGTATGGTTCTGTTATAGGTATGTCGTGGGTTTTTACTGCAGGTGCGCTAGTTCCCATGACCTGTCTCCTCCTCAACCCAACGGTTTATCTGTTCTTTACTTAACCCAACTATGTTAGCTATCTCATCTAGTAACTCATGTGCATTGACTGTATACTCGGGGCGAGAAAGTAATGGGGTGGCATCATTGTGAGAGTTCCTAACTACCCACTTCACTATTCTTTCTTCTGGTGACTGATTAGCCATTGGATATTACCTCCACTATGTAAAGAATACCGCCCGTGATACCGAGTGATACAGTACCACATAAGATAAGATACGCTATGTAGGCTAGAGAATATGATAATCTACCCAATGACCTTCCTCCATACCCAGTATCGTTCTTTCAATGCTTGCCGGATAGGTTTCCTTACCCTTTCACTAATGCAAGAATTCCACGCAGGTGCGAACTCAGGGAATAACTTTAACAGTTCAGGTGTTGGTACATTCGTGAGGTCTGGTCTCCAGTCAGTCATATCAGACATTAGGACTCCTCTCCTCGTGGTACATTACTTGTGTTCTGCTTCAGCCAGGGGTAGTACGGTATCTCCTCTACCCACTGCTTAACTAACATAGCTCTGACATTACGTCTGAACTCATAGTCTCTAATGCCTGACCATAGCTCAGTAGTAGACTTGCATCTGGTTTCCGGTGGCTCGTAGTTAACATCATCAGGCATTGGTCAGTACCTCCATTCATTAGTCTATATATATTATACCATCTTTGTGTTGCCGTTGTCAACCCCCAGTAAACGAAATTCCCTATTTGGGAGGTCGGTCAGAGGTGCCATAACACTGACTACCTCCACAAGTCAACCATTTCCTGTAGTAGTACACTGTACTTATATCCATGAGGATTGTGTCGGTCATTCTTGCCTTGCTTGTGTAGTATGCAGTGCGCTAACTCATCCATAACTATACCTCCCTTCTGTTGCGCTTGTCAACTGCCAGCCGCCGCTCAGCCAATATCCGAAGCTAGCCAGCCTGACAATCTAAACAATCTTAAACAAATGTAAACAAAGATAAAGCGAGGTCGCCCACTAACTGAGCAACCCCGCTCTACTGCCTTTGACTTCTGCCTCCCTGCCTTCTGAATAGGTTAGCTTATGTATCCGCCTTTCTTCAGCAAGGCTTCTCGGATACCATACCTCCAGTTCTTGTCAGTGTTGGAGTCGTACGCAGCCTGGAATGATGCGCCATCTTTGTACTCGACCTCACCGAACTTGGCAAGCAAGTCGTTCGTGGACACAGTGTATTTCTTCCCACCTCCGCCACCTGTGGTTGTCGAGGCTTTGTTGGTCCTGACTGCAACCTTAACAAGCCTGCATGTGACCAGCTTCTCCCCGAAGTCATTGACATACCAGATACCATCTGCGGCATCCAGTTCTCCGGACTCGACCAGCTTGGCAAGAGCCGCACCGATTGTTTTCTTAACAACCTCGGTCTTGGCTTCCAGCACTTTCAGCTTGGCTTCCAGTTCGGTAGCTTCCTTAGCCTTCTGGAATTTAACCAGTTCCATAGCTACCTTGGCGACTGCTTTATAATCGCCAGAAGCTACCGCCTTGTTCATGTCGGCCATGAGTTCGGTTTCAGTCTTTGGCTTCTCCTCCACAGCATTTACTGCGTTCGCTATGGTTGTTCCCACTACGGGAGTTACAGGGGTTTTGTCATCTGCCATTATAGGTTCCTCCTGTTATTTTAATCATCTTATTATAACATAACAGGGGGGCAGATGTCAAGGGCAGTGCTATAGCTGAGTTGCTTAGCCTTAATGTGTGGACTGGTGGCAGGCGTTAAGCCTGCGTAACCTGTGCAATGACAGATGGTAGTTGTGTCAGTTCGTCAGTGAGTTCCGCATCTTCCACAAGACAACACCACTTACCAAATCGGTCTATTGCTAGTGTTACCTTATAACGATTGAACTCACCAAAGACTGTCTGGTCAATAATTGTATACATATTAACACCTCCCAGCAGTCCACACATCGTATGAGTCAGTATCCCAACTTGATGAAGGTTGGCATGTCCGGTATCGACAAGTAATCCTGACTATTTGTAGTCTGGTCTGTGACCAGTGCGAGCGTCTCGCTTGTAATGCTCCGGTGCTGTCACCTCCGTATCCTGTTTTCCTTGTGTAGTCTCATTATACAGCAATGAGGTTACAGCGAGGTTACAGAACAGGCTCGGAAGTAACAGAACGGTAACAGTTTAGTAACGAAGATATGAGCGTGACTGTTACTGCATAAGTTCTACGAACAGGTGTTCTATTGGCTATCATGTGGGAGGCTAGCACAAGTGTTCTACTATATGCTAGTGTCCAGGCATAGCACTAATGTTCTGCGAACAATTGTTCTACGTCTGGCTGGAGACAGGGCAGGGGGTAGTCAGGTTGACATAAAGTATGGGGTACGGCCTCCCATCTTTACACTGCCATTCATCTATTATCTGGTCTGTGCAAAATTCTCAATCTGGGGAAATGTTACTTTGGAGAATTAGGAGGTATGGGAAGATATAGAGTGGCTCTGGACGGAGGTGGGATAGGCGGAGGAGGAGAAGTATTGAGGATGGACAGGAGGGTTTGGAGTTTAGCCTGGGCTAATCTGGCGAGTTCCATTGACCTGTTTATATCACCTCTACCAATGGCCTCTTTAACTTCATTTAAGGCTATGGATAGTCCGGCGGCTTCTATTACTTTACTTATCTTGGCAATAATCTGAGCCGTACATTCCTGGATAGGTTGCTTACTTAGTATATCAGTTGCCTCTATCATGTCTTCTATCTCTGCTGATAGTTTACTCATCTTACCTCTCAAAACCATGTTTGACTTCTGGGAGACCGTATCTGGCACGGATGGCCTGGACTTTCTCCTTATACTCATACCGGGCTGCATGGGACTCTTCCTGGAATTCTTTGGAGCAGGTCTGGCATAGTGGTGATTCTCCCCGAATAAACTCTAGGATATAGGTTTCTGACTGTGAATCCAGCACTTCGGTTACTTTTCCACACTTGCAGCAATCTCTGGTTAGTTTGAACGTCATAATGGCCTCCTATTTTCTCCTACGGTTTTATGTTCTCAGCAAGTTTAGCCATTCGTGCCATAATCTTATTTACTAGCAGGATATACTCCGCACTCGTGATGGTAGTTCCTCTGTACGTGGTTTCGATTGTTTTTTCTATGCGATTTACTCTTTCCATAACCTGATTCATAGTATGTCCTCCTTCTTATTCACCAGTAATTGAAAGTCTGCGCTGTATACTGTGTCTAGATGGTCTCTGCAAGCAGCTATGAAACCCACTATATTCACACTGTTTCTATGAGCTACAAGAGATATGCCCTCACATCTTCCACATACGATGCACTCTAGTTCAAAGCCGGACTCATTTTTGTTATCTACTTGGCTAGTCACAGTATGTCCTCCTCTCTAATCTCCACATCATACGGGTATTCTTTGTCCATGACTATGGAAGCGACTGCAATCGGGAAGTGTTCAGCAGAAACCGCCCGGCGTAAGTACTGTATGTCCTGTATCTTGCTGATAAGTCTCTTCGCCTTTGGATGTTTGTCTAGCATTTTCTGATAGCCTAGGTTCTTACCATATATTTTAAGGTAGTTTCCGAGCTTCCTGGCCTCATTAGAATTAGTAGGAATCCATTTGAGAGAATGACAGTACTTACATTCAAACAGAAATCCCTCGCTAACTATTGAACGCTGGCAGAAGTGATGTGCTTTAGTTACTGGGGAGCGTTCGCATCTGTCGTCTGGCCACTCAATCCCCAACTCTTGGGCACTCCTCCCAAAGGGGCTATCTCGTCTTTCAGCTTTTCTAATGCACTCCCCAAGTGAATAATTGCGTCCACGTTTACGACCTCGTCTGCCATCAGTTCCCGGAGTCTCTGCATCACTCTTGCCCTTTTTCGCAGTAACGCCAGACGTTGAGCTCTTTTTTCCTTTGACATTACTAACGCCTGGCGACCTCGGGTCTCCACGTGGGGAGTCTTTGCGAGATGCTCTAGTCCTGCGTCCAGCCAACAACACTTGCCGTCTCGAAGTCTCTTCGCGTGCCACCGGAATCTTAGCCTCCATCTTCTTACCTCCACAGTGTCTCCACCGTATTTCTTCCATAACTGTCCAAAGACTGCGGCTTCTCCATTTGTTATAGGCTCACCACAGCCTGCACACTTTACAGTTTTGTTACACCGACTTATCCATATATCCATAATGTATTATAACATCTTTGGAATGGAGGTGTCAAGCATGAGTATACTTTGTATAATAAATCATCGGCTGTTTGATTTATACTTGACATGGCTCGTTCATTGTGGTAAACTAAACTATACGATAATTAAACAATCCTGACCTAGAGGAGGCGCAATGACTGAAACATCAATTATACCTCCTGACCCGCAAAGTACGCCAGAAACTTCCATCGCATCTTCAATCATTCCCTGGCCGAGAGATGATGCCAGAGCTTTGTACTTTGGTTACAGAGCATCTGGATTGAGTGTGCGAGAGGCATTGAACGCTATCAAGAGGTCTAAGCCCTGGTTATCTATTCAGAGGCGAGATGTGGCCTTCACTACCATTGAGAAGCGTTTGCCGGAGATTCGCCGGGAACTCAGCAAGGAATATCTCGAGATTGAATTCTTCCGCAACTTCCGGTTGATTCTTGAGAAAGACCATCAGGTGATTAAGAAGTCACTGAATAAGGCTGATGAGTTAACTCGCCACGAACATGAGTATCTGATTAAGATGAGAAGTCAGTATACTCCTGCTCAAATCCAGATTCTGGAGCAACTGGTCGAAAAGGGACAGGATGGGCTGAACTTCGCCCAGTGGATAGCAAGTAACCCTGACATAGTTCAAATGAGCCGAACTGATACTGTGACAGTAATGAGAGGTCAAGATGATGAGGAATAGTGCAAGGCGGGCGCCGTCTGCCAAAGTATCGGCATCTGCCAGGCGTAACTTAGCAAAAGCCCATGTAGGGAGGTTTAGGAGAAAGGAGCCAAGAAGCTTAGGAAGGGTTAGACCGTTAAGAAAGAGGTAGACTGGAGGAACTTGCATGGAACCTGTGATAGTTGAAACACTCGCAACTGGAGGACCCACAGCAATATTGGCTCTTATTATCTTTCTCATGTACAGAAAAGATAGAAAACGGAGTGAAGACCAGCTTCGTTCTGACCGTGTGTTCATGGAAGACAGGTTGACGAAGATGCTTGTACAAGACCAGGTGAGCAGGGAAGACAACACTAAGGCTCTGGCTGAACTTAGCGTAACTCTCCGGGACATAAGTAGAAACAGTAGGAAATAGACTCTATGGCAACTGCAGTACAAGAAGATGCGCTGAGGAAGCTATTCTCAGACCGCAAAATAACTATGGAAACCTTGCTGGAGATTGAGAACAAGGAACGTCAGTTGATTCCTATGAAGCTCAATCCGATTCAGACTGACATCATTCAGCATAGCAGTTTAAGAGACATCTATGTCAAGCCTGGGCAAGTTGGTTTTACTGCCTGTGTTGCCGGTGACTTCATTATAGACAACATCACTATCAATGGAACTGTGTCAGTAATCATCAGCTATGATGAGTTTAGCGCAAAGAGACTGTTGATGAAGGCCAAAAAGTATCATCAGTCTCTAGAGCGCAAGATTCCTTCGATTCCCAAACTTGACCATAAGTCTGCATCTGAATTAAGTTTTGTTGACAAAGCTACTGGGTTTTATAGTACTTTCTACATATTCAGCAGCCAGAGTTACATGTTGGGTAGGGGCGAGACTATTCACAACCTACTCCTCGATGAGT
>Ga0307928_10001173_pt1 | contig 19863 bp, 19 predicted proteins | sample AceLakmetagen232_FD_201815 | JGI IMG/M metagenome (GOLD analysis project Ga0307928, IMG submission 201815) | Saline water microbial communities from Ace Lake, Antarctica - #232 | ecosystem: Environmental > Aquatic > Non-marine Saline and Alkaline > Saline | place: Antarctica: Ace Lake... | reverse complement strand
CAACAGCAAAAGTATAACCAGAACCACTCAAAGCATGGCCACGTCCAAAACAAGCACTGTAACTACCTGCTGTGATTTCATTATCATAACCTGCTACAAAACCATATGTTGCTGCAACAGAATTATTCAAACCAAAAACAGCAGCATATGCAGCAGAAGCAGTGCAACCTTGCCCAGCAACAAACGTGTATCCAGCAGAAGCAGTAGAATCTTTACCAAAAGCTGCACTATAATCTCCAACTGTGTCCCACTGTGTTGCAGCTACACCACCAGCCCTGAAAGCATAGCTTTTTGGAATCCACATCAAACGTGTCCCAGCACCAGTTTTCCCAGCCCAGCCAGAGGCGCTTCTACCATCAGCAAGGATTCCTGCATCACTTGTATCCACTGTATTTATATGTAATCTTGTTACAGGTACTGCTATACCAATGCCAATAAATCCTGTATCTGGATCATTGGTAAGATTTGTGTTTGGTCGCCAAACATAATTTGTATCTACAAGTTCACATCTTAGTGTTTCACCCTTAACACCATCTGGCAAAAGTGATTCTGTTAAATCAACCCAAAATGCTTTACCATCTGCATTGGATTCAAGCAACTTGCCATCACCCGGAGTACCACCTCGTATTCTAATTTGCCCATCAATATCAAGTTTTTCCGTAGGTGCAGCAACATCCAAACCAACATTTCCTGTAGCCTTGATATACACAAGTTCAGTAGCACCAGCTACAACACCATTATCATTAAAAAGCACTTGTGTATCAGCACCTGTTGCTAACAAGTCTCCAGTATCACCCTTATCTCCAGTATCACCCTTATCTCCAGTGTCGCCCTTATCTCCTTGAGTACCTTGAATACCTTGAATACCTTGATCTCCAGTGTCTCCCTTGTCTCCAGTGTCACCTTTATCTCCAGTATCTCCCTTGTCTCCGGTGTCACCTTGTAATTCAGATAAATCAAGAAGCAATGTCCAAGAACCTTCTTCAACATACTTCCACTGTAGTTCAAGACTATCAACACGTAATTCCACCTCACGACCATTCTCACCATCAAGACCTGTTGATGCCTCAACTGGGGTATCAATCTCCACAGATGTTTCAGCCATGATTTGATAAATCAAACCATTTTTGTCAGCTACAAGTTTGCGGATCATTTGTAACAAAACTGGGTTCTCATCCTCATGATCATAGTGGATACGTGAAACATACAAAGCATGTGCGCCATATTGTGTATCAGTATCCTCTTCTGGATAGGTCCATGTTCCAGTTTCTGCAGTGGAGCCACCTTCAACAGGCTCGTCATCTGTATCTATTGGACCAAGGATGATAACATCTTCACCTGGATTCGTTGGCAAGCCACCTGCATCATATACTAAAATGATTGGTGTACTTACCCAAGTGTATTCATCTTCTGGATCTGGTTGAACTGTGAACACAATCTCTTTCTCACCAGAACCACCCTTAACCACAACAGACCCAACCCAATCTCCTTGTTCATCAAAAGTAACCTCATCAAAAAGTACCGGAGATGTTAGAAGTTCAGAGTAAGCCTCGTCATCAACATCTTCAGCTACGTATGAAACAGCAAATGTCTCGCCAGGATTACCGCCTTTGATTGCTAACTGAAAAGAGTTACCCCGAACAGTTGATAGAGGGTAGCTTGTCCACTCAAGCGTAGGTGTGTTAGCTACACTTATCAACAAATTAGCTGGTTGAACCTCATAATTTTTACCACCAGAGGAAACGATTCCAGTAATCAAAATACCTACAAATCCTGACTCATCTCCACCTTGTATATTAATATCAGCTGATGTCCACTCTCCATCAACTAAAGAAATGCCATCTATAATAGATGAGCTATCATAAAAAACATCTCTAGCATCTGTGCTTGTTGTTATGACAAAAGTTGCTGTAATATTTTCTTCATGTACATAACCTTCCTCATTCAATATCTGAAGTGACCAAGTGTAATCTTGCTCTCGATACATAGAACTCTGTGCAGTCAAATTAAAATAGAAGACAGGTGTATCTGCTGGATCAGTTCTATTTGTTACAGGTTCTGTAGTCAGGTAGATTTGATAATCAACCTCGGAATAAGCATCTGTAGGACAAGTTGGTTTGGCAGCAGGTGGGCACAATGCACCATCACCAGTAAAGAAACCTAGATCCTCTGAAACTGTTCCTGCTTGACAAGCAAGTAAGACAGAAGTTTGTACACTATGATCTTCTGTATTATGTTTGTGGCTAGTTAGCCAGCCTTTAATTTTACTACCTGATAAAATTGCTGAATCAACTTCAATAATATCATATGTATCAGCAGGAAAAACTTCCAGAAAGTTTTTACTTTGGAAAATCTTCCAACAGTTACTTTTAATATAACCCCAAAAAGTTAAAGAAGCTTGAACTAAAGATTGTATATTGTAGATAAAGAAATCAATTTCTTCTTCTCTAAGACTAAAAGTATCTATATTATTCTCATATATTTCCTCTTCCTCACCATCTTCACCATAATGTTTTTTCCAGTTAGCAGTTACTCTTGTGTTAATATCCTCTGTGGCAACAGTAGTAAGACCCAAAGTCTTATACTCTATACAACTGTGATCAATCGTTAAAACTTTAGTTGCTGTGCAAGCAGTCAGGTATTTGAAAAATGCTTTATTACCACTTACATACCTAATAATAATAGCACAACGACCTTGGTAAGCACATTGTTCAACTAAGCGCATAGCCGAAGGTCTATCAAAAACTGTGAAGTTGGCGGGATAATTTGCAATAGCAAGTTTTACAGCATCAAAAGTTGTTGCATCAACTGCTACATTTGTTCCAGCTTCAAGCATCCACTTCATGTGATCCGCAAGATTATCATTAGGATCTTCTGCATGACCAGAAGTTGATTCCATTGTCACGTACAAAGTATCTTCCCAATTTTCACCTGCTCTTGCTGATAATAATCGATCCATTGTGATAATTGTAGGCGTCCAATCTAGTGACGAGTTACCACCATCAAAGATATGGTCATCTTGATAAGGCCCTGTTACATCTCCTTCAACTTTCGTATAGTAACTTGAAGGTACTTGAACAAAACTTTTTTCACCATTAATCTGCCTATAAGCAAAAACAGACTTAATATCCGTGGTCGGAAAAAGGTTACAAACAAATGTTTCTACAACATCTACAATACTAATATTGGCACCAGGCTGTATAACATATATACCACGACTTGTACGATCAGGTATTTGAAAATACCTATAGCCAACATTCCAAAACCAACTGTTTGGCGCTGCAACACCCATGCCTTGCCAAGGATCTGATAAATCTTGATGGTAGTTTGGTCCTACAAGATCAGCAAAATAAGTTTGAGGCCAAGTAGATCGAGGGGCACCTGCAACCTCTTTAATTACATATGTATCATCAATATAGATTGGTTGATCTTGCTGATCACGCAGCAAAAATAGTAGCGTAATCTCAGAACCATTTTGATGGGATATTTTTCCAATGAAATCTTTGCTAATAGGTGCTGGACCTTGTATCCAAACAAATTTACCTTTTAAGTTAGGTATTTCACCAGTTTCAGGATCTACCCACGCTGTATAAGGTGATGACCAATCTGTTCCACGTTCATCAAAAGCTACATCTGTATAATGTGTATCATTTTCTGTTGTGATTGTGAACACTGTTCCATCAAGTGATCCAGTAAATCTGACACCACAAATCTCAATTTGAATATCATCTGTACTAGCAGGCAAATCATCAGAACCTGATCCTTTGATTGTTATAGTCGTAGAATCTTGTGTTACAGTAAGAGCAGTTTGTGCATTAGGACTTCCTATAATATGCACTGCTGGAACATGTATAACATTACCAAAAGACATTGGCCAAGGAATATCAACAGCTTTTTTCATCAGATTCTCAACATCACCCTCCTCAGGTGCATAACCAAGTTCCTCGCTTTCAAGATTAGATTCCACACTGAATGTCAACTGACGTTCACCCTCAGACCAAACAATCTTACTAATCACACGCCCACCAAAAATCGGTGTGAAATTAGCTTCTGATACGTCAATGAAACATTGATAAATGACTATTGGCATATTTTCAAGTACTTCAGAATCATAGAGAGTCTTCAAAGTTCCATCCACATCATCAAGAGTAATAGAAAATGTTTGAAGCTCCCCAATCATCCCAAGCTTGATCTCGGTGATAACATCACCAGCATCAAGAATCTTATTATAATCTGTGAAAACTGTTTCCTCAGTACCAGGATTCAAGACAATGCGTGTATATGGCTTAGAACCACGAGATTTAGCCAATTCAGTTGTTATATCAGCATGAACAGTTTTCATGAAACATCTTCCAGTGTTATTCTGCAATCTCTTGTATAACGTCCACTCCAAGAATAGCCAATTACGGAATCAGGTAATTTAACAGTGTGTTCTACAGAAGATCCTGTAGCATAACTTTCAGTATAAGTGAATTCCTCTGATTGGACAGCTTTCAGAAAAACCAATAACTCCTCAACTTGTTCATCTGATCGAAGAGTGAATGTCAGAATCAGTTGTGGCCCAGTGGTATGATCCCTAACATACGAGCGCAGAGTGCCCGCCATAGATTTTGCCCAGACAAAATTCCGAGCGATCTGTTCTTGATTACCTAATTCAGGATTAGGTAATTCAATTTCTAATGATTCAAATGTGAAAGTTACACTCATGATGTTAAGCTCACGGTGGCAGTGCCTGTGGTATCAACTCCTGGTAAATACTCACCGACAACATTTGCGTCAAACTTAGTCCAAAACGGAGCGGTTCCAATTGTCTTTCCTGTACTAATAATCTGTATAGGACTCAATCAATAAATTGAACTCAATATTAACGAGTTTGCACCCATCATCACTAATTGTAGTGAGCATGATTTCAGGATCTTGCACCATACCTGTGTATACTCGATTGATGCTATTTTGATCCCCATCATCCACATGCACAACAGTCATCTTAATAATATCCCCGATTGATGCTGAAAGCAATGATCTAAAATCAGCAAGAACGCTGGCTGAATTTCCGATACTTTGAACTCGAACACTATCAAAATCTAGCCAAGTTGTAGGACGTCCAGTGATCAGACCTCCTGCACGATTACGCCTAGATACTAAGCTCTGATCGATTTGAAAATCATCAGCAGTATTTGGCGAATTACGTATTGTCACTGTTGACGTAGGACTTGTTACTGGATAAGATAATGTTATCACCTTGGTCCTCGCAAAGGTATGTTGATCATATTTTGTCGAACATTTCTTTGAAACATTTCTGCAAAAGCTCTTGCATCTGCTGCATTACCAGATTGTTGACCTTGGAAAATAATGTCCCCAAAAGTTATTGGATTAATCTCTGGTCTAGGAGTCGGAGCTCCACCACTTCTAATAGGCATAAAGGTGTTAGGAGTATTTGTTGAACCATTGTTTAAATTACGTACAGTAGTCATATCTACAGATAAATTTTCAATAGCAGTAATAAGATTTGTATTAACACCTGTTAAAAGTTGATTTGACGTTAAAAGTGAGGTAAAGAGTCCAGAAGTTTTCCCAGACAAATCATCCCGTACCCTAGTCGTTATATCTTTTTCCAAAATTAATTTTTCCAATAATCTATCTATTGTCTCAATAACAGGTGCAGCTAATTTCTTATAATCTGCTTGTATCTGCATAGGATCTTGAGACTTAATAGATTTAACTGACAACCCTCCTAACAATGAAGCTAATGATGCAAGAGGATTAGTTGCTATCAACCATTTTTGCCAACCTCGCATAGGAAAAGGTTCATTAGTTGTTTGGGCATTCTGATATGCAGCCTTATCATATCGCACAAGAAGCTTATCTAACATGCTCTTAGCTTCAACTAACTTTGTAGCTGTAGTTAAAACTTCTTTACCAAAAATCTCTAAAGATTCTTTTGCCTTTAATGCAGCATCAAGTTTGGGCACGGTATCAGTTGCGCGTTGTCCAACAGCAGTTTCCATCACAGTTAACTTATTAGCCAATGTTTCAATAAGAAATCCAGCAGGATCATATCCTTGTTTCTCAAGAAGTTCAATCATTCGACTAATAATTCCCTTATAATGTATAAGGGCTCTTTGCTCAGTGTCAAGTTGCCCAGAACGAGCAGCAGGATCAAGTTCCACAGGTTTTTGGATCATATCCCGCAACATATTATCGGATAATTCCGTATGTAACATACGTAATTCTGTCTCACGTTTTACAAGCTCTACACGCTGAGCCTCAGCAGCAAGCTCTTTCTTTTGGGCAGCTTCCCGCATTTTTATAATATCTTGTTCATTCTTTTGGACTAAAGTATAATACTGATTAACAAAATCCATGGAATAGCGTTGTTGACTGGATCGAATCTCAATTAATGCAGCTTCTGCTTCACTAATTTGCTGACGCAATTTGATTTTCTGATCAGTTTTATCAGTTTGTGCATATTCTACTTGCAAATCATGTAGAATCTTAATTTGCCCTTTTTCATCCTTCTTCAATTTTACCTGTGCATCCCGTAAGGCTATAAATTGTGAAGAAGCAAGACCAAAATAATACTGCATATTTTCAAAATCACCGCGCTTAACAGCCTTATTATAGGATGCAAGATATTTCTTACTTGCATTAAGTCTCTCTTGCATCTGTCCACTAATATCATCACCGATATCCTGCAGACGGAAAGCCATCATCTGTTGATCTGCACCTCGACGAAGCTGTGTAATAGTTTTCGAGTAATCAGCAATCTCGCTATTAAGATTACTGATAATAGAATCAATGTCAGATAAATCATCTTTGAAATATGTGAAAACATTTGAGAATAAATCATCTGCTACATCTGAAAAACTTTTTAAGACTTTCTCAGTCTCTTTGATTGCTGTAGTTGATTCTTCATCCCATTTTTCAAATATTCTAGCAAAAGTTTGTTGAATAGTATCCGCATGCATCATAGCTGTTTCTGTAGACTTCTTAAGAGCTTTGTCTACATCCATTGCATATTTCTCCCAAGCTAGTCTAGCATCTTTGACAGCATTTACAGTCTCTTTTTGCCAGCTAATAATTTTGCCAATAGCAAATGTTGTTAATGCTACGGCTGCTGTTATAGCCATAATCCAAGGATGAACCATAGCTAAATGTCTTAAAATAAGACCCAAAACAGGTATAAATGATAATTTAAGAACAGCAATAAGAGCAGTTATTTGATTATGAAAACCACCAACAGCCTCAGACGTACTATTCAAGAACTTAAGCATCTTGGGACCAACATCAAGTAAGAAAACATTCTTAATAGAATTAATCTCTTTATCCCACACCTTTTTCTGTGTCGCCAAAATCTGTGCAGCACGCTTTTGATATTCTTGACCAGATTTTGCAATTTCAGAAACATATCTACGTAATCTGGCAATACCCCGAATATCTGTGAACTCCATTGCCGCACTCATACCTCTGATTCTATTAATCAATTTAGTAAGAGTACTTATATTACCATTTGCATGTTTCTGCATTGCTTCAAAAGCACCTGCCAAACCATAAGTCTGTATAAGTTGTTGCCCATTCACAATGCCTAATTTATCAAAAAGTTTTAACATTTCCTTAGTAGGGATTAATAATTTCTGAAAAATGTTCCGCATCTGTGTAACAGCTTCAGAAGTATCCATACCAAGAACAGTTAAGGATGCAAGAGAGCCAAGTAATTCATTAATGGAGACACCCAATTGGAAAGCAATAGGTGTAATCTGCCCAAGAGATCCAGCTAAATCTGTTGCGCGCAAACGACCAAGTTTGATAGTCTCAAAAAGTTTTGCTGAAACATCATTAGCATCTTCAGCTTCCATCTTATATGCATTAATGACAGATGCTAAAGCATTAACTGCTTCTGTGTGCGAGCTAACTGATGCCATTGCAAAAACAGAAGCAGTTTCAACAAATTTAACAGCTTCCAAACCTTGCGCAATCTGATTTGAAACAGTCTGATAAGCTGCTTCAGAAAGATCCAGCATTGAAACACCATACTTCTCAGAAGTACCTCGTAATGCTTGACCCCAATCTTCTAATGCTAATCTACCTTTATCCGAAATTGCTACAATTTCTGCCAATTTAAGTTGCAATACACCTGCTTCTTGTGCAGACTCACGTAAAGAAGAAACAAGAAGAGAAACACCTTGATGCAAAACCTGAATTGTAAGCAAACGAACCAAACTTTGCCAAGATAACAAAAGACCTTTCGTAGCAACTGTGGCCTTTTGGGTCTCTTTCGCCCCCAGCTTCATGCCATTTGCATAAAAATTACCAGCATTAGCAGCAGCCATCAATGCTTGTGCTTGCTGCTTCGTGACTTTAACATCCTGGGGTCTAACAGCCACAGCACCAACCCTACCGGAATATTGTCCTTGACTAATAGCTGAACCCTTAATTGATAATACTGCTTGCTCACGCATTGCTGCATTAGAACTAATAACTGCTCTAGCATGAGACATGGTTGCTCGTTCTGCATCCATAGTTGCAGAAAAATAACCACGTAATTTAGCAGTTGTATCAACTATTGCTCTACCATGTGCAGCATAAGTCTTTACGGCTTTCATATAGCCGCCAACAACTTGACCCCAACGCTTTCCAGTATTTGCTAATGTAACATTGTGAGCCTTTTGCAATGTTTCCAACATCCTAAGTTTGATATTAACATCATCAATACCTTTAGTCATTTGACTAAAGTCTGCCTGAGCATGCATCATGTTAACAACATTCATTTTAAGCAACCTCAACAATTGTAGCTTGCTTCAAAGCTCTTTTCAAACCGTAGATAATTTTAGTTGTACCGCGCTTAAGACTTTTTTTGAAAGCCTCATTACCTGCAGCTGCTACGCCCCAAGAATCACCCCAACGATTAAGCTGGAACACATGATAATCATACACAAAAGATAAAATACTTCTAGTCGGATTCATATATCTAATAGAAAACGCCTTCTGGCCTTCTGCATAACCTTGCTCTGGGCTTTTGTCAATATGTGAATATTTGACACCAGACATATCAACGTAAGGGGGCTTGGGTGCACAGCCAGAAATCCATGTCCCAACACCCCCTACGTAATCTACTAAAGCTGCAAAAGAAGTTGCTGACATACCAGTATCAACATGTGTTGCATCCTGTGCAGCTCGCGCAAAAGCAGTTATTGCTTCATCCCACCACGCATTAACAGAAGCGGACCAAACACTCCTAACAATCTTAGGAGAAATTTTTACGCGTTTGTAATCATAGTGGAATCGTATACTCATTTTTTGCCTTTGTGGGGTAAGCCTGATCCTAACATCGCGCTAGCTTCCTCTGCCTCTTCGTATTGACGAATCATCTCATAGGTAAAAACAACTGCCTGCATGGCGGGGGTATTATCATCCCACTGATCTTTTACATCGGGTGGTTTCATACCTAGTCTTTCACAAGCCCGCCACATAGTATATTCCATTGTTCGAAATTTGGGAAAGATGCGTCTTACTGCACCTGACCCTGATCGGCTAAAAAATGTTTCTCTGCCTCATCAATCGCTTGCTGATTAATACCATTGGCTGATGTGACACCGCCAACAATTCTGGCCATTTCAGCTTCAGTAAAACCACAACTTGTCAACTCAGATAAATAATTCTCCCAAGTTTCAGGATCTAACATGTCAACAGTTTCCCACTCAAGACCCTCAGTCACTTCCAGAGATTTGATAATCATCCAAGCAACTTTTCGCTTAGCCCAAATATCAACAGCCTCTTGAAACTTAGGATCTTTAGTATTTTTAACTCTGGACCCATTGGGGAAAATCTTTTCAGTTGGTTCTGGCGTAGGACACATCTTATCAAACTCTTCATAAGATTGAATACCAGCAGCTTTAAGAACAACAACAAGCCCGTCTTGTCGGGGAAACACCATAGTGATAACATTGACCCCTTCAACCTTTTTGCCTTGAATCTTCATAGAACACTCCTCTTCTGTGAAAGACTGGGTGAACAACCCACCTTGGATTGTCCACCCAATCTAAGTTAATTAACTAGTTTGTGCAGTACGCACAACCGTAGGCTCAGTCACATTGCAACGCCCGGTAATAGACACAGTTTCCGGATTCCGAGCATCAAACTCTACTTGCTCGTAACGGAAATCGGGCAGGGTAATAACTTCCTGATCCCCACAAGACGAAGGCGTGGGGGTGTACGTAATGACAATATCAACACTGTACGGACGACAGGTATCAGCATCAGTCGAAACCCAATCCGCAGCATTGTTGAGTTGTTTGATGGCATCCATAATGGTGGGGGTAGCATCGGTGCCCGAGTCACCTTCATAGTACTCCCACATGAAATCCAACTTGATGTCAAGCGGAGTTTCATCTTCATTACGAACATCATCCAAGATTCCACGATCCAGAATGTAACGGCGCTCTTTGCGCTCAGTCCACCCCACAGTACCCTCACCGATTTTCACAATGATCGAGTTCACGGGAGTGTCACCATCCTGGATAGTGATCACTGCGTTTTTAATGTCAAACAAGGCCATAACATTTTCCTTTCTTAACTTACCAACATCGATTGTTCAAGGGTCAACCTATACTGACCCACCACACTAGCACGTTGTATAAGTGTTGTCGGATTCACTTGGCCGAACTGAAAAATCCGCACATCACGTCCTTTATGATCAGGAATCAAACTTGCACACGCAAACACTTCTAAAACATAATCATCATTCTCTTCAGGAATACTATAAATAATCAAACGTCTTGGAAACTTTTTCTGAACTATTCCACAATATGTCTGACAACCATGCGTATCCCCAGTATCCAAAGTCACTGAAACAATGATATTTAAAGTAAAGTCATATTGAATCACCGTTCCAAAATCCCGTTTATCTGGACCATCAAATCTCAACTCAAAAAAGTTAGGAATTTTTCTCGTATCTCGAATTTGTCCCTCAACAAACATCTTGAAATTAGCAGTCTTTAAAGCAGAGAAATGCCGTGATGCTGATCCAAGAATCCAACGTGGAATATACTCTTCCATTAGGTAACCGCCTGTGTTGAAGGGGTTTGTTGTGTCAAAATATGGTATGACTTCCCATCCATAGTGAATTCAACCTTCTTGAAATTGTATCGCTGTGTACCAACGATTACCCAATCATTAGTTGTCAATTGAGGATAAAGACGAGCATTCTTAATAATCACGGGAACCGCTACCTCATCTAAGAGCGCACCATACGTGAAATTTCGTGTAGCTGAAAGATAACCAGCATTGTATAAATGTTCCCTGGTATTAGTTTCAGGTAAAACAATAGCCTCAAGAAAATACTTAAGAGTTCGTGGAGTACTATCACCAAAAGTTACATCATTATCAACCTGAATCAAATGATGAACAACAACCCATTGTTTGTACAGCTTTTCCATCCTGTACAAAACTTGTCGTACCAACGTATTTGCTTTGATTCCGATTGTCATGATGTAGTCCCATAAGAGCGGGTGGCAGGAATTGACCTGCCACCCGCCCAAAAACTTACGCAAACATAACTGCACCAAGGTTGGTGTCCAGAGTCTTGACACCAGCCAGGATGTCCAGCGTCACACGGTGGCCCTGATAGGTCATATCATAGCCAATCGTGACACGCACAGACAGCCCGTTGTAACTGGCGACAGCACTACGAACACCAGTTCCCGTTTTGGGTATAGCCAGCGGACGCGTGATCAATGCCACGGCGTTTTTGTTGAACGCGAAACAATAATCACCCGCCGGACCAACACCCACATTCGACGTATTGGCTGCAGCCGCATCCAGAGCTCGCGTCAAAGTCATCAGCGTCGTGGTCGGGGTTGCTGGAGTCTCCAAGCAACCATACTTATAGGTACCCAAAGAAACCAACTGTCCAACTTTCGGAGCAACCGCAAAGTTGTTGATGATCAGATTCTTTGCATACCCTGAATCGTAATTACTCGCGTAGTTGATGGAACCCGGAGTATAAATGGTCACAACAGCGCCAGTTATGGCAGCGTGTGCCAGTCCAGGAGTAATCACCAGCGTGTGATTATCCGTAGTAGAATGCCCACTGACAATATACTGAGGAGTCATGTCCCCAGCAATCGTCATCCAAGCACCCAAACCACGCGTAATCGCGCCAGTAATATCAATTTCCACAGAAGTTGCACCAGCCGCATGATTACCATCCAAGGTTCCGGTCTGAACCGTACTACCGGCAGCAATGGTGGGCGCATTCTGCGTGGTAAAGAAATCAAAACCATACTTACGTCCGATATGACCTTCACGCAATGACGAACCAACATCACCAACCGTATTGGCATTAACCAGATCCTCGATATTCAACAGCTGACCTTCCACGTTCGGAGTAATCAAGAACCGACGATCACCGAGCGGGCACTTGTTGTTGGTCATGGCTTCACGAGTATCAATAACGGTTTCCCGCGTAACATCCGAACCCAAACGACCAGCATTTGCTCCACCCATGAAGTTATACAACTCACCGAGGACAACCTGATCAAGCGACTGAGCGATTGAGGAGATTGCCGGAAGAGCGTGGAACTCCATCAGGTCTTTCATACTCTTCGACTCTTCACCATCATAGATGATGAAGGAAGTATGCAGATGCTGATCCAGCGGAATCTGCACATTAGTGGCTTCTGCGTCCTGATTGGTCACAGCATCACCATCAATCTTTCGCACAGCCTTGAATCCAGCAGGACGCCGCGTATTCACCACATCACCGAACTTCTTGATCTCGTTCTCAAAGTTCCGGTGAACAAGCAAAGCCGCAATCAGATTTTTCTCAAGAAACAGCAACGACTCCTGAGCCCAGACTTCCGGAATCAAAGCATCGTTATCATTTGCGTAAGCCACCAACCAACCAGTTTTCGTAGTCATCTTTCTACCTCTTTGTGTGGAATTAATCAAGATTGATTAATCCTTTTTCTTTTGCTGCGCGGTACTTCTTAGCATCACTAGCCAAAGCAGTAATATCAGTATCCTGATGACTACCTGGGCTACGATGTCCCAATCCACCTGATCCCTCATTTGCAAATAGGTTTGCAAACTCATCCATATCGGCCATACGTTTGAGTGCATCTTCAACACTTAACTTGAGGGTAATAGGTTTCTTTTCTTTGTCCACATCCTGAAAAGTTACTTTCGGAACAAAGTCACCAGTGGGGTTTCCCTCACTGTCACAAACTTCCTCTAACTGTGTTTGAGGTTTGAGTATAGCTAAAAACTGACGAGGATTGTAAGCCTTTCCGCTTGTTGCTGCTTGCATAATCGTGTTATTGATTTGCGTATCAACGAACCGAGTTTTCCAAGAATCTCGATCCTTTGTTACATCATCACGTTCGGTTTGCAGCTTATTAAGAGCTTTCTCATGCTCGCGCTTGGACAATTCCCCCTTAGTCAACGTTTCTTGCTGAATAACTTCTAAACGCTTATCCAAATCTTTACGCTCAGAATCTGACAACTTAACTCGCGTACGAAGAGCCGTAACTTCAGCAACAGCCTTCTGCAGACTTTCTTGCTGTTTCCGACGTTCTTCTGCAAGCAGGCTATTGATATGTTCTTGCTGCTTCTCATCAAACGTAACCTTATTAGCAGCAGCAGCAGCGGCTTCAGCGGCAGCAGCAGCTTCAGCGGCAGCGGCATCAGAAGCTTCATCATAAGCAACCAACCAACGAAAACTTTTTTCAAAACGATTCATAGGACTCCTTACACCTGGTTAAATCGCGTGGAATTTAGGTCTCTGAGATAGGGTCGGATATACCTCCAAGCAATGGAGGAAGTTATTCCGCTGATAATATGCTCAGCTACGATTCCAGGATCAAACGCGGACTTGACATTTGCGTATGTTTGTGTTAACATACGCAGATTTTCAAACTCCATATTAGGGTCTCGGCCCTCTAAAAGTGATAACGCCTCTTCCATGCAAGCTATCTTAATGTTATCAGGTACCTCCGTTGCCCCAGTCCTTGGAAACTGGTTTGTTTGTCCTTCGACGAGTATTGTTCCAATAAAATTCAAACGATCAATAGCCGCAGTTGCAGTTACTAATGCTTGATATTGTGGACTAACAACACTTCGTTGTGAGATATAAAATTGTTGTGCTTCATCTTCATCTAAGTAGTATGTAACTTCATAAAGTTTTGAATTTACATCCTCAAGAAGCCAAGTTCCAAACTCAGTATTAGCTGAGGTTCCAGTGTAAATAGTTGTAACTATTGAACCTGTACCATATTCATCAGTGACAACTGTTATACTGTATTTGGTTCCAGTGCTACCACTTGTGAAGATGATCTCGCTAATCACAGGAAAAGGTAGTTTTGCTGCACTATACCAAGCATCCGCCCCAAAACGGGTAGACATGTATTCTGCAGCTTCTGCCATTGTGCAATAACTACTCATGATTTATTACCTTTTGAAATTGATGGATCTGGATCTAGATCAACAGCACCCCGATTTGCAGCATTTGGTAACATACCAGCTGCATCAGTCTGAGCCTTAACGACACGTGCTGCACGTTCAGCTTGATCCACTTTGGCTTTCTCAGCCTCTCCCTTTACGTAACCTCGTAAAGTGCTAGCAGTTTCAACACCAACAACTCCACTTTCCAAATCAGCAGCAATAGTCTCATAATCTGCTTCCACAGGAGGTAGTTCGTCAATCTCCTTATAGACAATTGTGAGTTCTTCCTGAGTAATTTTAGATTGGAGCAAAATCTTCGCAACTCTTTTTAGCATATGCTTTCTAAAAGCTGGTGAAGGTAATTTTGTAGCAACTTTCAGAGCACTTGCAGCTTCCTCATCCCGTTCACCATCAGTTTTCAAATCATAATTACTTGGATAAGTTATAAGAATTGATGGAGATCTTTGTCCTTCATACTCTGCCCATTTAGCAGCAATCTGACGTTCCCCATGCTCAAGTTCCATACCAATATAGGCCAAACCACTCTCCAGCCCTTGACGATCTTGCCGCTTTGATTCCGCACTAGCCCTAGTTGGTTCCAAAGTTGAAAGGTTAAGATTGATCAGCCGGCGAATGTCTCGGATAATCTTATCCTCTTTATCCATGCTAACCCGTAAAGGTTCAGAAGACGGATTAATAAATCCAGGACGTTCTACACCCACAGAATATCTCCGACCTTTGACAGCACCAACCTGCACAGCTTTACTTGTACCCGCAGAATCCGTAATCTCGCCATCCTCAGCATCATCCGTCGTGGCGCCCCTTGCAAAACTCTCAGTCTTAGGATCAAACTGCTCTGTGTAGAATGTGAAATTAGCTTTGATAGCATAATTCACATCACTTGATTCCATGTTCAAAAGCGCAATCTGATGTCCCGCAATATTTGATAAAAGACTTTTTGAAATCTCCAAAATCACAAGAGGTATATGTAATAGATTCAAAGTAACAGTTTGTCCTAAAGCTTCCATCTGATTATCATAAAATTTCACAGAAACACCTAAAGCAGTCTTCTGTAACAATTTATAACAATCCTCAAAAGATGTTGTCAAACCTGTATCATCGTCTATCACAGCCTCATCATACCTAATCAACACAGTGTTCAAGTCACCAAAAGCATCATAAGACCAACCAATAATATCCTCAGCATTAACTTTATAAAGATAAGGATGAAGCGCATTCAAATTTGCTTTGGATCTAACCAAAGCAGCATCAGGTGCCCTATCAATGAAAACACCAACTTTTCCGATGAATAGTAAATCAGTTAGAATTGTTCTGCCTAGGAAACTATTCATGGTGTTCCCTTTATTATCCACACCACGCAGATTTCCTACAGTACAAGAATTCAAAGTTGTGATATCTGTAGCACGTGTGATATCTGACAATCTTTGATAGATTGAGTTACGAACATCCATAACGGCTGCTTCACTGTGACCAGGATTATATGTCATCTCAAGACGATTTGCAAAATCAATGTTATCTTCACGAACGGAATAACGTTTCAGATACTCCTCAATAAAGTATGTTCCACCGTTGAGAATATTCCGGAATTTTGTCCAATCATCAATTTGATTATCATAATCCGGATGACTTTTCTCATGTGTTTTCAAAAGATTCATATCGGTAAATTCTCCACATTTTGACTTTTAGCCTTTGACATACCTAAAGCAAGAGCAATCTCATTGTAATTCCTAGCATGTGCAAAATGGTCAGCTTGATTTCCTGAAAGATAACGACCGATCGCATTTCCATGCTTATCTAATTCATATGATCTCACAGGTGCCTTCATTTGTTCACGATACTCGAAAGATGTGTCAATAGGCAATCTAATAGATTTTTGTTTGAATCGTCCAAGAGAAGTATCCATCCAAACTGTACGACCAACTACAATTGAAAAATCATCTTTATCAGGCAAATTTCCAACATCTCGTATATTAATCGTATCAGCATAAAAACAAATACGCACACGGCCATAGAACCGTTGTGCAAACTCCATAGCTTTACGTTTTTCCGGCTGAGCATCAACAACACACATCATAATACGAAAAGCTAACATAAGACGATCAAGCTCTTCAAACTGTTCAACTTTGCCTTCAAAAAGAACTTTTGCATCCATACTCAAATTAATATCAACAGTCTTTTTACTATTGGCCTTATATTCCGTTATTTCAACATGTAGGAATTTGGGTCCAACATCAACACCCATTGCTTTCCAAGAATTGTGTTGTGATTCAGAAAATTTAGAATAACCAGTTGAGCGTTTGATAGCATCTTGCAAATTTTCATCTGTTACCCTAGCACCTTCAACAGTGTGGCACAAGCCTAAGTTTGAATTATGAAACTCTTGTTCTTCTGTTGGGCCATTGCTAGAGCGCAAAGCCTTCATAGCTAAAACAGCAGGACGTGATGCCTGAGCCATTGAATATAATTGATTAACACGAAAACCTCGAATGTTTCGATTAGTTCGCTCAGGAACCCATTGAGTGTTAGACAAACCCAACCATTCAGGTTTTGTGTTATTATCTAAAATATTTTTGCACTCTGGACAAATAAGATGGGAATCCTCGATCTTAGGATTAAGAGGATCATCTGATGTGATAATCAAACATTTAGGATATGTCAACTGTACCAAACGTGAACAATGCGGACACTTGAAGAAAAATGCTTCTTGCGTGGATTGTTGCCAATATAAATCTATCCCAATGTTTTCAACCCGTGGTGTGGAAATCATAAGTTCTTGCATGATATTCTGACCAGAGGAACGTTCACGTGCCAAAACAACATTATCTTGATTCATTTCATCAAGCTCATCAAAAATAAGCTGTGAGGCAGGAATTGATTTGACTTGTGAGCGTGATCGAGAACCACGAATATACAAAGATGCATTCCCAGCACGTTTCAAACCAACATTCTTAACCTCAGAAAACATGTTACGCAAATGTGGAGACATTTCCAAGGCAGGATCAAATCGTGAGGATGAGAAATCTGAAGCATCCGGTGTTGATGCTGGTAAAACATACAAGACGCTTGCTTTCAGAATGTCAATGGTATAAAAGGCTTTGTTCAAAGCAACTTCCGAATAACCCATCTGAGCAGCCTTCATACCTACAGTTGTTTCTGCTTCACAATCAGTCATCTCTTTGCACCACGGATGATGATCATAGCTATATGCTCCTGGGAAAGGTTGGCCCATCATACGGTAGTGTACAGACCATTCCGAACACTTGGTGATGGATTGGCGTTCCAAACCACCAACAAGACGTTTGACAAATAATTTTTTCAGACCATTGTTCATGTTGATTTCAGCATCTTAACACTACACAAAGTTGGCTCATTGATAAGTTTTACCGTCTGACCATCTGACTCACGGACATACTCAACATAGTCTTTGCAAAGTATAGTTGATATTCCTAACGCAGCAGCTCTTGAATGTAAGTCTTCAAGAGATGTTGCAGTTCGCGCTATCTGCCATATTTTCCAATCATTCATTTTGCTACCAAAACACTGACTGCAGCAATTATCAGAGTGATAACTGTAACGGCAGCAGGCCAACCAAACAAAGTCTTACAACGCATAGCACAACCTTCAACCTGAATTTGTATAACCAGACCAGCTACATGCGTAATTAAATCATAAATTGCACTAACATCTTTTGGACGTTTTCCTTCTCGAACATCTTTTTGGATACCCAAAATTGTTTCCATCGTTGCTTGTGTCAAATTCCCGTTGGACATGTTGATTTCTCCAATCCATAAGGATAATTCTTTTTAACCCAATCCACAAGAGATAACCCATCAATAGATTGATCATAGTCTTCATCATCTTGCAGACCAAACCCTTTACCAGCAACAAAAGGAGCACCAATCCAAACAGCTATCTCCCAAACTAAAGCTCTTGTTCGCAAACCACCAAACTTAACAATGCCTTTACGCATATTTCTATGAATGTAAGACCATTTCAAATTAAGTAGCTTACGACATCTACAATCAAAATCATGTGTCAAATACACCCAATCTTGTTTGGTTCCAGTCACCCATGGTCGAAAAACATTAGCTAGTCTGCCACCACTCATTCCGTCCCAACGAAAACCCTTGGGGAAAATCCGTTTGAACCCCATACCATCTGTGACAGCAGCATCACCTAAAAGCTCAAGAATACGCTTTTTGGAATGTGGGATGATTTGAATCCCAGAAGTTTCTAAAATTTGCCATTGATTATGCAACTTGATCCTCCGGGACAACAAAATCAGCGTGTAAGAAATGCAAACCATCAGCCTCACGGATTTCAACATCAAAAGATGGTGATTGTGCTTCCTGCACCAAACCAAAAGCAATACCAGTCACTTGTCGTGTATAAGCCCAATTGAAAACACCATGCTTATCAAAACGAGCGTCATGACCATGGATCTTTTTTGCATAAAGCCAATAGTGCAGAAACTCATGTATAACAGCATCCATGCAAAATATACCATTGCACATAGGAATATAAATTCTAACTTTCTCACTTTGATAACGATCAATCAAACCACCAACATTACCCTGTACTTTCTCCTCCCAATACACCGGCACACCATTATACATCCTCGTCGTTTGTACGATGATAAGATGCCCACCAAAGGATCGATGTTTGGGTTTGATTTCCAATCGCATAATCCGCTTAGCCTCGGATCTAGCATCACGTGCCCACTGTGTGTCAGCAGGATAATGAAACTCTGGACCAGAGCCAATATCAAAAAATCTTGCAATTGGAGTTAAAAGAAACATATTAATTCTCTCGGTGTTGCTCCTGGAGAATTGTTGATGATGACTGTTACCTGCGTAATGTGAGCGCCAGAACCAGTGGTGGACAAGGTGGATTCTGGGATCACAACATCCCCTCTATCACTTTTACTACCTTTTTGCCACCAATCATTATGGTCGCTGACAACCACAGCCGTTCCAGCGGCAATTGTTCCGAGATACTTCCACTTGTTCCGATCAACATGATCTACAGTCTTGACCCACCATCCAGAAGGATTCGAGATCACTTGACCTGCATTGATTCCAAGTTCTGCCCCACCATCAGTTCCTCGCACAGTGATAGGCTCTTGAGCTAGAACCAATCCTGCTAGAAGTAAGACGATGGCCACAACAATAGCACAATGTTTCCAAATTCCTGACACGAAAAATCGATCATCCATTCCATACATCATGTTAGTCTCCTTTTTCAATGCGTTATCCTATGGGGTTGAGACGGTGGGGGTGCCGGTTGCGGTGCCACCGGCTGTGTATGCTCCGGTGATGCCTTCGGTTAGCTTGTAAAAAAATGCATCGCCTTCCGTGCCCGCGGTTACGCTTATATGGCTTATAGCCGGCGGACAATTTATTG
>Ga0307928_10001171_pt1 | contig 19890 bp, 16 predicted proteins | sample AceLakmetagen232_FD_201815 | JGI IMG/M metagenome (GOLD analysis project Ga0307928, IMG submission 201815) | Saline water microbial communities from Ace Lake, Antarctica - #232 | ecosystem: Environmental > Aquatic > Non-marine Saline and Alkaline > Saline | place: Antarctica: Ace Lake... | reverse complement strand
CTGTTTAAGCGCTTTATTAAATCGATTGATGGAAAGAAGATATTCTCCACGAATATAAATATAGCCGTAATGGGTGCCCACAGCATATCCAGCAATTATCATTCCCTCGATAATCTTATGAGGGTCGCCTTCTAAAATCGCCCTATCCTTAAATGTTCCCGGCTCTCCCTCATCAGCATTGCAGATAATATATTTGGGGGTATCTTTTGCTTTAGCTGTAAACTCCCATTTTAAACCGGTTGGAAATGCTGCTCCGCCACGACCTTGCAGGCCTGAAGCCTTAATTTCACTGAGCACTTGCTCCGGTCTCATCTTCCGTAGAACTTTGCCCACTGCTTCATAGCCATCTTGAGCAATATATTCTTCAATGCTTTCCGGATTAATCCTGCCATAATTGCACAGAACAACTCGCAGGGGACTTTTTAATTCTTTTATCATTTCTTCTTTAACCCTATCAAGATTTCTCTAATTTTTTGAGGAGTCAAGCTGCCGTAAACTTTCTCATTAATCATCATTGCTGGCGCTTCGTTACATATCCCCAGACAACTTACCTCCTCTAAAGTAAACCTGCCGTCAGCTGTTGTTTCTCCAATTTTAATCTTTAATTCTTTCTCTAAAACATCAAAAATACTTTTCGACCCCATTAGATGACAGGGTCCACTGTTGCAAACCCGAATTACATACTCACCCTGTGGTTTTAAGCTGAACAATGAATAAAAAGTAGCTACTCCATAGACTTCACTATAACTTAAACCCGTCTCCTGAGCAATAAGCTTTAGCTTATCTTCAGTGATATAATTATGCTTATTTTCCCTTTGCGCTTTGTTTAAAAGAGCAATGACATCTTTTTCTTTATTTCTTAACTTCATTCTTAAATTCTTTCTATCTTTACAGCTGACACTTTGTATTCGGGAATTTTAGCCACAGGGTCCAGAGCATCGTTGGTCAAAAGATTTGCTGCTGATTCCGCAAAATGGAAAGTCATAAAGACCACCCTCTTATCCACACGGTTGGTGATTTTTACTTTTACTTTAAGCTTTCCCCTGCGTGAGCTTAACCTCACCCAATCATTATTTTTAATTCTTAATTTTTCTGCATCTTGCGGGTTAATCTCTAAAAAGCCTTCGGGGGCAATGCCGTCCAACGGTTTTGACCTGCGGGATAAAGAGCCGGTATGAAAGTGGTAAAGGATTCTACCTGTGGAGAGAAGAAATGGATATTCTTCATCAGGCAGCTCTGCCGGAGGAATATAATCTACAGGAGTAAAAAGACCCTTTCCCCGGGTAAATTTACCTTTATGTAAATAAGGGGTGCCTGGATGATTGCGGCTCGGACACGGCCACTGCAAACCCTGCTCTCCCAGGCGGTCAAAATGGACACCACCATAAATAGGAGTTAAAGAAGCAATCTCATCCATTATCTCTCCTGGCGAATGATAAGCTGTTGGATAACCCATTCTCTTACTTATTTCCATGATAATCTTCCAGTCTTCTCTGCTTTTTCCAATTGGGGGAATTGCTTTATGTAAAAGTTGAATTCTGCGGCATGTATTGGTGAAAGTTCCCTCTTTTTCAGCAAAAGAGACACCAGGTAGGACTACATCAGCAAGTTCGGCTGTTTCAGTTAAAAAAATATCCTGAACTACTAAAAAATCAAGGTTTTCCAGTCCTTCTCTTACATGATTAAGATTGGGGTCGCTGAGCATAGGATTTTCACCCATTATGTAAAGCCCTTTAATCTCACCTTTGCTTGCTGCATCCATAATCTCTACTACGGTTAGTCCTTCCTTTGGAGAAAGCTTTACTCCCCAGCTGGTCTCAAATTTTTTCCTGGCTTGTGCCTCACTTACCTTCTGGTAACCCGGATAAACATCAGATAAGGCTCCCACATCACAAGCACCCTGGACATTATTCTGCCCACGTAGAGGATTAATGCCAGTGCCTTCTCGCCCCACATTACCACAGAGCATAGCTAAATTAGCTAAGGATAAAACATTATCAGTTCCTGTAGTATGTTGAGTTATACCCATAGCGAAAACAATAGAGCCCCTATCTGCTTTTCCATACATCCTTGCAGCAGCAATCAATTTTTCTTCAGGTATACCGGTAATTTTTTCTACTTTTTCAGGGGTATATTTGGAGACTACTTTCCTGAACTGGTCAAAGTTCTCTGTACGATTTTCCACAAATTCTTTATTATAAAGGTCTTCATTAATAATTACATTCATCAAACCATTAATCCAGGCGACATCAGTTCCGCCTTTTTGCCTTAGCCATATTTCGGCATATTCGGTCAACTCAATTGCTCGTGGGTCCACTATCATTAACTTTGTACCATTATAAACTGCCAGGTGTTTAAAATAGTTTCCTATTACCGGATGGGCCTCCGTAGTGTTAGAGCCGGTTACTAAAATAACATCTGCTCTCTCAAAGGCCTGGGTAGAATTGGTCATTGCTCCGCTGCCAAAGGCACGAGCAAGGCCAGCTACGGTAGAAGCATGACAAAGGCGAGCGCAGTGGTCAACATTATTGGTGCCGAAGCAGGTGCGGATAAACTTCTGAAATAGATAATTTTCCTCATTAGTGCACTTAGCCGAGGATAATCCGGCTAAAGCATCGCTGCCATGTTTATCCTTCAATTCCTTAAATTTAGCGGTTACTAAATTTAATGCTTCATCCCAGCTTGCTTCTTCAAATTTTCCATTGTGTTTAATTAAGGGAGTGGTAAGGCGGTCTTTGTGATGAACATAGTCAAATCCAAAACGTCCTTTAACACAGAGATGCCCTTTATTGGCAGGGCCCTCCTCAACTCCATAGACTTTCACAATTTTATCATTTTTAATGTTTAATTCTATCCGGCAGCCGACTCCACAATAAGGACAAATAGTTTGTACTTTTCGAAACTCCCAGCTCCTACCTTGAAAACGAGATAATTTTTCAGTTAGCGCACCGGTAGGGCATGCTTGAATGCAAGCTCCGCAAGAGACGCAGTCAGTATCCGCTAACGGCTGGTCTAATCCTGAAATAAGAAATGTACAGCTGCCGCGAGCAGCAAAATTTAATACTCTCTGAACGGTAATTTCAGCGCAGGCACGTACACATCGTCCGCAAAGAATGCATCTATTAGGGTTCTTTAGAATTACCTGGCTGGAATCTTCAGTAGGCTCAATTGATTTACTAATGGGGAAACGTATCCTCTCAATGCCCAGCTCATAAGCCAGGTCCTGAAGCTCACAATTACCATTGCTCTCACAAACTAAACAATCATGCTTATGCTCTGAGAGGATTAATTCTACAATCAATTTCCGCGCCTCATCTATTTCATCATCAGAGGTTATAACCTTCATTCCTTCAACTACTTCTGTTGTACAAGCAGCTTGCATACCTGGGCTGCCTTCAATCTTTACCATGCAGACCCGACAGCTTCCGGTAGTGCTCAAGCCCTTTTTATAGCATAAATGAGGAATTGTAATTCCATTAACTAAGGCTGTCTCCATAATGGTAGAGCCTTTTTCTGCCTGAACTGGTTTTTCATTGATAGTTAGATTTAAAATATTTATCTCTTTTTCTCTTAAGATGAGAAATGATTTGATTTTAACAAATTATACTTAAGCTTTGGAATCTTTCTTTTAAGCTCAGCTGGATTTATCTTACCATAATTATTTTTTATCTTCCTCTTTTTATATTTTTAAATATTATCTGTGAGGAGATTATAAAAGTAAAGAATTTAAAATTATTAATTAGAATTAAAGTTTTAACTTGTAAATGATATTATTAAAGGCATTGGATGCAATTATATAAGAAAGTTTTACAGAGTTTATAAAGGTATAGTGTATTTAAAGAAATTAGAATTAAAAAACTATAGAAATTACAGTTATGTCAACTTGAGTTTTGACAAAAATACCATTCTTATATCAGGCAATAATGGTAACGGTAAAACCAACCTGATGGAGTCCATATATTATTTATCTACCGGAAGGTCTCACAGGACTCACAGTCAGGATGAAATTATTAAGTGGGGGAGTGATTATTCTACAATAAAGGCTTTAATTGGCTCAGAAAAAAATAACGGAACAGACCACCTTATAGAAATAGAGCTGCGGAAAGATAATAGTATTAAAATCAGAGTCGATAAAATATACCAGAGAAAAAAATCGGGTTTTATATCAATGCTTCCTTCGGTTATATTTTCTCCTGATGATCTGAAAATTGTAAAATCGGGTCCTTCGGACAGGAGAAATTTCCTGGACGGTATACTTGAGAAGTTAGATGAGAAATATTACAGGCAGCGGCTGCAGTACCAGAAAATACTTGTCCAGAGAAGCAGTCTGATAAAAAGTATAAGTGGGAAGGCAGGTGCGGCAAGTAATTCTACGCTGGAAGTATGGAATGATAATATCGTCAGGTATGGTACCGATATAATAGAAAAGAGATGCAGGCTGTTAGCTGAATTCGGGGATGAATTTAAAAGTTACGTAAGCAGCTTCTTTAAAGGAGTTGAAGTGGACCTGTTTTATGTATTCAGCTGGGATAGGGCGGGCAATCTTGGTGAATATATGAATTATTCCAGTGCAAAAAGATATAAAAAAGAGGATTTTATGAAAAATAATCTTAAAGATATATTTTACCGGAAATTAACAGAAAGTCTCCAAAAAGACCTGTTGTATAAAACCACAACAGTTGGGCCGCATAGAGATGATTTTATAATTTTACTGAATGGTAAAAATATAAGATCTTTCGGTTCTCAGGGCCAGCAAAGGGTTGCTTCAATAAGTTTAAAACTTTGCGAGATGGACATCTTGAGAAAAAGAATAAAAAAAGATCCTGTCCTTCTTCTGGATGATGTATTCTCTGAGCTTGATATAGAAAGAAGAAAATTACTGGTAAAAGCTGTAAGCGACAGGTCTCAGACTTTTGTAACCACTACGAATATTAGTTATCTTGATAAGCTGGATCTGGAATTTGGAAATAAGCTTTTAATTAAAGATAATAAAATTGCGGTTTTAGATTTATAGGCTGTAACATATAATATAATTATGAAAGAATTTGAAGATATTAGAAGTATAATTGAGGATGTTATAGAAAATTTAAACATGAAAGGGAAATTAAATATATCCAAAATCTTCAACTACTGGGAAGAAATTGTTGGTACTGAAATATCTAAAAAAGCAAAACCTATAAAAGTAACTGCAAGTGTATTATATATATCTGTTACCACTTCCACCTGGGCGAACGAACTGAGTCTTATGTCAAGTCAATTGATTAAAAAGATAAATTCCTTTATCGGAGAAGAAGTAGTAAAAAGTGTAAGATTTAAGATAGATCTTTAAAATTATTTAGCTTATTTTGGGAAAATTTTAAGTGAAATATGGTATAATATTTTACATCTGGAATTAATAAAATTGTAGGATATTTTCTAAAAATATTTATATTTAAAACCAGAAAGGGTAATGGGTATTAAGGCGCTCTGATGTTTACTTATTGCCCTTTATCCATATTTTAAAAAGGAAATTATAAATTTTAGAGGAGATTTTTTTGAAGAGATCAAGTTATGACGCTAAAGATATAACAGTTCTGGAAGGTCTTTCTGCTGTTAGAAAAAGACCTGGCATGTATATTGGTTCTACAGGCGCCAGGGGTCTGCATCATCTTATATACGAGGTGATAGACAATAGTATTGATGAAGCTATGGCCGGATTTTGTGATAATGTGCTGGTTGTACTGCATAAGGATAATTCTGTCACTGTTGTAGATAATGGTAGGGGAATACCGGTAAAAAAAGTTGAAAAATTTAAAAAGACTGCAGTGGAGATAGTGCTTACCAAATTACACGCCGGTGCAAAATTTGGTGGAGAAGGATATAAAGTTTCAGGTGGGCTGCATGGTGTTGGAATTTCTGTGGTAAATGCTCTCTCGGAAAAGCTGAGAGCAGAAGTAAGAAGAGACGGGAACATTTACAGGCAGGATTACAAAAGAGGAAAACCGGTTACCAGTCTGATAAAAGGTGAAAAATCTTCAACTCATGGTACTGCAATTACTTTTTACCCTGATAAAGAAATATTCGAAGAGATAGATTATAAATTTGAGATACTGGCCAGCAGGATGAAAGAGATGGCTTTCCTGAATAAGGGTTTAAAGATTACTCTGGTAGATGCAAGGGGGGAATCTGAAAAGAAAGAAATATATCAATATGAAGGCGGAATAGTTGATTTTGTAAAATATTTATGTGAGAAAAAAGATGTTTTGCATAGAAAGGTTATATACATAAAAAAAGAAGTTGATGACCATGAAGTAGAAATCGCCATGCAGTATACTGACGGCTATTCAGAAAGTATTTTTTCATTTGCCAATAATATAAATACCACAGAAGGTGGGACTCATCTGAGTGGTTTTAAAGGAGCTATTACCAGGACTGTAAATGACTATGCCCGCAGCAATAATATCCTGAAGGAAAAGGATGAGAATCTTTCAGGCGAAGATATCAGGGAAGGGCTTACTGCAATTATTAGCGTCAAGCTAAAAGACCCGCAGTTTGAAGGACAGACCAAGACCAAACTGGGAAACAGTGAGATGAAAGGTTTTGTTGAGTCTACAGTAAATGCAAAGCTTTCTGAATTCCTGGGAGAGAATCCGGCAATAGGGAAAATTATAGTCAATAAATGTTTGGAAGCTTCAAGGGCAAGAGCTGCTGCAAAAAGGGCAAGGGATATTACCAGGAGAAAATCTCTGCTGGAAAGCAGTTCTCTTCCGGGTAAGCTTTCTGATTGCTCTATAAATGATCCAAAATATTCTGAGTTGTTTTTAGTGGAGGGGGATTCTGCAGGAGGAAGCGCAAAGCAGGCAAGGGATAGAAGGTTTCAGGCAATACTGCCGCTAAAAGGTAAAATTCTAAATGTTGAAAAGGCAAGATTAAATAGGATACTGAGCAGTGAAGAGATCCAGGCCATGATAACTGCTATGGGTTCCGGGATTGGGGAAGATTTTGATATTGAAAATGCGAGATACCATAAAATAATAATTATGACAGATGCTGATGTAGACGGTGCCCATATAAGAACACTAATTTTAACTTTCCTTTACAGGTATACGCCAAAATTAATTGAAGCTGGATATGTGTATATAGCCCAGCCGCCGCTTTACCAGATTAAGAGTGGCAAGGAGGTTTCTTATGCTTATAGTGATAATGAGCTGGATGATGTCAAAAAGAAATATGGAGATAAAAGAATAAATGTCCAGCAGTACAAAGGTCTGGGGGAAATGGACCCGGAGCAGCTCTGGGAGACTACCATGAATCCTGAAGCAAGGACACTTCTGAAGGTTGAAATTGAAGATGCATTAATTGCAGATGATGTTTTTTCTACCCTGATGGGAAACAAGGTAGAGCCAAGAAGAGAATTTATTGAAAAGAACGCTAAAGGTGTATCGTTTATAGATATTTAGTCAGGGGGATAAATGGTATTTGAACTGAGAGGTAAAGTAAAAAATGTTGAAATTGAATCGGAAATGCAGGATTCCTACCTGAGTTATGCCATGAGTGTAATTGTTGGCAGGGCTCTACCAGATGTAAGGGATGGTCTGAAGCCGGTCCACCGGAGAATTTTGTACGCCATGCACGATATGGGCATGAAATCCAATACACCTTACAAGAAGTGTGCCCGGATCGTAGGAGAAGTACTTGGGAAATATCATCCTCATGGTGATACTGCAGTTTATGATGCCATGGTGCGTATGGCCCAGAACTTTTCCCAGCGCTATGTTTTAGTAAGTGGCCATGGAAATTTTGGTTCTGTTGACGGCGATAGGGCCGCTGCTATGAGATATACTGAAGCCAGGCTTTCTCCAATTTCTGAAGAGCTTCTGGTGGATATTGATAAGGATACTATAAAATTTGTGGATAATTTCGATAGTTCCCTGCAGGAGCCATCCGTACTGCCTTCTAAATTTCCAAATCTTTTAGTTAATGGCTCCTCCGGTATTGCTGTAGGTATGGCCACCAATATTCCACCGCATAATCTGGGAGAAGTAATTGATGGGGTTATTCTCTACATAAATAATCCCGAAACTACGGTTAAAGATCTGATGAAAAAGATCAAAGGTCCGGATTTTCCTACCGGTGGAATCATAATGGGTATTGGCGGAATTAAGGAGGCATATGAGACCGGCAGGGGCCGTCTGGTTGTGAGAGGCAGAGTGCACCAGGAACAGCACAAAAATGGCAGAACCCAGGTTATAGTAACAGAGCTTCCATATCAGGTAAATAAATCAAGATTTGTTGAAAAAATTGCCGGACTGGTCAGAAGTAAAAAAATAGAAGGGATCAGCGACCTGCGCGATGAATCGGATAAAAGTGGAATGAGAGTAGTATTGGAGCTCAAAAAGGATTCAATCTCAAGCGTAGTTATTAATTCTTTGTATAAGAATACTCAGCTTGAGGATACTTTCGGAACAATTATGCTGGCTCTGGTTGATAGTGTACCAAAAACTCTAAATTTACTTAGTTTAATAAAGCAGTACACAAAACATAGATTTGATGTGGTTGTTAGAAGAATCAAATATGAGTTAAAGAAAACCGAGGAGCGCGAGCATATACTGCAGGGACTTTTAATAGCCCTGGATAACCTGGATGAGGTAATAAAGGTAATCAGGTCTTCAAAAGATGTCCCTACTGCAAGGAAAAGACTGGTAAAGGACTTTGAACTTACCGTAATGCAGGCCCAGGCTATACTGGATTTAAAATTGCACCGGTTAACCGGGCTGGAAAGAGACAAGATAAAACTGGAGCATGAACAATTAGTTGAAAGAATAAAGGGATTAAAAGAACTTCTTGGAAGCAGCGAGCTAATATATGGAGTAGTTAAAGATGAACTGGAAGAGATTAAGAAAAAATACAGTGACGAAAGAAGAACAGAAATAACTGCAGATATTTCCGATATTGAGATTGAGGATCTAATACCGGAAGAGGAAAATGTAATATCCATATCTCATTCAGGTTATATAAAAAGGCTTCCGGTGGCTACTTATAGAAAACAGGGAAGAGGCGGAAGAGGAGTAACCGGGACTAATTTAAAAGAGGATGATTTTGTCAAACACCTGTTTATAGCGTCAACTCATCACTATATAATGTTCTTCTCAAATCTTGGGAAAGTATATAGATTGAAAGTCTATCAAATTCCTACAGGCAGCAGAATTTCTAAAGGCAAGGCAATTGTAAATCTGCTCCCATTTGTGCCCGGTGAAAGGGTTGCAGCGATAATCGCAGTTAAGGATTATGGTGATGACCAGTATTTAGTAATGGCCACTAAAAAGGGGATAATAAAAAAGACTTCTATTGAAGCCTATGACACTTCAAGAAAAGATGGAATTATAGCCATTACCATTAGAAAGGGAGATGAGTTAATAGGAGTGGAAAAATCTAATGGTAATAATGATATTATTATGGTTTCCAGGAATGGGAAAGCAATAAGATTCAGCGAGAAAAACTGCAGGCCGATTGGCAGAACTTCGCAGGGAGTAAAGGGAATGAGACTTTCAAAAGGAGATGAAGTTCTCTCTATGATGGTTGCGAGAGAACTCGATGGAGATCTCTTTGTTCTTACCGAGAACGGCTATGGGAAAAGGACACGGCTGTCAGAATATAAAAAGCAAAAAAGAGGCGGACTGGGTGTCAGGACCATAAAAATTACTGAGAAGAAAGGAAAAGTTGCCGGTGCAGGCATACTGAAAGATGAGCATGATGTTATGATCATCTCCGAGAAGGGAGTGCTTATCAGGATTCGTGCGAGGTCAATATCAAGAATTGGGAGATCCACTCAAGGGGTTAAGGTTATCAATCTGGAAGAAGGGGTTAAAGTAGCTTCTTATTCAATAGTTGTCTCAGAAAGCTGATTAAATGATTTGTTTCAATTTATTACATAAATCTGGTATTATATTTTCAGTCAGCATTTTTTAATATAATTGGAAAATTTGTCCTTAGAGTGTTGATAAAATACCAATAAAAAAAGGGGGTAAAATAAAATGGCAGAAGGTACGAAAGCAAATTATGATGAAGATGTAAACAAAAAAAGTTCAACCGGTCTTGATCCCAAGGTTGCGATACTGCTTGCTTATCTTTTCAGCTGGCTCGGTGGACTGATAATCTGGCTCATAGAAAAAGAGAATAAATTCGTAAAATGGAATGCGCTCCAGGCTTTGATTCTTGGTATTGTTGAAGCAATAATAGGTATATTAATAATGATTTTTGGCTGGATACCTTTTATTGGCTGGCTCCTTGTTGTTATCGGATGGCTAGCGCTTGTTGCAATTTTGGTTGCAGCAATTATGGCAATTGTTAAAGCTTTTTCAGGTGAAACATTTAGGATTCCCGGTATCAGTGGTTTAACAGATAAATATTTCAAGATGTAGTAAATACAGTAATTGTTATTAATTATTTATTTGTACTATCTAAGCTTGGTGTTTACAATTACTATACCTCCAAGCATAAAACTTAATGTTAAAATTTTAAGGTGAAACGGGCAAAAGGTAGAATATAATTTTAGGTATTTTATCTCTTATATATTCGGGGAGGAAGTATGGCTGTTGAAAGGAAAGTTTTAAGAAGTATTAGCGAATTTTCTATGTTTAAGTACCTGCTGTTTTTTTATTTAATATTTTTTATATTATCTGTGATTGTAATGGCAGTAATTGGGCTTATTGCATGGTTGGGATTATCTTCCTCTGGCATTGATATAGAAGGTATGCTGGCAAATCTTGGTTTAGGAGACATGGGTATATCACGTTTCTTCGGCAAAGGAATGGTAATAACTATTGCGATATCAATAGTAGTAGGCTTACTTGCTTCTATATTATATGCTGCTTTTGGAACTTTAATGGTTTGGATAATGAATGTTGTTTTAAAGATCAGCGGCGGCATAGAATTGAGATTTTTACCGGGAAAAGAAGGGAAAGTCAGTATTAAGAAATCATAAAAAGTAGATAGCTTTTATTTTTTAAAATCAATTTACATTTATGTATTACGGTGGGTTTGCCTTGACAAAAGTATATTAAATTGTTATTTTGTCCTCTATTAAAAATTCGGATGGGGCCTATAGCTCAGCTGGTTAGAGCGCATCCCTGATAAGGATGAGGCCTCTGGTTCGAGTCCAGATAGGCCCACCAGTTTCTTAAGTTGTGGGGGTGTAGCTCAGCTGGGAGAGCGCCTGCCTTGCAAGCAGGAGGTCAGCGGTTCGATCCCGCTCATCTCCACCAAATTTTTTTATTAATGCATATAATTACTCCTGGTAAGATGATTAAATGTGATATTCTGGATTTATGGTTTCTATAATATCCCGGAAGATATTTCCTTATGCCGTCTAATCATATCTTTTAAAGTAATTGATTTAAACAGGAGGATTAAAAAAGAATGGCTAACATCTGGCTGGAAATATTTTTAGGTAAAATAGGGAAATATATTGTTATTTTTTTAACCAGATATGGTTTAATCATAGCCCCTTTTGTGTTAGCTTATGGAATCTTTTTGGCAGTATCTTCGTACAATCTTAAAAGAATTGAAAAAAAAGTTAACTCAGAAATATCGGATCAGGCCAGGGATATTATAAAGAAGGTCCCGGACATCAATTATATAGATTTGGTTGACAGTATAAAAATTCCCTGGAAAAAGATTATAAAAACTTACTCTTTTTTTCCATATATCTCTCAGGAATCAGATTTATGGGTGACCAGGACAAACCTTACGGATGTAAGAGATATTATTATGAGTAATGATAAAAAAATAAGATTGGTTCTGGAAAGAAATGGGATTAATATTTTTTGGGGCCAACCAGCCATTCGAAAAAATTTATACACGGAGCATATTCACAGAGCTGCCAGAAGAAGGAATAAATAAGAGTTTTACGAAAATAAGTTAAATATAGGTCTTATAATTTGCAGCAGAATCCAGAAAAATATATTGGAGCTGCTGCCAATGCTTGAAAGCCTCTTGTAACCTTCTACTAACTCTATATTATATTTCAGGAAGAATTTAGTAAATAAATCTCCCATACCGGTTGTTATCCACAATATTATTGGAATTATAATTACTGCAGAGATAAAACTTCTAAATATATCACCCCTTGACGGAGCTATGACCCAGATTAGTATAAATGGAATCATTATAAGGTCAGCGTTTGGGAGCACAGCATTTCCCGGAAGAATGGTTGAAATGTAAATGGTCATGGGTATTATAATAACTGATAGCATAATTATAGAAGGTTGACCGACTAAAACTATAGGGTCCAGGCCAATGTACAAATCTCTTTTTGTAATTCTTCGGCTTATAAAACTTTTTATATCATCTATGATAGGAACCAAACCTTTAAGAAGCAGATTTGCCGATCTGGGAAGCAGTATCATAATAATAGATAATGCTAAACCGCTTGATAGAGCATATAGAAGATTTGGACCTATGTTTAAATAAAAATTGTTATACTTTGTAATTGCGCCAATTATAAATCCCAGGATAAATCCCATTATAATAGGTTCTGAAACGACTCCGAGCTTATACTGGATTTCTTCATAAAAGATATGGACTCTCCTGATAAATGGAATCCTGTTAAAGATAATATTAATAAGATGTGAAATAGGTGCCCAGCAAATAATTTGCGCCTGAGGGGTAGATATACCCTTAAAGCCAAAATAACTTTCAATATATGCTGCATAAATGTCTGATAGCACAAGAGTTACGGCAGCAATTATCATTGCAATCAGTATTCCTAACCATTTTATTTCTGTAACTGCAAAAATAATTGAGCCTACCAGCAGGAAGCTCCAATAGTTCCAGAGATCTATATTTATAGTTCTGGTAAATCTCAAGGAGAGCATAATGATATTTAAAATTATCACTGCTATTATTATTTGAAGAATAATGGGGGAGTTTAAGATGACTGCCCTGGAGACGAGCCATCCTTTATCAATAATTTCAAATTCTTTAGAAGAATTTTTCAGTATTGTATTGGTAATAGGTTCAAAGAAATTTACAAAAAGAGTAAGCAGTGTAGAAAGACCGATGAGTCCAATAAGTATGAATGCGCAGTTTTTTAAGTTCTTAAGTGGTTTTCTGGTGATAATGAGGCTTATTATAAGTAATGTGGCCGGAATTAATATAACCGGCCCCAGTTCTATTATATAATTAATAATTCTGTAAGTAGCTGACATAAAGTAAAAGTTTTAAGTTTTTAATGATATTTTATTATACTTACTATCTGATATAAAATGAAGGGAACTATAACTTGAAATTTTGATTTTTTTTTATATAATATTAAGCAAATGTTCAATTACCGCACAATTGTGCAATTTCTTTTTTGAAAATAAGTTATGAACAGCATAGAAAGAAAAAAATTCTTATCAAAGATAGCAAGACTTTATTATATAGAAGGCTTGACCCAGCAGAAGATTGCAGATAGATTAAATATTTCAAGAACAAAGGTTTCCAGATATTTAGATGAGGCAAGGAAAGATAAGGTTGTAGAAATAAAAATAAACTTGCCGGAAGAGGATTATTCCAGGCTTGAGTATAAAATAGAGAAAAAATTTAAAATAAAAGAATGTATTATCGTTCCTACTTCTGGCAGCAAGGAAGAAATACCAAAGATGATGGCAGACCCGTTGAATAATTTATTTGAGAGGATATTGGAAGATGGAAGCTATTTAGGAATTGGCTGGGGAAGCTCACTTAAGGGAATATCGGATTATATTAATGTAAGCGGTAAGTCTGATATCAAAGTAGTCCCGATTATTGGAGGTCTTGGTAAAATAGGAACAGGGGTGCATACCAATTCTGTTGCTAAGAATATTGCTGATAGGCTTGGCAGCATAAGTTATATGATGCATTCTCCGGCTGTCCTGGACAGCAAAGAAATAAGGGAGATTGTGGAAAATGACAGCAATACCAGGGAAATAATCAAGTTATCTGAAAAAATTGATACTGCTCTGGTAGGTTTAAGTGACATAGGTGCGGATTCTACATTAATCAAAACAGGAAGTTTCAGTTTAGACGAGTTTAAATATCTGGATAGTTTAGGAATAGTAGGGGATGTTAATCTTATTTTTATAGATGAAAATGGCAAGCATGTTTCTAATAAGATAGATGAGAGAATTGTAAGAATCTCACCTGATAGATTAAAAAAAGTTAAAAATGTTATAGGGGTTGCTTTCGGCAGGAGAAAATTAAAGGTTATTCTTGGTGCTTTAAGAGGCGGCCTGATCAACATTCTGCTTACTGACCAGGAAACAGCAGAAAATATTATTAATTCAGGATAAATTATGGTCAATGGTTTAAAAGCTAAAAAACTATACATAAATATAGGTGGATATAAAATGGAAGATAAATTTAGAGGGCTGGATGACAGCATAAAAATAGAGATGCTAAGGAAAATGTACGAGATAAGACATTTTGAGAATGAAACCGAGCAGTTTATTATAAGGGGGATGATTCATGGTACGTGTCATCTATATATCGGTGAAGAGGCAACTGCTGTTGGGGCAATTTTTGCCATAAATGATGATGATTATATAACTTCAACCCATAGAGGTCATGGACATTGTATTGCGAAAGGCGCAGACCTGAATATTATGATGGCAGAGCTGTTGGGCAAAAAGACAGGGTACTGCAAGGGCAAAGGCGGGTCAATGCATATAGCTGATGTGGATTCAGGAAATCTTGGTGCAAATGGAGTAGTAGGCGGAGGTATCGGTATTGCCACAGGAGCAGCGCTTACCTGCAAGATGAAAAAGAATGGAAAAACTGTAATATGTTTCTTTGGAGATGGCGCAGCCAATCAGGGAATATTCCATAGTTCCATTAATATGGCTTCAATATGGGATCTTCCCATAATTTACCTCTGTGAGAATAATGTCTATGGTATGTCAACATCGGTAAAGGAAGCATTTAATATAGAAAGAATATCAGATAGAAAATGTGCTTACGGCATAGAGGGGCTTACTATTGATGGGAATAATCTTGTTGAGGTGTTCAATACAGTTTCACATTTTAGCGGTGAGTGCAGGGCTGGAAGAGGTCCTGTTTTAATTGAAAGTCTGACATACAGATGGAGCGGCCATTCTAAAAGTGATGCCCAGGTTTATAGGACCAGGGAAGAAATAAGGCAGTGGATGAAAAAGGATCCTATAGAAAAATATAAGAGAATTTTAATTGACCAGAAGATATTGACTGAAAAGGAAGATAAGGATTTAGAAAAAGAAGTGGCAGTCCAGCTGGATAAAGCAGCTAAGTTTGCCATGGAGAGCCCTTTTCCGGAACCTTCAGAAGTTGAAGAAGATGTTTATGCATGAAAATAATAATTGATTATTACTAATTTTAATTTGTGGAGATATTTTTACTGCGATGAGAGAACTAACATATCTTGAAGCAATAAGAGAAGCTATGCAGCAGAAGATGAGGGAAGACAGCAATGTGTACCTTATAGGAGAAGACATAGCAGAATATGGAGGAGCATTTGGTGTGACTGTGGGAATGCTGGATGAATTTGGAAAAGAGAGGATAAAGAACACTCCGATTTCTGAAGAAGCCATAATAGGAATTGCAACCGGAAGCGCAGTTACCGGAATGAGACCAATAGCTGAGATAATGTTTTCGGATTTTATAACTATAGCTATGGATCAGATTGTAAACCAGACTGCTAAAATAAGGTATATGTTTGGAGGGAAAGCTAAAGTGCCTCTTGTAATCAGAACTGCAGGGGGTGGCGGAACCGGCGCTGCTGCTCAGCATTCACAGAGCCTGGAAGCGCTTGTTGCCCACATCCCGGGCTTGAAGGTTGTTATGCCCTCCTGCCCATATGACGCAAAAGGGCTCCTCATCTCATCGATAAATGATGATAATCCGGTAATTTTTATAGAGCATAAGTTGCTTTATAAAAATAGAAAATATATTCAGAATGTTCCTCGCCGGATGTATGAAATTCCATTGGGGAAAGGTGACCTCAAAAGAGAGGGCAGTGATATAAGTATAGTTGCTACTTCTTATATGGTGCAAAAATCATTGGAAGCAGCCGAAAAACTTTCAAAGGAGAAGGATATTGAATGCGAGGTAATAGATATAAGAACGCTAAGACCCCTTGATATTGATATTATACTGGATTCAATAAAAAAGACAGGCAGGCTCCTGTGCGTGGAGGAAGCGCCAATTTTTGGAGGTTTTATGGGCGAAGTTGCTGCCCAGGTATCTGAGAAAGGGTTTGACTGGCTGGATGCCCCTGTTACAAGAGTTGCCGGGAGAAATTGTCCGGTTCCATATAGTTTGGTGCTCGAACAGGAAATGATTCCCGGTGTTGAAAGGATTGAAAAGGGGATTTTAGATCTCCTTGGGTAAAAGCTAATGTTCTATTGAATTTTAGTGTGTTATTATAGGAATTAACGAGCATAAGCAGGTTTTTACTAATTGATAAACAATTTTGAGTGTAAGCAAAGTAATAAAACAGAAGTCTTGGGGATTTTATAAGTCTTAGGGATTTTGTAACAGGTTAGTTACGTTTTATTCTGGCGGAAGGGTTAAAAGATGCATGAAGTTATTATGCCTAAATTAGGGCTTACTATGGAATCCGGAAGAATAGAAAAATGGCATAAGAAAGGAGGGGATAAGGTAAAAGCAGGGGAAGTGCTCTTTGAGGTCATGACTGATAAGGTGAGCATTGAAGTAGAGTCGTATAATTCAGGAATTTTAAGAAAAATATTAAAAGCTGAAGGTGAAGAGGTACCTGTAACTGAAGTGGTGGCATATATAGGTGAAGAAAATGAAGAAATTCCTCTGCCTGAATTGGGATTGTCAGCTGAAGACAAGAAAAAAGAAGAAGTAAAGAAAGCTGAAAAAGCAGGTGGAAAAGTTAAAAAGAATTCTGGTATTTCCGGTAAAGAGGCTAAAATATTCCCTGTCAGAATATCACCTCTGGCAAGAAGAACCGCAAAAGAGATAGGCATAGATTACAAGTCGGAAAGAATTGCAGGCTCAGGCCCGGGGGGAAGAATAGTAAAGGAAGACATGATAGCTTATTCTAAAAAGAAAGGAAAAGTCCGGAAGGGGGAAGCAGCACCTGCAGGAGCAGAGATTACTATAAAGTCATCAATTCCACTTGAGGGTATAAGGAAAGTAATAGCTGAGCGTATGAGTTACTCCAGGTCAAATATTCCGCACATAGTTTTAAATGCAAAGGCTGATGCCACTCAGCTTATAGCCTTAAGAGAAAAATTCAAAGAAGAGATGCTCAAAAAGCACGGGATTAAAATAACTTATACTGATTTTATATTAAAATCAACGGCAGAGGCCCTGCGGGAGAATTTAGAAGTAAATTCAACTTTTTCTGATGGAAATTATATAATATATGATGATGTGAATATAGGTGTGGCGGTTTCATCAGAAGGAGGACTTATGGTTCCGGTTATCTTTAACTGTGACAGGCTGAAGATTACTGATATCGCAAAAAAAAGAATTGAGCTTGTTGGCAAAGCAAGAGAAGGGAAACTCAGCCTGGAGGAGATCTCAAATGGTACATTTACAGTAACCAATTTGGGGATGTACGGTATAAGATCATTTTCACCCATAATAAATCCTCCCCAGGCAGCTATACTTGCTGTTGGAGAAATATATACTGAGCCTGCAGTAGTAAATGGAAAGATTAAGCCGGAATCCTTTATAGATCTTTCTGTTTCATGTGATCACAGGATAATTGATGGAATGATAGGGGCCAAATTTCTGCGGAGAATAGTGGAAATAATAGAAAATCCGGCAGAATTAGTTAATTAAATTTGTAAATTTTAGCGGAGTAATTTTTAGAAATGAAAGACGAAGAAACAAAAATAATACTGTTTTGTGTCAATTGTAATAAAGAATCACCGCATACAGTGCATTATATAGGAAGTTACCTGCGGAGTGTATCCTGTGACAGCTGCGGCAGGAGAATAGAAATTGATAGACGCCGCTTGAAAACTGTTTTTGCCGAGGATTTTATAAATAGAATTTTAACCAAGCCGCATAGAGTGACCAAAGATATGAAAAAAGCAGTGGCAACTCTGATGCCCTTTCTTCCCAGGAGACTATTCAGAGAACCCTTAAAAGTGGTAAAAGAGATATATGCTGTATTAAAAAAAGATAATGGCAATGGCAGCACTAAGAAAAGGTAGTCAGCATTTTTAGAACAATTAAATTTAGAGCAATCATATAATCATTTAATCCTCAACACAGGGATTTTAAAAATATTACCAAAGCTGGCCAGCAGTTGTTCTTTGACATTATAGATAGGAATAGTTTTACCTGAGATTTTTTTTATTGAGGTTTGTGGATAATCTTTAAGACCGCAGGCTGTTATATTATCAAAATATTTTAAATCGTTGTTCACATTTATTGAAAACCCATGAAATGTGGTCCATTTTTTAATTTTCAGACCAATTGACGCTATTTTAGAATTGTTGACAAATACTCCCCTATGTTTGTCTATTCTTTCCCCCTGAATGCTGTAATTGGCAAGCGCATCTATTATAACCTCCTCAAGGTTATAGACAAAAAGGGATAAGTCTTTTTTTATTAAGGTAAGGTTTAAAATTGTATAGCAGACGATTTGGCCTGGGGTGTGAAGGGTTATATCACCACCGCGGGTGGATTGTGCCAGTTCTGTATCTTGCTGCTGCAGCTTTCCCCTGCTTACCAGTAAGTTACCGGTATTCCTATTGCTTCCTATGGTTATAACCGGATAATGCTCAAGCAGCAGTATTGCACCGGGCTTATCTTTTAATTTTATCAGTTCAAAAAGTTTTGTCTGCAGATTGTAAGCCTCGTTATAAGAAATGAGACCCAGATCAAAACTTAGAATATTTTTACGTGTATTATGATTATTAAAGTCATTTATTATTTTATTAATTCCAGCTGAAGTTTTTTGTTTTGAGGTTTCCATAATTTTGTATAATATAATTGATTAATTTATTTTATCATATTAATGAATATAATTATTTCTGTTTATAGGTGACCGGAAGAAAGGAGTTTTTTATAATATGGGTACTAAAATAGTAGATCTTGTTGTACTGGGAGGAGGATCAGGAGGGTATGCAGCATCCATAAGAGCTTCGAAATTAGGACTGGCGACTGTGGTGATCGAAAAGGATCATCCGGGTGGAGTTTGTTTGAACTGCGGCTGTATACCGACAAAAACTCTTTATCATATAGCTCTCATTCTGGAAGAGATTAGAAAGGCAAAAAAATTTGGAATAGATGTTTCTTCGCCAAAACTGGATTTTAAAAAAGCGATGGCCAGAAAAGATCAGATAGTTGAAACGCAGAGAAGAGCTCTTGCGTATCTTTTCGATAAAAATAATATAGAACTTATAAAAGGTGTAGGGAAAATAGCTGCAAAGGGTAGAGTATTAGTAAAAACTCCCAGCAGTCAGGATATTGAAATTGAGGCAAAAAATATAATCATCGCTACCGGGTCGTCTGCTTCAAATGTGGAACCATTTGATCTTTCAGAAGATGGGATAATGGATAACGTTAAAATATTATCTCTCAAGGAAATACCACAGTCACTTTTAATTATAGGTGGTGGAATAGTAGGAAGTGAATTTGCAAATATATTTTCTTCATTTGGAGCAAAAGTTACCATAGTGGAGATGCTTCCAAGAATACTCTCAACAGAGGATGAAGAAGTTTCGAAAATAATTTATAAGGTATTCAGGCAAAAAGGAATTGATATATTTACAAGTTCAAAAGTAGAAAATTTAAAAAGAAGCGGTAGAAAATTTATGTGTACTATCAGCGGCGGGGATAAAATAACTGCAGATAAAATACTTGTATCAGCAGGCAGAAAGCCAAATTCTGCCGGTATTGGTATTGAAGAGGTGGGAATAGAAGTAGATA